>JAANMT010001267.1_pt1 | contig 25365 bp, 27 predicted proteins | sample 7279711 | NCBI WGS metagenome assembly JAANMT01 (sample SAMN14094538, study PRJNA606508) | bioreactor metagenome | isolation source: A lab-scale SPAN reactor treating ammonium-rich wastewater day 1 | place: Ireland: Galway | collected 2017-01-16 | reverse complement strand
GTGGTACTCTAAATTTACAGGATAATTTGTCTTTGATGGAATTTTTATTCCCTGACTGTTAATTGGTTATCCGTTGTAAACGACTGTAAACGGTAATAAGTGATTCATTACCGACTAAAATTTTGTAACCGTTGAATCTTTGCATCAGAGATTCGGGGAAAAATCAATGAGACCCGTTTCTAATGTTTAATTAAAAATTTAAAGTCATGTCACTAAGAAACAAAGTTACCCTTATCGGTAGAACAGGTAAAGAAGTAGAAACCGTAAAATTCGAAAACGGAAAACTCGCAAAAGTAAGCCTCGCCACCAGCGACCACTACACGAATGCTCTGGGCGAAAAAGTTGAAGAAACCCAATGGCACAATCTCGTTGCCAATGGTAAACTTGCCGACATTATGGAGAAATATGTTGAGAAAGGAAAGGAGATCGCAGTAGAAGGTAAAATCGTTTACCGAAATTGGGATGATAAAGACGGAGTGAAACATTATATCACCGAAATCCGTGTAGAAGAGCTCGTGCTTCTCGGCGGTAAATAAAAATTAGCTCTTCCTCAAATTCTCTGCTTTGCTGCATTGACTTTGAGGAAGTTTTTTTAATCCTAAAAACATAAAATCATGAAAGTAAAAGTTTTAAAAGTACGGTTGTCAGATGAATTTATTTACCGTGACCAGAAGATGCTGGATGTTTTTCTTGCAGAAAATAATGTGCTGAAATTTGAGTCTGCTTTCGTAAAAGAAGAAGAAAGCTACTGGTCTGTGATTCTCTATTACGAAGAACTGAAATCTGCTGTCAGCGATCATAAAACCCCGAAATATTCAGCGGAAAATGATTCAGAACTCAATCCTGACGAAATAAAAATCCTCGATTCGCTGAAACTCTGGCGCAGCGAAAAAGCCAAAGACCAGAATCTTCCGGTTTATTTTATTGCGAGCAATAAAGAACTGCTTTCCATCGCAAAATACAGGCCCGCAAAGAAGGAAGAACTCAGGGAGATTAAAGGTTTCGGAAAACATAAGATTGAAAATTATGGCGAAGAAATCATTGAAATTCTCGAAAGCGTATAAGTAGCGGCTTTGAAGACGAGACTCCGTCAAATCTCAAACTTTAGCGAAGTTTCGTAATATTCTGTCGATTTCCGTATTTTTGCAGCTCAAAGCAAATCAAAACTGCTTATCATAACCACGCATTATTACCCTATGAAGCCAAGCTTAGCAAAAGGAACCCGCGATTTTACCGCAAAGGAAGTCATCAACAGAAGAGCTATTATCAATACCTTGCAGAAGAATTTTGAACTTTTCGGTTTTCAGCCACTGGAGACACCAAGTTTCGAAAATCTCTCTACCCTTACCGGGAAGTATGGCGAAGAGGGCGACCGCTTGATTTTCAAGATCCTTAATTCAGGAGATTATGCTTCAAAAACAAATGATGAAGACTGGGATGCTAAAAATTCACAGAAACTAATTTCCCAGATTTCGGAAAAAGCGCTCCGTTATGATCTTACTGTGCCTTTCGCAAGATTTGTAGCAATGAATCACGGGCAATTGGTTTTTCCTTTCAAAAGATATCAGATTCAGCCTGTTTGGCGGGCAGACCGTCCACAAAAAGGAAGATTCAGAGAGTTTTATCAATGCGATGCGGATGTGGTAGGCAGCGAAAGTCTTTGGCAGGAAGTGGAATTAGTGCAGCTGTATCTCAAGTCTTTTAAGGAATTAAATATTCCGGTGACCATTCACCTGAACAACCGCAAGATCCTTTCCGGTTTAGCAGAATATGCGGGGATTTCTGAACAGCTTATCGACTTTACTGTGGCACTCGACAAGCTCGATAAAATAGGTAAAGATGGCGTAGTAAAGGAACTTCTGGAGAAAAACATCTCTCAGGACTCTATCAGCAAACTAGATTTTCTCTTTAGCCAGAGCGAAAACGCCCTGGAAAATGTTCTTCAGCTGAAAGAGAAATTTGAAGGCAACGAGGTGGGAACCCAAGGTGTTGAAGAACTCGAATTCGTACTGACTAGATGCATTGAATTAGGCATTTCTTCAGATAATATAAAATTTGATATAACTCTCGCAAGAGGACTAGATTACTATACCGGAGCTATATTTGAAGTAAAAGCCAATAATGTTGCGATGGGTTCGATTGGCGGCGGAGGACGTTACGATAATTTAACTGAAGTTTTCGGGGTGAAAAATATTCCGGGAATAGGTATTTCTTTCGGTCTCGACCGGATTTATCTGGTGATGGAAGAATTGGGTCTTTTTGCTGAAAATGAAGCAAGTTCAGTGAGGTTCCTCTTCGCAAATTATGGCGAAACAGAAGCTGTTGAGGCACTTAAAATTATCTCAAAACTCCGTGAGAACGGTATTTCTGCTGAGCTTTATCCCGAAGCAGCCAAACTGAAAAAACAGTTTGCTTATGCAGAAAAGAAGAGAATTCCGAACCTGATATTTTTTGGCGCAGAGGAAATCGTAGCCGGAAATATTACGGTAAAAAACCTCCTTAACGGAGAACAGGAAACTACTGTTCTTTCTGCTTTTCTGAAGGCAGATTAAAATTTATTAGGCGGATTAAATTTAAGACAAGTCAGAAATAATTGTCATTTCGCTAACTTTTTGGAATAATGATAGAGTATTTTGGCAAAAAAAGCTATATTTATATCGTTATCCTAAATAGAACACGATGGCATATATGATTCTTCCTGCTTTACTTACTGTAGCTTATATCGGTTATCTGGTTTATCTGTTTTTCTGGAAAAGAGATGTTATGAAGTTTCGTGCCGTGCTTTATCCGGGGCTTGTTTTCATTTCGATGTGGGCCCTGCTGTATTATTATTTCCTGAGATAATTTATCACCATTTCAATCTGAAAAAAATGTGGTGGATTTACGCTTTGCTTTCCGCACTTTTTGCTGCACTAACTGCAATTTTTGCTAAAATTGGAGTTGAAAATGTAAACTCCAACCTGGCCACCGCAATCCGAACGGTCGTGGTATTAATCATGATCTGGCTGATTGTTATGTTCCGCAATGAGTATAAAGGAATTAATGAATTATCCCAGAGAAACTGGTTTTTCCTGAGTATTTCAGGATTGGCTACGGGGCTTTCCTGGATTTTTTACTTTAAAGCGCTGCAGATGGGTGAAGTTTCGAAAGTCGCCGGGATCGATAAACTCAGTCTTGCACTAACTGTGATTTTCGCCATTATCTTTCTGGGCGAAACTTTAACCTGGAAAACCGCAGCAGGCGCAGGTTTAATTGTTATCGGAACTTTATTTTTAATATGGAAATAAATCTTAGTCGATTTCTCTATCATTCACCATAAACTTATGATCATTAAATGGACAACTATCTAGACATCAACCGTAAATCCTGGAACGCCAAGGTAGAACCTCACCTGAAATCCGACTTTTATTTTGTAGATGAATTTATAAAAGGGAGAACTTCTCTCAATTCAATAGAACTTAATCTGTTAGGCGATGTTAGGGGCAAAGAAATCTTGCATCTTCAGTGTCATTTTGGGCAGGATTCTATTTCTCTTTCCCGAATGGGAGCAAAAGTTACTGGTATAGACCTGTCCGAAAAAGCCATTGAAGCAGCCATAGACCTTTCCCAACAATGCGGAACCGATACTAAGTTTTTGGTCTCCGATGTCTATGAACTGCCCAAAATTCTTAAGAGGAAATTCGATATTGTTTACACAAGTTACGGAACTATCGGCTGGCTTCCGGATCTTGATAAGTGGGCCGAAGTAGTTTCTCACTTTCTGAAACCCGGCGGTAAATTTATTTTTGTTGAATTTCATCCATTTATATGGATGTATGATGACGATTTCACCCATCTTAAATACAGTTATTTCAACGAAATGCCCATTGTAGAAACTGCGGAAGGAACGTACGCGAATCAGTCCGCCGATCTGGTCCAGGATTATGTGATGTGGAATCATCCAACGTCTGAAGTGCTTAACAGTCTGCTTAATCAAAATTTAGCACTAAAGTCTTTTGATGAATACAACTGGTCGCCTTATGCATGTTTCCTCCATAATGACGAATTTGAAAAAGGAAAATACCATATTCCTCAACTCGGCAGCAAATGTCCGCATGTATTTTCTTTAGTTGCGGAAAAAAACGCGGATTAATACTGATAAAATTTTAAATAAGTCTGAAAATTTATGAGAAAAATTTGTATTATTGCAATCTCAATTTATGGTGGTAAAAGTACAGTCTTTAGAAATCTAAATTGAAAAGGGGGATTAGCTCATCTGGCTAGAGCGTTAGACTGGCAGTCTAAAGGTGGTCGGTTCGATCCCGATATCCTCCACCAAATGGGTTACAGTTTTCTGTAATCCATTTTTTGTGCTTAGTTCTTATTTCTGAAAAATTACTTCACGTTCTGTGGCCCAGGATGAAACCAAAATCGGGAAATTCATTTTCACTAAAATTATAACTCTCAGTTTCTTATGCCCTAAAAATTACGTATTTTTGCAAATCCCAAAAATTGAAGTTTTGGGAGTATAAAAATGAAAGATTCTAAAGAATATATAGAAATTTACGGTGCCCGCGAGCACAACCTGAAAAATATTTCGGTTAAAATCCCGCGCAATGAACTCGTAGTAATTACCGGATTATCAGGCAGCGGAAAATCTTCCCTTGCTTTCGATACTATATTTGCAGAAGGGCAGCGCAGGTATATCGAAACCTTCTCCGCCTACGCAAGACAGTTTCTGGGTGGCCTTGAAAGACCAGATGTCGATAAAATCGATGGGCTTTCTCCCGTAATCGCTATTGAACAGAAAACCACGAATAAAAACCCGCGTTCTACTGTAGGAACCGTTACCGAACTTTACGATTATCTCAGGTTGCTTTTTGCCAGAGTCTCGGATGCGTACTCCCTGAATTCCGGCAAAAAACTCGTGAGTTATACGGAAGAGCAGATTATCGACGTCATTAAAGAAAATTATAAAGGGGAAAAAGTGATGCTACTGGCGCCGGTCGTGAGATCGCGGAAAGGACATTATCACGAACTTTTTATACAGATGTCGAAGAAAGGCTATGGCCAGGCGAGAATCGACGGTGAACTGCAGGATATTGAGGCTGATTTAAAACTCGACCGTTACAAAACACATGATATCGATATTGTTATCGACCGCTGGATTATCGGGGAAAACGCCTCCGAAAGCCGCATGGAAAAATCCCTGCGAACCGCCATGCAGATGGGTGAAGGAACAATAGGAATTCAGAAACTCGGAGGAGAGGACATCGAATATTTTTCAAAAAACCTGATGGATTCAGAAAGTGGTCATTCTCTGGCTTTGCCGGAACCCAATACCTTTTCCTTCAATTCACCGAAAGGGAGCTGTCCGTACTGCAAAGGACTAGGCACCGTAAAAAAGGTCAATACCGATTATTTTGTAGAAAACCCAAAGCTTTCCATCAACCAGGGAGGTTTGCTGCCATTGGAAGACATAAAGTCAAATAAATGGATTCTGGGTCAGATTAAAAATATCCTCGAGATTTTCGGACTTGGACTGGCGACTCCTTTTAAAGATATTCCTACTGAAGCGCTGGATTATATATACAACGGCTGCCATAAAGAATTCAGCAAAGACCTGAAATACGCGGGAATAACGAAGAAAATTAAGGTCAATTTCGATGGATTGGTTTCACTAATCAACGAGATGATCGAGGACAAGGAAAGTTACGACGCCATTCTGCTCGAACGGCATTTCACAACTGAAGAAACCTGTCCCGAATGTAAAGGAACGCGGTTGCAGCCTTCAAGTTTAAGTTTTAAAATCGACGGTAAGAATATCGCTGAAATCAACGGTCTCTCTTTGCTTGATTTAATGGATTGGCTGAATGATGTTGAAGACAAGTTCAGCGAGAAAAATAAAGTCATCGCACATGAAATTCTCAAAGAAATTAAAACCCGCCTTCAGTTTCTGCTGGATGTTGGCTTGGATTATCTGAGTCTCAGCCGAAGTTCTCGAACCCTGTCGGGGGGAGAATCCCAACGGATCCGGTTGGCAACACAGATTGGTTCTCAGTTGGTGAATGTACTTTATATTCTTGATGAACCTTCAATCGGGCTTCATCAGCGTGATAACGAAAGACTCATTAATTCCCTTAAAAACCTGAGGGATATCGGAAATTCTGTGATTGTTGTGGAACATGACAAAGACATGATTCTGGAAGCGGATGAGGTTTTGGATATTGGGCCACGTGCCGGAAAATTCGGAGGCGAAGTCCTTTGGCAGGGCAAACCAAAAGATTTATTGAAAGCCGATACCGTAACTGCTGATTATATGACGGGAAAGCGTAAAATAGAAATTCCCGATACCCGTCGTGAAGGCAATGGAAAATCCATTATTCTTAAAGGCGCTACGGGCAATAACCTCAAAAATGTAACGCTCGAAATTCCGTTAGGAAAACTTGTGGTAGTTACTGGAATTTCCGGAAGCGGAAAGTCTTCGCTTATTAACGGAACGCTGTATCCTATTCTTAACCGCCATTTCTACAGAGCTGTGCAGGAGCCATTGCCTTATAAAAAAGTGGAAGGAATTGACCACATCGACAAAATCGTAGATGTGGATCAGGCGCCAATCGGCAGGACTCCGCGATCTAATCCGGCCACTTATACAGGAATGTTTACCGATATCCGGAATCTCTTCGCTGAACTTCCGGAGTCTAAAATCCGGGGTTACAAAGCCGGCAGATTTTCTTTCAATGTTAAAGGTGGAAGATGCGAAACCTGTCAGGGTGGTGGTTTGAAGGTGATTGAAATGAACTTCCTTCCCGATGTATATGTACATTGTGAAACCTGTAATGGCAAACGTTTCAACCGAGAAACCTTGGAAGTCCGCTATAAAGGAAAATCGATTTCCGATGTGCTGGAAATGACGATTGATGAAGCGACCGAATTCTTCCAGCCGATCCCGAAAATCTATGCAAAAGTGAAAACACTGCAGGATGTTGGGCTAGGGTATATCACTCTTGGTCAACAATCTACAACGCTTTCGGGCGGCGAGGCGCAGCGGATTAAACTTGCTACTGAACTTGCCAAAAGGCAAACCGGAAACACGCTGTATATTCTGGATGAACCTACCACAGGACTTCATTTTGAAGATGTAAAAGTGCTGATGGAAGCTATTAATAAACTCGTGGATTTGGGGAATTCTTTCATCATTATCGAGCATAATTTGGATGTTATTAAACTTGCCGACCATATTATCGATATCGGTATGGAAGGCGGTAATAAAGGCGGCGAAATCATTGCAAAAGGAACTCCGGAGGAAGTCGCAAAATCAAAGAAAAGCCTTACTGCGAAATTTCTTAAGCGGGAGCTTGAGTAAATATATATAAATAATATTAAAAGACCGGAACTCAGTTTCCGGTTTTTGTTTTAATTTTATCGGTGATAATAAGCATTAAAATATTGAAGGATGAGTTACGAAATTCGGAACATGCAGGCCGGAGACAGCGCTAGCGTAATTGAAATTTTCGAGGAGGGAATTGCAGGCGGCAATGCAACATTTGATTTGGATGCGCCTTCCTGGGAAGCCTGGGATGCCAAATTTTTCAATCACTGTCGGCTGGTGCTGGAAAATAATAATGAGGAAATTCTTGGTTGGGCAGCACTGCAGCCTATCAGCAGCCGCGACTGTTTTAAAGGTGTTGCAGAAGTGAGTATTTACCTTGGGAATTCAGCGCAGGGCAAAGGTCTTGGATCTATGCTGCTTCAGAAACTGATTCTGGCAAGCGAAGAACATGGATTCTGGATGCTTCAGGCAGCAATATTTCCCGAAAACCGCCCGAGCATCATCATTCATGAAAAATTTGGTTTCAGGATGGTGGGAAATCGTGAGAAATTAGCGCAGATGAACGGGGTTTGGCGGGATGTGGTATTGCTCGAGCGCCGTAGCAAAACTGTAGGAATTTAAATAAATTTCATTCTTGTACACAATAAAACCGAAAGTTTGGCATTAGTATTGAGATGTTATGTTAAATTCTTAAATCTCAAAAAATGAAAAATGTATTTAAAATAGTTGCAGCAGCCGGACTGGCTTTTACCTTAGCCTCTTGTGGTGCAGCAAACGATGTATACGGTAATAACTACCCAAACAACTACCCCAATAATTACCCAACTAACGGAACAGTTTACAGAACTCCAGATGGAACGGTTTACAGACAGGGTGACGTTTACCGCGACAGAAACGGAAATGTTTACCAGAACGGCCGTGTTATAAGAACCGGAGATGTTTACGGACAACCTGGAGTTATGGGTAGAAATAGCCGGGACAATAACGTGTATTATCCGCGTAATAACTCAAGAACATTGCCGCCGGGACAGGCTAAGAAAGTTTATGGTGGAAGAGCCAAAGATTATGCTCCAGGACAGGTAAAAAAGCAACAGAACGGGAACTGGAATAATAACCGTAATGAAAATTGGAGAGATGATGACTACCGAAAAGGTAAAAAAGATGACCACAGAAAGTTCGGTAAAAAATACGACAAGAAGGATAAAAAATTCACAGAACGTTACGGGAAACGTAAATAACAATTTAATAAAAAAGGCGGGAAAATTCCCGCCTTTTTTGATATAATATCGAATTTATTTATCAATTGAACCCAAAACTTTCTGGGCAAAACCGTTCAGTGCATCTCTTTCGGTCATCCCGCTATTTACGTTGCTGTGAACTTCTAAAGCTCCGCAAATATTAGTGATTAATTCTCCTGCAACATTTAAGTCTTCTTCAGTAGTTCCGCGGAATTCTGTAAAAGCCTCCAAAACTTCTAAAGTCTTTTCAAGGTTTTCAGCACTTTGGGTCTGATAAAACTGTCTGATTATTGGTAGTTTCATTAATTTAATTCTTTAAAAAGATTAATAAGGCTTTCTGCCTGGTTGCTCTGAACCTGATTAACCAATTCGCCGTTTTTAAAAATGGCAAACGTTGGCAGATTGTCGACTTTCGCCAGCTTTCTGCTTTCAGGAAGTTTTTCTGCATCTACGTAATAGAAAGGAATTTCTTCGTTTTCTGATGCAAGTTTCTTAAACTTAGGCTTCATAATTCTGCAGTTTCCACACCATGTTGCACCATACTGTACAACTACTTTCTCATTATCTGCAACAATCTGCTGCAAAGCATCTTCTGTTAATTCTGTGTACATAATTTTTAATTTGAAAATTATTTAATTCTGTAATTTTTGAATATAAATTCTTTAAATGATGTGGTAATTTGATAATTAATATCAATTACCACATTATCAAATCAGAATTAGTTTTGGCTAGCCAAATATTCAGCAGTAGAGGTTCTGTTAGCCTGCATTGCTTCTTTACCTTCTTCCCAGTTTGCAGGGCAAACTTCACCATGTTTCTGAACGTGCGTGTAAGCATCAATCAGTCTTAAGAATTCTTTCACATTTCTTCCTAAAGGCATATCGTTAACCGCTTCGTGGAAGATTTTTCCTGTTTCATCAATCAGATAAGTTGCTCTATAAGTAACGTTTGAACCTGTAAAGATTTCGTTTCCTTCTGCATCATATTCGAAATCCTGATCTACGATTCCCAGGATATTTGCCAGTTGTCTGTGCGTATCTGCAAGTATTGGATAGGTAACTCCTTCGATTCCGCCGTTTTCTTTTGCGGTATTTAACCACGCGAAGTGTACTTCGTTGGTGTCGCAAGATGCGCCGATCACTTTGGTATTTCTTTTTTCGAATTCTCCTAAAGCATCCTGAAACGCGTGAAGTTCAGTCGGGCAAACGAAAGTAAAATCTTTCGGGTACCAGAATAAAAGAACTTTCTGTTGGTTTTTGGTAGCTTCTTCAAAGATATTGATGATTAAATCATCACCCATTTCGCTCATTGCATCAATCCCAATATTTGGGAATTTTTTTCCTACTAAAGACATATTATTTGGTTTTAAATTTCAACACTGCAAAAGTACTACATTTCTATCAATTAAAAAATGATTTTTGATTTATAAAATCTATCACGTGTAATATTTCAATAAAAAGAATCTTTAATGTGGCTTTGAAGTTGGTTACAATTTCAAAAACTTTGAAAATAAATGAGTAAATTCACAATATAAAAGCTTTAAAATGAAAAAAGTACTTGTAATACTTCTGGTAGCTATTGTCTTCGTTCAGTTCTTTCCAATTGATAAAAATAATCCCGCTCCAACACCGGGAATGGATTTTCTGACCATTAAGAATACATCGGAATCTACCGCAAAGTTAATTAGAAACGGTTGCTACGACTGTCACAGTAATGAGTCAAAATATCCATGGTATTCAAATGTGCAACCTATTGCTTGGTTCCTTAAAGACCATATTGATGAAGGAAGAAAGGAACTGAATTTTTCTACTTTTGCGACGTACGAACCGAAGCGTCAGGCGCATAAACTTTTCGAAGCCGTAGAAATGATTGAGAAAGGTGAAATGCCTCTGGATTCTTATATTATAGCCCATCCGGAAGCCAAATTTACTGAAGCTCAAAAACAGGAGATTGTCCAGTACTTAAAATCCGTAGAGAAAGAAATCCGGGTGATGAACGATCTGCCGGCTGAAACTTCGAAATAATGACAGATTCCTCCAAATACTACGTTTTTTACGACGGCGATTGCGGACTATGCAATTTCTGGGTACAGTGGATTCTTAAAAATGACCGCCGGAAACAGTTTCTTTTTTCGGCGTTACAGTCTGATTTTGGCCAAAAATTTTTGAAAGAAAGAAATCTGGAAAACCGGAATTTAAACACCCTTTATATTTGGAAGCCGAATTTATATTACAAAACTAAATCTCACGCGGTTTTTAGTATCGCAAAAATTCTGGGTGGAAAATATTCAGCTTTTGGATATTTTAATGTTTTTCCGAAGATTATTACGGATTTCGTTTATGATAGAATTGCCGCCAACAGGCAGCGCTCTTCATTTCAGCAATGCGCTTTACCTACAGAGGAAGAAAAGAGCAGGTTTATCGAAAAATAAACCTGTTAATCTGCTTTTTAACTCCTATAATTTTGGGTGAGGAATGTCCCAAAATTACACTGTTTCCTCAGTAAAAAACCATAAACTAATTCTTATATTTGCACCCATGGAATACAATACCACAAGACCGCAACTGCATATGCCCGAATACGGCAGAATTATACAGCAGCTTGTTGAGCGCTGCAAAGAACTGGCTACAAAAGAAGAACGGAATGAAATGGCCGTAGCGATTGTAGATTTTATGGGGCAGAGAAATCCCCAGTTGCGCGACGAAGAGAACTATAAACATAAACTTTGGGACCATCTTTTTATCCTTTCAAATTATGATCTGGATGTAGATTCGCCTTACCCGTTTCCAACGATAGAAGAACTTAATGAGAAGCCCAAAAAAATGGAATATCCCAAACTTCAGGGAGATTTTAAATTTTACGGAAAAAGTATTCTTCAGCTCATCGAAAAAGCCATTGAACTTGAAGCAGGCGAAGAAAAAGACGCGCTTATCCAGGTTATTGCGAACAATATGAAAAAATCCTATAATGTATATAACAAAGAACATGTACAGGATGAAGTGATTTTCAGGCATCTGAAAGACCTTTCAGAAAACCGGCTCGATCTTACCGGTTTGGACTCGCTGGAGAAAAGTAAGATTTACTACGCGAGCGCAAGAACCAACAAAAATCCCGGGAGAACAAACCAGAACCAGACACAGAACAGTCAGAATAAAAGAAGAAATTTTCATAACAATAAAAACCGGAAGTAAAAAATGAGCGGATCATTTAAAATAAAAGGCGGGAAACGGCTGCATGGTGAAATCACTCCACAGGGAGCGAAAAATGAAGCGCTTCAGATTTTATGTGCGGTTTTGCTGACCGACGAAGAGGTAAGAGTAAAAAATATACCCGATATTCACGATGTAAACAGGCTGATTGAAATCCTGGGCGATTTTGGCGTAAAGATTACGAAAAACGCTCATGGTGATTACACTTTTAAATCAGATGCGGTAAATTTTGACTATATCAAATCAAACGATTTTAAGAAAGACGGTTCTAAACTCCGCGGCTCTATTATGCTTCTGGGACCAATGCTTGCAAGATTTGGCGAAGCGTATATGCCGACTCCCGGTGGTGATAAAATCGGAAGAAGACGCCTGGACACGCATTTCCAGGGTTTTGTGGAGCTGGGTGCCGAATTTCACTATGACGAAAACGAATATCTGTATTCCTTAAAAGCGAAAGAACTCCACGGGAAGTTTATCCTACTGGAAGAGGCTTCTGTAACTGGTACCGCCAATATTGTAATGGCGGCCGTTTTAGCCAAAGGAAAAACCAGTATTTACAACGCGGCCTGCGAACCTTACCTGCAGCAGTTGTGTAAAATGCTCAACAGAATGGGTGCCAATATCTCCGGAATCGGCTCTAATCTGTTGATTATTGAAGGAGTTGATCAGCTTCACGGGACAGAACACACCATGTTGCCGGATATGGTCGAGATCGGTTCCTGGATTGGCCTCGCAGCCATGACGAAATCGGAAATCACCATCAAAAACGTGAACTGGAACGAGTTGGGCGTTATTCCCAATACCTTCAGAAAATTAGGAATCAGCCTTGAGCAGCGTGGCGACGATATTTATATTCCGGCACAGGACCATTATAAAATCCAGAAATTTATCGACGGTTCCATCCTTACGGTTTCAGATGCGCCTTGGCCTGGATTTACACCAGATTTGCTTTCTATTATTCTGGTGGTGGCAACTCAGGCTAAAGGAACTGTTCTTGTGCATCAGAAAATGTTTGAATCCCGTTTGTTCTTCGTCGATAAACTCATCGATATGGGCGCGCAGATTATTCTGTGTGATCCGCACAGAGCAACGGTAGTGGGTTTAAATCACGAATCGCCACTTCGCGGTACTACAATGATTTCCCCGGATATCAGAGCCGGAAACGCATTGCTGATCGCGGCACTTTCTGCGGAAGGAAATTCAACAATCCACAATATAGAGCAAATCGACCGTGGCTATGAAAACATCGACGGCAGGCTGAAAGCACTCGGCGCGGACATCGAAAGAATTTAATTCAGAAAAAGTAAAATATACAAAGCCATTTTCTCGGGGAAATGGCTTTTTTATGGGGAGCAACCAAGGTTTAATTTTCTTTTCAAGTCTTCACCCGCTGTCCACTTTATCTTTTTTGGTGATTTCGCTTCCGCTCAGTCACCAAAAAAGGATGCCGTTTCCATCGGGGCTACGAATGTTTTATCGGAGTTCTCCCGTATTCCTAAATTTAAATAAACTATCTTTGCAAAAATTTTTGGGCTCGAAAAGTTCGAGTAACCCATTAATAATTACATTATTAAACAAAATTTAATGAGCAATATCGTTGCGATCGTTGGGCGCCCCAACGTAGGAAAATCAACCCTTTTTAACCGGTTTTTAGAGAGAAGAGAAGCTATCGTAGATTCCACTTCAGGTGTAACCAGAGACCGCCATTACGGCAAATCTGACTGGAATGGAATCGAATTCACTGTAATTGATACTGGTGGTTATGAGGTTAATACTGATGATATCTTTCAGGAAGAAATTTCGAAACAGGTACAGTTGGCAATTGACGAAGCTACTTCAATCATCTTCATGCTGAATGTAGACGAAGGATTAACGGATACCGATCAGGAAATCCATGAAATGCTCCGCCGTTCGAATAAGCCGGTTTATGTTACCGTAAACAAGGTGGATTCAGCTACCGAAGAACTCGCTGCTACCGAATTTTATCAGTTAGGCATCGAGAAATACTACACTTTATCTTCTGCAACAGGATCCGGAACGGGAGAACTGCTTGATGATATCGTGAACGAATTCCCGACCACAGAATATAAAGATCCGTTCGAAGGATTACCTAAAATCACCATTGCAGGGAGACCAAATGTCGGAAAATCAACTTTAACCAACGCATTGCTTGATGTAGAACGAAATATCGTAACTGATATCGCGGGAACTACACGGGATTCTATTGAAACGCTGTATAACAAATTCGGACACGAGTTTGTTTTGGTAGATACAGCCGGAATGCGCCGTAAAGCCAAAGTGAAGGAGGATCTGGAATTTTATTCGGTGATGCGTTCCATACGTTCTATTGAGTATTCTGATGTTGTGATCATCATGGTTGATGCTACTTTAGGATGGGAATCCCAGGATATGAATATTTTCGGACTCGCTCAGAAAAACAGAAAGGGAATTGTAATTGTGGTGAACAAGTGGGATTTGGTTGAAGATAAAAAAACCAATACCGCGCTGGATTTCGAGAACCAGATTAAGGAAAGAATCGGTCAGTTTACAGATATTCCAATCCTCTTCGTTTCAGCTTTAACCAAACAGAGAATTCTGAGAACAGTCGAAGTAGCGATGGAGGTGTATGAAAACCGCGCGAAGAAAATCAAGACCTCAAAACTCAATGAAGTCATGCTGCCGATTTTTGAACACACTCCGCCGCCTGCAATCAAAGGAAAGTATGTGAAAATTAAATACTGTGTACAGCTTCCCACGCCGAGTCCGCAATTTGTATTCTTCTGCAATCTTCCTCAATACGTAAAAGAAAGTTACAAGAGGTTTACCGAAAATCAGCTGCGGAAACAGTTTGGTTTTACTGGTGTTCCTATTGAAATATATTTCAGACAGAAATAAAACTTAAGCCTTTCAGAATTTTTCTGAAAGGCTTTTTAATAAACTTTATTTTCCCGAACTTTACCGCACAAATAACTACTATGATTACCGTTTTATCCGATCAATTCTCCCTTGTCAATACCTGGATCAATGAACTCCGAAACGTAGAACTGCAAAATGACCGCATGAAATTCCGCAGAAATATGGAACGCATTGGTGAAATTGCAGCATTCGAAATCAGCAAAGGTCTGGAAGTTAAGGAGATGGAGATTGCAACTCCTTTGGATAAAATTCAGGTTAAGGAAATCGCTGTTCAGCCTGTTATTACAACGATTTTAAGAGCCGGCGTTCCTCTTTTTCAGGGAATTCTGAATTATCTTGATAAAGCAGACTGCGGTTTTGTTGCCGCTTACAGAAAACATGATGCGAACGATTATTTCTCGATTAAACAGGATTATCTTACCTGCCCCAATATCGATGGAAGACCTTTGATTGTAGCCGATCCCATGTTGGCTACCGGTGCAAGTTTAATTGAAGCGATTAAAGATTTGCTGAACCACGGTAAACCCACCCAACTACACATTGTTGCAGCAATTGCATCAAAACAGGGCGTTGAAACCATTCAGAACGAATATCCGGATGCGCAAATTTGGGTTGGAGTTATTGATGAAAATTTAACATCGAAAGGATATATCACTCCCGGTCTTGGAGACGCGGGTGATTTATCGTACGGCGAAAAACTTCAGCGATAATCTCAACCTCAACCTCAACCTTAATCAACCGCCATTACGAGAACGGAAACTTTATTGTTACCGGCTTTCAGGATTTCCCACGCAACGGAACTCATGGTATTTCCGGTAGTGAAAACATCATCAATCAGCAAGACATGCTTATCTGAAATTTCCTTCGTCACTGAAAAAAGATTCTCAGTTTCAGTTCGGTGCGATTTGTCTTTCTTTGCCTGGGCTTTTTGGTAAAAATTTCTTTTGATCAAATGATGATCGAAGGGGATTTGGAGTGTTTCCGATAAAGTTTTGGTAAAAAGATGAAGCTGGTTATAGCCTCTTTCCTTTAGTTTTTTCGGATGTAGCGGAACAGAAACCATGAGATCGGGTTTGTTGTTATCAAAATGAATTCTTTCACCTGTCCATTCTGCCAGTATTTTTCCTGTTTTTTCCCGGCTTCCGTATTTAAGTTGATGAACGATTTTGCGGCTTAAACTTTCTTCTTCAAACTGCATCAGAGCAAATGCATTTTCAACGGGAAATAAAAGTGAACAACGTTCTTTCAGCAGGTTGCTTTCAGAAAAATCGTGATGGGTAAACAGAATTTGATCCATGCAGATTCCGCATACGAGTTCATCAGCACTGATAATTTGGTTGCACTCGAGGCAGCGGTTCGGAAACAGTAAATTTAGAATCACAATCTGATGTTTGGTAAATTTAAAGTTACAAATTTCAGCGCTCCAAAATCTACATCATCTCTTTTTTAATCATCAGGATTGATTTTTTCATGTTTTCATTAAAGATTTCCTTTTCCAGGCGCACGGGTGGCGCCTGCCGGACTTCGCAGTTCGGGATGCTGCAGACTTCGCAGGTTACGCCAACGTTTACAGTTTTGATTCGGTCGCTTTTAGCGAAATTTATTTTTTTCAAAGAATTTGAATTCAGCAGAATTCCTAAGCAATAACTTCTGTTTGTTCCATCGGAAAAAGGATTTTTCTGCGAAGTTGAAAGTACAAGATAAGTAAGTCCGCTGTCTTTATAATGAGAAATCTGCGCGTCGGTTACCGTTTCATTTTCCTTTAGAATCATCAGGTTTTTAACAGCAATCCACCGTCTGCAGTAGTGTTCGTTCGTCGCGTTGGCGTGTGGCGCCTGCTGCTGGTTCAGGTGAAGTTCCTTCAGGATTTCGAGCTTTTCTGAATTTTTCTTTTTCGTGAAACACAGATAGAACAAATCCTTGATTCCGTGTTCCTGCGGCAGAATATTAGTTAGTCGATAGTAAAAAGTTTCGGGTGAATTGGTGAATTCTTCAATCAGGTTCTCAAAATTCTGTGGTTCCCATTCCTCCAACTTGAAAAATTGTGAAATTTTTTCTGTCAGAATTCCTTTGTGGATCAACAGACAGCCTGCAAAATACGATGCATAATAATTGCTGATTAACTCTTCGAAACTCGTGAAATCCAGCCATGAATACGTATTGGGTCTTGGGTTAAGATTCAAGACATTATAACCGATTTCTTTGGCAAAAATGAAGGTTTTCTGATCCTCATCCAGCAGTTCATTCAACAGCAGAAGCCTTTTTTCAGGGATATAAAGTGAACGCAGTTTTCCTGTTGCGCCATATTTTTCAAAACCGACATTTCTGATTTCATAATGAAACTTTTCGGTCAGAATTTTTTCAAGATCTGCAGAATTAGGTTTGTATGGAATCTGGTTTTCTATTGAATACGCAGAAGCTTTTTCCTCTATTTCCGGGAAATAATTATCATAAAGTTCCTGGAAACTCCTCACTACCGCGAAATAGAAACGCTCTTTGCTGAGATTATAGTTTTTTGAAATTTCAATCAATGTGTTGACGAAAGCGGTGACTTTTTTCGGGGCATCGCTGATGATGCTGATGAGGTTATTTTTGTTGATCCCGAAAAGATCAAGTGGTATTTCCTTAAAAAAATCCGACTGAATTATTTCTACAATCGGCGAAAGGCTTTTGTCGAGTTTTGTTGAAACTAAATCGTTGTAAGTGCAATTTAAGGCCGTTGCAAGTTGCGCGATTTTATCATGTTTTGGATATTTTTTGCCGTTTTCAATCTCGTTAAGGTACGATTTTGATAATCCGGTTTGGTTAGAAAGCTCCTGCAGGGAAATATTTTTTTTCTGCCGGAACTGTTTCATTTTCAGTCCGAAAACGGTTTTAATGAATTCGCCGTCGTGCCTCATAGTCTCAGTTTAAATTTATAATCTTTCTAAATAGTTTTAGAAATGCGATGGTTACAAAGTTAATTAAAAAAGAACTGGTGTTCGCATAATTATTTATTTTAAAATTTAGCGAACGTTCGCTGTAAGTGAAAAATTTTATTTAGTTTTGCTTTATATTAATCACCAAAATTAATTGATATGGAAACGGCAACGAAATTTAAAATTCTGGCAGACACGCATCACAACGATATTTTCACTTCGGAAATGATTGAATTTCTTACTGAACTTCATCAAAGATTCAATGATGAAAGAAAAAAACTTCTTGTTGCCAGAACAATGAAGCAAATTGAATTTGATCATCGCCAGTTTCCTGTTTTTTTGCCCGAAACGAAAGAAGTCAGAGAAGCAGATTGGGTATGTAGTGCTCTTCCTGAAGATTTGCTCGACCGAAGAGTAGAAATTACGGGTCCGGTAGAGCGTAAAATGATTATAAATGCTCTGAATTCCGGCGCCTCTACATTTATGGCTGATTTTGAGGACAGTAATTCTCCCACATTTGAAAACTGTATGGAGGGGCAAAAAAACCTTTCCGATGCCGTAAACCGTACCATCAGTTTCCAAAATGAAAACGGTAAAAGTTACGAGCTGAATGATAAAACAGCTGTTTTATTGGTTCGTCCGAGAGGATTGCATCTTGAAGAGAAAAATATTGAAATTGATGGGGAAAGAGTCTCAGCTTCCTTAACTGATTTCGGAATCTATTTTTTCAGAAATGCCAAGAAACTCATCGAAAACGGCAGCGGACCTTACTTCTATCTTCCAAAACTCGAGCATTATCTTGAAGCGAGATGGTGGAATGAAGTTTTTAAATTTTCTCAGGATTACCTTAAAATCCCGCAGGCAACCATCAGAGCTACTGTTCTTATCGAAACCATTACCGCGGCTTTTCAGCTCGATGAAATTTTGTATGAACTGAAAGAACACAGTGCCGGACTCAATTGCGGAAGATGGGATTATATTTTTTCCTACATCAAAAAATTCAGAAATCTGTCGGAATTTCTCGTGCCGGACAGAGATCAGGTGACCATGACTTCTCCTTTTATGAGTGCCTATTCAAAACGGGTGATTCAGGTTTGTCACAAAAGAAATGTACATGCAATGGGCGGCATGGCAGCGCAGATTCCGGTGAAAAACAATGAAGAGGAAAACGAGATTGCGTATGCGAAAGTACGTGCTGATAAGGAAAGAGAAGTAAAAAACGGTCACGACGGAACCTGGGTCGCGCATCCCGGTTTGGTTCCCGTGGCAAAAGAAATCTTCGATGATTTGATGCCTGAGAAAAATCAGATCAATAAAAAGTTTGTAGAGTATCACATTTCAGAAGCTGATCTGCTCGAAATTCCAAAAGGGACAATTACCGAAAATGGGGTCAGAAAAAACATCAACGTCGGAATTCTCTACATCGAATCCTGGCTGATGGGAATCGGAGCCGCCGCGCTTTATAATTTAATGGAAGACGCTGCAACCGCTGAAATTTCCAGAACCCAGGTTTGGCAGTGGCTCAAAAATGAAGCAAAACTGGATGACGGAAGAACCTTATTGCCCGCGATGGTTTTGCAGTGGCAGGAAGAAGAACTTCAGAAGATTAAAAACTACGTAGGCGAAGAGCGGTATCATAGCGGAAAATTCGGGTTAGCGACAGAAATTTTTGATGACTTAGTTCTGAATGACCATTTCGAAGAATTCCTGACCCTGAAAGCCTATCAATTCATTTAAGTATTTCACTAAAAAATCAAATCCAAAATATTATGAAAAATCAGGAACAAATCCGCCGGCTTGAACAGGACTGGCTGGAAAACCCAAGATGGATCGGCGTTGAAAGACCGTATTCCGCAGAAGAAGTATTAAAATTGAGAGGTTCTTACCAGCTCGATTACACCATCGCCAAACTCATGTCAGAAAAACTGTGGGAGAAACTCAATAATCAGGATTTTGTCGCAGGATTAGGCGCGCTTACCGGAAACCAGGCAGTGCAGGAAGTAGATGCAGGTTTGGAGGCAATTTATCTTTCCGGCTGGCAGGTTGCTGCAGATGCCAATTTAAGCGGCGAAATGTATCCGGATCAGAGTCTTTATCCCGCGAATTCTGTCCCAAGTGTGGTGAAAAGAATTAATAATGCGTTGTTGAGAGCTGATCAGATTCAATCGGTCAATGGCGTTGCAGAAGAGGACAGAAAAGAATATCTTGTTCCGATTGTTGCTGATGCTGAAGCCGGTTTCGGAGGGAATTTGAATGCATACGAACTGATGAAGCAAATGATTGAAGCCGGTGCAGCAGGAGTTCATTTCGAAGACCAGTTATCTTCCGCTAAAAAATGCGGACATTTGGGCGGAAAAGTTCTTGTTCCAACTCAGGAAGCGGTTAACAAACTTATTGCAGCACGACTTGCAGCCGATGTTTGCGGAGTTCCCACCATTGTGGTAGCCAGAACGGATGCTGACGCGGCTGATTTGCTGACTTCTGATATTGATGAACGCGATCAGAAATTTGTGACCGGAAAAAGAACGACAGAAGGTTTTTTTGAAGTAAATAACGGAGTCGAGCAGGGCATCGACAGAGGTCTTTCCTATGCACCTTACGCAGATCTGATCTGGATGGAAACCTCAAACCCGGATTTGGATTATGCAAGAAAATTTGCTGAAGGCATCCACGCGAAATTTCCGGGAAAAATGCTGGCCTACAACTGTTCGCCCTCTTTCAATTGGGCTGCCAAACTTTCCGTTCCGGAAATGGAAACTTTCCGTGAAGAATTAGCGAAAATGGGTTATAAATTCCAGTTTATAACGCTTGCCGGTTTCCATGCCCTAAATACATCAATGTTTGAATTGGCTTTGGCGTACAAAAAACGCGGAATGGCCGGTTACAGCGAACTTCAGGAAAGAGAATTTGCTTTGCAGAAAGAAGGTTTCCGCGCGGTGAAACACCAGAGTTTTGTAGGAACCGGTTATTTCGATGCACTTCAAACCGTTATTACAGCAGGAAACTCGTCCGTTGTGGCGATGAAAGATTCTACTGAATCTGCACAGTTTCACTAAATATAGTAGTTTTTTATTTATATAATTGTTAATCAATCCTCTTGCATTTTTGCAGGAGGATTTTCTTGTATAAAGATTCTGTATTTCATCATCGCATCATCACAATTTCCAAATCATCACATTATCCTCTCAAAATCTTATCTTTGCAGAATGATTAGAATTACCAAGATTTTCACCTTCGAGACCGCGCATGTTCTTTACAATTACGACGGGAAATGCAAAAATATGCACGGACATTCCTATAAACTTTTTGTCACCGTAAAAGGAAATCCAATCAATGATCTGGATCATCCCAAAAACGGAATGGTCGTGGATTTTGGCGACATCAAGAAAATCGTAAAATCTGAAATCATCGATCTCTGGGACCATGCGGTTTTGGTTAACGGCGCTTCTCCGCATAAAGAACTGGGCGAAGATCTGGAGCACAAAGGTCATAAGGTGATTTTCTGCAATTACCAGCCGACCTGCGAAAATATGCTTTATGATATCGCTGAAAAGATTAAATCCAAACTTTCTGGAGACGTCACTTTGGCTTATTTGAAACTTCACGAAACCGAGAATTCTTACGGAGAATGGTTTGCAGAAGATAATTAGAAGTTTAAAATAAAGTGTACCGAAAGACATGAAGATCAATCTAGAACCTAATAAAAAAGTTTATTTCGCATCCGACCAGCATTTTGGCGCTCCAAACCCAAAAGAAAGCAAGGTTCGGGAAGAAAAATTTATCCGTTGGCTCGACGAGATTAAAAAGGATGCTCAGGTTCTGTTTCTCATGGGCGATCTTTTTGATTTCTGGCACGAGTGGAATCACGTAATTCCGAAAGGTTATGTGCGGGTTTTAGGAAAACTGGCGGAGTTAAAAGATTCCGGAATTGAGCTTTTCATGTTTGTGGGAAACCACGATCTGTGGATGAAAAATTATTTTGAGGATGAAATCGGCTGCAAAGTTTTTTTTGATAAACAGTATTTCGAAATCAACGGGAAAAATCTCCTTCTGGCGCACGGCGACGGATTGGGTCCTGGCGATAAAGGCTATAAAAGGATGAAGAAACTTTTCACGAATCCTTTTGCACAGTGGGCATTTCGTTGGCTGCATCCTGATATTGCGATGAAAGTGGCGATTTATTTTTCTACCCAGAATAAAATGATTTCCGGTGAGGAAGACAAAGCGTTTTTAGGGGAAGACAAAGAATTTTTGATCATTTATTCCAAAGAAAAACTGAAAACGGAACCCATTGATTATTTCATTTACGGGCACCGTCATCTCCCGATGGTTCTTGATTTGGAGAACGGCAAAGCGAAATACATTAACCTTGGCGACTGGATTTCATATTTTACTTACGGTGAATTTCAGGAAGATTTTGAATTGAAAACTTTTGAGAATGAGGCCAAAGTTTAAGTCGGTGTCATCCATTTTCAACATAAAAACCGAAGCTGATTTTCAGAAAAAATGTCTGGAAACTTTCAGCTATCAATATAAAAACGTGGAGGTTTACCGGAAGTTTGTGGATTATCTGAACATCAATCCGGATGAAATTCAATCAGTAGAAAAAATTCCTTTTCTGCCTATTGAAATGTTCAAAAATCATTTGGTTTTAGATAAAAATTCATCCGCCGAAAATTATTTTCAAAGTTCCGGAACCACTCAAATGACGCGTTCCAAACATTATATCGCAGATTTTGGACTGTACGAACAAAGCATTTACGAGAGTTTCGCGCAGTTTATCGGTAAACCGGAAGAGTTTATTTTCCTTGGTCTGCTGCCCAATTATTCTGAAAATCCGAACTCGTCATTAATTTATATGGTCGATTTCCTGATGAAAAAATCCGGGAAACCTGAAAACGGCTACTTTCTGTATAATCATGGTGAATTATTTGAACTTTTAGAAAAACTTTCAGCCGAAAACAAAAAAGTCATCCTGTTCGGAGTTTCTTTCGCGTTGCTTGATTACCTTGATTTCTGTTACGATCAGTCCATTCATCATTTAAATACTCAGAAACTTACAGTGATAGAAACGGGCGGAATGAAGGGCCGAAAGGAGGAAATGACGAAAGACGAACTTTTGAAAATTTTTCAAATAGGTTTCGACACAGACAGAATTTACTCCGAATATTCGATGACAGAATTATTATCGCAGGCTTATTCTTTGGGAGAAAATATTTACGAAAGTCCAAACTGGATGCGGATTCTCATCAGGAATACCGAAGATCCATTTTCTTACGTTGAAGAAGGACGAACGGGCGCAATTAATATCATTGACCTGGCAAATATCCATTCCTGCAGCTTTATTGCGACCCAGGATTTGGGTAAGGTTGAAAACGGAAAATTTCAGGTTTTGGGTCGGATTGACCATTCCGATATCCGGGGCTGCAGTCTTTTGGTTTCTTAATTTTTTTTATTTAAATGCTTAAAGTAGAAGAGCTTACCTATAATTTTATCTCGAAGTTTTACGACTTTGAGAGAGATTTGGTGCTGACCAATCATTTCCATTCCGATTGGGAAGCCGACATTTTAATTGTGAATGAAGAAGGTTTCAGTCATGAGATTGAAATTAAGTTTTCGAAAGCCGATTTCAAAAATGATTTCAAAAAAAATTACCAGAATTCAAAAACGCAAGAAAAATTCCTGAAACACGACAAAATTTCCTGCGGCGATTATATCTGCAACCAGTTCAGTTTTCTATTGCCCATGGGAATGATTGAAGCGGAAAAAATCCCTGAACATTGCGGTATTATTGAATTTGATCATAATCCAGATACTTGGGAGACTGTTTTTTATGAAATCCGGATCAGCTTCTTTCAGTGAAAGTTTTATTCTGTCTCTTTCGTCAATCTCTTTAATTATAACAGGTATTTTTTCTCCTAGACTTAAAACTTTTTCTATTCTTTCAATTCTTGTCGGCGCGATTTCCGAAATATGTAATAAGCCCTCGGCGTTTACTCCAATCTTTACGAAAGCCCCGAACTCAACGATTTTTGTTATTTCGCCAATATATTTTTCCCCAGCTTTATATTCTTTTGTCATTTCCCTAACAATAATTGCGGCTTTTTCAGCCCCGCCGTTTTTGCCGGTGATGAAGACACTACCGTCGTCCTCAATGTCAATTTCCGTCTCGGTAGCTTCTCTGATTTGGTTTATGGTTTTGCCGCCAGAGCCGATGACTAGTCCAATTTGATCCGGCTTTATTTTGACTATGACAATTTCCGGAGCATTTGGTGAAATTTTTTCACGAGGTTTAATAATTTCACTTTCTATTTTGTCTAAGATTTGCAATCTCGCTTCTTTACCCTTTTGGAGTGCTTCTATCAGAATCTTGAGTGGTACACCGTGGACTTTGACGTCCATCTGAACGGCTGTGATCCCTTCTCGCGTGCCGGCAACTTTGAAATCCATATCCCCATGATGGTCTTCTGGGCCTTGAATATCGGTCAGGATTTTATACTTTTCTTCATTTTCCATCATAAGTCCGACTGCGATGCCGGCCACCGGTCTTTTTATTGGAACTCCGCCGTCCATTAAGGCCAAAGTGCCGGCGCAGACTGAAGCCATTGAGGTTGAGCCGTTGGAAGCAAAGCATTCCGAGACCAGACGAATCGTGTAAGGAAAATCTTCTTTGCTCGGCAAGACGGCAGACAAAGCTTTTTCTGCCAAAGCGCCGTGGCCGATCATTCGTCGGTTAAAACCGCCAACTCGTCCGGTTTCGCCTGTTGAAAATGGCGGGAAGTTGTAGTGATGCATAAATCTTTTCTGGGATTGGAATTCCATGGCATCTATTATCTGCGAGTCACTTGGCCCGCCGAGCGTCAAAGCCGAGAAAACATGCGTTCCGCCTCGGTAGAAAATTCCTGATCCGTGGAGAATTGGTGAAATTCCTCCGGCCTTAGCAAAAATCGGCCGGATTTCGTCGAGTTTTCTACCATCAGCTCGTTTTTCTTTTTCAATTGCCTCTTTGTGGATAAGTTCGTTGGTTTTTTCTTCGTAATATTCTTTGGCCAAATTAATATCAATTCCTGGCGCTTCTTTAACAAAAGTTTCAATCCATATTTCTCCTAGTTCGGAGATTTTTTCCTTAGAACCGCTAAAAAGATATTCCGACATTTTTTCTTTGATATGTTTGTCAAAAACTTCAGTCAATTCTTTTGGAAATTCGGCTTTTTCCACCAACATTTTTTCTTGGCCGATTTCTTTTATGATATTTTTTTGAAATTCTTGGAGTTTATTGATTTCTGTCAAAGCTAGCTCAAAAGCTTCGGCGAGTTCGCCTTCTTTTATCTCTAATGCTCCAACCTCAATCATATTTATGCTGTTTTCTTTTCCACAACAGAGAATATCAGCGATAGAATTTTCCTCGCGCTCTTTATAAGTCGGATTTACCTTTAAGCGAGAATCGTCTTGGTTTTTGCCGATTCTGACAGCGCTGACTGGCCCGCTCCACGGAACTTTTGAGGTGCCCAAAGCCAAAGAGGCACCAATAACTGCTAAAACATCCGGATCGTATTCGCCGAGCGACAAAACGGTGATGATGACTTGAACTTCGTGTCGAATATGTTGTTCAAACAGCGGTCTTATGGTTCTATCAACTATTCTGCCGGATAGGATCGCTTCTTCAGTTGGTCTCCCCTCTCTTTTGTTAAAACGTCCGCCTAGAATTTTGCCGACAGCGTAGAATTTTTCTTCAAAATCAACGGTTAAAGGGAAAAAATCTATGTTGTCTT
>JAANMT010001263.1_pt1 | contig 25391 bp, 24 predicted proteins | sample 7279711 | NCBI WGS metagenome assembly JAANMT01 (sample SAMN14094538, study PRJNA606508) | bioreactor metagenome | isolation source: A lab-scale SPAN reactor treating ammonium-rich wastewater day 1 | place: Ireland: Galway | collected 2017-01-16 | reverse complement strand
TTCACGCCATCACTGCCGCAGGCTTTGAAATCAAAGTCGCTCTGTTTGTGCTTGCTTGTAGCATCAACTTCCTTTGGTAGGTGGCAACTTGGGTTAATTACCAACAGGAAACAACCATGAAACGATACCTACTTCTCACCGGATTTCTCCTCCTCGCCCTTGCCATCGGCATTGGAACGGCTCTTGCCGCGCCCAAGCCTGCTCCCACACCCCAGGTTTCGGTACTTCACCCAAACTTCATCCTGCTCGATGACAACGGAGCGAACGTACTCGAAAGCGGAAACGCCGTCTCCACCATGCAGACCTGCGGGCAGTGCCACGACACGGAATTCATTCAAAGCCACGCCTTCCACTCCGACCTCGGCTTGAACGCCTACAACGCAAATGGAGAATCCTTCGATGCCAGCAACGGACTCTTTGGCGAATGGGATCCGCTCACGTACCGCTTCCTCTCCCCCGCCGGCGATGAACGACTCGACCTCGGCACCGCCGAGTGGCTCATGCTGAACGGAGGCAGAGTCGTGGGCGGCGGACCCGCCTCAACGTCGCGCGGAGGCGAAGCGTTGACCGATCTGCCCGCGAGCAAGTCGAATCCCGAAACCGCCATCCTGAACGAAGACGGCAGCGTCTCCGCCTGGGATTGGAAGGAATCAGGCGCAATGGAAATGAATTGTTTCCTGTGCCATCTCGAAAGCCCGAACAACGAAGCGCGCGTCAGTGCAATTCAAGCAGGCGAGTTTGGAAACGCCAATACCGCCACGCTGCTCGGCTTGGACGTTGTCTCAAAAAACAGTGAAGGCTGGGCGTGGAACGCGAACGCCTTCAACGAACTTGGCGAGATCAAAAGCGAAGTCCTGCGCATCCAGGATCCGACGAACGAAAACTGCGCGGCTTGTCACGGCGAGGTTCATGAAAACCCGCAAACGCCGCTTATCGTTGACGCCTGCAACCTGGAATACTTCCAAACCGCCACAACGGGACAGGTCATTTCATCGCAGCGCATCAATGAATCGGGCGTGAACCTGGCGGGCAAGGACGACCTGACGCGCCCATGGGACATCCACGCGCAGCGTCAGTTGAAATGCACCGATTGCCACTTCGCGCCCAACAACCCCGCGCACGTTCTCGAAGCGGAAGGTTCCAACCCCGATCACCTCCTTTACGATCCGCGCCGGCTGGAGATCAACGAGTATCTCGAACGTCCCGATCACAATTTCGCGCGCGGCGCGAGCGCGCAATTCAACGTCGCGCCGGAATACAAAAGCACCATGCGCCGCTGTGAATCCTGCCACGACACGAACAAATCGCACGCGGGCTGGCTCCCCTACAATGACCGTCACATGCAGGTCATCGCCTGTGAGACCTGTCACGTTCCGCAAATGTACGCGCCCGCCTTTTCTACCATGGATTGGACCGTGCTGCGCCTCGACGGCTCCGCTCGCTCGGAATGCCGCGGCATCGAAGGCTCGAACACAGCCACCGACCTGGTCACCGGTTACCAACCCGTGTTGATGCAGCGCACCGACCCGGTGGATGGAAAGATCCTGTTCGCGCCTTACAACCTGATCACTTCGTTCTATTGGGTGTACGAAGACGCCAACGGCAGCCTGCGCCCGGTTCGCAAAGCGGACCTGGAGGCTGTGTACATCGAAAACGGCAAGTACTCCACTGACATCCTTTCCGCCTTCGACGCGGATAGCGACGGGGAACTCTCCGACGCCGAACTCGTCCTGGACACCGAAGCCAAACAGGATCTGATCGCAGGCAAACTCGGATCGCTTGGCTTGAAGAACGTCCACATCGAGGGACAGGTACAGCCCTATTCCATCAACCATAACGTGGTGGACAGCAAGGACGCCACGCGGGATTGCGAGACCTGTCACCACACCGACTCGCGCGTCACAGCCCCGCTGCTGCTGGCAGGTTCCGCCCCAACCGGGATCACGCCCGAGTTCGCGGCGGGCGTCAACGTGACGGCAACGGGAAGCGTCGTCAACGAGAACGGCGCGTTGTACTACAACCCCGTCAACGAGAACGACAAAACCTACATCTTCGGTCACAACCGAGTCGCGTGGATTGACTGGTTCGGCGCGCTGCTCTTCGTCGGCACGGTCATGGGAGTGGCGGGACACGCCACCGTGCGATTTGCCTCCACGCGCAGGAATGGCAGGCGGAAGCCCGAAACAAAATCCGTTTACATGTACGAGGCGTACGAACGGTTCTGGCACTGGCTTCAAACTGTCGCCATTGTCATCCTCCTGCTGACGGGTCTCGTCATCCACCGTCCCGACCTGTTCGGCGCGTTCTCCTTCCGGTACATCGTCACCATTCATAACGTGCTTGCCACCCTGCTTGCGCTCAACGCCCTAATCTCGATCCTCTGGCACGTCATCAGCGGCGAGATCCAGCAATACATTCCGCATCCCTACGGCTTCATTGACCAGATGATCGCGCAGGCGAAATACTACATCCTGGGTATCTTCAAACAGGAGCCTCACCCGTTCCACAAATCCAAACAGCGGAAGTTCAATCCCCTGCAAATGGTGACCTACATCGGCTTGCTCGGCGTCCTGCTCCCCTTGCAGGGACTCACCGGCATGATGATGTACCTGGTTCAAAAAGTGCCAGCCATCCAGTCCTGGTTCGGCGGCTTGCCCTTCCTTGCGCCCATGCACACATTGATGGCGTGGCTGTTCGCGTCCTTCATCGTAGGTCACGTCTATCTGACCACCACCGGCGCGACTCCGCTCGAAGCCATGCGCGGGATGATCACGGGATATGAGGAAGTGGAAACGCAGGCGAGTGAAGGATGAATTATGAAGGCTTGCGCTGATCTTGCCGAAGCGACGCGAAGTTCACGAAGGTTAAGACTTTTGACCTTCGACCTTTGACCTTTTCTTTTCATCATTTCGACTTCGCTCAATGCAAGCCTTCGTGTTTAGAAAAAGGAATCACAGATGACAACTCAAACTCGGAAGTCAATTTTCAAGCGTCCTGAAAAGCCGTACGTGCATCCGTACTTCGGCGGCGTCGTGCTGGGCATCGTCCTGTTCCTTGCCTTCTTCCTCACCGGCAACGGACTTGGCTCCTCCGGCGCGACCGCCCGCATCGACGCGCTGCTCGTGGATGCCATCTCCCCCTCCCACGTGGACAACAACACGTATTTACTAAAAATGGCGGGCGGGGATAAAAATCCGCTGGACGATTGGATCGTGCCGGTCTTCTTCGGCGCGCTGCTCGGCGGTTTTGCTTCCGGCTTTTTCAACGGGCGTCTCAAATTTATGACCACCAAAGGACCCAACATCTCGAACCGTACGCGCTGGTTGATAGCGTTCCTCGGCGGCGTGTTGTTCCTGTACGGCGCGCGCCTGGCTCGCGGATGCACGTCCGGGCAGGCGCTCTCCGGCGGTGCGACCCTCTCTGCTGGCTCGTGGGTCGTCATGTTCGCCATCTTCGGCGGCGCGTATGGATTGGCGTATTTTGTCAGGAAATTGTGGAATTGATGTCATTGCGAGCGAAGCGAAGCAATCCAATACTTATCGAGGAGGTTGCTTCGTCGAGAAGAACACCCTCCTCGCAACGACATGTCCACAACAAGGAGCATCCCAATGAACTTCCCCCTCCCCGAATTCATCGTGGTCAGCGCGAGCAACCCGTGGACGTACGTCCTCTTCGGCGCAATCGGCTTCGCGTTCGGCTACACCCTCGAAATGTCCGGTTTCGGCGATTCGCGCAAACTCGCCGCGCAATTCTATTTCACCGAATTGACTGTGTTGAAAGTCATGTTCACCGCCATCGTGACCGCCATGGTTTTATTGTTCGGCGCGGTAGCGCTCGGCATCCTCAACTTCAGCCAGGTCTGGGTCAACCCCACGTATCTTTGGTCCGGCATCCTCGGCGGGCTGATCATGGGCGTTGGCTTCATCGTCGGCGGCTTCTGCCCGACCACCTCGCTCGCCTCCGCTTCGACCGGCAAGATTGACGGCATGTTCTTCATGCTCGGCGGGTTTGTCGGCGCGGCATTGTTCGCAGAGACCGAACCGCTCTTTACGAACTGGTACAACAACGCGGGCTATTATGGGCGCGTCACGCTGGATCAGGTCCTCAACCTGCCCGTCGGCGTCGTGGTTTTACTGGTGGTGTTGATGGCGCTCTTCATGTTCTGGGGCGCGGAACAACTCGAACGCATCATCGGCAAAAAGGATATGAGCCGCGAACCGAAACTCCGCCTCGCGGGCGCGGGCGCGCTGGTCGCCGCCGCGTTGGTCGTGGTCTTCCTCGGCGAACCTTCCTTCGAGCAGCGTTACAGCAAACTCACCTTCACGCGCACGGAAACGGTCGAGCAATTGAATGCAGAACCCGTCGTCACCACCTACACTTACACCGCCGACGAAATGCTTTCCAATCGCCTCGTCTTCGTCTCGCCCGCCGAAGCCTTCAAAGCGAAATACAACCAGAGCATGAAGCCCGTCTACCTCGACGTGCGTTCCGAAGCGGACTACAACCTGTATCACGTCGAAGACGCGGTCAACGTGCCGCTCGATCGCATCGAAGAGATCATCCCGCTTCTGCTCACCGAACCGCCCGCCAACACCGTCTTCATCGTGATGAGCAACGACGAGACCGCAGCCATCCAGGCGTGGAAAATTCTCGTCGCGGACACCATTCCAAACGTGTACATCCTCGAAGGCGGGATCAACAACTGGATCGCGTTCTTCGGCGCGGACGACGAACCGCCTCATCCCAACCCGCAGGCTGGCGACGACCAATTGGCTTATCTCTTCCCCGCGGCATTGGGCGACCGTTACGAATCGTGTTCGCCCAACCCGATCGAATACGAGAATCTCGAATTCGAGGCAAAGATCAAACTTCAATTGAAGCGCGATAAGAGCGGCGGAGGATGCGGGTAGGAGTAAACGTACACAGGTACACAGGTAAACAGGTAAACAAAATAGTCCTCACGAAAATTCACTCGTGAGGACTATTTTCTATTTTCCACTTTCTACTTTCCACTTTCCACTTTCTACTTTCTACTTTCCACTTTCCACTTCCCACTTTCCCAACCCTTCTTTCCTTCCTACTCCTCCGTGATCGTGATCGTCTCGATCGCATCGCCCGCATAATCCGGGAGCAGATTCGGGTCGCGCAAAGTGATTCCTTTCACTACGTCCATCCCCTCGACGACCTGACCGAATATCGTATGCAAGCCATCCAGCCACGGCGTGGGGGCATAAGTAACGAAGAATTGACTGCCGTTCGTGTTGGGACCGGAATTCGCCATCGCAAGGACGCCCTCCTTGTCGAATTTCAAGTCGTCGCCGATCTCGTCCTCGAACCGGTAACCGGGACCGCCGCCGCCCGTGCCGGTCGGGTCGCCGCCCTGCGCCATGAACCCCTCCAAAACGCGGTGGAACGTCGTACCGTCATAGTAGCCGTCACGCGCAAGGAAGACGAAGTTGTTCACCGTGAGCGGGGCTTTGTCCGCGAAAAGTTCAACGATGAATTCGCCGCCTTTTGCCATCTTGAAGGCGGCTAAGTACTTCTTCGTTACGTCAATCACCATGGGCGGGTACTCGGCGTATTGCTTGTCTGCCGAAGCGTCCGCCTGGGATTCGGACGCGTCCGATCCCTGCCTTGCTATCGCCATCCAAATCAACCCGCCCAGGATCAGGACCAGGATTCCGCCCCCGAGCCATTGGATGAGCCGCTCGGTCTGCTTTGCCTTTCGAGCCTTGCGTCTTTCCTCGATCTTCTTCTTGTTTGCCATATTCGTTCCGCTCCATAACCATCTCAATTTTCCGCATTTTAGCACATTTGAGGAGCCGGTTTCGCCCGCATCAACGATATAATACGGACATGAGGAACACCAGGCTATTTCGCAAACACATCGCCGTTCCGCAGGATCATGGGTCGTGGGTCTTCATTCTCAGTCCGTTACTGATCGGCATTTTTGCAGGAGAAACGTTCACCTTCGCATCGTTCAGCCTGGCGGTCGCCGCCATGGCGGCCTTCATGCTCCGCCAGCCCGCCACGATCATCATCAAGATCTATTCCGGGCGGCGCACGAGGGAGGAACTTCCGGCCGCGCGGTTCTGGTTCGCCGTTTATTCTATCATCGCGTTGATCGCGCTCGTCGGGTTGACCCTGAGCGGGTTCGCCTACATTCTGTATCTCGCCGTTCCCGGCCTCCCGGTCTTTGCATGGCATTTGTGGCTGGTGAGCAAACGCGAGGAACGCCGGCAGGTCAACGTCGAGATCATTGCCACCGGCGTGCTGTCCCTTGCCGCGCCTGCCGCGTATTGGGTCGGCGTTGGGGGGTACGACCCGAGCGGCTGGTGGCTGTGGATGCTCGTCTGGTTCCAGACCGCCGCGAGCATCGTCTATGCGTATCTCAGGCTCCGGCAACGGGAGCAGGCTCAAGTCGGCGCGCGAGGCGAACAATGGAGGGCAGGATGGCGCGCCGCGTTGTACACGTCCTTCAATCTCGCCTCCGTCCTGACCCTGAGCCTGCTCGGCGTTCTCCCGCACCTTCTCTTCCTCCCTTACCTTCTGCAATGGATCGAGACTGTCTGGGGTATCACCCATCCCGCAGTGGGATGGAAGCCCACGCGCATCGGAATCCGCCAACTGATCGTCAGCACGCTCTGGACGATTTTATTCATTCTGACCTGGAGACCCTGAAGGATGCGCCTTGGGGTCGCGACTTGAAAGTCACGTTACGTTGAACGGAGGAAAACATGGATAATCTCAAATGGGAACTGCTGACCGAGGTGCAGGGTCGCCTTGAAGCCGACCTGCTTAAAAGTTATTTTGCGGCGCACGGCATTGACATCGAATTGTTTCAGGAGGCTGTCGGTCATCACATCTATCCTGTAACGGTCAACGGGCTGGGACGGGTGCAACTGTTCGTCTCGAAGGAACAGGCGGAGGAAGCGCGCAGGCTTCTGGACGAATACAACAACGCAATGGAGTAAAGGATGAATTTCGATCTCACCGAAGAACAAAGGCTCTGGCAAAAAACGGTTCACGATTTTGTCGCGAAGGAAGTGCAACCGAAGGCGCGCGAAGTGGACGTGACCGGCGAGTTCAACTGGGAGGCGACTCGCAGGATGGGTCCGCTTGGGCTGCTGGGGTTGAACATCCCGGAGGAATACGGCGGCGCGGGTGTGGACGCGGTCAGCGCGGCGATCGCCCTCGAAGAACTCGGCTGGGGCTGCGGCTCCACCGCGCTCGCCATCGCCGCGCACAACGGTCTCGGCACCACGCCCGTCGTCATGTTTGGCAGCGAGGAGCTCAAACAAAAATGGCTTCCGCGCGCGGCAAACGGGAAGAACAAACTCGCCGCGCTGGCGCTCACGGAACCGGGGGCAGGTTCCGATTTGCAGGGAGGCGTCACGACGAAAGCCGTAAAGAATGGGAACGAATGGGTCATCAACGGGGCGAAGATGTGGTGTACGAACGCGTCCATCGCGGAGTACATCATCACGCTCGTTCGCACCGACCCCTCGGGCGGCTCCCGCTCATTGAGCATGATCCTCGTCCCAACCGATTCGCCGGGACTCACGATCGGTACCGCCGAAAAGAAGATGGGACTGCACGGCTCCCCCACTCATGCAGTGACGTATGAAAACGTGCGCGTGCCGCTCGGCAATCTGATCGGCGAGGAGGGCAGAGGATTGCATCAAACCCTTGCCACATTGGATGGCGGGCGGATCGGCATCGGCGCGATCTCTGTGGGGCTGGCGCAAGCCGCGTTCGAACACGCGGTCAATTACGCGAGGGAGCGCGTCGCCTTTGGGAAGCCCATCGCCGAACAGCAAGCCATCCAATGGATGCTGGCAGAGGCGGCGACCGAGATCGAAATCGCGCGCACCATGGTCCATAAAGCCGCCTGGTTGAAGGAACAGGGTCGCAACTACAACAAGGAAGCCGCCATGGGGAAGATGTTCGCCACCGAAATGGCGGAACGCGTCTGCCGCAACGCGATCCAAATCCACGGCGGATATGGCTACTCGAGCGAATATCCCGTCGAACGCATCTACCGCGACGCAAGACTGATGACCATCGGCGAAGGAACGAGCGAAATACAAAGACTGGTCATCGCGCGGCACGTATTGGCGGAGGAGTAAAAAGTTCGATTGAAGTCAACCTGCTTTAGCATTAGGGATTGTTTCGTCGCAATGCGGACATGGAGCAACTCCCCGCCATGACGTGATTAATTCATGATTCTTCCCCGCTCATTCTACAACCGCCCCACATTGACCGTTGCCCGCGCGCTCCTCGGCGCGCGGCTGGTTCGAGTTCTGGATGGCGTAAAACTTGTCGGTCTCATCGTCGAAACCGAAGCGTACATCGGCGAGAAGGATCTGGCGTGCCACGCCAAAGCAGGACGGACACCGCGCACGCAGGTCATGTATGGCGAGCCGGGACATGCGTACGTCTATTTCGCGTACGGAAATCATTGGATGTTGAATGTGGTCGCGGAACGCGTCAATTTCCCTGCGGCGGTGTTGATTCGGGCGATCCAGCCAATCGAGGGTGCGGAGGTTATGTTGCAGAGGCGAAACGGGCGCGATACGTTCGGTCCCGGGAAACTCTGTCAGGCGATGGGGATCGGCAAAGGGGAGAACGGGGTTGATCTAACGGGAGCAGCCTTCGGCTTGTGGATCGAAGCGGGAGTCGAGGTCCCGGATTCGCTCGTGACGAAAAGTCCGCGTGTGGGTTTAACTAGTGTGCCTGAACCGTGGAAGTCCAAGCCGTGGAGGTTTTTGGTAAAAGATCATGTCATTGCGAGCCCGTCGCGCTGAGCGGAGGACGAAGTCCGAAGTCGAAGCGAGGGCGAAGCAATCTCCTCGTCGTGGTGAAGATTGCTTCGCTCCGCTCGCAATGACAGTATGGAGGAACAATGGGATTACTCGAAGGAAAGAATGCGCTGGTGTTCGGCCTGGCAAATGAACGTTCGATAGCCTGGGGCATCACGCAGGCGTTCAAGCGCGAGGGCGCGAACATCGGCATCAGTTACGCGGGCGAGGCGCTCGAGCGGCGCGTCAAACCGCTGGCTGAAAAAGTGGATTGCAAATGGGTCGAGGAATGCGACGTGACCAGCGACGAGCAGATCGCGAGGGCGGCTGAGAGCGCGGCGAAACATTTCGGCAGGATTGACATTCTCGTACATTCGATCGCGTTCGCCGGTCGCGAGGAATTGAGCCGACCTTATTATCAGACCTCGCGCGAGGGATTCAAGAACGCCATGGATATTTCCGTGTTCTCGCTCGTCGCGCTGACCAACGCCTTTGTGCCGCACTTGAACCCGGGCGCTTCGATCGTCACGCTGACGTACGGCTCGGGCGCGGTGAAGGTTGCCCCGCATTACAACGTGATGGGCGTGGCGAAGGCGGCGCTGGAATCATCCACGCGCTACCTGGCGTATGACCTGGGTCCGCAAAAGATTCGCGTGAACGCCATCTCGGCGGGTCCGATCCGCACTTTGGCGGCGGCGGGCGTGGGCGGTTTCCGCGACATGTACAAGCACTTCGCGGACATGTCCCCGATGCGCGAGAATGTGACCATCGAGGATGTGGGAAACCTGGCGGTGTTCCTGGCTTCGGATTTGTCCACGCGCATTACCGGCGAAGTGATCTACGTGGATTCTGGATTCAATATTATGGGCGTGCAGGTGAGCGAGAAGAAAGAGGAGGAGGGGAAGGAGTAATTGGGGGTTGGAGATTTTCCCGGCGGAGGCTTGGAGAAGTGGAGAATTGAGGGTGGGCTTGCGCTGTTAGCGTGAGTTCACCCTTTTTGGTTTAACGGTAAAATTGGAACATGCTTATTTCATACCTGCCTGGAACGGATGTGCTTTATATTCGATTCGATGAGACCCTACAAGATGTAATCAACCAACGCATCCTAGACTTTTTGACCTTTGATATTGGTAAAGACGAGAAGATCGTTGGCATCGAAATCTTGGATGCAAAGAAGCGCATCAACTTGAAGAATCTCCTGCCTGTCGAATATCAAGTTATACCGGAATCAAGAAATAATGTTCAAGCGTAATACCACTCCCATCGCAAAAGAACCGCAACCACCCGTGCAAGCCGTGGAGCGCATCACGTCGGTGCTTGGCTCGGGCGTGATCTGGCACGGCTCGATCAACGGTTCGGGCGGCGTGCGCATCGAGGGCGCGTTCGAAGGCGAGATCGCGTTGCGCGGGATGCTGGTCGTCGGCGAGACGGGACGCGTCACCTGTCAGAACGTGCGCGCCAATACGGTCATCGTGGCGGGCGCGGTGCGCGGCAACATCACAACCCAAAAACTGGAGATCCGCGGCAGCGGTCGCGTGTGGGGAGACGTGGTGACCACCGCGTTCGTGACGGAGGAGGGCGCGTTCCTGCGCGGTCAGATCCGCATGGAGGAAACGGTCGAACTGGACCTCGAGCCTGCTCCCGAAACCACGCCTTCGGAGGCGGCTCAAGCCGAGTCCATTGCCTCGACGCCCATCGGGGACACGGAATCCGTAACAGGCGGGACGACGCGAAAAGTCACGAGAAAGAAAAAAGAAGAATCCTGACCTCACCCCTAGCCCCTCTCCTGCCAGGAGAGGGGGAACTTTGCCCCATGAAATACCGCGACCTGCACATCCAAACCCAACGCGAAGCCCCAAACAACGCGCGGACGCAGGGATTCGCCTTCCTCGTCCGCGCGGGATATTTGACGCGCGATAACGTCCCGACGAAATTGGGCGAACATGCGCTCGATCATCTGCGCGATGTATCCAAGGATGCCTCTTTCCTTGCCCAACTTTCCCTGCCCGCCATAGGCAACGACAAAGAAACCTTCCTCCCCATCGCGACGGGAGATATCGAAGTCGCGCATTGCCCCTCCTGCAAATACACGGAGCGGCTTGATTTTGCCCAATTCAAGAAGACTCCGCTTCCGCAGGGAGAACAACTCCCGCTCGAAAAAGTCGCAACTCCCGATTGCGACACGATCGAATCGCTTGCGAATTTCCTCAAGGTTACAAAAGAGAAGACCGCCAAAGCCCTGATGTACACGCGCGTGAGCGACGGCAGATTCGTCTTCGTCGTCGTGCGCGGGGATATGCAATTGAGCGAGGCAAAGTTGAAGGCGCAGGCCGGCGAGGTCCGCGCGGCGAGGGCGGAGGAAATCGTCAGCGCGGGAGCGGTAATGGGATACGCGTCAGCCATCGGGTTGAAGGATGCGTTGATCGTCGTGGATGATCTGATCCCAGAGTCGCAGAATCTCGTCGCAGGGGCGAATGAGGAGGGATATCATCTATTGAATACGAATTACGGACGCGACTATTCAGCAGCCATCGTCGCGGATTTGGTCCAAGCGAAGGAGGGCGATCTTTGTTTCAATTGTGGGAATCAAATCAAGGTGTTGTCCGCCTCACAACTGGCTACACCCAAAGAGTACAATTTTGAAAACATCCTGCTCGCGCTCGCCGAGACTTATCACGATGATAAAGGCTTGACCCTCCCCCATCCCGCCGCGCCGTTCGACGTGTATCTCATGCACGTCCCCGGCAGGGAACTGGAGACGCGCGCCAAAGCCGAGGAGATTTACACTGAGTTGCAAGGCGCGGGCATTTCGGTTTTATTCGACGACCGCGACGAACGCGCCGGAGTCAAGTTCAACGATGCGGACTTGATCGGCTGTCCCATCCGCGTGACGGTGGGGGAAAAGGGACTGAAAGAGGGAATGGTAGAATTGAAAGGCAGAACGGCAAAAGAAAACAAATTTGTCAGTATTGATAAGATCATTCCAGAGATCAAAAACGAACATGGACGTAAAGCCAATTAGGACAAAAAAAGAACACAAAGCCGCGCTCAGGGAAATCGAACGCTTTTTCAACGCCGAACCCGGTACCCCGGAGGGCGACCGTCTCGATGTGCTTGTGACGCTTGTTGAAGCATACGAAGATGAACATTACCCGATCCCCTTACCCGATCCCATTGAAGCGATATTTTATTTCATGGAAAGCCGAGGATTGACCCGCGTAGACCTTGAACCCTACATTGGCAGTCGTGCCCGCGTTTCCGAAATTCTAAATCGTAAACGACCACTGACACTACCCATGATCCAGCGGCTCCATTCGAAACTGGGCATTCCTGCCGATGTGCTGGTCAAGCCATACAAAGTAACCTCGTCGAACAAATCCCGTCGTCAGACATCCATCACGGCGTAGTGTCTTCTTCAATGAACATTACCAAAGTCGGACATTTTCCTCCCGCCAAACGATTCGGTTTGATCGTACACGGGCTACTCATCCTCGCCCTGGCTGGCGCGTCGGCATGGGGATTCTTCAACCTCGCCAACGCGGAGGTGGGACCGACGTTTGTGAATTACCTGCTCGTTGGCATTCTCGCGTTCGCGCCGGTTCCCTTTCTCGGCTATCGCGCCTATGCCCTCCTGCGCGCGGATTATTACATTGACCGCGACAGCCTCGCCATCATCTGGGGACTGCGCGTCGAGGATATCCCCCTGACAGACATCGAATGGGTGCGGCCCGCGTCCGATTTGACGCATCCGTTATCGCTTCCACTCTTTCGATTGCCGGGCGCGGTATTGGGGACGCGCCGCCACCCCGACCTGGGATTGGTGGAATTCATCGCCTCCACTTCACGGAACCTGATCCTGATCGCCACATCGAAACGCGTCTTCGCCGTCTCCCCCAAGGACCCGGCGTCGCTCGTCCGCACATTTGCGCGCGCGACCGAGATGGGAAGCCTCTCGCCTGCCGAGCCAATATCGGTGTATCCATCGTTCGTCGTCACTCAGGCATGGGAGAGTCCCGCCGCGCGCTTTTTGTGGACGAGCGGAATCCTGCTCAACCTCGGGCTCATCGTATGGGTTGGGCTTCTCATCCCATCGCTCGGTCAGGTCCCGTTGGGGTTCGATCCGTTCGGCGCGCCTGTGGAGACCGCGCCGTCCGTCCGCCTGATATTGCTTCCGCTCATCAGCGGGTTGTTGTTCATCGTCGGCTTTGCGGCAGGTCTGTATTTTTATCGTCGGGAGAAGCAGCGTCCGCTGGCGTTCGTCACCTGGATATCGAGCGCATTGTGCGCGGTGTTGTTCCTGATGGCGGTGCTGTTCCTGGTGATGACGCCGGTTTAGGTCGAAGGTCGAAGGTTAGGAACATGACGATTGACCCTGAACCTTTGACCTTCGACTCGAAATTCATTCCATGCAACTCCTCGTTGGCTTTATCCTTGCAAGCCTCATCGCGTATCTTGCCTGGCGCGCGCGCAGCCTCGACAAAAGCGGGGCGTTCGCGGCGACTGTCGTCGGCGCGGTGATCTTTGGTTTCGGCGGTTTGGAATGGGCGATCCTCTTGATGATCTTTTTCCTCACCTCGTCGGCGTTGAGTCGCGCCTTCAAGAAACGCAAGCAGGGAGTGAACGAAAAATATTCGAAGGGACACGAGCGCGACGCGGGTCAGGTGTTCGGCAACGGCGGGTTGGCGGCGGCTTTCGCGTTGATCCACGCGCTTTATCCGGAATCAGGTATCGGCTGGGTCGGATTCGCCGCGTCGCTTGCCGCGGTCAATGCGGATACGTGGGCGACAGAACTTGGAGTCCTGAATCCGACTCCCCCGCGTCTCATCACAGACTTGAGAAAGCGCGTCGAAAAAGGGACCTCGGGCGGGGTCTCGTTCTTTGGAACGTTCGCCTCGCTGATGGGTTCCGCCGCCATCGCCCTGCCCGCATCACTGATGACTGATGACTGGTCACTTTTTTTGCCGATCACTCTCGCGGGACTCGCTGGCTCCCTCTTCGACTCGCTCCTCGGCGCGACCGTGCAAGCCATGTATTACTGCCCGACGGACAAAAAGGAAACCGAGAAACACCCGCTCCACACCTGCGGCACGGAGACGGTTCACATCCGCGGTTGGAAGCGGCTGAACAACGATTGGGTCAATTTCGCGTGCGGGGTATTTGGGGCGGCGGTAGCGTTAGCAACGATTATCAATTTGTGATATATGATATTTCAATCATGGATGAATTAACCAAACTCGCTCAGTTGATCAAAATTCACGATCAAACCGAACTGGAAATCACAGCGTTGATAGGTCGTCCCGCTCAAATCGGGCATATCGGCGAATTCATTGCTTCAAAGGTTTTCGATATAAAACTGCACGAAATTGATTTTGACGAAAGAACATGGCGATCAACTTTCCTCATTTCACTGACATCACAAACGGATGATCGCAGACAAAACAGGGACAGCGCCTCCCTCGCTGTCCCTGTTCTCAATTCTCCAATCCTCAAATCCTCCCCCATCCCCACCCATCAATTACTGATCGCCTTTCACCACCCCCGGTTTCCGATTCAACAACTTCCACAAGCCCCACAGGATCAACGCGGGCGGCAGGACAATAGGCACGATGACCACGAACAGCCAGATCAGGAAGTCCGCGATTCCCTGGTAGGCAACCGTGACCGTGTCCTTCGCGTCGTCGAAGGTGTCGCCGGGTTTCCACGGGATGGGCGTGGCGGTCGGTTTTGGCGTGGAGGTGGGAGTCGGTGTCAGGACGGGGAACTCAGGCTCGAGGTTGATGGTGATCGTCGAGAAGGCGGAACGGTCGTCGAGGTAGTTCATGCGTCCCTTGATCTGCTCGATCTGCGCCTCGATGTTCGCCAGTTCCTGGTTGACGCGCAGCGCCTCGTCCACGGTTTTGGCGTCCTTGAGGAATTCCTTGATGCGCTCGCGCGTCGCCTCGAGATTGACCAACTGCGACTGCAAGTCCACGTATTGATCGGTCACGTCGTCGCCCGAGGCGGTCTCATCCACCACGCGGACGGCAAGCCCGCGCAGGCGCGTCAGGGCGCGCTCGAACTCGTCCACAGGCACGCCGATGGTGATGGACGCGTACTTCAGGCTGTTGCCGTAGTAATCCTGGTACCAGACGCGCGAACTGACGATGTATCCGCCCGCGTCGCCGACGATCTGCGTAGTGCGATCAATGGCAACGTCGGTATCCTTGACCGTCAGGCGGACATCGGCGTTCTTGACGATCATGCGGTTGGCGCGTTCGATCACCGTCAGGTCGCCCGATTGACCGATGATCTCGTACGCGGGCGCCATGGTGGGCTCGGGCAACGAAAAAGCGTCGGACGATTCCGGGGCGGACGCTCCTTCGGAAATCTTCGACGCGGGTTCCACGGCGAGCATGGTCGGCTCGACGAGATATTGGGGAGGCTCTTCGGTTGCGGCAGGCGCGCCTCCGCAGGCGGCAAGGACGAGCATTCCGGCAACAAGCAGCGTGAATGGAACGGATCGGGTTTTCATCTTATCCTCCGGGGTGAATGGATTCTTATTCGGCGTTAACTTGTTGACGAGGAGATAAATAAAATGTTCCCGCGCCGTTATGATTGACGGTCATTTTTCCGCACAAACGATACGAAGGCAACACGCGGAAGGGACGGTTATATCGTGCCCGACTGGTTATAATCCTTCAATGCCGATCACCCGCGACTCCATCCGCAATTACTACGACCAGAATACGCGACTGTTCCTCGCCTTCAACCGTTCCCGCAAAGCGGATAACATCCACCGTTCGCTATGGACGGATGGAGCAAAGACCATCGAAGACGCGCTCGACGCCGCCAACGAACGCATTCGGGCGGAGATCGAATCGGTTGCGCCGACCCAGGCGCGGATCGCCGATCTGGGATGCGGGGTCGGCGCGAGCCTGTTTTACATCGTCCCGCGTTTGCAGGAACCGATGTCGGCGTTCGGATTGACGCTCAGTCCCGTCCAGGCGCGGCTGGCAGGTCAATTTGCAAGACAGGCACACCTCGAAAAGCAGATCCTTTTTGCCGAAGGGGATTTCACCTCCGTACCGCTGGCAGGCGAATCACTCGATGCAATCTATTCTGTGGAAGCGGTCGTCCATGCGCCGGAGCCGGAAAGGTATTTCGATGAAACGAGCCGCCTCCTGAGGCGCGGCGGGAAATTGATTCTCGTGGACGATTTTCTTGCCGATCGTCCACTGACCCGAAACGAAACCACATGGTCGAACGCTTTTATAAACGGCTGGCACGTCCCCGGTGTGACAACGGTCGGGCAGGCGAAATCATTCGCGGAGAAACATCGTTTGCAATTGACAGGGAACGACGATCTCACACCATACCTGCGATTGCGCGCTCTTCCCGAAATCCTCGCACAGGCTTTGCTCTTTATCGGGAATCGCTTCCCCCTCGAACACGCCATTCTTCCGTCCATGCTGGGAAGCATGGCATTGCAACAATGTTTGTACATGAACGTGATCGAGTATCGGTTTTTGGTGTTCGAAAAAATTTGACGGTCGAGTAACCCCGAATGCTCTTTGAGGGGCGTACCGAGACCATCATGTAAGCAATGAAATTCTTGTTGCTCTTGAAAACCTGTGGTCTCGACACCGCGCCTGTGGTGGGTGCAGGTGTACGGGCTGTCGCCCTACTCGACCACCGACAAAGCTGCTTATGAAAACCATCACCCTTCTCACCAGCGGCACGCGCGGCGACGTGATCCCGTATATCGCATTGGGGCTTGGGTTGCGCGACGCGGGCTGCAACGTCCGCGTTGCCGCGCCGATCGGCTTCGAACAACTCATCGAGCCGAGCGGTCTCGCATTTGCGCCGTTCGAGGGCAATCCCTCCGAGTTGATGGTCAACCGATCCGATCCGCTTACGATGGGGCGGAATATATTTCGCTCGATCAATTCCACGCGCAACTTTCTCGCGCAAGCCCGCGCTCTATATCCTCGTATGCTGCAAACCGCCGCCGATGCCTGCCGCGGTTCGGACGCACTCGTCCACGGATTGCCCGCGCTATGGGGCGAACACATCGCGGAGTTCCTGCGCGTTCCCGGCATCCGCGCTGTGCTTCAACCTCTCGCGCCCACGCGCGAGTTCGCTTCCGCGCTCCTGCCATTTCGTTTCAATTTTTTGGGGATCGGAAACCGGCTCACGCATTGGATTTCGACTCAGGCAATATGGCTTTCGTTTCGCCTGGAGATCAATCGCACGCGTCGGACTCACTTCAACCTGCCGCGCGCTCACTGGCTCGATCCTGCGCTGAGACCTTTCCCTGATCAACCCCTCACCTTGAACGGATTCAGCGAACGCATCCTCCCGCGCCCAAAGGATTGGAACGAGAAGCAGGTCATCACAGGCTATTGGCGCGCTTCTGAACTCAGGCGGCTTGCCGCCGACGACCCCGAACAACAAATTGTTCGAGCCCAAAAGTTCATCGAGCGCTCGCCGCAAAACACGATCGCCATCGGATTGGGCAGCCCGGGGACGAAGGATTTCCCTCACGTAATAAACATCATCGAAGAAGCATTGATCCAATCCGATGCGCGCGCCGTGTTGACGATTCCCTCTCGATATCACTCGCAAATCAAATCGAACGACATCCTCCCCGTCGGGTATATTCCGCACGAATGGTTATATCCGCGCGTGCGAGCCGCTGCCCATCACGGCGGCGCAGGGACCACGTCCGCGAGTTTGCACGCGGGGATTCCCACGATCGCTTTGCCGCTGGCGATTGACCAGTTCTTTTGGGGTGAGCGTATACATAAGATCGGGGTCGGTCCCAAGCCAATTCCGCAACGATCATCGAATGCAGGGAAATTATCAGCGGCGATTCGAATCGCGTTGTGGAATGAAGCGACGAGGGCGCGGGCAAAAGAAGTCAGCGTGGCATTAGGCTTGGAGGACGGAGTGCAAGCCGCGGTGAGGGCGATGCGGAATGTTGTCTAATGTCATCGCGAGCCGATAGGGCGAAACAATCTCTCATGTCATGAGGAGATTGCTTCAGTCGCTTCGCTCCTTCGCAATGACGTCCATGCAACCCCCAATGCAAAAAGCGAAAGGATGCTCCCCAAAAAATACGGCGCGGAAACGGCGACGAGTTCGAAGGTCACGCCCGCGAGCGCGGGACCGAAGATGTTGGTGAGGCTGAGGAGGGTCTGCGTGCCGCCCATGAGACGCCCCTGTTCGTGATCGGGAACGCGCAATGATACGCGCGCGGTGAGCGATGGAATGCTGATGCCCGTGCCGAGCGCAACGAGTACGACTGCGGGAAAGAGCATCCACGCGTCACGAACGAGCGCCATCGCCGCCAAGCCGATGGACATGAAGATCAAGCCGCAGGGAATGAGTTTGCGTTCGCCGAAACGCGTTCGTAGTTTGCCGAATAAATAGCCCTGGATGAAAACGCCGCACACGCCGATAAAGAGATAAAAGTAACTGTTTTGCGCGGGCGTCCATCCGAAACGATGATTGGAATAAAGAGGGAAGTTGGTCTGCAAACCCGCGAAGGCGAGGTTGAGGAGAAAGAGGGTGACGAGCAATTTTTGAATGTTCGCGCGCAGAAATATGCTCTTGAATTGATCCGTCCAACTGAAGACGAGCGGGATCGGTTTCGACTCGCGTCGTTCGGGCGGAAGCGATTCGGGCAGGATGAAGAATCCGAATACCGTGTTGCCGAACGCGATGGCGGAGGCGGTCAGAGCAGGGATGCCCAGTCCGTATCCACTTAACAAGCCGCCGAGCGCGGGACCCGACATCAAGCCCAAGCCGAACGCGACTCCCGCGAGGCTCATGCCGCGCGCGCGAGTCTCGGAGGTGGTCGAGTCGGCGATGTAGGCGTGGGCAAGGGTGAGGTTCGAGCCGGTCAAGCCATCGATGAATACGGCGAGGAAGATGAGGAAGAGGGAATCCGCAAGACCGAGTAAGAGATATGCCAACGAAGTTCCAAATAAGCAAATCAGCAAAATCGGTTTGCGCCCGTAACGGTCCGAGAGCGCGCCGAGGATGGGCCCCGACACCAGTTGCACTGCCGAATACATGGACATCAATCCGCCCGCGATCGCCGCGCCTCCCGCGTACGCGTGCGCCTGCACGTAGAACGGAAGCAGCGGCAGCATGATGCCGTAGCCCAGCAGGTCAACGAAGACGGAGATGAAGAGGATGAGGAGGGAGGGGGACAAGGAGGGGTTTGTAAGTGGAAAGTGGAAAGTAGAAAGTGGAAAGTAGAAAGTGGAGGGTGGAGGATTAGGGAATATAAGTAGTTCACGAAAATTTGGCGTACTGCGTAGCGTGCGCTCTCTGGCGCAATCGGGGAAGTGAAGTGGAAAGTAGAAAGTGGAAAGTGGAAAGCGATGCCCTGAACCGCCGGGCTGAGTTTATCGAAACCTTGTCGAAGGGCGGAAAATGGAGAATTAGAGAAAGTTACACGGGTGGGATTTTATCATGCGCTCCCATTGACTTTTGTCTCGAAAAGTTGTAATATGTCGTTAGGCGACATATTGAACGATAAGGATCTTATCCCATGAAACAGCAAACGACTTCCCCGTTGACGGAAGCCACGTTCTTCATCCTGTTGAGTTTGTCTTCCGCGCCCAAGCATGGATACGCCATTATGAAAGAGGTCAAGGAACTCAGCCAGGGACGCATCAATTTCAGCACCGGGACGTTATATGGCGCAATCAGGCGCCTGCTCGAACAAGGCTGGATCAAACGCGTGAGCGACCCGGAGCCCAATCCCACCGACCGCGAACGGAAGGCGTATGCGCTGACAGACAAAGGGCGAAGAGTGGTTGACGCCGAAGTGCAGCGCTTGAGGTCGCTGCTTTCCATGGCGGAAAAGCGCACATCCGAGAGCCCGTCATGAACCGTTTTCTATGGCTGGTCGTCGAGGCTTATTCGAGGACGTTGAATCTGTACCCGCGCAAGTTCAGGGAGGAATTCGCCGGTGAAATGAGCGTCGTTATTAGAAGTTCCGTCATGGACGCGGCTGAGGAGGGGATCGTCTCATTGATCCTTGTCTGCGGCAGGGAATTCATGGGCATGCCCTTCCATATCCTGAAGGAACACCTCCACGAAATGCAGGGAGGGGAGGCTGACATGCAACTCACATACTATGATCCATCGAAAAAGGGGTCGTGGGGCGATTCGGTCTGGGCGGGGCTTCCGCACCTGCTGATCGCCATCCTGTTTGCGGCAACCAGCGCCCTGGGAAACATCGGGTTGGAAACCGTATCCGGGATCATCTTTGGGTTTCTATTGCTGGCGGGTTTCCTTGCCACGATCTACTACACGTGGCGAAATCACTGGCCCCCCTGGAGCGCCAGTTGGTACGGGTACCTTGGGTTGATCATCCTCCTGTTCAGCATTCTGCCTTACCAGTATTATGTTGGTGCAGCGGAACGCATCTTCACAGGCATCCGCCCAATCATTTTGCTGTTGTGTCTCGCCGCCCTAGTGTATTGGCTATCCCGACGCAACCCCATCGAAGGATTGCTCGTCGCAATGCCGGTGATCATCCTATATTGGCTCCCGGTCATGGAATTTATCCCAAACTCCATACGGTTCTGGCTGACCTTCTGGCTGTTCCTCCTCCCCGCGCTGACTGCCATAGCTATCGCGCGGCTCAACAATATAAAAAAGGCGGTCTGGCTGGTACTGGGAACCAGTGTACTGATCGGACTTCCCATTGCATACGCGCGCACATATTGGAACAACGTCCCCCCTGAACATTCCACTCCGCCCTCATTCGGTAAGATGGCTGGGTCATTTTCCGTGCCCTGGCTGGCAAGCGCCGCCCTGGTGCTCGGTCCGATCCTCGGATGGGGATTATGGAATCTCGGCAGGAAATACGGAAAAGTCGGACGCATCAGCGCGGCTCTCGTGATTGCCGGCATGATCGTCAACCTGTTCGGGCATTTCAGTTACTGGTGGTGGTTCAGCAAGGACACATATCTGAACGCATTACAGTTGCTCGCCAACTACAAACCATCTGAAGCCTCGTCCATTTTCATGGTGTACACAGGATTGACAACCATCTTTGTCAGCGGACTTGTGCTGGCATTCCCGACCTGGAAACACAATAAATTACTTTCCGTTGCATTGATCTTTGTACCGCTGGCTTTGCCTTTGGTTGCAAGATTCACGACGTATTTTGGCTACTATATCAACATTGCCGGGACATCGCTTGAGCTTGTCAGTTTAAGTGAGGTCTATCAATATTTGGTACTCGTCATTGGAGTCGCGTGGCTGGCAATGAGCGGATGGACGATCGCGCGCCTCCACAGTCCGTCGCTTCGGGAAGAAACCGCATGAAAGTTATCGTTGCGCTACTGACCCGCCTCTATTCCAAACTACTTCTACTCTATCCCGGCAGGTTTCAAGACGAATTTTCGGAAGAGATGCAAGTAGTGTTCAGGGATTTGTTGGACGAAACAATCAAAGACGGACTCCTGCCATTGTCGCTTGTCTGCCTTCGAGAGTTGATCGGTCTACCCTTCAATATCCTGCGCGAATTCTGGCATGAGTTCAAGAGAAAGGAAATAAGCATGACAACAAATGAAAAAGCGCCCCCAGGATCAACTAACGATGACAGAGTGAGTCGTTGGGGCGCTTTAATTGGAACGCTGCCGTTTGCATTGTTTGGCATTGCCTCCATGACGGCGAAACTCGATCTGCCGGTTCATGGCGCGTATCCGTATCTGGCATTTTTTGCCATTATCCTGCCTGGGCTTCTGATCGGAATCGTAAAAAGATTTCCACGCTGGGCATACAGTTATCTCGGCTGGTCCCTGGTCTTTGCCTGGTGGTGGTCCAATATGGGCACGCATGGATTGAAAATCTTTGGCATTCAGATCAACTATTGGACATGGCAGATATGGATCCCGCTCCTCGCGGCGTTTGGGATTGCCCTGTTATGGACGCGGTCGTTTAGCCCCATCCGTCAACTCGTCACAGACATCTGGCAGGATTGGACGCTCCTTTCCTTCGCGATGTATACGTTCGTCGGTTGGATGGCATTGATCTACGACGAAAATCACCATCCCTATTTGTTCGCTTTCATGATCGGTTCGACCCTTGCCATCTCTGGAGGCGCCTGGTTCTTTCTGCGTGAGCGACGCACCCGAAATCGAATCGTTGCCTTGCTGTCAGGCTTCGTGGCAGTAGCCATCATCGGCGCAATCAGTGAAGCCACCTGGGATTGGCATGCATATTATGGCGTCCCGGAGCCGCCTCCCGTTGCGTGGTATGTTTCAGCCTTGAGAATAGTTCTGATACTCCTCATTTGGGGCTTGATCCTGTTCTGGCCCGCCCTGGTGGGGTTTGTACGGCGCGCAATCAATAACCGGGGAATGACCTAACAGCTGGTGTGATGCACCTTCCCAAAGGTTTGATGAAAAACCAAGCCCGATTCACAGAAACCTTCGGGACGTTCTGCGTAAGGTGAGATAACAGAGAACGTCAACAGCGCACCATTCGATCCACCCAGGCGAGGCGATCACTGACCACCCGTTTGGAGATTTTTCCCGGCAACATTCTACCGCTCCCGCAAAATCATTTCCATTCGCTGGCGTTCCAGTTCCGCCAGATCGCCGGCGCGACGCAAAACGAATAAATCGAATTCGTCCGCCAGATAAGGATCTTCCGCGTAGACCCGCTCGCCGCGAATGACGTTCGCCGCAAGGAACGAATCCGCTTCCGGCAGGACGATCAAATCCACTTTCGTGGAGTTGAAAAAGGTTTCCAGTTCCAAAGTGAGATTGACTTTGTCCTCAATCGAAAATGGAGAATGGGGCAATACGCCAACATCCAAATCGCTTTGGGATTCGGACAATTGACGCGCATCATCCTGAATGAAGCCGAGCATCTCCGCGCTGCGACTGCCAAAGACATATAACGCCTTGACACGATGCATCGCGCATATTTCTTCGACTTTCTGCAATCTCGCGCTCATGCAATGATTATACTCTTTGAATCATTCCGCAACGACTCCACTGCCGCGAATGTGGATTTGGTTACTCCAATGAGTTGCTCGTACGGGATCGGCGGTCCGCTCCCTTCACGGATGGCTTCGACGAAGACCTTCCATTCGTTCACCCAACCCTTATCCTGCGCGCCGCTTTCCACTTTCCGTTTTCCATCCTTGACGGTAGTCAACGAAACAAAGTCATCCAGCACCGCAACCATCCCCCCGCAAAAGACTTCGATACGTTCCTTCGGGAAGGACTTATCGCCGTTGGCGAGATAATCCACGACTCCGATGGAACCGTCGGGGAAGGTGAAGGTCATGGAGACGTTGTCTTCGCGGTACTTGCCGTTATCTGGCAATGCGTGCGCGGTCACAGAGACGGGAGGCGCTCCGACGAGGAATGCGATGAAATCAATGAAGTGACAGGCTTCGCCGATGATGCGTCCGCCGCCGATTTCGAGGTCTTGAGACCAGTGGTCGAGGGGAATGGGACCGGCGTTGACGCGGTAGTGAATGTATTTTGGTTCGTGGAAAGTGGAAAGTGGAAAGTGGAGTCGTTGGGCGAGGGGGGCGAAGCGGCGGTTGAAGCCAGTCATCAGCAGGCGGTTATCGGTTTTCAGTAACTGTTTACTGATCACTGATAACTGATCACTATTTATGGCGAGGGGTTTTTCCACAAAAACATGCTTGCCTGCCTTTAGCGCTTTGACCACCAACTCTACGTGGGAATCGTGACGGGTGAGAATGGCGACGGTGTTGACCTTCGGGTCGTTGAGGATTTCGTCGTCGGAGGAAGTTGCGTATTGGAAGCCGAATTTTTTACCTGCGTGCTGCGCGTGCAATCCGCCGGAGGAGGCGATGCCGATGAGTTCGATGCCGCCCACTTTTTTGATGGCGGGGAGGAGAACGGAGTTTGCGAAGAGACCGGCGCCGAGCACGCCCAATTTTACAGATGATGTCTTGGGCAAAGTAGAAAGTGGAAAGTGGACAGTGCTACTTTCTACTTTCCACCCTTCGACTGCGCTCACATCGTCCCGATGCTCTTTTGGGAGGGCAGGCTTTCCACCGGGGTACGTCAGCACCACACCTAAAAACGGTTCTTTCTTTTTCCCCGTAATCACATCATAAGCAGTCGTCGCTTTTTCGATGGGAAAGCGATGGGTGATGAGCGGCTTGACTTTCAACTTTCCACTTTCCATCAACTCCACCACCGCTTCGAAGTTCCTCCCCTCTGTCCATCTCACGTAGCCGAGTGGATAATCCTGTCCGTTTTCTTCGTAGTTCGCATCATAGCGACCGGGCCCGTAAGAACGCGAGTTGACGAAGGAAAGTTCTTTTTCGTAGTAAACCTTGCGCGGAATGGTCAAGCCTACTGCTCCCGTCGCGACAACGCGGGCTCGGTCGCGGGCGATGATTCCTGCCAGTTCAACGGGATCATTCGAGGGCGTGTCGGCGCAGATGAGGACGATGTCGAAGCCGCGATTCGCAGTAAAGGTTTGGGCGGAGTCAACGGCTTGGGCGCGGGAGACAGCCTCAAGCCCGCGCTGAGCCGTGTCGAAGCGTCCAAGTGAGGAGGCGAGAGCGAGGCGGGCGGGATCAAGGTCAATGCCGAGGACACGGCATCCAGCCACATCCGCGATCTGGGCGGCGAGGAGTCCGAGCAATCCCATCCCAATAATCGCGACAGACTCGCCAATTTGCGGCTCGGCGAGACGAAAGCCGTGCAGGGCAATCGCGCCGAGGGTGGTGAAAGCGGCGGACTCGAAATCCACATTTTTGGGGAGCGGGGTGAGCAGGTTGCGCGGCACGACGTTGTATTCGGCATGGACGGCATAGCCGCCGCCCGCGCACGCCACGCGTTGACCGACCTTGAAGCCCTGCATGCCCCTGCCAAGTTTGATGATCGTGCCGGCGGAGGAATAGCCGAGCGCCATCGGCTGATCCAAGCGGTTGAACGCGGCTTGCGCGGTGGTGAGCAGACCTTCGCGGCGCGCTTTGTCAATGACCTGTTTGACGAGATCGGGACGCGAGCGCGCCTTGCCGATGAGACTCTTTTCCGCGAACTCGACAACCATGCGCTCGGTTCCCGCGGAGACGAGGCTTGCCGCCACCTTGACGAGCGCCTGTCCCTCGCGCGGGGTCGGGACGGGAACGTCCTCGATGGAGGCTTTTCCGGTTTTGATGTTTTGGAGGAGTTGTTTCATGGGGAAGTGATGGAGAGACGGAGTATTGGAGGATTGGAGAATAGCGTTCGATGGTTGAAGGTATTTCGATGAATGTCTGGATTTGTTTTCGATTGGGAAAGTATAACGCATATCGAGGAAAGGAATTTGCGCATGGCGCAGAGACATCGCAGCCAGCTGCGCACGCCGAGCGTTCGACGCGGGATGAGGTGTGACAGAATAGTGATTTTTGTCAGTAGGAATCGAATGATGATTGTGCTATGCTGATTCAAAGTTTTCGCCGCACGAAATCTGTAAAACAGGTTTCGTCTGTTGTATTGTGTTTTAACTCGGCTTTTGCAGCACATTAACAACTGAATAACCAAATTGCCAATCCAATCCAGCGGCGCGATAATCAAGCTGGAGGTGAGGCATGTATCCTTT
>JAANMT010001257.1_pt1 | contig 25463 bp, 30 predicted proteins | sample 7279711 | NCBI WGS metagenome assembly JAANMT01 (sample SAMN14094538, study PRJNA606508) | bioreactor metagenome | isolation source: A lab-scale SPAN reactor treating ammonium-rich wastewater day 1 | place: Ireland: Galway | collected 2017-01-16 | reverse complement strand
ACGGAAACAAAATAAATATTCCGATTAAAACCGCTTTCATAATGCAAACTTCACTTCGTAAATGCTCTGGAAAAAACTAAGATATGGCTGTTACCTGTAAGTGTCAGTTTATTTTCCTCGACTGAGTACATTTCGATTTTATCAAGCAACTGGAAATAATAATGCTCTTCCTGCAATCTCTCGCACGAACGCCTAGTAGATCCAATTGCGGAAAAAATTATTCCCTCAGTACTTGCACTGTAACTCCCGAAATATGTATTACACCACGCCTGCCCGTGAACCTTATCTTTATCAGCCTCGAATGTCAGAGTTACATTGTTTGGATATACTTCCGCCGGAGGGACACTGTCATTATCTATGGAAACGAGTATCCAGCTGCCTTTGAGATCTTCCGGGTTAGACTGCCGCACCTGACTGATTTTATTTTCACTGCAAGAGTTTAAAACAATTACAATAATGAATAGCAGGATTAGTTTCATTTTAAGCTAAATTTAATTAGTTAATCCGTTAATAGAAATAACCATTTTTATTTGATCTCACGATAGATTATACTTTCTGGAAAATCCTTTGCCATTAACTTTCGCCGATATTTCGTCGCAGGAATATTGTCTCCCGAAAAAACTGTATTAATGAAATTCAATACACACTTATAAAAATAAATTTGCTCGCTTTTAAAATCATCATCGGGCTCGGATCGCGCAACTCCTGCAAATGCCCTTAAAAGCCCGATTGAAGTGAAATCAACGTGTGAAAAAGTTGGGAACGAAATTACAATTTTCACAGGTGCGTTAAGTTCACTAATCAAAGAGAGATCATTACGCTTTGAGTTCTTCGGTGTATTTAAATGAAGCAAAGGTATTTTGAATGAAGTTGAATCATACAAGTGGAACTTTTTGACTTCCGGAATCCTGTCTTTATATCCAATAGAGCCATCTAAACTAACAACTGCCTTTATATTCGGATTTTTCATTGCAGAAAAAACAGATGTAATGCTACCGTAACTATATCCGATATAAGCTTGTCTTTTAGCGTCAATATTCAGATTATCGTTGGCAAAATCGTAAACCATTTCCTGATCAAGTAATTGGGTTTCAAACTCGGTACTGTCAAATGTCATGTAACGTGTTGTGTTGCCATATGCGGGAGTGGTCAGCACAATATATCCGTTCGATGCGAGAAATTCATACATTGCAAAATTATCTACTGGCGAACCTGACCTACCCTGAACAAAATAAATTACCGGGTGTTTATGTTTTTTTATTCTTGCATTTCTTCGCGACAAAGTATTATCCGCCAACCCTTTTTTGAATTTAAAACTTACAACCCCTAATTTTGAATTGTATGATACATATTCATTCACAGCTTTTTCTTTTGCATTTTTCAATGTATCGGAAACATTAATCTCACTTGCTTTAAGTTCAGCGTAATATTTCAATGTAATAGACTGACTGCTTGTATCAATATCTGCGGGATACCACATGAGTAACTGCAAATGTCTCGGCTTTTCGTCGTACATTCTCGTTGAATCGAACAAGTCATATTTTTCAAATCCAACCTTTCTGACTGGTTCAGTAATAACTCCTAACGCATTTTCAATCTGCCCGTAAGAAACCCCGTTGATGGCAAAATATATTAATAGCATTATAAATTTTTTAATCTTCATTTATTGTTGTTACATAGAAATTATTTTGACTAATATGTGAGTTTTAATACATCTATAATTCACTTTCCATAAAAAAGCATTTCTTTTTTTGAATAAAAAACTTAAAAAATTTGTAGTAATTCCCGTTGTCATAATACTGGTAATAATCGCTTCAGTAATTTTAATACCTAAACTATCCAGGGATAAGACTAATTCACCCGGAGGCAACAGACAACAAGGTCCGGTGTTAGCAGACGGTTATATAATAAGAGAACACGTATTGGAAAATAAAATTAAGACAACTGGAAACATCATTCCCAATGAGGAAGTTGAGGTCAGGTCTGAAGTTTCCAGAAGGCTAACGGGCATTCATTTTCGTGAAGGAACATTTGTGTCGAGGGGAAAACTACTTTTCACGCTAGATAACTCTGAACTATATGCGCAACTAAAGAAACTAAAAATACAGGAAGACCTTTCCGTTAAAAAAATTGAACGTGATGAAAAACTTCGCGAACGTGGGTTAATTCCCGAAGAAGAATACGAGATTTCTCTAAATGAACTTGAGCATATCAGGGCTGATATTGAACTTTTATCAGTTCAAATTTCAAAGACTTTTATCCGTGCGCCGTTCTCAGGTATAATCGGCTTGAGGAATGTCAGTCGTGGTAGCTTTGTAACCCCAAACGATATTCTCACAACCATACAGGATTTATCACAAGTTAAAATTGACTTTTCCATCCCTGAACGATATTCATCGCAACTGAAGAAGGGGCAAAATATTAAATTCACAATTGAATCATCAGAAAATAAATTCATTGCAGAGATTTATGCATCTGAACCATCAATTGACCTCAATACAAGATCAGTCATAATCAGGGCTATCACTCGAAATACTTCCGGTGAGCTTAAACCGGGAACCTTTGCAAATGTTACATTTGAGCTTAATCCGGTAAAAGATGCAATGTTAATACCATCTCAGGCGTTAATACCAAAGTTGCAAGGTCACGAAGTTTATATCTTGAAGGATGGTAAAGCAAAACCATTTGAAGTTGAAATAGGAACGAGGACGGATGAAGAAGTACAGATTATTTCACCTGAAATTAACCCCGGTGATACCCTACTGATAACAAACATCCTCCGTTTACGACCCGGCGCTGAGGTAAAAATCGTAAATGTTAATTAGCTTTCATGAGTCTCTCAAGTGTTTCCATAAAACGTCCGGTACTGACAATAGTGATAAACTTAATCCTGATCATCTTTGGTATCGTTGCATTTACAAATCTCGAAGTAAGGGAGTATCCAAATGTTGACCCACCGATTGTAACGGTTACTACAGTTTATCCCGGTGCAAATGCAGATGTAATCGAAACTCAGATAACCGAACCACTTGAACAATCTTTAAATGGAATAGAAGGAATTAAAACTTTAACGTCAACCAGCAGGGACGAATCTAGCGTAATAACAATAGAATTTGAACTTGAGCGTAGCCTTGAAGATGCTGCAAATGATGTTCGTGACCGCGTGTCATCAGCGCAACGTAATCTCCCACCTGATATAGATAACCCCGTTGTCAGAAAAGCTGATGCTGACGCAATGCCGATAATTTTCCTCTACGTAAAAAGCGATAAACGAAACCTGATGGAGGTAAGTAACTTCGCTACCAACATTATCAAAGAGCGATTGCAAACGATTAACGGAGTAGCCTCAGTTAACGTTTTCGGGGAAAAGAAGTACTCTATGCGACTTTGGTTAGATCCGGTGAAACTTACTGCTCATGGAATTACTGCGATTGATATTCAAAACGCAATTAACCGTGAAAATATCGAACTACCGTCAGGCAGGATAGAAGGGGACGATGTGGAGCTTACTATCAGAACACTTGGAAGGTTGAACACAGTTGACGAATTCAACAACCTTATTATAAAAGATGACGGAATTAATACGGTTAAATTCAGTGACGTCGGAAATGCAGAAATTTATCCCGAAAATGACAGAACAGGTTTCAGACAGCGTGGTGTACCTGGGATTGGAGTATCCATTCAAGCTATTCCAGGTTCAAATCTAATACAAATATCCGATGACTTTTGGGAAAGGTTTGCTCAGCTGGAAAAAGAGGTACCGGAAGATATTAGCCTCGAAGTTGGATTTGATTTTTCCGAATACGTAAGGACAACAATTGATGAAGTTGAAAGTACGATATTCATAGCTTTCGTGTTGGTGATAATGATAATATTTTTATTTCTGCGCGATTGGCGATCTACTTTCATTCCGGTCATTTCAATTCCGGTCTCAATAATCGCAGCTTTTTTCGTTTTATTCCTTGTGGATTTTTCCATTAACGTTCTTACGCTGGTTGGTATTATTCTGGCAATCGGACTGGTAGTAGATGATGCTATCGTTGTACTTGAAAATATTTACACTAAAATTGAACAGGGTATTCCACCTCGCAAAGCCGCATTCCTCGGTGCAAGAGAAATATATTTTGCAGTGATTTCTACCACACTATCATTGGTTGTAGTATTTTTGCCAATTTTATTTCTGGAAGGTTTAGTAGGGCGTTTATTCCGTGAATTCGGAGTTACAATTTCCGCAGCTGTTCTCATCTCATCCTTTGTCGCTCTGTCACTTACACCAATGCTAAGTTCACGTTTACTTAAGAAGCACGATAAAACAAATAAATTTTACAACCTCACCGAACCGTTTTTTGTAAAACTAATTTCCGTTTATCGGTCTCAGTTATCATTTTTCATGAAATACCGTTGGACGCCATTTATTATAATTTTCATTTGCGGAGTGTTGATTTATATAATTGGTAGTGGCTTGCCATCGGAGCTGGCGCCATTGGAAGACAGGTCAAATATAAGGCTTTCTGTCACTGCACCGGAAGGTGCTACCTTTGACTATACCCAAAGATATATGGCAGATCTCACCGACATGATCATTGATTCAATTCCCGAGGCACCGAATCCTACAGAGATTATAGCGCCAAGTTGGGGCAGACCTGGAGCTACGAATATAGGGATTATTAGTTTGTACCTCGTAAGACCTGCTGAACGGGACAGGACTCAACAACAAGTGTTCGGGCAATTATCAAAAATGATTGGCGGGATTACCGGTATAAGAGCTTTTCCGATACAACCACCAACAATAGGATCCAGATTTGCAAGACAACCGGTACAATACGTTATTCAAGCGCCGAACTATGAGAGCCTCATTGAAGTTTTACCAAAGTTTCTTGAAGAAGCTAATAAAAGTGATATACTCCAATTTGCTGATGCAGACCTGAAAGTTAATAAACCCGAAGTATCAATTTCAGTAAACCGCGAGAAAGCAAATCTTCTCGGTGTAAGTACAATTGATATAGCCCGGACACTTCAAGCGGCACTGAGCGGTTACCGGTACGGTAACTACATTCAGGACGGAAAACAATATCAGGTTATAGGTCAGGTAAAACGCGAAAACCGAAACGATCCCTACGACTTACAATATCTTTTCGTGAAAAATAAAGAGGGGAAATTAATTCAACTCGACAACCTCATAAGTATAGAGGAAACCGTTACAGCTACGACGCGAAACCGATACAACCGATTCATCTCTGCAACTGTAACATCTGGGCTTGAACCGGGATACACAATCGGTGACGGAATAACCGAAATGGATCGAATTGCAAGTCTCATACTTGGACCAAATTTCAGTACATCTCTCGCCGGCGAATCAAAAGATTATAAAGAAAGTTCATCGAGCCTGGTCTTCATATTTATTTTTGCATTGGTGGTTGTCTTTCTTGTTCTGTCTGCACAATTTGAAAGTTTTGTTGATCCGTTCATAATAATGTTTACCGTGCCATTAGCCCTTACCGGAGCAATTCTTTCACTTTGGCTTTTTGGTCAAACTATGAACGTTTTTTCACAGATAGGTATTATTATGCTCATCGGATTGGTAACAAAAAACGCGATACTGATTGTCGAATTTTCAAATCAGAAGAAGTTAACAGGTTTATCAGTTATTGAAGCGGTACAGGAAGGTGCAGTTGCAAGATTCAGACCTATACTGATGACAACGCTTTCAACGGTTTTAGGCATACTTCCAATAGCTATAGGTATCGGAGCTGAAAGTCGTACTTCGTTGGGTATTGCAGTGGTGGGCGGATTAATTTTTTCTACTTTCCTTTCCCTTTACGTCGTACCGGCAGTGTATTCCTACTTCTCCCGCACCGTCAGACAGGAAGAGGTAGATATTGAGTTTGCAGAAAACGAACTTGTGAATTTACCTGATTAAAATCTGTTGAGCTCAATTGAAAAACTTTTTTTTCGTGTAAATCTCAAACAGTTGAGCGTGAGAGAGGTGTTGAAGCATTTGCAGATTTTCAGATAAAAAATTCATGATTTACCTGAACAGTTTTTAAGTGCTTAAACCCGGGACTAAGTTTATCTATTTATCAAGAATTTTTCTGTAAAAGTCTTCATATAACGGTACGATATCATCTTCTTTAAAAAATTCCGCCCTATGACGGGCTTGCTCACTGAAATAATTATATTTTTTTTCATTCGTCAAAAGTTCGATTGCATATTTAGCCATTCTTTCCAAGTCCCCAATTTCAGCTATATATCCCGTTTCACCGTGAACGTTTAACTCCGGGAGACCGCCAATACTGGATGAAATTACAGGTACACCACAACTCATTGCTTCGAGCGCAGATAATCCGAAACTTTCCGATTGAGAAGGCATAAGGAACAGATCAGCAACAGAAAGCAACTCGACAAGAGAATCCTGCTTCCCCAGGAACTTTACATCCTTACCGATATCAAGTTCACGCACCAGCCTTTCACAATCGCTTCGTTCAGGTCCATCACCAATCAGAATAAGTTTAGTTGGGATTTTTTTATTTACTTCGTTGAATATCCGGATAACGTCCTGTACTCGTTTGAGCGGACGGAAATTTGAAGTGTGGATAAGTATTTTTTCATCGTTGGGGGCAAAGTTTTTTCGGTAACATTGAGTCTGTTTGTTTTCTACCCGCCTAAACCTGTTTATATCAATAAAATTCGGAATGACTTCAATTTCTTTTTTTATCTGATAATTGGTTATAGTTTTCTCTCTTAAAAAATTCGATACAGCAGTAACTCCGTCGGATTGTTCTATACTGAACTTCATCGTTGGCAAAAAGCTCGGTTCAAGTCCGATCAATGTAATATCTGTACCGTGAAGAGTGGTAACTACTTTTAAGCCATTGTTGAAATTCTTTTTCTCCCCTTTTAATATTTCCCGAGCCATAAACGCACTTGTGGCATGTGGTATCGCATAGTGTGCGTGAATTAGTTCGAGATTATTAATCTTGGTCACTTCAACCATTTTACTTGCAAGCAACAATGAATAAAGCGGAAAATCAAATAGCGGATAACTGAACATCTCTACCTCATGGTAAAAAATATTTTCAATAAATCCGTGTAGCCGTGATGGCATTGCATATGAAATGAAGTGAATTTCATGTCCCTTCAATGCAAGCGCTTTGCCAAGCTCAGTTGCAACCACACCGCTTCCGCCGTATGTGGGATAACAAGTTATACCTATCTTCATAAATTATATTTTGCGTTATATAAAATTAAAAAATAAAATTTATTATGAACTGCATTTTAAAATGAATTTACACAGATTTTATTCAAAATACTTTAACTAATGGACCTAATAATTAAAAATATTTCAAATTTACTGACTTGTCGTTGGGATAATAAAACACCGAAATGCGGAAATGACCAATCAGATATTTCACTCATTGAAAATGGTTATGTTTACATTCAGGGAGATACTATAATTTTTGCCGGAGATGACCCGGAATTCAATTCATTTATAAAATCTTTTCCGGCAGGTGACAGATTTGAAATTGATGCTCTCGGGAAGACGGTTGTACCCGGATTTATTGATTCACATACTCACTTTGTTTTCAGCGGTTCTCGTCGGAATGAATACGAGATGAGAACTGCAGGGGAATCTTATGAATCAATTGCAAATGCCGGTGGTGGAATTTTAAACACTGTAACCGCTGTCAGGGAATCGGATGAAGATAAATTATTCTACATCTCAGAAAATAGGTTGAGAAATTTCGTGCGCTACGGAACAACTACGATTGAGGCTAAGTCAGGTTACGGTCTTGATACTGAAAATGAACTTAAGTTATTGCGCGTAATAAACAAGTTGGCCAAGTCCAATAAATTTGAACTCGATATCATCCCGACTTTTCTCGGCGCTCATGATGTACCTCCGGGCATTGACAAAAATGAATATATAAAGATTTTAACTAACGAAATGATACCGACAGTTACAATTGGGAAACTTGCCGAATTCATTGATGTGTTCTGTGAGAAAGGTTATTTCGACAAAAATGAAACTATCGAAATTCTCAGTTACGGAGTATCACACGGGTTAGTTCCCAAATTGCATACTGATCAATTCAATTCTATCGGCGGAATAGAAGCAGCTATAAAAACCAGAGCAATTTCCGTTGACCACCTTGAAGCGCTTAATTCTGATGACGTGATAAAACTCTCAGAGTATAATAGTAAAGAAAATTACATGATTGCCACACTTCTCCCGGGAGTATCGTACTTTCTGGACATATCTTATCCGCCCGCAAAAGAATTAATTGAAAGGAACGTACCGGTTGCGCTGGCGACGGATTTCAATCCCGGCAGTTGTAATACTGAAAATTTGCAAATTATCATGTCGCTGGCTTCGGCTAAAATGAAAATGAAAACCGATGAGATTCTCAACGCAGTAACATATAATGCTGCCTGTGCAATAAATCGTCAGCATAAATTGGGTAGTTTATCGGAGGGTAAACAAGCGGACTTGATAATTTTTGATTGCGAGGATTACAGGGATATTTTATATCATTTCGGGGTGAACATGATTTCTCACGTTATAAAAAAGGGAAAGGTAATACACGAATATTAATCTACAATTTTAGGTAAATCGAGCGAGAGATCTTCGACCTCAATTTCCCGCCACATTCGCTGACATGGAAACTTATTTTCGTATAACGCTCTTGAGATCATCACTGAATCAACTCCATACTTTTCAAGTCCTGCCAGAACTTTCAGGTCTTTGTATGATCCGATACCACCGGCTGAAGTAATTTTCAAATTAGTTTGTTCTCCGATTTCAATTAACCTGTTCAGGTGCGGACCGCTGAAATTACCAACCCGTGTTACATCCTGATAGATTATTCGCTGAATACCAATTTCTTCCATTTTCTTTGCAAAAGAAAGTGGCGTAATATCAGCGTAGTTAATCCAACCGTTTTTTACAACGTTATTAAGTTTTTCGTCAATGCAGATAACTAATTTTGTCGGACCATAGAGCTCCAGAAATTGTGTTACCAGTTGGGGATCCTCTAATGCCCCCGTTCCGATTACAAGCCTGTAAACTCCGAGATCTTCAATGACGCGTTTGGCAGTTGAAATGTCTCTTACACCGCCACCATATTGAACCGGAATATCAATTGAATCGGAAATTTCTTTAATAATCGAGTAATTTCTCATTTCACCTTCGAGTGCGCCATCAAGGTCTGTAATATGAAGGGCTTTGAAATTTTCTTTCCGGAATAACCTCGCGAGAGATACAGGCGATTCGTTGTAATAACTCGAATTGTCAAAGTGGCCTTCAACAACCCTGACACATTTACCATCCTTTATATCTATTACAGGTATTACTAACATTGTTATTTTTTAATGACAGCAAATTTCCCTTTACCAACTTTGCTTCCATCTTTATTAAAAGCTACAACTATATAAACCCCTGAGGCAAGATTGAGGTTTCGGCTGTTAGTCCATGTTGCGATTTTTCCACCCGGAGAATCGAACTCATCAATTATCCTGCCATCTAATGTCATTATCATCAGTTTGGTATTCTCAATTAATCCGTCTATTCTCAAATCTACTGCCGAGGGAAGTATCAACGGGTTCGGTGAACATACAATTTCATCAAACTCTGAAAGCGGCTCTATCGCGCTTGTTTTCAATGCTGATAATCCTTTCAGAGTTCCGAAATACGCAACTCCGTCTTTAGGGTTCACCGCAATAGATGTGATTTCATTCGATAGTATCGGGCTGTTGTCAACATTGTATTGGTCCAACAAAGTCGCTCCATCTGAGGATATATGAAATACGCCGTTATTTACCGTACCTACCCACTTTTGGTTAAGGACATCTTTTGTCAAAGTATTGCAGACTTCGGTGAAAGGCACAGCTAAGTTTCCGGAGATTAATCTAAGTTTAACCGGCGCAGGTTTCTGAGCAGGATTTACAATTGCCGCTCTTGGATTATTTATAATGAAGATACCATTATTCGTCGCAACCCAGACTTCATTATTGCCGTCAACAATGACATCATTAATGTTTGTAACTCCGCCACCCGGGAAGTCGCTGTTGTTATAAAAGCCGGAGATGTCATCGGTGGGGTTATTCACCGTACCGTTTTCATTGAAGAAATACAAACCCTGCGGCGTAGCTTCACCTGAAACTATCCATTTTGTATTGAATTCATCAATGGCAACGTTTTCAAGATTTGAAGAAGAAATCGAACTTGGATTGGTAAATCCGGTGAAGGTATTATCGCCGTTATAAGTCCACAAAGACATATTAACATTAGAGACATAAACGGTAAGCCAGAATCTACCGTTATTATCAAAAGCTCCACCGAATGGAACACAAAAGTCGGGGTTACCCGAAATTCCGGGTAAGTTTGAATTCCCGGGATTGTAGTTTATAATCTGGTCGCCCGTTATTTTTGTTGCACCGCCACCGAAATTCAATGCCCAAACAATACCATTACCGGCAATGATTCTCCTGAAGAAATTTCCATTACCGATTTCCGGGTGAGTTTGAGTTGTATAATTTGTCCATGTTAATCCGTCAAACTTATAAAACCCGCCGTTTGCATCACCACCTGCTGCCCATAAAATTCCGTCAGAGTCTATCGAAAGATTGTCAAAAGAATTTCTGTTCGGTCCGTTTGGCGCAATATCTACATAATTGTTATTGATTCTCACAAGTACACCTTTGTCAGTAGTACCGAAAACGGGCGTATTGTCAGGAAGCGTCTCAATCCGTGTGTATGCGCCTGAAGGAATTACTTGTGTAATCACCGAGAAATCCGAAGAATTGGTTTTATAAATTTCGGTATTTGAAATAAAATATAAATCCTGCCCGACAACATGAATATCTTTTATATTAGCGTTCATTACAGTACTGTTAGGATATATGAGCCAGAAACTCCCATTGTTGTACAGTAAGCCTGTTTTTGATCCGACCATAACATTTCCATTATAAACTTCAACCGCCTGCACGTCAATATTCAATGGGCTTCCGTTATACGCCTCCCATGTTGACGGGTTATTGAGATTCGTGCCTATCAGGTTCGCTTTGGCATAACCGGTAGAAGTTGCAACATGAATTACATCATTTGAAATTTTTATATCTGTAACTTTGCTCCGTTCGGTGAGGTAACCAAATTTGTAATAAGGTGCATCTACAAAACTAAAATCTGACGTGGATATTTTCTGAATGCCGTAACCTGTAGCCACAAAAATAAAATCTTCGTAGAGCTCCATATCATAAATTGCTTTATCCTGTTCGGTAGAGTTTTTTATATCAAAAATATATGTCCAGTTATCTGAACTCAGGTCAAGTATAGAAATTGAACCATCACCACTGCCAACCCATAAGCGACCGTGATTATCAACTTTAATAGACTTTGCGCTCAGCGTAGCAAGTCCGGTAATATTTGTATATTTCTTTAATACCTCACCGGTATTTAAGTTTAACGAAAAGAGTCCACCTTCCGAAGCGCAATAAATGAGATTTCTATCTGATACTATTTCAATCGAATTGATTGTCTTCATATCAGAAAATGTTTCCCAAAGTTCAACCTGTGAATTGCCTCGTGAAGACAATATGAAAAGCAAGAATAGAGAAAATGACAATATTCCGAGTCTATTCATTTTCCTTGATTTGATTTTTAAGTTGTAGCGAAGGTTCAGATAATCGGGGTTTGCTAAATAAAAATTATGTGTAATTTGTTGAAGTAATAAACTTGTGTGAGCTTTTTCAAATTATTCATTTCCCTAAATAAAGTACACAACTTCAATTGAAATTAACTCAACAATCTTAATTCGAAATTTCTGTAAATATCAACCGGAAATTTTTCTATTTAATGAACGCGCTTAATCCTTACCTGTTTAAACATGGCTCAATATTATCTAACTTAAAAATAAAAATCAATAACAATGTTGAAACTACAGCAGTTGGATTTGCCGATTTGCTCATTTCAAACAATAATTGGCAAACGTTTAGGCAGTTTGGGACGAATAATTTAATTGAATTACTATTTCCTCATATTACTTCTATATTTTTGCCCAGATGAAAATAATCATTTGCGGAACTGCCTACCCGATGCGAGGTGCATTTGCACAATTGAACGCTATGTTGTATGAACACCTCCGGAAAAATCACAGTGTAAAAATATATTCATTTAAGCGGCAGTATCCCGATTTCCTGTTCCCCGGGAAAACCCAGTATGAACAAGGATCTGAAACGGTACCTGTCTTTGAAGATGATAATATAATCGCAATTGATTCCATCAATCCGTGTAATTGGCTGAAAGTCGGTAAACAAATTGCTTCAGAATCTCCTGACCTTGTTATTTTCAGATATTGGATGCCATTTTTTGCGCCTTGTTTCGGAAAAATATCACGAATCATAAAAAATAAATCTTCCGCTAAGATAATGTTCATTTGCGATAATGTTATTCCACACGAGCAACGACCGGGTGATAAATTACTTACAAAGTATGCGTTCAAACCGATTGACTATTTTGTCGTTCAATCGAAGAACGTGGCAGATGACCTCGAAAAATTCAATGTTAATTCAAAACCTGTGCTGCTGACTCATCACCCGCTTTACGACAATTACGGAGAAAAGCAAGGCTTGGAAGATTCGCGCAAGTTTCTGTCAGAAAACTACAATGTGAAAATTGACACTAATGACGATGTAATACTTTTCTTCGGTTACATCAGGAAATATAAAGGGTTGGACGTTTTACTAAAAGCGATACCGCTCGTCAATACAAAGCATAATGTAAAATTGGTAATCGCCGGCGAATTTTACGATGATGAAGAAAAATACATGCAATCGATCTCGGAGTTGAACTCTGCAGGTAATATTTTTCTGGTAAAAGATTTCATTCCAAACGACGATGTAAAATATTTCTTTTCTGCGTGCGACCTCGTAGTGCTCCCCTATCATCACGCTACTCAAAGTGGAATAATACCGGTTGCATACTACTACGACAAACCTGTATTGGTAACAAATGTCGGCGCATTACCTGAGGTCGTGGATGACGAAAAGACCGGCTATGTTGTTCCCACTAACGATCCCGAATCGTTAGCTTCAGCAGTAATCAGATTTTTTCAGTCAGGGCAGCGAACTGGAATTGAATCGAACATTTTACACGAAAAAAAGAAATACAGCTGGGAATCGTTCACTGAAAGTTTAATTGAATTTGTAAATTCCAAATAAATGAAATACGATCCAACAAAAAAGTTTTTAGGTAAGATAGTATCGGAAAATATTTTCCTGAGGAAGTTATTTTATTTCCTACTTGATTTGATGTTTCTACGCTCATGGTACGTTAAACGGGACATCCGCAACCTCTATCCGTTCGGCGCAAAACCGGACATCCTCGATGCCGGAATGGGTTTCGGTCAGTACACTTATTTTATGGCGAAGAGATTTCCGCAATCGAATATACTTGCACTTGACGTCAAAGAAGAGCAAGTGAAAGATTGCAAATATTTTTTCTCGAAATCAAACCTTGACAATGTGAAGTTTAAGATAGCAGATCTTACACAAATAAATTTTAATGAGCAGTTTGATTTTATTCTTTGTGTTGATGTAATGGAACACATTGAAGAAGATGAGTTAGTGCTCCGTAATTACGCACAAGCGCTTAGAAAGGGAGGCAAACTCCTCATAAATACTCCGTCTGATCTCGGTGGTAGCGACGTTCATGACGAAGGTGATACAAGCTTCATCGAGGAACATGCACGCGACGGATACTCTAAAGATGATATAACTGCAAAACTTAATCGAAGTGGTTTTAAGTTGCTGTCCTTCAAATACGGGTACGGAAAATTCGGAACGATAGCATGGAGATTCGGAATTAAGTATCCAATTATGATTGCAGGAAAAAGTAAATTCCTCATGGTGTTACTACCATTTTATTATATTTTCACCCTATGGTGGGTACTTATTCTGATGTGGCTTGATTTAAATACCGACAACAAAGGAGGTACAGGAATTACCCTTGTTGCTGAAAAAATTTAACAGTTTGTTGAAAGAATTATCTCATAACGGGAAACGACAATTAACTCTCATTTTATCCGGTGCGTTAATAGTTCGGATATTATTTGCATTTATCCTTTCGGTAGAACTTCGTTCGGATAGCATGGTTTACGATGAGCTTGCAAAAAGCATTGCATTCAACGGTAAATATTCGTTCGAAGGGAAAACCACTGCGCTATTAATTGCAGGTTATCCGTTATTCCTGTCAGCGATTTATAAATTCGCCGGTACCGAACAGATCTTCGTCAAACTTATTCAAGCGCTTATTGATACTGCAACCTGTTTTATTTTTTTTCTTGTACTCAGGAAATTTTTCACTGAAAAATATTCGTTAACCGGATTATTAATCTTTGCATTTTTCCCCTCGAACGTACTTTATTCCCAAACGATTTTAACAGAGCCGCTATTCGGTTTTTTCGCAATGGCGCTATTTTTTATTCTTTTGTTGGAGAATGCATACCGGTTTTCGTTTCTCACCGGTTTGATTTGGGGAATTGCAATTTTTATCAGAAGTTCATTTGCGCCATCGGTAATTCTATATCCGGTTTTCTTTTTTATTAAGCGGAAAAAACTTTTCGGGGGATTTAAAACTAACCGTTGGCGGAAAGCAGTACAGTTTTCCGCTTTGTTTCTGGTTGGTGTGTTATTAATCCTGTCACCATGGCTCATCAGAAATAAAATTGAGTTTAACTCGTTTACGCTCGCAACGCAGGGAGGTTTTACTTTCTGGTCAGGCAGTAATCCAAATGCAACCGGAACATGGTATCATAAGATAGAAGAATCCGATCCACTGTTTTCCGAAGAAGACGAAGTGAAACGTGATCGTGAATTTTATCGGCGAGGATTTGAGTACGCGATAGCTAATCCGCACAGATTTGTCTTAACGGGATTCAAAAAACTTGCTTACCTGTTCTCAAGCGAGCGAATGATTTTACTTTATTTCACCGATGACCAGGGCAAGTCAAAGACTTCAACTGAAGTTTATAAATCGCTAAACCCAATTTATATTGCAATTGTTAATCTGCCTTACTTTGCAATAATGATTGGCGGTCTTTGGGGATTGTTAATTTTCAACCGTAGAAATTTTTTCCTCATCGCATTCATTTGTTCATGGATGATAACGATTTTCTTTTTTGTTGCGCTTTCGAGATATCATTACGTACTCATACCGTTTTTCACTATTGGTTTTATTAACCTATTAATGAATTTCAAAACTGCAACGAAAAATCTCAATCCTTTGAAGTACACAATAGGAATTGCGGGAAGCTTGTTCCTCTTTGGCACCTGGTCATCGGAATTTTATTTGATGTACACATAATGGACAAGCGAAGCAAAGAATACGCAGACTTAAAGCTCAGGTATCGCCGCCGGAATAAATATTACTACAACTCAATTGAATCTCACCTCCGGTTATCAATTCCCGAAGGCGCAAATATATTGGAGCTCGGATGTGCTGCAGGTGATACGATCAATATGCTTTCGCCTTATCTCGGGATTGGCGTTGATTTTAACCCGCATTTAATTGAACAGGCGAAGAAAATTTATCCCGAATTTCAATTCCACTGTATTGACTTAAACGATGTTAGTGAGTTCAACAATTTTTTAAGTAAGTGCGAAAAAGTTGACTATGTAATAATCTCTGATCTTATCGGAACACTGAACGATATTCAAATTGTCTTTGAGCTGATAAAATCCGTTTGCCACAATAGGACGAAGTTGATTGTAACATATTATAACTACTTCTGGAACCTACCGCTTTCAATTGCAGAAAAGTTGAAATTAAAATTACCTGAGGGAACAAAAAACTGGCTCTACATTGACGAAATTAAAAACCTGTTTTGCCTAACGGGGTTTGAGGTTATAAAGAGTGAATCGATTTTGCTTTTCCCGTTAAAAATTCCATTAATTTCAAATTTATTTAACCGGTATTTGGCAAGGTTTCCACTATTAAAGAGATTGTGCCTCGTCGGGATAGTAAACGCAAAATTTACTTTGCAGGATTTAGTTGTTCCGCTTTATCCGGTAACTGTACTCGTTCCGGCAAAAAATGAAGCCGGACACATTGACGAGATAATTTCCCGCATTCCAGAGCTTGGTTCGCATACCGAAATTATATTTGTGGAAGGTAATTCAACTGATAATACTTACGAAAAAATCGTATCATCGAAATCGAAAAATCCGGAACGTGATATTAAACTCTTAAAGCAGGATGGTAATGGCAAGGGTAATGCAGTGCGGAAAGGTTTCGCAAATGCAACGGGTGATATACTGATGATTCTCGATGCAGATATGACCGTACCGCCGGAAGACTTGAAAAAGTTTTATAATGCAATTGCTACCGGAAAAGGAGAGTTCATTAACGGTACACGGCTCGTTTATCAGATGGAAGGTAAAGCAATGCGGGCATTGAATAAACTCGGTAACATTTTCTTCAGCAAGATCTTCAGCTATCTGCTCGACCAAAGAATTACCGATACCCTATGCGGTACGAAAGTATTATTCAAGACCGATTACAAAAGGATAATGGATAACCGGAAATATTTCGGCGATTTCGATCCCTTCGGAGATTTTGATTTGCTGTTCGGGGCGGCTAAGCTAAACCTGAAAATTATTGAAATCCCCGTTCGCTACGGTGAACGAAGTTACGGAACAACCAATATTAATAGGTTCAGAGACGGTTTACTCCTCCTCAGGATGTGCGTGTTTGCAATGCGGAAAATTAAGTTCACATGAGGAGAAAGACGAATTTCATCAGGACAATTCTTGTAATCCTTCTGATGATATCGTTTTTCAGGATTACTTCGTTTATTGATTTCACCTCCAACGCTAGCCTGCAAATGGACTTTACGGCTTATTACACCGCCGGCAAAGTCCTTCTATCCGGCGCCGATATTTATGAAAATCAAATTGAGAACAGTTGGCTTCTGTGGGATGGTGTGGCTGTATTCAATCACAGCAGGTTTCTCTATCCTCCACTTACGGCACTTGTATTTTCACTGTTCTCCTATTTCGGATATTCAGCTGCAAAATATTTCTGGAATGTCCTGAATTTCGTTTTCGTCCTGATTGCGCTTATAATTATGATGAGAGCATTTATAAAGAAGATTAAAGTAGATGAATTCATAATTGCATTTACCGTTCTTTTAAATTTCTTCCCGTTTATTGCTATGCTTGAGCGCGGACAGGTTGACGGTATAAATCTTTTGCTGATTTCAGTCGCAATAATTATAATGGACAACGCTATTTGAAAAAACAAACCCATTTTTTAAACCGCAATCGCATCGTTTTGACGGCGCTATTTGAAAAAAGATTACTGACGGCGCTATTTGACAAAAAAAAACTGCGATTCCGTTTCTATTTCGCAGTTTGAAATGCAGTTTATGAGACTTTTGCACAGTGTTTGTGCAACTGTGCAAATTATTTATCAGGTTCACTAAATAAATCTCCCTGAGCATCAGATTGGTCTTTGCCTTTCTTGTTGTAGCCCTTGTGATTAAACTCTTTGTCGATTGTTTCTTTCGTGCTCCATAGGTACTGACAATTCTCGCAAAGACGAACACGGCTATTCACAGTATCCCATCCACGCGTATCTATCGCTGTATTCTTCTCATGCTTACACTTAGGACATATCATTTTAGTAGTATGTAAGTTTTAATTTGCAATAATTCGCTGACAGTGTTTACAATCTCCGGCTCTGATGTTACCGCCATGCTGCACAAATCCCCAAACTCCCCGCTATTGATAAATTCGCTTATTTCCCGGTCGAGCAAATCAGAATAGTGGTTAGAGTTCGGTAAGTTTAAAATGTTATATATCTGAATACCTTTGAGTGCAAGCATCACTACCGGTCTGTCTGATCTCTTCTTAGATTTCATTCCGTTTTTGCATAACTTTTCAAAATCTTCTCGCCTCATTATCTCCGATATTGTCTCCTCAAAATTGATCAAAAATTTGACACGCTCCATTAGTGCTGAGCGGGTCTTGCCGTTGATAATCCTCGATACGGTGCTGCGTGATATTCCGAGTATGTTGCATATATCTTTATGCTTCATTTAGGTGGTAAGTGTAGTGTTGTAGTTTTAAAATTTTCCCTGCTGGACGGGGTATTTATTCTACTGCTGATCGTTGCGATTCTTTTATAAATGCTTCGTACATGAAGGTTTCTTCCTGTGAGATATGACACCCGATTTTTGCCAATTCACTTTCTTTCATCCTTGATTTGAGCAATGCCTGTTTGTCTATGTCCTCTTTGATTCGGAGATACTCACGAAACTTCTTTGAAGATTTAATCAGATTCTTAACAGCATCCCATGTGAAGCCCTTAAGCGTTTTAAGTGCAGGAGTACCATGCCGGAACGAAACGACTCCATAGTTTAATTCCTTTGAACGCTTATCACCAAACTCATCTTTGTGATCAACACAAAATAACTCGATATTGCGTTCGTGTTTGATGATCTCGCTATTTGCAGAATTTAAATCAGCTTCATACTTCTCTGTGATTTTCATCATCTCGGCGTTCATGCGAGATTCAAGGTTACTCTTTGTAGAGGTCAGTTTAGCAATGTTTTTCAAACTTTCGTCAACATCAAGCCAACTCTTCAAAGTTGTTTCTTGGTCTTTAGTTTTGGTCTTTGCCATGATTTTTTTGTTTTTGATTTTATAAAAAAGAGCGGACTTATGCCCGCTCAAGGTTTCGTTTCTCTATAGCGGATAAAACTTTGATGACTTTATCCGCCTGCTTTTTGTTCATAGCTCCATAAAGAGCTACCATTTTACAATTCTGTATTTCCCAGGGTGTCAACCTCTTCCGAAGCTCAGGGAGAATTTCAATGATCTTACTGAAAGTCACCTGAATATCCCATTTGAATTCCCACCTTGCTACTTTAATAATTTTCTTCCTCTGGGCATCTGTCATTCCCGATCCGGTTCCAAGTAACTCGTCAACCTTCTTCTGGTTCGTTTTAATAGCCCGTGCTGACTCAATCAACCGGTTATACATCATTGATGCCTCGTTATCAGTTAAGCTCTTGATAGAGGGCTTAACATCGTCTGTGAACATCGGAGAAGTGCCGGTTCTCGACTCTAATACACGAAGCACTTCACCTTCAATAAAATCACGGGCATTGTCTTCGCCTGAGATTACAATCGCAAGTGCATAAATTTTTTTGTTGTGATAGGCACGCTTATCTTTAAATCCCTTATACATTGTTTTCTCCTACTAATTCAAACCATCTGCACTCGCATTTCGGACACACCAGATCAGTTACCTTTAGATTATCTGTCGGCACTTCTTTTAAGCTGCCGGTTACGTTAAAACCGCAATCAAGGCATACATAGTGCCTGTTGATAAAGTACCCGGTAATTGTATCCTGATCCTGATTTACAAAATTTACTGATTCCACTGCTGCCATTTTATTTCCTCCTTTTGTTTAAAGTAAAATTGTTTTCTCGTCTCTCAGGAGAATAGCAATATAATCTGCACGTTCTGATTCTTGGTTAAATTCCTGATTGAGTACCTCCCATGACCCGGTATCGGCGTTATACACCTGAACCGATGGTGAATAACCCAAACCAAATCCTTTCCGGATCAGACGAAATCCTGCTTTTGCCAGCTTACTCATATCTCCTCTACTCATCGTGCGCCTCGATTTCTAATATTTTCTGAATATCTTTATCAATATTGAACCCGATCTGTTCTGCCATATCAGCAATTGTCTTTAGCTCGTTGCGGGCTAAGACTTTCAACATCTTTAAATCAGAACGGCGTTTACTCATCTTGAGAACAAGAGCACCTTCGGGAGTCGCATCACGTTTTTTTACAGCAACCTTTCTGTCACTCATCAGCTCTATATCTTCGTCGTGATAGTCGAGAAGTGATTTCTGGCACTTTACTATCATTTGAAGAATTGCTGCTTTTTGTTTTCGCTTGCCAAGCGTACTGATTTCTTCAAGAGTTACTACTTTGCCGTTTGCATCAACGACTTTGTTTCTTGATTTTAGCTCTTTAGTTAGAGCAGTCGAGGTGTTATTCATTTATTTCTCTCCTTTCTCCTGTTGCGGAGTTTTTTTTATGAAAAAGAATTTTAAGCTCTTTATTAAAATACTTTCTGTCAAACTGCCAGTAACAAACGAATTCCCCGGTAGCACGGATAACGAATGTAATGTTGACGGTTTTATTGACGGGTGAATCTTCGATACGTGCATAGTGCGATGATGCAAGGGTTTCGATTGTTTTAAATAATCTCAACTTATCCATGTCGGTTATTTTTTCAGTTATAAATGTTTCCACTTGTCAAATAAATTTACTTCTTCCGGCTCATCAAGATTTACTCTTGTTTTTTTGCTTTCGGGAATATCAATCCTCGTAGCCCGGTGTTTAAAATCCGACTCAAGCTCACGCATCTTCTCATGAAGTTCTTCCCTCTTATTAAGTATTGAACCGGCTTCGTTAAGCTCAGGCATGAAAGCGTGGACACCCTTTGCAAGGTTGTGATCAATGGCATGTTCGGTAGCTTTCCTGAGTGCTTTCTCGAACTTCTTATTTGTTTCCGCTACTAATGCTTGTCTCTCACGATTGGATTTCGACCTGAGTGAGTCGAAAGTAGCGACGAACATACCTTTCTCTATAGTCTCGCCAGTCTCTTCTACTAAATAATCTTCGATTGCATATAAGTCAACGCTTTGCATGTCAAGCGGATTGTAATAAACAGCATACTTCTTATCGCATAGAACCGGATGTATTTCATGACCGGGCGAAGGTGAATATATTCCATGTTTGCCAAACTCAAGCATCTGGTAGCCGACTTTTTTAATCACATAATCCATATTAGCAAGTCGCAATTTGACCGGGTCAATCATTTCTTTCTCGTAGTACATATAGTGTCGGTTGAAGTTGTCCCTGATTGAAATCAACTCCTTTTTGAAATCCTCATCAGTAATTTCTCTCTCTCTGGTTTGATAAAATCCCTCGATATAATTGTCAAATTCTTTTATGAATTGCTCCACCGTATGATCAGCTTCCTCCGGTGATAACCGTTTGCCGGTATGTCTTACCTCGGCTCTGCCGCCGCCGATATAGTTTTTCCACTGAGCATTAAATTCCGTTTTGACAAATCCTGTCCCGAACATCCTCTCGACAGGTTGCTTATGGAGCGGTTCATACGCGGGACCCGGATCATGAGCTATTCCAAGACGGTCAAGTAACTCAACGCACTTCTTTGATGCAGCAAGTCCGTTATCCATCAGTACAACTTTTGGTCTTCCCATTTGCATCAATGCCTTTAAAAGCAATTGTTTCACGTCCTCAGCTTTGAATTCACGTGTCTTGATTTCGTATGCAAGCGGAAACATTGTTTTACCTTCAATCACCATCCACATGTAAATCTTTCTTGTCTCGAATTTCCCTCGAAGCTCATTCCAAACTTGAGTACCGGCAACATCCATGACTTTGTCGTCAAGCATGAAAGTTTCCATAAATTTCAAATCTCTCGTAAATGCACCTTCATTATATAGCCGCTTCCTGCGGTGCGAGTTGTAAGCATTTTCCATCACATGTTTCTTATCAATCGCAAACCGGTCAATTATCTTGGTAACGTTATCACGTAATGTCGAACGTGGGATTGCTGCAAGTTCCCAATATTCCTCCCGCTTCTTTGAGAGCATTTCAATTCGGTTGGTAACTAACCTTACTGATGGTCTTTTTGATTTATCGCCCTGGTAAAATTTATAAACCAATGCTTTCAATTTTTGGTAGGCATCCGAGTCCTGTAAAATAGGATTCTTTCTGCTGAACTTATCACTCCTTGTTTGCCGCTGTAATTTCATAGTCTTCATCTTCCGGTAACAGCTTACAGAAGACCATCCTTTAATCTCCACACCACGGTCTTTCCACTCTTCCACTTTCATTTGGATTTCCTGAACTATGTCAGCCCGCGAATCCGGATTAAAATGTCCGCGACTGATCAACGGCTCAAACTCTGCGACTATTTCCTTGATGATTTTTTTGCGAATCTTCGAGTTAGCAAGTTCGCTCCGCTCAACAACGTGACGTACACCTTTGTCTGTGTATGTGAAAATTGTCCCTTCTGAAATTCGATTGTAAAAAGTCCTTTTGCTTATCCCCTGCTGTTTGAGGTAGGTTTCAAGTTTCATTTAAAATATTTTTAGCTGTCCGAAAAACTCGGACGGATTAAGTTTCCAAACCGTATTTTTTTTACCCGTTTCAGGATTCTTCCTGAATGTGCCGTCAGTAAAAATCAACTCACCGGAACGCAGCTCATTGAGCCGTGCAGAGACAAGATGCACCGGCATTCCTGTTGCCTTCTCGAGCTCCTGCATGGTCATTCCCTGCCATCCCTTGATTGCAGCTTTGCGGATGTGATAAACAATCTTCTCATAAGCCTCTCCGCGATAGTTCCGGTTTGCGAGAACTTCCTTCCAGCTCTCGTCTCGTATTAGCTCCGAGTACCACCCTGTTCTGACTCTGCTGCTCATCTTTTTTTTTGTTTTGATTTCTTGACCGGGTTAATATTAGCGTTAGCAATTAATTCATTTCGCTTTCTGAAAATACTGCCTCTCGTATCAGTTGGAATGTGATTCGGCGTTACTGCCGGCTGCTTCCATTTCTTAATGTTCGGAAGTTTGAAGTTACTTAGTGCGTTGGCTTTCTCTCTCACCGCTTTAAGTTTTATTTTGTTTTAACTCGGATGCTCCGGGCTTGGCATCCGACAAAGGAGAACATTACTAATCAGCGCTGCCCGGATTTAAAAATGCAACACCACCCAAAGCCCTTTTCGAAATCAAAAATCCATTTTTTAATTTATGATTCTCTCTGAGTGGTGTAATTAATTTACCTGTCAGGTTGTAATAAACTTTTGCAGCTTCATAGCCGCTCCTATACGCGAGAGCTTCCTCATGCGTATCAAATGCCACCGGCTCTGATACTTTGTGCAAACCTGAAATGCGATGTGCCAGCCACATGCCTGTGGTTACTGATTTGATGATGAGTATCACTTCAACTCCTCCCACGCTTTATCTTCGATGATGAATCTTCTCTAAGAAGGAATAGTCTCATAACAAACCCGCCTGTTTGATATTTTTATTAAAAAGTGGATTCCATACTTTTGTGAAAACGAAATTATATGATAAGCCATAAATACCATGGATGGTGCGAGTTAATCTACGAGGAAATAATCTCTGAACTGTCAGAGGAAGACAAAGAAAGGATAATTCGCAATGCTTCTCAATTAACTCCCGAACAAATACACGAGAAGTTTCAAACCGTAATGCCAGATATATACACTTTCTTAAAAGCAACGACAACTGCACGGCAGAAAAGCAAGAAATGGAACAAACATAAGGATAAAGACTTCCTGTATCTGTTCTCGTTGAAGTGTCTATTAGATGGTCAAGACTTAATGTCGCTGATGATGGATATGCCCATTCACGGGGGCTATCGTGAGGTGGCTGCTTTTTACTCGGTGAAGGCTGTTGAGCTGAAAGCGAAAACTCGGAAAGTGAACTTTGATTACTTTCCTTATCACAAACATGTTGACGACGAAGATTAAGATTTTTTGTTAAATCCTCCGTACGCATCAAAACTCTCAATGTAAATCTTCTACTATCCTTCATCATTTCAACTCCTCCCATGCTTGATTAATTTTTTTAATTTGTATCGGTAGAAATATTTTCTAACGCCATAGAGATTTATAAGAAGCTGTACAATATCAAATCCGTTCATTGCTGTTATAGCTTCTATGAATGCTGCCGGGTTTAACATCTTGGCTCTTGCCTTAATTGACACCAAGCTTTCGTGATCTTCGTAACCGCATTGCTCGTAGCGTTTAAATTTTTTTTTGTACGCCTTCTGCAAAGAAAATATTGTTGAGTTGATCACACAGTATATTCGTCTATCCAAGTACGAAGATTTATCGTTTGCGATATATCCACCCATAACTTCATTCAGTATGAGTTTAATATCCAAAAGATTATATCGAAATACGCAACTTCTGACGACGTCTCTCATTTCCTCAACTCCTCCCATGCCCGATCGTATGCTCTGTATATTTTTTCCTCAACGTCTGATTTTAATTTTCGTCTGCCATTTATAATGTTATTAAGCTGCCCGACTGTGATGCCCGCCAATTCAGCAACTCGCGTCTGCGTAACTCTTCGGGGCTTTAATTTATTTCTAAGTTTTGTAAGGTCTTTCATTTTTGTATCTTTGAAAAGAATTTATTCAAACATAAATGTAATATTACATCATGTCAAGTTAAAAAATGTAATATTACATCCACTACAAAATGGAATCTATAAGTAGTCGTATAAAAATAATCATGGAAGATAACGAGATGAATATAAAACAGTTCGCGGAGCGACTGTCTAAATTTGGCAAAAAAATCGATAGAGGAAATATTTCAAGATATATAAATACTGATCTGAAACCATCTTCTGATTTCTATATTGCAATGAGCGTTATTTTAGACGTCAACATAAACTGGCTGCTCACCGGCGAAGGAAAGCCGTACATGAGCGATTACGTCGAGAAAAGAGACGCTTTCCTTTCTAAGAAAAAAACTTCTAAGCATTCAAAACAAGAGTAACCTTATTCTATAAACCAAACACAAAATCAAAATGAAATCATTTGTCAAAATCAAAAATTACATCTTCAATACCTCGAAGATCAATAGCATCTCACTATCTGGGATAGAGATAACGGTATTCTCTAGTGAATGTATCTGCGAATCTCATAATGGCACTATTGCTTCAATTGAGTGTAAAGATGAAGAAGAAGCAAAACACCTATTTGACAGCTTTAACGAATCTATTACTGCAAGCGACATTTAAATCCGTTGAGGTTTTAACTGCGAGTTCAACGAAGTCCTTAGCTTTTTTCTCAGTGTCTTTTCCGAGTATCACGGATTTAACTATTACCTCTGTTCCGTGCAGTGCGTTATTGATCTTTATCGTAATTTCCATTTTTAATTTTTAATTTTTAATTTTCAATTTTCAATTTTAATCACCACCTCTTTGAGTGCCTTTCGTCACCGGTTAAAATTTCATCTGCCGGCATATCATCATCATCAACCGTATCAATGTCCATTCTCTTTGTCAGCCATAGAGCATAGTCACCGGCATCCGATAGGTGAGTCAGGTCTGTTTTGCTTTTATCAATCTTAAACCCGTCTGTTCCTTCCTTCCATGTTACAAGCTCCCTGTCTTTTATCGTATGCTCGCACCTGTCTGAGATTATATATCTCACCGTCTCAAGCAGCTTGTTTGTATAATTGACTCTATCCCGCACCGGCGGATTCGAGTCGTCAAACGAAATCACCGGCTCAAGCCCTGCTTTATAAAATTTCTTCGAAATAATGTCAATATCCGTATCGCCTGTCATAGCTGATGTCGAGTGCTTCCTGCCGGAT
>JAANMT010001255.1_pt1 | contig 25485 bp, 36 predicted proteins | sample 7279711 | NCBI WGS metagenome assembly JAANMT01 (sample SAMN14094538, study PRJNA606508) | bioreactor metagenome | isolation source: A lab-scale SPAN reactor treating ammonium-rich wastewater day 1 | place: Ireland: Galway | collected 2017-01-16 | reverse complement strand
AACGTACAATGTACCATCGGGCGTATATTACTGCACATTGCGCGTAGATGGCATATCGCAGACCAAGCGCATGATGTTTGTCAAGTAAGGTTTGGCAAACATCTGCGCAAGCAGAATTGGTATAGAGGCTGCCTTTGAAAAGGGCGGCCTCTTTTTTTGTTATTTTGAGGGAATGTTAAGTTCAACAGAAATGATAATCACCTATCTTTGAATTAAGAATTTATATTGAAAGGGCTTGTTTCTGTAATCTGTAATCGAAACAACCTTGAAGTAAAATTAACGATTAAGGAATTATGACCAATATAAGTATTTGGTTTGAAGCATTGCGGCCTAAAACATTGCCGGCCAGTATTGTCCCCGTCGCTTTGGGTTCTGCTATTGCTGCAATAGACGGAAAATTCACTTGGAGTATATTTATCGCTACTCTGTTGTGTGCCGCGCTGATGCAAATAGCATCTAATTTTATTAACGAAATCTATGATTTTCGCCGTGGTGCCGATACACCGCTTCGATTAGGCCCTCGGCGAGCTGTATCGGAAGGGGTTATATCCGAGCAAAATATGAAATTTGCCGCGTTGATTGCAATTACCGTTGCTTTTTTGATAGGATTATATCTAACATCAATCGCCGGCTGGCCTATTTTTGTGGTAGGCGTAATATCGCTTGCGGCTGCGTGGGCATATACCGGCGGTAAATATCCGTTGGCATATATCGGCCTTGGTGAAGCAATGGCATTTATTTTCTATGGAATTATTGCAGTTTGCGGCGTATATTATATTTATACCGGCACCGTAACACAATCGGCCGTGATGCTATCTTTAGCACCGGCGGCTTTATCCGCCAACATATTGGCCGTAAATAATATCCGCGATATTGAAACTGATAGAATTGCCGGAAAGCGAACTTTTGCCGTTCGATTCGGTGTCATATACGCTCGGGTAATGTATGCGATATTTACAGTAATTCCGTTTATTACAACAATTGCGTTAGTTTCGGCAGGCTATTCAAAATATATAATGTTGTCTTTTGTTGCAATACCGGCGGCTGTTATGCTGATAATCGGTGTAGTTCGCAGGAAAGGTGCGGATTTAAATCCGATACTTGCCGGAACCGGTGCATTATTAGCCGTATATGCGGTATTGCTTATAATAGGTTTGTTCGTATAGTGACTACTTACTCAACATCAAATCTAAGTATATGGCGCATAGGATGTATTTACGTATTCTTATTGTGAATGAGCCATACATAAACTAATATGGAAAGGAATGAAAAACGCTGAAAATTCGTCAGTATTTCATCGGTCAACTTGATAATTCGATAAAAAATCATATCTTTGTAGTCTTTCATAGTTAAAAACATTGCAGAACTGAAGTTTTTGCAATACATTAATAACGACCACGAAAGTTCACGGTCATGGCAGACATTAAGAAAGTTCGCAATATTGGTATTTCCGCCCACATAGATTCGGGAAAAACAACTCTTAGCGAACGGATTCTTTTTTATACGGGTAAGATTCATGCAATTCACGAGGTACGCGGCAAAGACGGTGTCGGAGCCACGATGGATTCTATGGATTTGGAGCGCGAAAAAGGGATTACGATACAATCCGCCGCTACTTGTTGTTCATGGAATTTTGAAGCGGACGAATACCAAATAAATTTGATTGACACTCCCGGGCACGTAGATTTTACGGTTGAAGTCGAGCGTTCGCTTCGTGTTCTTGACGGCGCGGTGCTTGTATTGTGCGGTGTTGCCGGTGTTCAAAGTCAATCTATTACGGTTGACCGTCAGATGCGCCGTTACAATGTACCTCGATTGGCATTTGTCAATAAAATTGACAGGTCCGGTGCAAATCCTGACCGAGTAGCAGCACAGCTGCGCGAAAAATTGCAGCATAATCCCGTGATTATGAACTTTCCTATCGGAACGGAAGACAGATTTCGCGGTATTGTTGATTTACTTCGTATGAAAGCCGTGTATTTTGACGGTGCAAGCGGTGAAAATATACGAATTGAAGATGTGCCGGCAGAGCTTATGGATGAAGCATTAGATCGCCGCCATAAACTTGTGGAGTCGATTGCCGATTATGACGATGCGGTTGCGGAAAAATTCCTTATGGAGGAATACGTTACTGCCGATGAATTGATTCCGGTAATTCGTCGTGAAACGCTTGCATTAAAGATTACGCCTCTGTATGTTGGATCCGCCAAAATCAATAAGGGCGTTCAGTTACTGCTTGACGGTGTGGCAATGTTTCTGCCCAGCCCCGACGAAGTGCCGAATGAAGCTCTCGACCAAGATAGAAACGAAGACAAGGTTTTGCTTGCTTCCGATGCAACCAAGCCGTTCGTCGGATTGGCGTTCAAGCTTGAAGACGGGCGTTTCGGCCAATTAACATATATGCGTGTTTATCAAGGAACTGTTAAAAAGGGTGATGTAATCATCAATACGGTTAACGGCAAAAAAGTAAAAGTGCCGCGCCTTGTAAGAATGCACGCAAGCCAAATGCACGATATAGAGTCGGCATCGGCCGGCGATATAGTTGCATTGTTCGGTGTTGATTGCGCCACCGGCGATACTTTTACGGACGGTACGGTAAATATCACGCTTACGTCTATGTTCGTGCCGAATCCCGTTATCGAATTAGCTGTAATGCCAAAAGAAAAAACGGGACAGGTGAATTTTTCAAAAGCACTTAATCGCTTTACGAAGGAAGATCCGACGTTCCAAGTGTATCGCGACGAAGAAAGCGGCGAAACGATTATTAAGGGAATGGGCGAGTTGCATCTCGAGATTTACATAGAGCGCATAAAACGCGAGTATAATTGCGAAGTGGTTGTCGGGAAGCCGAAAGTTGCATTCCGCGAAACAATTATGCAACGTTCGGACTTTGTTTATACGCACAAAAAACAAACCGGCGGCTCCGGTCAGTTTGCCCGCGTGGGAGGCTTTATTGAGCCTTTGCCAAGCGACGCAGTCGAAAATTATGAATTTGTGGATGAAATTGTCGGCGGCGTTATACCGAGGGAATACATACCCGGTTGCGATAAGGGCTTCCAAGAGGCCGTCAAAGAAGGCTCGCTTATCGGTCAGCCGGTTGTGGGTGTAAGAGCTACGTTAAACGACGGGCAGTATCACCCTGTGGATTCGTCGGAGCTCGCATTCAAGATTGCGTCTATTGCCGCTTTCCGCGAAGCGTATGAAAAGGCGCGTCCAATTATACTTGAACCTATAATGAAATTGGAAGTTAGCGCACCGGAAGAATTTCAAGGTGTTACTATCGGACAAGTTAATCAACGCAGAGGTCTTATTTTAGGCACATCGCCCGATGCCGGCTATGTCGTAATCGAAGCGGAGGTTCCGTTGAGTGAAATGTTCGGATACTCTACCGATTTGCGTAGCGTAACGCAAGGCAAAGGAGAGTTTACTATGGAATTCTTGCGCTATGCTCCCGTTCCGAAGGGAGTGCAGGACGAAATGGTTAAACAATATCAATTAAAACGTGCCGAAGGCAGAAAATAACGGAAGAAATTCCGGGAAATGTAAAAAAAAGTTTGGCCGGTTCGTAAAAATGCCTTATTTTTGTAAACTCTATCGGCGAATGACAACAAAACCCCTTGTGATATAGAATGCCAACAATCAGTCAGTTAGTCCGTAAAGGGCGCGAAGTGGTAACGTATAAGAGTAAGTCGCCTGCACTTGACGAATGTCCGCAGCGTAGAGGGGTATGCACTCGTGTGTATACAACTACGCCTAAAAAGCCTAATTCGGCTTTGCGGAAAGTGGCTCGTGTTCGTCTGACAAATCAAATCGAGGTTACGGCTTATATTCCGGGCGAAGGTCATAATCTTCAAGAGCACTCGATAGTCATGATTCGTGGCGGCCGTGTTAAAGATTTGCCCGGCGTGCGCTATCACATTGTTCGTGGAGCAGCAGATACGCAGGGAGTTAAAGATAGAAAACAGGCGCGCTCCAAGTACGGCGCAAAACGTCCGAAGCCGGGTGCGGCTCCTGTTGCGGCCGGAAAGAAGAAATAAGGAATAGATGTTATGAGAAAAAAAAGAGCGGAAAAGCGCTACGTTACACCCGACCCGCAGTACAACGATATACTTGTTGCAAAGTTTGTTAACAAGTTGATGCGGCAAGGGAAGAAAAATACGGCCAGGTCCATCGTGTACGAAGCGTTCGATGTTGTGGCGCAACGGACTAAGCAAGAGCCGTTGGATGTATTTCGCAAAGCATTGTCAAATGCGTCGCCTGTGGTTGAAGTAAGGTCGCGCCGTATCGGCGGAGCTACGTATCAAGTGCCTGTTGAAGTTCGCGAAGACCGTCGTATTGCACTTTCGATACGCTGGATAAAACAATATGCTTCCGACCGCCGTGATAAAACGATGGCATTGCGCCTTGCCGCCGAGCTAATCGCAGCGTCAAATGGCGAAGGCAGTTCGGTTAAGAAGCGTGATGACGTTCATCGTATGGCAGAAGCCAATAAAGCATTTTCTCACTTTAAGTGGTGAGGCGCACTTTCCGAGTGTGTTGCGTGTTCTTTGACAATGTAATTGTTTTGTGATATGTCGAGCGTTCAGCAATTGCGAAATATCGGCATTATCGCGCATATTGATGCCGGTAAAACAACTACGACAGAGCGTGTCTTGTTTTATTCCGGAATGTTGCGCAAAATCGGCGAAGTTGATGAAGGTACTGCGGTTATGGACTATATGGTCCAAGAAAAAGAACGCGGGATTACGATTACTTCGGCCGCAACAACATGCTTCTGGAAAGGATGTCAGATTAATATCATTGACACTCCCGGTCATGTTGATTTTACCGCAGAAGTGCAACGTTCGCTTCGCGTACTCGATGGTACGGTGTGCCTGATATGCGGAGTTGCCGGCGTACAGCCGCAGACGGAAACAGTTTGGCGACAAGCCGAGCAATATAGCGTTCCTGCGATTGCTTTTGTTAATAAAATGGATAGAATCGGAGCGGATTTTCTGAAAGCCGTTGCTTCTATTCGCGAAAAACTCGGAGGTAATGCGGTAGCGATGCAGTTGCCGATAGGTGCTGAGGACGGATTTCGGGGCATCGTGGATTTGCTTGAAAATAAGGCGGTCTATTTTGATGAAGATTCTCAAGGCGTGAATTTTAGTATAGACGTGCCGCCCGTTAATATGGCAGACGAGATAATAGAATGTCGCGACAAATTGTTAGATGCAGTTATCGAAACAGACGACGCACTTCTTGAAGCATATTTGGCCGGAGAAGAAATTGAAACACAAGAAATAAAACGAGCGGTTCGTGCGGCTGTAATCAGTCGAAAGATACTGCCGGTGTTCTGTGGTTCGTCTTTTAAGAATAAAGGTGTTCAACCTTTATTAGATGCAATTGTAGATTATTTGCCGTCGCCGATTGATAAAGGGTTGATTACCGGTTTTGATACCGAACATCATGATAAGCACTTGGTACGTAAGCCGCAACAAGATGAACCGTTTTCGGCTTTGGCTTTTAAAGTGCAAACAGACCCGTTCGTCGGAAAATTAACTTATGTTAGAGTATATTCCGGTGCTGTCCGAGTAGGCGAGCAAATACTCAACGCTACAAACGGAAAAAAAGAGCGTCTGGGGAAATTGCTTAGGATGTTCGCCAATAAACGCGAAGAAATCTCCGAGATAAATGCCGGAGAAATAGTAGGAATACCGGGTTTGAGATTCGTTCGTACCGGTGATACTTTGTGTGCTTCGGCACATCCGATATTGTATGAAAAAATAGATTTTGCGCGTCCTGTCATCAATCAATCCATAGAAGCCAAGACGCTTGCCGAACAAGATAAGTTGTTGGATGCCTTGCAAAAAATGGTTGATGAAGACCCGACGTTTGAATTTACCATAGATAAAGAAAGCGGACAAATTATTATCAGCGGTGTCGGCGAATTGCACTTGGAGATTATAGTTGATAGGCTAAGCCGCGAATATAATATCCATACAAGAGTAGGAAAGCCGCAGGTTGCGTATCGCGAAACAGTTACGGAAGTCGTAGTAGAAGAAAAAACGTTCGACCGGCAACAAGGAAATAAGAATCAGTACGGGCACGTAATAATTGAAATTGCGCCGAACGAACGAGGTAAGGGAAATGAATTTGAAAACAGAAGTAATTCGGCAGATATACCGTTGCAATTTGTAGATGCTATACGGCAAAGTGCAATAGAAACATTGGCAGTAGGTCCGATAGCAGGTTATCCGCTGGTAGATGTAATCGTCAGATTGATTGGCGGTTCGACAGAAAAAGACGTTTCGACGGAGTTGGCTTATCGCATAGCTGTTTCCATGGCTGTAAGAGAAGGATGCCGAAAGGCAGTACCGACAACTCTTGAGCCGATTTTTAACGTAGAGGTGCTTACGCCCGAAGAGTATGTAGGCGATGTTATCGCAGACTTGGGTGCCAGAGGCGGAAGAATAGAAGGGATATTTCAGAAAAACGCCTTGCAGGCTGTTATTGCGGAAACTCCCTTGTCCAAGTTGTTCGGATATGTAACGCAATTACGTTCAATGACACAAGGACGCGCGTCGTATACAATGACCTTCACAAAGTACGATACGGCGTCAATGTAAACTCTCGTAGCAAAATTAGAAAGCTACCTATCTTGTTATATCACGTTTCTTTCCAGGTGATTCATGGCAAAAGAAAAATTCGACAGAAGTAAACCGCACGTTAACATCGGCACAATCGGCCACGTTGACCACGGTAAAACTACGCTGACGGCGGCTATTACAATGGCACTTGCAAAAAAAGGCCATGCTAATGCGCGTTCGTTCGATTCTATAGATAACGCTCCCGAAGAAAAAGCCCGTGGAATCACAATTGCCACGGCTCACGTGGAGTATGAAACCGATAATCGGCATTATGCTCACGTAGATTGTCCCGGACACGCCGACTACGTGAAAAACATGATTACCGGTGCGGCACAGATGGACGGGGCTATTTTGGTGGTGGCCGGTACGGACGGCCCGATGCCTCAAACGCGCGAGCATATTCTTCTTGCTCGTCAGGTTGGTGTGCCGCGTATTGTCGTGTTTCTAAATAAAGTGGATATTGCAGACCCGGAGCTTCTTGAGCTTGTAGAGCTTGAAGTGCGTGAATTGCTTAGCAAATACGAGTTTCCGGGAGACGATATTCCGATTATTCACGGCTCGGCTCTTAACGCTCTGAATGCAGGTGCCGATGTTTCGGCTACGGCTGACGATTCCCGTTTGAAATGCATCTATAATTTGATGGATGCCGTTGATTCGTATATTCCGACTCCTGTGCGCGATGTAGATAAGCCTTTCTTGATGCCCATTGAAGATGTGTTCTCGATTACGGGACGCGGAACGGTAGGAACGGGAAGAATAGAGCGCGGTATTGTTAAGTTGAGTGAAGAAGTAGAAGTAGTAGGCTTCGGCTTGAAGAAGAAAACTACGGTTACCGGTATTGAAATGTTCCGTAAGCTTCTCGACGAAGGTCAAGCCGGTGATAACGTAGGTCTTTTGTTGCGCGGCGTTGATAAGGCTGAACTTGAGCGCGGAATGGTTCTTGCAAAACCCGGAAGCATTACGCCGCATCATAAGTTCAACGCACAAGTATACGTTCTTACAAAAGACGAAGGCGGTCGTCATACTCCGTTCTTCAATGGTTATCGTCCTCAATTTTATTTCCGTACGACTGATGTTACGGGAATTGCTGAATTGCCGGGCGGAGTAGAAATGGTTATGCCGGGCGATAATCTTGATAATTTGACTATCGAGCTTATTACGCCGATAGCAATGGAAGAAGGGCTTCGCTTTGCTATTCGCGAAGGCGGACGTACTGTTGGCGCCGGTGTGGTAACGAAAATTATCGAGTAATACACGCAAGGATAAGCCCGTTGCGGCTGAAAACATAAGATGAGGGGAGCGGTGTGCACTCGTAAAAGCTCCCCTTCTTAATCAATAATTGACAGCAGGATTTATTCACAGGTATCGAAACCGTGGCAACACAAAGAATTCGCATCAAACTAAAATCGTACGACCATAATTTAATTGACAGGTCGGCTGATAAAATCGTTCGGACGGTGAAACAAACCGGCGCGGCTGTGTCCGGTCCTGTTCCGCTTCCGATAGATAAAACTATTTATACTGTGCTTCGGTCGCCGCACGTTGATAAGAAATCGCGCGAGCAGTTTGAAACAAGAGTTCACAAGCGCTTGATTGATATCTTTAGTTCTACGCAGCGCACGATAGACGCGCTGATGCGTTTGGAGTTGCCTGCTGGCGTTGACGTTGAAGTGAAAGTATAAAACCGGAGAAATAAACATGACAGCGCTTTTGGGTAAAAAGTTAGGTATGACAAGCATATATAACGATAGAGGAGAGAGTATCCCTTGTACCGTCGTTAAGGCTGGTCCATGCCCCGTAGTGCAAATCCGAACGAAAGAACGAGATGGATATAGTGCCGTTCAAATCGGCTTCGACTATCTAACGAAGAGTACGCAATCGAATAAACCGGAAAAAGGACACTTTGCAAAAGCAAATGTCCGCCCGACTCGCTTTCTCCGTGAGTTTAGAGTAGAAAATGCCGTTCAAGAGTCCGGCGCGGAACTTACAGTCGAATTATTTAATATCGGCGATAGGGTAAAAGTTACGGGCAAAGGTAAGGGACGAGGTTTTCAAGGTGTAGTTAAGCGTCATCACTTTGGCGGTATTGGAATGACTACGCACGGGCAGTCTGACCGCGTTAGAGCACCCGGTTCGATAGGCGGTTCGTCTTATCCGTCGCGCGTATTCCCAGGCCAGCGAATGGCCGGGCGTATGGGTTATGAAACGCGGACAATTCGCAATCTGGAAATATTAGATGTGATTCCCGAAGAAAACCTGCTTGTAATCAAAGGCAGCGTTCCCGGCGCAATCAACTCCTTGGTAGAAATAGTGAGAATGTGAGGAGCGTTATGCAAGTAGATTATTTGAATACAGAAGGCAAAGTTGCGGGGCAAATTGATATACCGGAATCGGTGTTTACCATACAGCCTCATGAACATGCGATTCACCTTGTCGTTAAGGCGTATTTAGCCAATCGTCGCCAAGGAACGCATAAAACCAAAACACGCTCTGAGGTTTCCGGCGGCGGAAAAAAGCCGTGGAAACAGAAAGGGCGCGGTACTGCTCGCTCCGGCTCGTCAAGGTCGCCCGTATGGGTCGGCGGTGGAACTGTACATGGACCGAAGCCACATTCGTATAGACTGTCAGTACCTAAAAAAGTGCGTACATTGGCTCGTAAATCGGCTCTTTCGATTCGTTTCCAAGAAAAAAACGTTGTTTTTATCGAAAACTTATCGTTCGACAGGCCGAAAACAAAACGAATCGCACGTATGCTTGGCGATATATCGGTCGGGACTGATAAGGCTTTGCTAATTCTTCAGTCAAATGCGGTTAACAATGCACAAGGAAAAAACGCCTTGTTGTCGGCACGGAATATTCCTACTGTTTCAATACAATCCGCCGAATCGCTTTCTACATACGATATTATGACGCATAAGAAAATAGTCGTTTGTATCGGTGCGGTCAATACAATTATCGAAAATCTCCAATAATATCAAATACGGCTATGTTAAATATTCTGAAAAAGCCGCTTTTGACGGAGAAAGCGACGAAACTCGGCCCGCTACGCCAATATGTTTTTGAAGTTTCTCCCGAAGCGAACAAGATACAAATTAAAGAAGCGGTAGAAACTCTTTTTTCGGTTAAAGTCGCATCTGTTCGCACTGCAACCAATAAGCCCAAGCATAAAGTGCGGATGACAAAGCGAGGAATTATGCGAGGAAGCACAAATTTGATTAAAAAGGCTTATGTTACTCTTCGTCCGAATTACAGTATAGATATTGTTTCCGGCGAAGGCGGCACGAACGAGTAAGACTTAACACCAAGAGAAAATAACGATATATAGTCATGGCAATACGAACCCTGAAACCAATAACTCCCGGAACGCGGTTTTACTCTGTAAGCGCATTCGACGAAGTTACCGCCGGCAGGCCGGAAAAATCACTTACGGCTCCGTTGAAAAAGTCCGGCGGAAGGAATAATACCGGTCGCATAACATCTCGGCACAGAGGCGGAGGACATAAGCGCAGATATCGCATTATTGATTTTAAGCGTAATAAATTCGATATACCTGCTACTGTGAAGACTATTGAATACGACCCGAATCGTTCTTGCAGAATTGCTTTGGTTGAGTATACAGACGGCGAAACGCGCTATATTCTGGCACCGAGCAAACTCAAAGTCGGTCAGACAGTAGTGTCCGGGGCTAATGCCGAATTACAAGACGGCAATGCTTTGCCTTTAGCTAAAATACCGGCCGGTATGTTTATCCATAATATAGAATTAAAACCCGGAAAAGGCGGCCAAATAGTTCGAAGTGCCGGTACATCAGCTCAGCTTGCCGGATTTGACGGGAACTATGCACAAATTAAGTTGCCGTCTGGCGAAATACGTATGGTTCTTTCGCGTTGTCTCGCCACAATAGGCTCGGTAGGCAATGCAGACCACGAGAATATAGTGCATGGAAAAGCCGGCAGAAAACGTTGGATGGGAATACGTCCGCAATCGCGCGGTATGGCTATGAATCCGATTGACCACCCGATGGGTGGCGGGGAAGGACGCTCGAAGTCCGGCGGTGGTCGTCAGCATCCGCGTTCGCCTTGGGGACAATTGGCAAAAGGATTGAAAACGCGCAAACAAGGCAAGAAATCCGATAACCTTATTATACGACGGAGAACCAAGTAAGTATGGCTCGTTCACTTAAAAAAGGCCCGTTTATCAGCGTAAAACTGCTGAAAAAAGTAGACGCAATGAATAATTCCGGACAGAAAAAAGTCGTTAAAACATGGTCACGTGCCTCAATGATTGCGCCGGATTTTGTAGGTCATACCTTCGCGGTTCATAATGGGAATAAGTTTATTCCGGTTTACGTTTCGGAAAACATGGTTGGGCATAAACTCGGCGAATTTTCTCCAACGCGAGTATATCGCGGTCATGCCGGACATCGTAAAGACCAGAAAACAGGCAAGAAATAATATCGTGGAATACTTCGCAAATGGAAGCAAAAGCAAATAATCGTTTGGAAGCAAAAGCACTTAAACGCTACATCAGGTCATCGCCGCGCAAGATGCGCTTGGTTATCGATTTGATTCGCGGCAAATCGGTAGAAGAAGCGTTGGCAATGCTTAAATTTACTCCGAAACACGCGGCGCAAGACGCTGAAAAAGTGCTGAAATCGGCAAAAGCAAATCTTATTGCCAAGAATGAAGGCATCACTATCGATGCTTCGGATATGTACGTCAGCCGTGCTTTTGTTGACCAAGGGCCGGTTGCAAAACGAGTACTTCCGGCACCTATGGGGCGTGCTTACCGCGTTCGCAAGAGATCGCATCATTTAACTATTATTGTTTCATCGAAATATTAACGGCGTTCATCAAGAGGAGAGCTTACTTTGGGTCAGAAGACAAATCCCGTTGGATTGCGATTAGGTATTATTAGGGCTTGGGATGCGAATTGGTTTGAAAATAAATCCATGCCCGAAAAAATATCCGAAGATCTCATGGTTCGCAACTATATCAAGAACCGCCTGAAAAAAGCAGGCATTTCGAGAGTAGTTATTGAGCGAACGGCAAAGCAAATGAGAATTGCGATTCATACATCGCGCCCCGGCGTAATAATCGGACGTTCAGGCAAAGATATTACGCTTCTTGAAGAAGAACTTAAACGTCTTACGAAAAAAGACGTGAAAATCTTGATAAGCGAGATTAAGCGTCCCGAATTAGAGGCTCAATTAGTCGCCGAAAACATTGCCCAACAACTCGAAGGCAGAATTTCGTTCCGTAAAGCGATGAAGCAGGCTGTGGGTTTGGCGATGAGAACAGGTGCGGAGGGAATTCGCGTAATGTGCTCCGGACGGCTTGGAGGCGCGGATATGTCGCGCACGGAACAATACAAAGAAGGCAGAGTGCCTCTGCATACGCTTCGTGCCGATATAGACTACGGTACGGCTACGGCGCAAACAATTTATGGCGCACTCGGCGTAAAGGTGTGGATTTGTCGCGGCGAGATTATAGGCAAACAGCAGAGCCGCGATTAAAAACATCAATAAAACATAAACTGAACACAGATTAAAGAATAACGTCATGTTGCTTCCCAAAAGAGTAAAGCATCGTAAGACACAGCGCGGCAGGCGTAAAGGAAAAGCTTTTCGCGGTTCGCAAGTAACCTTCGGAAGTTACGGAATCAAGGCATTGGAGCCGGCGTGGATTACCAATCGTCAAATAGAATCAGCTCGTATTGCAATCAATCGCTATCTGCGCCGCGACGGTAAAGTGTGGATACGTATATTCCCCGATAAACCGATTACGAAAAAACCGGCTGAAGTGCGAATGGGAAGTGGTAAGGGTAATCCGGAGTTCTGGGTTGCAGTTGTCAGACCCGGGCGGATATTGTTTGAAATAGACGGTGTTTCTCGCGAAGCGGCGGAAGAAGCAATACGCCTTGCTTCACATAAATTGCCGATAAAGACAAAGTTTGTAACACGAGTAGATTTGGAGTTGAAATGAAGCCGCGTTCTCCGAAAGATTTGCGCGAATTAAGCGATGAAGAACTTCAATCCTCACTTTGGGAATCTAACAGTACGCTTACCAAGCTTCGTTTCCAAAGTGTTCTAGGGCAGTTGCACGATACAGCGCATTTGCGGGTTATCCGTAAAGATATAGCCAGAATAAAAACACTTGTACGCGAACGCGAACTTGAAACAGAGAAGCTCGAACGCGGGCTCAAGCTCAAACGCGGATTGTAATTAACTTTATACCCAGAACATGGAACAAACGGTGGAACAGTTCTCGGCGCAGCAAGAAGCGGCCGGTCAAAGCGGTAAAAAAATACGCCAAGGTAAGGTTGTCAGCGGTAAAAAAATGGCTAAAACCATTGTTGTTGCTATTGAGCGGCAAGTGCAGCACCCGATATACAAGAAATACTACAAGCAGACGAAAAAGATAATGGCGCACGATGAAAACAGCGATTGCAACATCGGTGATACCGTTCGCGTTATTGAGTGCCGGCCGTTAAGTGCGCGGAAGCGTTGGCGTTTGCTCGATATTGTTGAACGCGCACAATAATTAGGAGAACGTAAAAGTGGTACAGGAAGAAACTAATCTTATCGTCGCTGATAATTCGGGTGCCAAAAGGATTCGTTGCATTAGAGTTTTAGGCGGACACGAAAAGCGTTATGCTTCCGTCGGAGATGTGATAGTTGCTTCTGTAAAAGCGGCCATTCCCAACTCCAACGTAAAAAAAGGCGAGGTCTGCAAGGCTGTAATTGTGCGAACAAAAAAGGAAATCCGCCGTAAAGACGGCTCTTTCATTCGCTTCGATGAAAATGCGGCGGTAATACTGAATAATCAGGGCGAGCCGAAAGGGACACGGATTTTTGGCCCCGTTGCTCGGGAATTGCGCGAACAAAATTTTATGAAAATCATCTCGCTTGCTCCGGAGGTACTGTAACGATGAAACTTACCATTAAAAGAGGCGATACCGTACAAGTTTTGGCCGGTAATGACCGTAAAAAAACAGGGCGTGTGATTGCCGTAGATAAAAAAAATATACGAATTACGGTTGAAGGGGTAAATATCAGAAGTAAGCATACTCGCCCTACGCAGGCAAACCCTCATGGCGGTATTATTACATTGGAAATGCCCATTCACTATTCTAACGTGAAGAAGGTCGAGAATTAATCTTGACTAAGACCAAAGTATTTCATTGATACGAAGAAGTTTCCATGGCTAAGACAACTACGCAGACTTCCAAAAAGGCAGAAATTAAGCCCGAAGGAAAACGGCTCGAAGAATACCAGGGCGAGGTACCCTTTCCACGACTTTACTCGTTTTACAAAGAGCGGGTAGCACCGGCGATGATGTCGCGCTTCGGTTATTCCTCGGTAATGCAGGTGCCGAAAATTGTGAAAATCTGCATAAATATGGGAGTAGGTGCCGCCACGACGGACCAAAGATTGTTACAATCCGCAATAAATGAATTAGAACTTATTACCGGACAACGCCCGGCTATTTCTCGCGCAAAGAAAGCTATTGCAAATTTTAAATTGCGGGCGGGATTGCCGATAGGTTGCCATGTAACGTTGCGACGTGCAAGAATGTATGAGTTCCTAGACCGATTCATTAATATTGCTTCGCCGCGTATTCGGGATTTTCGCGGATTTTCGGACAAATGCCTGGATGGTCGGGGAAATATGACCATAGGCGTTAAAGAGCAAATCATCTTTCCGGAAATTGACGTGGATAAAGTTACTCGCATTGCCGGTATGGATATTACTTTTGTTACAAATGCCAGCACCGATGAGGAAGCTGTTGCCCTTTTGCAGGAGTTCGGATTTCCATTCCGAAAAGCATAATTCACATTTTATATTGCATTACATTTAGTCAAGCACGGAAACAGTATGGCAAAGACCAGCGTTACGGCCAGAAATGAAAAGCGAAAAAAACTGGTGGACAAGTACGCAACACTGCGTAAAGAGTTAAAGCAAAATGGGGATTACGAAGCGTTGCAGCTTCTTCCTCGCAATAGTTCCGCCACACGACTGCGCAATCGTTGCAGCGTTACTGGCCGTGGAAAAGGAGTCTATCGTAAATTCGGACTCTGCCGTAATATGTTCCGTCAATTAGCCTTAGATGGCAAATTGCCGGGTGTTCGTAAATCGAGTTGGTAATGACAACGCAGTTTCTACGTTCTGAGAAAATATATGCCTGTTACAGATACAATAGCAGATTTTCTGACGCGCATCCGCAACGCGGGTTACGCCAAGCATAAAACTGTTGACACTCCATCTTCAAAAATGAAGTCCGCCATTGCTTCTATTCTGAAAGAAGCCGGGTACATTTCTAATTTTGAAGAGGTAAAAGTCAATAATTTTCCGATTATTCGAGTATGGCTCAAGTATAACAACGGAGCATCTGCGATTAAGGAAATCACTCGTGTAAGTACGCCGGGAAGACGTGCATACGCTCCGGTTGAAAAATTGCCGCGAGTGCGAAACGGTCTCGGTTTAGCGGTGGTTTCGACATCCAAAGGTGTGATGTCGGATAAAGAAGCGCGGCGACAAAATGCCGGTGGTGAAATAATTTGTACCGTATGGTAAGAGGAGAGTGAAACGTGTCACGTATCGGAAAACGACCGATTAACATACCGAGCGGCGTCCAATTGACGATGGCTGAAGGTGTAATTACGGCAAAAGGCCCGAAAGGGGAATTATGCGTTCAGATTCCTGAACCGATAACCTGCAACTATCAGAATAACGTTCTTGAATTTCAACGCCCAAACGACGAAAAGAAAGTGCGTGCGTTGCACGGCTTGGCTCGTGCGCTGACAGCTAATGCTGTTCAGGGCGTAACGAACGGGTTCCAGCGTAACCTGATAATTGAAGGCGTAGGCTATCGTGCCGAGTTGCGCGGTCAGAAATTAGCACTTATGCTCGGATTTTCGCATCAAGTGTTGCTCATACCGCCGCAAGGAGTGGAATTTGCCGTTCCTGTTCCCACGCAAATTCACGTCAAAGGTATTGACAAGAAAATAGTTGGCGAAATTGCCGCCAAAATTCGTTCTTTGCGCCCGCCGGAGCCCTACAAAGGGAAAGGTGTACGATATGAAGGCGAACAAATACGCCGCAAAGCGGGCAAATCTGCCGGCAAGTAATAAATAAACATTCAAGGCAACAGTATACTATGAGTTTGGCAAATAAAGACGAACGTAGAGAGCGCAGGAAAAAGCGCGTTCGTAAAAAGATATTTGGAACGCCCGAGCGTCCGCGACTAACTGTGTTCCGCAGTTTGGGACATATATACGCTCAAATTGTAGACGACACTACATCCTCTACAATAGTTTCGGCTTCTTCGGTTGACAAAGACATTCGCGGAACAGCGGCTTCGTCTTCCAAGTCGTTAAAAAGCAAGCAAGTCGGCGTATTGATTGCCCAGCGAGCACTTGTGCATAACATAACCAAAGTAGCATTCGACAGAAACGGCTACATCTATCACGGACGAGTAAAGGCTCTGGCCGATGCCGCCCGCGAAGCAGGTTTAGAATTCTAAATGATTTTTCCGTGTAAGGAGTTAATTCAACGTGGCTAAAATAAAAGTATCGGAACTAGACCTAAAAGATAAACTCGTTCATGTAGGGCGTACTGCAAAAGTAGTAAAAGGCGGACGCAGGTTTAATTTTTCGGCCATCGTAGTGGTTGGAGATGGCAGTGGACATATCGGCTACGGGCTTGGTAAGGCCGGTGAGGTTGTAGATGCTGTGGCAAAAGCAACCGAAGCTGCAAAAAAGAGTGTCGTCAGTGTGCGATTGCAGGATACGTCCATTCCCCACGATGTAGTCGGATGTTTCGGTGCGGCAAAGATATTGATTAAACCGGCAACCGCAGGGACCGGAGTAATCGCTGCCGGCGGGGTACGGGCTGTATTAGAGCTGGCAGGTATCCAAGACGTATTAACGAAAAGTTTGGGGTCATCTAATCCGCATAACACGGTCAAGGCAACATTTCACGCGCTTATGCAATTAGAGGATGTGCGCGTTGTTGCAGAGCGTCGCGGCATTAGCGTAGAAAAAGTTATGCACGGATAATTCGGGAGAATACAACGATGGAAAAAGTGCGCATTACGCAGGTACGAAGCATCATTAAAACTAAAGAAAATCAAAAGTTGACCATTAAAGCCCTCGGGCTGGGAAGGCCGAACTATAGCGTAGAGCATCAGCTTACTCCGCAAATTGCCGGCATGATTAATACGGTCAAGCATTTGGTCAAAGTTGAAAAACTCTAAAATAGGCGCGATGACAATGAAGCATATAGGAAATTTATCGGTAGCTAAAGGTTCGACAAAAAAACGCAAGCGTATCGGACGCGGTGCCGGTTCCGGGCATGGCGGCACTTCAACACGCGGACACAAAGGCCATGGCTCACGTTCGGGTGTTAAGTCTAAGGTTGGATTCGAGGGCGGACAAATGCCGCTTGCTCGTAGAGTTCCGAAATTCGGCTTTACCAACCCTTTCCGCCAAGAATATCAATCTGTAAACGTCGCTACTATACAGCGTTTGGTGGATGAGAGCAAAATTACCGACGGTATTGTAACGCCCGGCATTTTATATGCGCTCGGCATCTTGCGTAAGAAAACCGTACCGTGCAAGATATTGGGTAACGGCGAACTTACAACGCGCGTAATGGTAACAGCCGACAAATTTTCAGCATCCGCAATCGCCAAAATCGAGACGGCAGGAGGCACAGCGACTACCAATGGCTAACATTGCTCAAACTTTTCAGAATATCTTTCGCATACCTGAACTTAAGGACAGAATCCTTTTTACGATTTTTGTTCTTATCGGGGTGCGTATCGGCGCGTACATTACGCTTCCGGGGGTTGATGTACAAGCAATGCAGGCCGCGTCGCATACCGATTCTAATACGCTTTTCGGATTGTACGATTTGTTCGTAGGCGGAGCGTTTTCTAATGCAGCTATATTTGCATTAGGAATTATGCCCTACATTACGGCATCTATTATATTTCAACTTGCAGCAGTAGTAGTGCCTGAAATTCAAAAAATGCAACGCGAAGGCGAAGACGGAAGGCGAAAAATCAATCAATATACGCGCTACGTAACAGTATTATTGGCCGCATTGCAATCATGGGGTGTGAGTATTAAAGTCGCACATACCGCAGGTGCTGTCGCTGACCCGGGCTTTTTCTTTACGTTGAGTACAGTAGTTCTGCTTACAAGCGGAACAATATTTCTTATGTGGCTTGGCGAACAAATTACAGAACGCGGAATAGGCAATGGTATCTCATTGATTATATTCATCGGAATAATAGCGCATTTTCCATCGGCAATAGGGCAAGAATACCAACTTATCAGTGCGGGAAGCCGCCCTTGGATAGTTGATGTTATTATGTTGGGCATACTTGTTTTTATAGTTGCTTCCGTAGTTCTGATAACTCAAGGTACTCGCCGCATACCCGTACAACAACCCAAACGGGTTGTTGGAAAAAAACAATACGGCGGCACTACGCAATATATTCCTTTGCGTATTAATACCGCCGGAGTTATGCCGATTATTTTTGCGCAATCGTTGCTGTTTATCCCGAATACTATACTAAGTTTTTTCCCGGATAGTGCTTCTGCGCAGGCGATGGCCAAATTATTTTCGGAGAGTTCATTCGTATATGCTTTTGTGTATGGAACGACTATAGTTTTCTTTACTTATTTCTATACCGCGATTATATTTAATCCGAAAGAAATAGCCGAAAATCTGAAAAAACAAGGCAGTTTTATTCCCGGTATTCGCCCAGGCAAGCCCACGTCGGATTATGTTGAGAATATACTCTCAAAGATAACTTTACCCGGCTCTTTATTCCTTGCGCTTATTGCAATACTTCCTACGTTCGTAACGAATGTGCTGAACGTTCCGCCTACATTTGCTTCATTTTTTGGAGGAACGAGTTTGCTGATTATTGTTGGTGTAGCTCTTGATACATTGCAACAAATCGAATCGTATTTGCTGATGCGACATTACGACGGCTTTATGAAAAGCGGAAAACTTCGCGGACGTTCCGCGCTCGGAGCAGGCAGCTTCTAAATTTTAGAATAAAAAGGTGTCTACTCACGTAATAATAGAATCTGTAAATTGCAACAACACCCGATAGAAATGAATTCTATACATTGCATCGAATCGGCGTGTAGAATAGTTGCTGAAACAATAGAGTTGGTTGGCAAGCATATAATTGCCGGAATTACTACCGCCGAGCTTGATGCTATTGCCGAAGATTATATACTCAGCAAAGATGCGCTGCCGGCTTTCAAAGGCTATCGCGGGTTTCCTAATACTTTGTGTATATCTGTGGAAGACGAGGTTGTGCATGGCATACCATCGGCACAGCGCAAACTGCAAGAAGGTGAAATAGTTTCAATAGATTGCGGCGTTAAAAAAAACGGATATTACGGCGATGCGGCTTATACTTTTCCCGTTGGTGTGATAAGCGCAGAAAAGCAGAGATTGCTGGACGTTACTGAAAAGTCGCTTGAACTTGGCATACAGCAGGCAACCGCTCGGAATAAGGTGTATGATATATCGCGTGCTGTTCAGCAATATGTTGAAAGTCAAGGATATTCGATAGTGCGAGAATTAACCGGCCATGGCGTGGGACGTAAGCTTCACGAGGATCCTTCGATACCTAATTTTGTACCACCGTTGCTGTATAGGTCGCATTATCCGAACATGAAATTGCAAAGAGGGCAAACTTTGGCTATAGAACCTATGGTTAATAGCGGTTCTTATCAAGTGTTTACCGGCGAGGACGGGTGGACAATATACACCGCAGATAATCAGCCGTCAGCCCATTTTGAGCATACGGTTATGGTTGATGAGAACAAACCGGTAATTCTTACGCTTTCTAACTAAGTAATATGCCGAAACAGGACATTATTCGCGTCGACGGAGTAATAGACGAAACTTTACCAAATACTCAGTTCATTGTAAAATTAGATAATGGACATCAGGTATTGGCGCATATTTCCGGCAAGATGCGGATGAATTTCATCAAGATACTGCAAGGCGACAAAGTTACGGTAGAGCTTTCGCCATACGATTTGACGAAAGGGCGAATCGTTTACAGGTATAAATAATGTCGGTAAGAAGTATCTGCACTTCTATTCTCAAGATAAAAAATATTTGCTCACGTTAGTATAGCAGAATAATGAAAGTTCAAGCATCGGTGAAAAAACGCAATCCCGACGATAAAATCGTTCGTCGTAAAGGGCGGGTGTACATTATAAATAAAAAGAATCCACGCTTCAAGCAACGTCAAGGATAAGAAGGAGTTTAAGCAATGGCTCGTATTGCCGGAATCGATTTGCCAAAAAATAAACGTGGCGTTATAGGACTAACCTATATTTACGGCGTGGCAAAAAAAACATCGGAAGATATTCTGACGAAAGCAGGATTGTCGTTCGATAAGCGCGTGCAACATTGGACGGACGAAGAAATCGCCCGTATCAGACAAGTGATAGCCGACTATAAAGTAGAAGGCCAATTGCGTTCTGAAGTGCAACTAAACATTAAGCGATTAATGGATATAGGTTGCTACAGAGGATTGCGTCATCGCCGCGGATTGCCGGTTCGCGGTCAGCGCACACGCACTAATTCCCGTACTCGCAAAGGGCGGCGGAAAACTGTGGCCGGCAAAAAGAAAGCTGCCGCCAAGAAATAATAATGCGGCCGCTGATTTCTATTTTTCAGCATCCCCTTTTCATGTGTCTATCAATTCAATTGCAGCGTAAATATGGCTACAGTTAAAAGAAGAGTAAAGAAAAAAAATGTTGCCGACATACATGGCAGAGCCTTTGTCAAGGCTTCGTTCAATAACGTTATTGTAACGATAACCGATACTTACGGTAATGCTTTGTGTTGGTCATCAGCCGGACGGAACGGTTTCCGCGGTTCTAAAAAGAATACGCCTTATGCTTCGCAAGTGTCGGCAGAACGAGCCGCAAAAGAAGCATACGATATGGGGCTTCGAAAAGTAGAAGTTGTCGTAAAAGGTCCGGGATCCGGACGTGAGGCGGCAATTCGCGCATTGTCTTCGGCCGGCCTCGAAATTCTTACAATTATGGACCAGACACCGTTGCCGCATAATGGTTGCCGTCCGCCTAAAAAGCGTCGAGTTTAATTGCTCATCCGGCATTTTCGCTGCGATAATATGAATCTTCGTTGGTTTATGCACGTATATGCAGGAACGACGAAATAGTCTTACAAGTGAAGCAAGTTTCTGGCTTATCAACGATTCGGAAGGCAAGTATGAATGTTCTAATGCAAATGCCCGAACAAGTGCAAGTTGAATACGATAGTCCCGTACGGGCACGTTTTATCATGCAGCCTCTTGAAGAGGGATACGGCGTGACTATCGGCAATTCTTTACGGCGGGTATTGCTTTCCACTACGCCCGGTTCAGCCATCGTAGGCGTGCATATTGGCGGAGTTCTGCACGAATTCCAGACAATACCTAACGTCGTGGAAGATATGTGCGAAATTATCTTGAATTTGAAAGAAGTACGCCTAACGCTTCTTGATAAAAAAACAACTAAACTCAATTTTACGCTCAAAGGCCCCTATAATTGGACAGCCAGAGATTTGGAAGAAAATGCTCCCGGACTTATCGGGGTTCTGAATCCCGGTCATCATATAGCAACGCTTTCCAAAGGAGCCGAGCTGAACATACAATTACGCTTCGGAAGCGGCAAAGGATATATTCCGGCAGAAGAGCAATCAACAGCCGATTATCCGGTCGGTATGATACCGATAGACGCAATATATACTCCGATAAAAAATGTCATATACAGCATAGAACCTTTTCGCGTCGGCCAAAAAACCGATTACGAGAAATTAACGCTTACCGTAACTACCGACGGCACAATTTCTCCGCAAGAAGCCGTACAAGACGCTGCCGACATAATCCGTCAGCACATAGACTTGTTTATTAGTTTTACGGAGATGAAAGGGCGTGCCGAAGAACCGCAGCCAAGCGGAATAGACGAAGCAAAAGAAGCCGAGCGCAAGCGTATACGTACTATGCTGTTGATGCCTGTCGAAGAGCTCGAGCTGTCCGTAAGAGCGCATAATTGTCTTAAAGCCGCTAATATCAAAACCTTGGGCGAACTTGTTCAATTACATCAGCCGGAATTGATGAAATTCCGTAATTTCGGCCGCAAGTCCCTTTCGGAATTGGAAGATGTGGTCAAAAATCACAATCTGCAATTCGGCATGAATGTCGAAAAATATATCAAAGACGAGCCAAAGCAAGTCAGCGTCGAATAAAATCAGTACAATCAATCTCCGATATAGGGTAGAGCCATGATTCATAATCGCGCAGGAAGAAAACTCAAACGCACGGCAAGCCATAGAAAAGCATTGCTCGCCAATTTAGCGACATCGCTGTTTGAACATAAGCGCATAGTTACCACAGAGGCAAAAGCAAAAGAATTACGTCGCTTTGCCGAACCGTTAATTACTCGTGCAAAACACGCCCAAGCAAACGAGAAAAATAATCGTCTGACAGCGGGACAAACAAAAGATATTCACAATCGCCGTATTGTGGCGCGCGTTATTCGTAAAAAATCTGTGCTTGAACATTTATTCGACACTATAGCACCGGTTGTTGAACATCGCGACGGCGGCTATCTGCGCATTGTCAAATTGGGACAAAGGCGTGGAGATGCAGGGAAAATAGCAAGCATTGAATTGGTAGACTTTAACGACTCTACGCCGCCGCCAAAGAAAAAACAAACGCGCCCACGCCCATCTGTACATGCACAGCCCACGCCTATTGCACCCGCCGCAGGTACCTCCGGCGTAGCCGATATAGAGCAAGCACCGGCCGCGGCACCAGCGGCACCAGAAGATAAAATTTCCGAAACTGCAATAGCAACGGAAGCCGCTGATGCATCGGTTGCTCCAGCTGAAAATGCAACCGATGCCGCACAATCTGCGGATAATCAGTCGAAGCAAGCATAAATATTTCAATCGGGACGCTTCCCGAATAAGCGTCCCGATTACTACCCTTTCCCGCCTTCCCATAGAAGAAATTTGCAACTGCTTTCCATTACACCCTTTTATAGAGTGCCGTTAAACCGCTTTGTCGTTAGATAAATGGAATAGAAACGATGAAAATACTCGTTGTTGAGGATTCGCCGACCGCTCGCCGATTTATTAAAAGCTCGCTGATATCTCTTGGATATACAAATATAATCGAAGCAGAAGATGGTGTGGTAGCATTGAAAATGCTGAAAAGCCAAGCAGTCGATATTGTATTGACCGATTGGAATATGCCGAACATGAACGGTATCGAACTTATCAACATTATTCGAAACGACGAAAAATTTCATAATCTGCCGGTGATAATGATAACTACTCTGGGTGGAAAAGAAGATGTGCAAAAGGCTATTAAATCAAAGGTTAACGGCTATGTAGTTAAACCTTTTACACCCGAAGCACTCGGGCGCGCAATCGCACCTGTTACCGACCTGATTAGTAAGGCACAGCCTAAAAAAGAGAAAAATGTCGTCAAGATAGAATTACATATATCCGGTAATACTTCCGAACCGATAGATGAAATTCAACTGATTCGATTGACAACCAATGCTGATCGGGAATCGGAATTCGCCTCTGGCGTAATCTCTGATGTACCAAGAGATTTTTGCCTGAAAATGATAGTAGGAGTACATAATTCCTATTTGCATTGCAATTCCGAAGTAGTTAATCTGCAAACCAATACTTCGGAATCCGTCAAAATGTAAAGAAAAACGGATGCCGATTTACTGCCAAGCGATGATACGCAAATCATCGCTTTTTTGTGTTAAACATAATTTATAAAATGTAAATTCGTCTCGGTACGGTAAAATACAATATCTTCTTGTAAATCCCATGAAATTATCGCTTCTTGTCTGTGTCCTTACAATTATTGCAACTTCTTATTTGCCGGCGCAGCATATACAGACAGTTCTTTCCGTAGTAGATGTCGCTGATATAGGTTCGCATTTATACTTTGGTCTCGACACGTCCGCAACCGACCTTCGAGACTCTTCTATGGGTGAAAGCGAAAAACCGGGACATCCGCCCGGTGGAATGCACGCATTGTTTATTTTGCCAAGCGGTGAAATGTGCTATCGAGATTTTAGAAAATTGTTTGCAGTTCCCACTTTAACGAGGGAATTTCGGGTAGAAGTTCAACCCTTTGCAGCTCGAGATAAAGCACCTATTAACTTCAAATGGGACTACCCTTTAGAGAAAGGAATCGATTCGATTATTATTTACGACCGGAAAACAGAAGGAAAAAAAGTACGCTTTTCATTGGATACAAGAAGAAAGTTTGTAGTTTATGATGATATTTCAGATTCATTTATAATTCAAGCATATTATAGTTTCGGACCGACTGATGTTCGGGAAGATCTTGTAAAAAATGACGCACCATTTCCTAATCCGGCCGATAATTACCTTTTCATACAAGGAGTTGCCAAAGGTGATGTTCTGGAAATCAGCACGATGAACGGGCAAACGTATAGTTTGCAAACAACGGACGATAATACGGCTTATGTGTCTGAACTGCCTGCGGGCATCTATTCTGTAGCTGTAATTGGCACAAATGGCAAACGCTTAGCCGGAATGTTTGTAAAACGGTGAACGTGCGCATGTAACGCACTAATGAAAGGTATCGAAAACGGAAGAAAAACGTATGAATGTTATAGATCTACCTGTAGTCAATCCCGAACCGGCACCGCCGCGCCGCCCAGAATGGTTGAAAGTAAAAGCTCCCGGCGGCGAAGAGTTCTCGGCAATTAAAACAATGATGCGGGCAAAAAGTCTGCATACGGTATGTGAGGAAGCACGTTGTCCGAATATTGCGGAATGTTGGGGGGCAGGCACGGCAACCTTTATGATATTAGGCGATACTTGCACCCGGTCCTGCGGTTTCTGTGCCGTAAAGACCGGCCGGCCGCCGAAAGTAGATCCCGATGAACCTCGCCGTATTGCAGAAGCAGTTGTTTCAATGAAACTTCGACATGCAGTTATCACCAGCGTTAACCGCGACGAATTGCCGGACGGCGGCTCGATAGCTTGGGTAAATACGATTCGTGCTATTCGCGAAGCAGCACCGAACACCACTATCGAGGTACTTATTCCGGATTTTAAGGGGAGTACGACAAATTTACAAAGAATTATAGATGCACACCCTGACGTATTGGATCATAACACAGAAACCGTTCCGCGCCTTTATCGCCGTGTTCGTCCGCAGGGTAAATATCACTGGAGCCTGGCTTTGCTAAAAGAAGCTAAAGCACAAAGTATGAGAACTAAAACTGGCTTAATGCTCGGACTGGGTGAAACGAAAGAAGAAGTGATAGAAGTAATGCGTGACTTACGGGAAGTTGATGCCGAAATACTTACGCTCGGACAATATTTACAGCCGACAAAAAACCATTTGCCCCTCGACCGTTTTGTGCATCCCGATGAATTTGCCGAATACCGGAAAATAGGATATGAATTAGGATTTAGCCACGTTGAATCTGGACCGCTCGTGCGAAGTTCCTATCATGCCGAACGACACATGTAAAAATGGCAGATTGTTAATAATGACGACTGTCTGCGATATCAACTTGAATGAAATGCGGGAAATGTGCCGATTGTGCATTTCCCGTTTTTTATATTGGAAACAGAAGCGTTGTAAACGCCGGCAATCTGTGTCGCTCTGACGAAAATTCGTAATTTTGTAAGAAATAATAGGTTATACTAAATTTTTAATGGAGTAAATTTACAGGGAGAAAGTTGGAAATGGAATTTATAGATTTTCTACGTGAGATGTTAGGCATTACCGAAGAT
>JAANMT010001253.1_pt1 | contig 25511 bp, 16 predicted proteins | sample 7279711 | NCBI WGS metagenome assembly JAANMT01 (sample SAMN14094538, study PRJNA606508) | bioreactor metagenome | isolation source: A lab-scale SPAN reactor treating ammonium-rich wastewater day 1 | place: Ireland: Galway | collected 2017-01-16 | reverse complement strand
AGTCTGATACGCCGATTTTCATTGTATTGATTATATTGTGATTGACATTTAATTCTCTGCTAAAATAAATAATTTTAAGACGCTACAACAACTCTAATGATGATGATTTCTATGACCGGACAAATTATGACGCGCAGTATGCTCGAAGAAAAAAGCAATCGAATTATCGAGATTTTACTGTCGTCGTGCCGGCCGGTGGAATTAATGCTCGGAAAATTGTTAGGGCTTGGCGGATTAGGGCTCGCGCAAGGTGCTTTGTGGATTATAGTTGCCGCCGTGTCTTCGGTGTTCTTTCCTGTGGCTGCCTCTTTTTTAGGATTTCTTCCGATAATAATCGGATACGCTTTATTGGGCTACTTCTTCTATGCCGCACTGCTTGTCGGCTTGGGGTCCACAACGGCCACCGAACAAGAAGCACAAACCGTAACCGGTTATGCCATAATGATAAGTGCGGTGCCGTTTGTATTTATTCTTCCGTTGCTTCAAGAGCCCGGCGGCGTTTTGGCACTTGTTCTCAGCTATATACCGTTCCTTACGTCTTCAATAATGTGCGCCCGTATATTCCTGCAAACTCCGCCGTGGTGGGAAATTGTATTTTCAGTTATCTGGCTGTTGCTGTGGATTGTACTCGTAACGATTATTTCGGCAAAGATTTTTCGTGTAGGAATATTGGCTTACGGCAAAAAAATGACGCTGAAAGGAATAATTACGGCAATAAAAGCCGGATAAAGCATTTATGCGTCCGATACCGAAGAAATTGTGATATTTTTCGGGGCTTTTAATTTTATTGTAAACGTAGTTCCGGATCCTTCTTCGCTGACGACATAAATCGAGCCTTTATGTTGTTCAATTATCCATTTAACGATGGCAAGCCCTAATCCGTTGCCCTGTATATCTTGCGAGCGTGCTTTATCGGCACGAAAGAATCTGTCGAAAATATGCGGCAGGGCCTCCTTGGGAATTCCGATTCCGGTATCGGTTATTTCTATTATACAATCTTCGGCTTCGCGGCGCAACGTTACCCGTAAATTTCCGCCGTCGCGATTATACTTCACGGCATTGTCAAGCGTATTTAGCAATGCTTGATGCATCCGTGCGGCATCGCCCGTTATCCAAATATTAGGCTCGATTTCGGCATTTAGAGAAATATTTTTTTCGGCAGCAAGCACCTCTATATCTTCGGCTATTTCACTCGTAAGTTTACTGATGGAAAAAGGTTCGGCGGCAATTTTAACTTGTCCGGTTTCGGCACGCGAAATATCAAGCAAATTACGCACTACTTTCGAGAGACGCGCCACTTCTTCCAATGCGCTGCTCAAAGTTTCACGATATTCTGCCGGCGTTTTTTCGCGGCGCAAAGCTACTTCTATTTCCCCCATTAGAATAGCCAGCGGCGTTCGTAATTCATGCGAAGCATCGGACGTAAATTGCCGAATTTGAATAAAAGACCGCTCCAAACGCTCTATCATTCGGTTAAGCGTTGCCGTCAGACGCGCTATTTCATCGTTGGCGGGCGGCATTGGCAGACGGCGGCTAAGATTATGCGCGGTAATCTCTTCGGCTCCATCAATAATATCATCAACCGGTCGCAAAGAGATTCTTGCAAGAAACCAGCCGCCCAAAGTAGAAATAATCAATACGACGGGGAATGTAACTATAAGCGAGAAAAACAGTTCGCTTAATGTAACTTCAATTTCCTCGACGGTGTATCCAACCGAAATTTGGGCGCGGCGCGTCCGCAACAATACCATTTGAAGCGGTTGATTTCTAAGTGTATAGCGCGTTATAATTCGGGCTGCGCCGTTTTCGTCTTCCTGCGCCACAGCCTGACCGAACATAAGCAACGAGTCGCCCTGTAAATTATCCGATTGCCACACTATACGCCCTTGCGGGTCGGCTATTTGAATATAATAATTCTTGGGGTTCAGCAGAATATGTTCGTATACCGCCGTCCATACTTCGTCCGGCTCGTCCGACTGTGCGGATTCCGCAGCATTTGTATCCGCACGGCTACTGTCCTTAACGCGGGGGGGCGCGGTATTGCGAAAGAATGCAAAATTATCGGCCGGACGCTCAGGCTCTTTTTTTGCGCGTTTTTTTTGTCGTAACGCGGCAGGCTTAAGCGGACGCATCGTTTCGCTTTGCTTTTTGCGGATAACATCGTCGAGAGCGCTCGCAACGCGTTGCAGTGATTGTTCCAGATTTTGCTGCAAATCACTTTGCACCGCCCAATAAGCCGAAACGCCCAGCACAGCAAGCGTAGCCGCCAATATCATACTGTACCACGCGGTTAATCGAAGTCGTAGCGAGATTTTCATTGTTCGCCCCTTGTTTTCAAGACAATTTCTCGTCTGCCGCCCGCATAAATCGAACGGTAATTCTGCGTTTATTCGCTACCGTTTTCAATTTATTTCGATTATTGTCCGGATTTCTGAATTTGCTCGAAATATTGGCGTATCAGCGTTTCATAGTCTTTTGCATAGCCTTGTTTAACCGAGCGAAGTAAATCCTGCAAAGCGCGTGTTTTTCCTTCTTGCGAGGATAAGTCCAATGCGCCCGGGCTTTTGCGTTGCGTGTCTGTTCCTGCGCGGCTTTCGCGGCGATTTTCATAATCACGTTCATTCATAGAACGTGTTGCATCAAGCAGACGCGAGAGTATTCTCTCCTGACGGCGGCGCGTTTCGGGCGTAATATTTCCGCTTTGCAAATCACTTACAATTTCTTTCATTTCTTCGGCTAATTTATTCAAATCGCCCAATGCCTTTTTGTTGCCGCTTTTATCGGTTTGTTCTTTTGCCAAATCTTCCAACGCTTTTTGAGCACGTCCCTGCTCTTTGGCTATGCGCCCGAGTTCGGCCTGCTGTTGCGAACTTAACTGACCTTGCTGACCGAGTTGCTGCATTCCTTGATTTATGCCCTGTTGCTGCCCGGCCAATTGTTGTAAACGTTGCATAAAGCCGCCGCTGCCGCTGCTTCCCGGTTGTTCGCCGCCCGGGTCGTCGCCTTGCCCTTCGCCCTGTCCTTGTCCTTCGCCCTGCATTTTCATCATAGCCTCTTGCATTGACGAAACCGAGCGATTCAACGCACTCATTGCTTCGCCCTGCAACTGTGCCGCTCCGTGTGAATTACGGTTGCCGAGTTGCTCGCCGGCTTCTTGCATATTCTGCAATGCATCGCCCATTTCTTTGGCCATTTGCGGTGTAACAGACATACTTTTTTGGGCTAATTGCATCATTTGATTTGCTACATTCTGCATTTGCTCACGAATATTCTGTTGCTCACGCGCATTTTGCGAAAATTGATTGGAGTTCGCGTCCATTTCCTGCGATTTTCGCCGCAATTCCTCTTGACGCTTCGAAAGTTCGGTCAAGTCGGCAACCGACCTCTGCATTTGACGCAAAGCTTCTTTATTCAAATTCTTTTTCATCTCCTTTTTCAACTTTTTCATCTGCTTGGCAAAGTTTTGCATTTTTTGCGAGGCATTTTTTTGATTTTTCCCCGCTTTTTGCATCTCGCCCTGCTCCGTCTGCTCTTGCGCATCTTGCATTTCCTGCGAAGTTTGAGGTTCGGATAATTCTTGCTTTGCCTTATCCAATTGGTCCATCGGCATATTTTTCCCGATTTCCTTCATCAGGTTTTCCAAGTCTTTCAACTCTTGCGACATTGCTTTCATATCTTGATTGAGAGATTCCTGCTTGTCGCTTAATTCCTTGCGTTGTTGCTGATTATTCGGATTGGCATTTTCCGTTTGCTTGGCCAATTCGTCTTGTTTTTGCGATAAATCTTCGGCGCGCTTTGTAAGCGCGTCCACCTTTTGTTCGGCCTGCAAACGTTTCAGCAAATTGATCGAACGCTCTATGTTTTTCTTGAACTGCTCTTCGTTGAATTGATAATTTTTCATTGCCTGACGCATCTGCTCGGGCGACATTTGCCGCATTGCGTTTTGCATTTGCTCCATGGCTTTGCGAAGTTCGGGCGAATCTACTTGCTTCATCAACTTCTGCAATTCCATATACTTCTTCATCGTTTCGGGCGAAAGTGCATTGTTTTCGCGCAATTTTTCGGCTGTTTCCTCGAGTTGTCGGCTTGTTTCTTCTATTTTATCACGCAGTTCTTCTTGTTTTTTCAGTGCATCTTCCAATTTCTTTTTGTCTTTCCAATCGGCGGCTTGATTTTTTCGCAATTCACGATTTACTTCCTCCATATCCTTACGAATTTCCTCTGCCTGTTTTGCCGCTTTTTCCAAGTCTTTGATGGCTTGATCTTGCGCTTTATCGGCTTGCTTCAGTACCTCGTCCAGCGAAGGCAAACGAACGGAAAGTACGGTTGTTCGCGCAGATTTCGGGCCGGTAATTCTATCATTGTCGACTACTTCCGCATAGAACTCGTAGCGGTCACCCGGCGATATGTTTGCCGTGTTCAAATTCCACAAATACGCTATTTCCGCAGCAATTTCAGTAGCGGAGAAAGGAATTGCAAGGCTTGTAAAATTCTTTGCCGGCGGCGCGTAGCGCGACTCGGCCAGTTTGTAATATAATTTCAGCGAAGAGAACCCGTAATCGTCGGCAATTGCAATCGTCATCGGCAACAAAGCCTGTTCCCCCACTTGCGCGTCGCTTGCAGGCTCAAGCAACGAAATGCTCGGCGCACCATCGCTCATTGCCATAATTTTGTAATGAATAGGATCTGCGTTGCTTTGCCCGTCTTTATCGCGCAGGCGTATGAAGTATTCTCCCGACCGAGAAACCGTAAATTTTCCTTCGGCCGTACGTCCGGAAATTTTCATAGCAACGGCTGTCGTATCGCTCTGTTTTATAGATTTTTTTGCAGATGTATCGGCAGATAGTCCGCTATTCGGAATAAATACGATTTCGGCGGCAGCCAATTCTTTGTCGGCTACTATGGTCAGCTCTGCTTGCGAGCCTGCAAGTGCGCTGATATCGGCAGTTTGCTCGTCTATCGGACGCGCACCAAGCCGTGTGTACGACGGGAACATCAACCGCCCCGAAAGCGAGCGCAGAATAGGGCGGTCAATAACAATTATTCGTCCGCGATCCGTTTTTACGGATTCGCCTATCCATGGTGCTTCGGCATATATTTCAAGCGTTTTTTTTGCAATGCCGATAGAATATCTGAACGCTCCCGATGTATCGGGGCGCAATGAATAAGCATCAAAATTTTCTTGTTTATCTTCACGAATATACAATGTAACGGCGGCGGGGCGCAATCCGGCGGCGCGAATCGTTACAGCAACCGATTCACCCCGCAATTTTGTTTGCTCCGGCGGGTCGAGCCGCAAAGAAAATGGCGCGGGCGGCAAAAATGATTGATTATAATTTACGATACGGTAAAGCGCGTTTCGTGCCGGCGGCACAAAGCCAAACGTAAGCACGGCAAGCGTTACTGAAAATAATAAAAGCAGAGCTGCTCTTTTTGTGGTCTTTTTCTCTATTATTTCATCAAAATTCTTATGCGCGGCCGTTCCTGCAGCCGAACCGAAAGCCGCAAGCGCAAGCGACGGTGAACAGCCGGGCTGTGCCTCAAGATTGCGATAAACCTGCAAAGCATTGCAAAGCGTATCGCGCACATCGCCGAAGTGCCGTCCGACACGCAATGCAATATCGTCCGGCGAATCCGAATGAATAATTCCAAGAATTTGGCCTGAATATTTCCCTGCAAACAATAGTACAGATGCCAAAGATATAATTAACCAAGCATAGAACAGAACAGCACGGAAAGCAGAGTTGCCCTGTGCCGCTGTTTCGAGCAATGCAAAGCCGGCTGCAACTGCAAGCGATACAGCGGTTGCGTTCATTATTCCGGCAGCTATAGCAAGCAACAATTCTTTGCGCTTAACGGCAGCAAGCCGAGTCATTATGGAAGTATATTGCGACGAATATTCGGGAGGCATTTGCGCGAGGTTCATATTCCAGCGATTATATTTTGCGGTCAAGCGGTAAAATTTAGCGCGTCAAGGCATAGACAATAATATTAACGCCGATTTTCAAGGCAGTCTCGCGCTTATCCGGCGGGTCATTATGAACGTCGGCATCTGCCCAACCGTCCGAAGGATTGGTTTCATAAGTATAGAACACACAAAGCCGCCCGCCTGAGAACAATCCGAATCCTTGCGGGTTCTTCATGTCATGCTCGTGAATTTTCGGCAATCCGTTCGGGAATTTGAAATGTGCGGAATAAATAGGATGATTAAACGGCAATTCAACGAAATTCTGGTCGGGAAATACTTTCTTCATTTCTCGGCGAACAGCCGCATCAAGCCCGTAATCGTCGTCAATGTACAGAAATCCGCCGTTTTGCAAATATGCCCGAAGACGTTTTACGTCGACATCGGAAAAATTAACGTTGCCGTGTCCGGTAAGAAAAAGTATCGGATACATAAAGATATTATCCGACGCTAAATCAACAAACTCGTAAAGCGGGTCAACGGCTATGTTTGTATTTTGACGGACGAATTTCAATAAGTTAACTTCGCCGGAAGGGTCATTGTACCAATCGCCGCCGCCGCCGTATTTCAGCCTTGCAAGTTTAACGGCACTTTGCTGTGCCGCAAGCGGCACCGCCATCGAAAAAATAAAAAGAAAAAACAGGAGTTTCATCGTGAAAAGGAGCGGTTGTTTCTATGCGGCAATAATAACGATTTAAGCGCAAATTATTGCCTGAATATATCAAAATGCCGTTTTCGATACGCGGAGTTGACGCGCAATATTGCCGAGAATACGACGTAATTCTTTGCGCCGCAAAGACAACGCATAGCTCTAAATGACCAAAGTTTCATTATTTATTCTGCTTTTTTTTTGTAAATTGCCAAATTCCTGTGTTGGGGGACTCAGGAATTTGCTGTTCGCGTAATGCGGGCAGAGTAGTTTTTTTGAACGATGCAAAGGAGGCTTCCCCTATGCCGGAAATCAAAAAAAAGACGCTGTTTATTGCTTGCGGAGAATTTGCAGTTACAATAATAACTGCTTGTTTATTAAGTGCTTCCGTAAATTCTACAGCCGATGGGCATACTGCTCCGGTTACCGAGAGAAATCTTGAGAAGCTACGCGACGGGATTTCATCGCACTATTCGATTATAGATGCCGATATTGAACCGGATATCGAGCAGACAGGCCGAGGTTCTTGGTATGGCGGCGGTTTTCATCTACGCAAAACGGCAAGCGGCGAACGCTTTAATATGCACGACTTTACGGCTGCGCATCGTTCGCTCCCTTTCGGTACTATTGTTCGCGTTACCGACCTGACTACCGAGAAATCTGTACTTGTCTGCATTAACGACCGCGGCCCGTTCATTCGCAATAAGGTTATAGACCTATCCCGCAAAGCCGCACAAGTGCTTGGCGGCAATCTCAAACATCTGAAATTGGAGGCATATTTACCCGGCAAATCGCTATTGGAATATAATGCCAAAAACGATAATGAAGCCGACACCGTAATAGGCTTCGGAGTAGATTTGCAACTAAAAGCAATCGCCGTAGATGACGGTGAACCAAGAGGTTATGCCAAAACTTTCAGCGATGCCCTTATCATTCAGAAAGAACTGCGAGAGCAATTCCCCGATCAGGAAGTAATCGTTTCGAAGGCTTCGCCGGCCGACAGCGACGGGCGATATGCAGTGTTTGTAACACCTGTCGCACCGGACGCGCAACGCACCGTCCAAAACGGTGATGTATTCTAAATTCATGCGGCTATGTTGCGCTTACTTCGTAATTTCGAGATAATTTTTAAGATTTTGTCTATTCTTTGCGCGGTTTTCGCAACATGAAATTCTTAACTTTCCGTCTGATTTTTATCGCGCTTGCCGGCTCGCTTGCCTTGCAAAGCTACCAATGCTCGTCGCCCGATTTTACCACAGGTAAAAGCAAATTCAATAATCGCGACTTTGCCGGTGCGAACGAATACTTGACCAAAGAAACACAGAAGAATCCGAACAACGCAGAAGCATGGCTTTTGCTTGCACGAACCCGCAAGGCATTGAATCCGCCCGATTTTCAAGGCGCGGCCAATGCTTTGGCCCAAGCGGAGAAAAACGCTACAAAGCAAGCAACAAAAGACGAAACTGCCCGTGAATCGTACTATTTATGGGTTGATTTGTACAATGCCGGAATTAACGAATACAATGATTTTTTTAAGAATCCGGGTAAAAGCAGTACCGAGAAAGTAATTTCTCTGTTCGATATGGCAGCACAGCTTCGCCCTGAAAATTCGGACGCTTATACGCTGAGTGCAGCAATATATCTCGAAAGCAAAGATACGGTTCGCGCATTAAGTTATCTCTTCAAATACGTCGGAGCAGAAAAAGACAACTACGATTTTGCCGTTGCAAAACGCCTTTTCGCTAGAATGGAACGCTCGGACGCACTTGCAAAATTAGGTACGCCCGTTTTGAGTAAAGGTCAGAAATACGGCAAAGATTCGGTAATTGCCGACAAATATTCGATAGACGGCAAAGAAGTCCATATTTTCTCTGCACTTCGCAATAATAATTTTATTGTGGAGGGCTGGCGCAACGGTTCGCCTGCTACGCGCGCCGAGGCCGAAAAAGAACGCTTTACTACCTTTGACGTGCGCCCGTATATGCAAATCGCCGCCATTTATTACAATCGCAAAGAATATGAATCGGCGATAAAATACGTTGATTTGGCAGCGAATATTGACCCGTCCGACGAGCAAATTACAGCACTTCGCACGGCGATTTACGAAGCGCAAGGCAAAACCGACGCGATGTTGCAATCCTACGAACAATTACTGCAAACCGACCCGAACAATTTAACTACGCGCGTTAATTACGCCGCAGCACTCAACCGCACGGGTGCTTACGACAAAGCCATCGAGCAATTTAATAAAGTTCTGTCGGCCGACCCCAACAACGATAACGCTTTATTTAACATTGCCGCCGCATACAAGAACAAAGCGAGTGAAATTCAAAAAGCCGAAAAACAGAAATTCGATGCAAACCCGAAGTATAAGGAAAATGAAGACGCTTATTTCCCTATGTTGCAAAAATCCGCAGAGTATTTCGAAAGATATAAAAACATACCGGCTCACAGAACGGAATTTACTGCTCTGCAACAACTTGCAAACATTTACGAAGTAACCCGCGATAAAACGAAATTGAAGGTAATCATGGCTGAACTGGAAGCAGTGGAATATGCCAATACGAGCAATTCGGCGTATTACAACCTAATGGGTTCATTATACGCCAAGCAAAATCAAATTGAAAAATCAAAAAAATACTTTGATAAAGAGACAGAACTCTTAAAAAAATAATCTCGTCGTTTTTCTCAAAATTTATCTATCAACGGAGCAATTTCCATGTCGGAAACTCAACAACCCCAGCAAATCAGCATCGAACTCGGAGAGCGCGAAGCCGAAGGTATTTACTCGAATTTGGCAATTATCAGTCACTCTCCGGCTGAATTTGTCGTAGATTTTACTCGTATTTTACCCAATATTCCGAAAGCGCGCGTTCATGCACGAATTGTGATGACGCCGCAACATGCAAAAATGCTTTTGTTCGCGCTTGGAAACAATATACGCCAATTTGAAGAGCAATTCGGTGAAATTCCGGTAGATACACAAGCCGCCCCAGAAGCAGCCGTAACCGAGACCATCAACTGACCGACTTTCAAATAATAAATGGCAGCCGTGTATTTCCGTGTGGAATACGCGGCTTTTTTTTATCTTCGCATATAATTTGTTAAGCGTGGAATATTATTAACGAAAGGCCGATTATGAACTCCGGCAATTATGTTCTTATTCTGCATACGCATTTGCCGTATGTGTTGCATCACGGCACTTGGCCGCACGGCTCGGATTGGCTGTGCGAGGCGGTTGCCGAATGTTATATCCCTTTGCTGAATGTATTCCATGAGCTTGCCGACGAAGGTATATCGCCAAATGTAACGCTCGATATATCGCCTGTTCTGTGCGAGCAGTTGGAACATAAAGATTTCGCTCGTGTTTTCGACGATTACTGCGCTACCAAAATTCGGCTTGCGGCAGAAGACGAAAGATATTTCAGGCGGCACGGTGCTGACCCGCATCAAATATATTTAGCGCGATATTGGCAGGAATGGTATGCAAAGCGGCGGCTTGAATTTAGCGGCACTTACGGTAATTCGATTGTTAAATCGTTGCGACACTTGCAGGATAACGGACTTATAGAAATTATTACTTGCGCGGCTACGCACGGCTACCTGCCTTTGCTTGGCGACGACCGCAGTATCAGATTACAACTTAAAACGGCTACGGAAAATTACAAAAAATATTTCGGACGGCAACCGCACGGCACATGGATTCCCGAATGTGCTTATCGCCCGTCGTATCCGTGGCGCACCTATTTACCGGTGGAATATTACGGCAGTTTGCGACAGCGTATAGGTGTGGAAGAAGCCCTTTGCGATGCCGGGCTTGAATTTTTCGTAGTAGACCAGCCAAGTATTACCAATTCAAAGACCATCGGATTCCTTGAATATTCAAACAGCGGCTCGCTTACGATGAAGCCGTTTTTCGGGCAAACCGAAAAGAGCCCGATGCGGCTATACAATGTGCAATCAGAACAAAATCCAAAACTGAAACCTTCCGTGGCATTCGCACGCCACCAGAAAATTGCCATGCAGGTTTGGAGCGGCGATTCGGGCTATCCGGGCGACCCTGTTTATTTGGATTTTCACAAGAAACATTATTCGTCGGCATTGCGCTATTGGCGCGTAACCGATAACAAAGCCGACATGATGTATAAACTGCTCTACGCGCCCGATTGGATTGAAGAGCGTGTAAATCTTCATGCGTTTCACTTTATCAAATCCATTGAGAATGCCCTGACCTCATACCGCGCAGTAACCGGAAAATTGGGAATGATATGTACGCCGTTCGATGCCGAATTATTCGGACATTGGTGGTTCGAGGGGCCACGCTTCATAAAGGCTGTATTACGCGGACTTCACAGCTCGCCATTTGTAAACGCCGTAACAGCTTCGCAACATTTACTGGCCGCCCGTCCGGCAGAAGTTGTAGCCATGACCGAAAGCACATGGGGCCGCGGGAATCATCATGACGTATGGATGAGCGACGACACAAAATGGACTTGGCAGGCAATTTACACTGACGAGCTACGTTTCCGAAAACTATTGGAGCAATATCCGCCAGCAACCATGAAATCGGCTATGCGCCGCATTATTACTCAAGCTTTGCGCGAACTTTTACTGACTCAGTCTTCCGATTGGCAGTTTCTTATCTCTACGTTTTCGGCCAAAGACTACGCCGAGCAACGTTTAGTATCTCATCATTCCGATTTCAATCTGCTTTGCAATATGGCTATACGCTATACCTCCGAAAATACTTTGACTAAAGATGATGCCTTAGCCTTGGAAGAAATCGAACAACGCAATGCCATATTTCCGGAATTAAGAATTGAGTGGTGGGCAGAAAACCATCATTCTCAACAGATTAAAACAATTACTTCAATCAAAAATGAAGTAATGAAAAAAAACGATGACGTAAAACCCACAACCCGAAAACATTCCGAAAAAGCAAAAAAAGACGGCAATAACGATACACACAAAAAGTCTGACGTTTTAACTGAAAAGACAAAGAAGAAAATCGGGCGCGTAAAAAAAACAGATGATACAAAGCTCTCAAACGCCGGCAAATCAAAGAGATGAATGTTTTGCACAAAGAGTTTGATTCCCGTCCGTTGCTATTTGTCGACCTCGACGGCACCTTAGCTCATACCGATACGCTTTGGGAGTCCGTATTCGCGCTGTTAAAGCGTTCGCCTTTTACCATTTTCGTTGCTCCTTTGTGGATAATACGCGGGAAGGCGGCGTTCAAATCCGAAATTTCTCAAAGAATTACGCCGGATATTGAAAGTTTGCCATATAGTGCGGCGATAATTGAATATATCGTATCTGCCCGACAAGCAGGCGCAACCGTCATATTGGCTACGGCGGCGCATAGGCGCATAGCCGAGAAAGTGGCCGAACACATCGGGATTTTTGCCGAAGTTCTGGCTACCGACGGCAGAACAAACCTGAAGTCAACCTCAAAAGCAGAGGCTGTTATTCGTCGCGCCGGTAATATTCCTTTCGATTATATTGGCAATGCATCGCCCGATATAGCCGTTTGGACTGCCGCCGGACGTGCCATAGTAGCCAATCCAGGCAAAGCGTTGGAACGAGATATTATGCAACGCTTCGACGCATTTATTCTGAAAGATAAAGGACGACGCAGCATTAAATCCGCTGTTTTCAAGGAGATACGTCCACATCAATGGACTAAAAATTTACTGATTTTTCTGCCCGCGCTTTTGGCTCATCGCTTCGATACAAATATCTTGCAACTTTCCTTTACCGCTTTCTTGGCTTTTTGTTTTTGTGCGTCCGGAGTTTACGTGCTGAACGATTTGCTCGACGTAACTTCCGACCGAACACATCCTACGAAAAAACGCCGTCCGTTTGCTGCCGGAGATTTACCGCTGTGGAGCGGCGCACTTTTATTTCCGTTGCTTTTTATCGGCTCGGCCGCTTTATCGCTTTTATTGCCGGCAGATTTTCAGACCATACTCGCTTTATACGCAGTTATTACAACAACCTACTCTTTTTACTTAAAGCGACTCCCCGTTTTAGATGCATTAACGCTGGCCGCGCTTTATAGTATGCGATTATATGCGGGAGCAGCCGCCACATCTGTTAAAATTTCGCGATGGCTTGCAGTATTTTCAATATTTGTATTCGTAAGCTTAGCTTTTGTAAAGCGTTACGTAGAATTACCGAAGAACGTATCGCGAACCGGAGAAGTACAAGGGCGCGGATACCGTGCCGATGATGCCGCCATAATAGCATCTTTCGGCGTAGCAGGCGGCTATACTTCCGTATTAGTCATAGGATTGTATTGTTACAGCGACGAAATTACAACCTTATACTCGTCGCCCGAAGTACTGCTTATAGTCGGCGCATTACATTTATTCTGGATTTCCCGCATATGGCTTCTTGCACATCGCGGCGAAATAGACGATGACCCGATTACGTTCACACTTCGCGATACTGTAAGCTACATTATCGGAATACTCGCCATTCTCGTTGTTTTATTCGCATTATGACCGCCTGCGATTCAAAAAAACTACCCGAAAATGTTCAGTCTTGGGGGCGTTATCCCAAGCATTTTCCGGCGACGATTCTTAGACCGGCCTGGCGTTCGGACATTACTTTTCCAAACGAAGGAGCCGTTCTGGGTTTTGGCTTGGGAAGAAGTTACGGCGATTCCTGCCATAATTCCGGCGGTGCGATTATTGACTGCTCACGCTTGAATCGGTTGCTCGGGTTCGACGAAACTACCGGCGTTCTGCGCTGTGAGTCCGGCGTTTCGCTTGGCGATATTCTACGCGAATTTACGCCGAGGGGCTGGTTTTTGCCCGTAACGCCCGGCACAAAGTTCGTTACCGTCGGCGGAGCCGTTGCAAATGACGTACACGGAAAAAATCATCATTGCGAAGGGACTTTCGGGCGGCATGTTTTACGCTTCGGATTATTACGCTCCGACGGCGTATCGCTTGAATGTTCCCTCGAATCCAATTCCGACTTATTTCGCGCCACAATCGGCGGAATGGGACTTACCGGCATAATAACTTGGGCGGAAATACAACTGAAACGTATTGAAACGCCATTTATAGCTAAAGAATCGCGGCGCTTTTCTTCTCTTGACGAATTTTTTGATATTTCGACCGAATTCGATGCCAGATTTGCATATACTGTTTCATGGACGGATTGCGTTTCGCCGCAAAAATACGGGCGCGGAATTTTAATGGCAGGCGATCATGCCGCCGCCTCAGATTCTCTGCCAGGCGTGCCGCACCCGCGCACCAAGACTTTTCCGTTCGATATGCCTTCTTTGGCGTTAAACCGCTACTCGATTTTGGCATTTAACGCCGCCTATTATCGAAGTCATTTTTCGCAATTACGCCGAAACATCGAATACTACGATTCGTTTTTTTATCCTCTCGATGCAATTCTGCATTGGAACAGAGTGTACGGGCGGCGAGGTTTTTTGCAATATCAATTCCACGTACCTTTCTCGGCCGGAAAAAAAGTTGTAAGCGATATTTTCAGCCATATAGCACGTTCCGGCGAGGGTAGTTTTCTTGCAGTGTTGAAAACATTCGGATCCATAAAATCACCCGGCTTAATGTCATTTCCACGTGAAGGCGTTAATCTGGCATTGGACTTTCCTTTTCGCGGCAAATCAACCCTCAAATTACTCGATGAACTTGACGAAACTGTTGCCGATGCGGGCGGTGCTGTCTATCCGGCGAAAGATGCACGCATGAGTGCGAAATCATTCAAAAAATTCTTTCCGCAATGGATCGAATTTGCCCGATTTGTCGACCAAAAATTCAGTTCGGATTTCTGGCGCAGAGTTTCCGACGGTTAGAATTTATAAATTTTAATTACACTTCAAAACGGGCGACCGACCCCATCAATCACTCTTTTACTCTATGAGTGTTACAGAAGAAAGACTGTTTTGCAACATATCTCGTAATTTTGCATCGAATTTTTATTATTCAAATTAGCCTTGACTATAAAGATTGGCGCATATTTGCGTGCTTTTCAGGGCTTATTACACTTTTCCATGGCTCCTTTCTCTCATTTTCGATTTTTTATTTTCGTCTTTCTCCTATTGCTTCCGGCAGGACTGACGGCGCAGACGGCCGCATTATCCGGTTTAATTAACGACCGCGCTTCAAAAAAACCGCTTTCCGGTGCCACCGTGCGGCTTGTAGGCACAACAGCTGGCGCAGTTTCGGATAAAAACGGACGCTATTTTGTACGCAAACTTTCGCCGTCGGCGGTTTACACCGTAGAAATTTCTCTTATCGGCTATAAAAAAATCCAAAAAACAGGAGTGAAAGTCTCTGCCGGAGACACATTGCGACTTAATTTCTTAATGGATGAATCGGCTGTTGCCGTAGGGCAAGAAATTACGGTTATAGGCGAGAAACCGCTTGTCGACGTAGAAGAAACGCAAAGCATCAACTCCGTAGGACGGCAGCAAATCGAGCGTATGAGTGCTCAAAACGTTACCGACGTTATCACGCGGCAAACGGGATTCGTTACCCAAAATCGTGAAATTTTTATTCGCGGCGGACGCGGCTACGAGGCGGCTTATTTATTGGACGGTGTTTCCGTGCAGGATCCTCTTGCGGGTTTGGGCTTCGGCTTGCAATTCGCGGCGGACGCTCTCGACCAAGTAGAAATCATCACGGGCGGATTTAATCCCGAATACGGACAAGCTACATCGGGCATAGTGAACATAAAAACGCGCGACGGAGGCGACAAATATTCGGGTGCGGCAACCATAAAACGCGCATGGCGGATTTTCGAGCGCAATAAATATGTTCGCGATACAAGTTCCTCTTTTGTAACCGATATGGCGGAATTGTATGTGGGCGGCCCCGAGCCTATTACAAGTTATGCACTTCCAGCACTCGGAGTGGAATTGCCGGGTAAAGTATCCGCTTTCTTATCGGTTGCCGGCAATGCGTCCGACGATTTCGCGCCCGAATTTGCCCGCGTAAAACTTCGCTCTGCAATTCTGCCGTCATTCGTAAGCATGAGAATGGACAACAGCCTGAACATTACCGGAAAACTTACGTGGCGCATAAGTCCTTCGATGAAACTGACTTATTCACACAACCGCTCAATGGCTCTAAATCAAAACAGTCGTTCTGTGCAGACAAATCTTGAATATGTAGTTCCGGATCCGGGCTATCAATATAATTTTCAGGGAAATTTCGACGGTGCGATAACATATTCAACCGACCAGCGCATAAATACTCTTACGTGGTTTCACAACACAAGCACATCTACTTTCTACGAAATCAGGCTCAGCGATTTCACTTCGCATCTTAAAGCCGACGCAAACGGGCGAAGTTATTCAGAATACATCGAGCCGCGAGATATTCCGACTATTCCGGCGCAATATTTCACAACTAAAGACAGCAACCGACTCGGTATTATTCCGGGCGACGGTTTCTACGACATAGGAAACGGCTCTATATGGCGCGAACATTTCATAAACGAGCTTACTTTTCGCGGCGACGCTACTACGTATTTAGCAGAAAAAAACTCTATTAAGGCCGGGGCCGAACTGCGGATACAGAAATTGCAGCAAGCGGAAATTTACGCACCTTGGCTCGGCTCATTGGGATTGAACAACGATATTTTTGCAACTACCGCCTATGTTGGGGCACTTTACGTTCAGAACAACATATCGCTCAAGGGCTTGGTTCTGAATTACGGCGCACGGCTCGATTTGTGGGCACCCGGCGAATTAGCCGATGCCGCCATTGAAAATCCCGATATTCCTACGGTTTCCGATGCGCAACGCGAGAATTACCGCAATACTACTTTCGATATGTTCGGGCGACGCTGGAAAGCGCGTTTAAGTCCGCGGCTGGGCGTTTCGCATCCGGTTACCGACAATCAAACGCTGTTTTTTAATTACGGACATTTCAACAAATTACCGCGCCCGCAATTCGTATATGCAAAACTTGCGCCACAGGCAGCCAATTCAAGTTTTCAGCGGTTCGGCAATCCCGATTTGAACCCCGAAACCACAATAGCCTACGAACTTGGGCTGAAAAATCAAATTACGGAAAACGACGTACTGACCATTACGGCTTATTACAAAGATATCTTCGATTACATCCAATCGCGGCGAGCTGTCAATACAAATCCGCGCCTTATAGGAGGCTCGTTTTTGACTTACATAAACAGTGACTATGCACGCTCGCGAGGCCTTGAAGTTGAATACAAAAAGCGCGTAGGCTCTTGGTTCGACGGAATGATTTCCGCATCTTATTCCGTAGTTACCGGAAAAAGCAGCGGTGCCGAGCAGGGAACGCTTATTGCTCGAGGATTGACGGCAGAGCGCATTACGGAGGATTATATGCCATGGGACAGACCGCTGAACATAAGCGTTTCGATGAACTTTCACGCCGCAAAAGATGACCCGATATTAGGAATAAAGGGTTTTGACGATATTAATTGTTTCGTTAGAATGTCCGTTCAATCAGGACAGCGTTACACTCCTTATACGCCCGTAATTGACCCGACAACGGGCAAGCAATTGCTTCTGCCGGACGGAAGACCGTCGTATCAAATTGACGAAAAACAAACTTATGCCGCTGTCGGCGAACCTTGGCGTAACGTAGATATTAACATCAAAAAGAAAGCGGAATTCGATAATGTTCGACTGACTTTTTCTCTTGACGTGTTCAATTTGCTCGACTTCAAAAATTCGACCATATTAAACCCCGTAACGGGACGCGCTTATGAATATGGCGACTCTACGCCGCTCGGACTGAATGACCCGCTTTATCCCGACTTGCAAAGTCCGCTTTCGCCCTATCCGTTCAATCCGGCGCGATATACGTCGCGACGCTCGCTTCGCTTGGGTGTTTCTGCCGGATTTTAGGCGACTTGATATTGTTTTCGGGGTAAAATATCAATCGAAACGCGGCAAAAACACGGCTGATGAAAATGAGCAATGTCGGTTTTGAACAAAATATCATGAGGTTTGCAGCCGCCCGATTATATAATTTTATACGACACTTGGCGTAAAAAATCGGCATATTTATTGTAAAAGTGCGTAATTCTCAATAGTTTTGCGCTTTCCAACCGTGAAAAACGCTTGTTTGGGCGCGATTTGGCGGTTGCGAGTTGTATATTTCCAAATCAAGACATAATTCATAACTCCTTCTTCGAGTGCTTGCCGCACCGAGGAAGTTCTTATCTAAAAAGGAGTCGGAAAACAATGGGTGCTCTCACTCGCATGCGCGAACTCTCACCGTATGTATTAGCTGCATTTGCCGTTATATTTATTGGCTTTATGGTTGCTTCGGATAGTGGTGTAGATAGTATTATCCGTAGCGGCGACGACCCGGCGAACGCGGCAATCGGCGAAGTTAACGGCGAAAAAATTCTTCTTTCCGACTTTGAAAACCGCCTTAAAGAACAGCTTGAATTTCAGCGGCAAGGAAAGGTAAATGCGGATGTAGATGAAGAATACTTGCGCCAAGGCATTTGGGAACAAATGTTGCAGGAAGTATTGGTGCGACAAGAAGCCGAGAAAGCCGGCATTGCCGTTACCGACGGAGAATTGCAGGACTTATTGCTCGAGAACACACCGCCCGAGCTTCGCAAAGATTACACCGACAGCAGCGGCAAGTTTTATCGCGATGTATTCATACGCCGCATGACCGACCCCGACAGCTACGGCAATGAAATTCGCGAGGCAATTCAGAAAAAACAACTGCCGAATACCGTCGACCCCGACTCGGAAGTAGTTCGCTTCAAGCGCGGCATTGTTCGCATCGAAGATTATTTCCGCAAGAAAAAAATATCGGAAAATCTGACGGCACTTGTGGGAGCCGCCGGCTCTATTATCTCGGAAAGCTACGTAGAGCGCAAGTTCAAGACCGACAACAGCACGGCCGATGTGAATTATATTTTCTTCGATGCCGGATTGGTTGATAATAAAACGGTAAACATATCGGACGATGAAATTTCGGCTTATTACGAAAAGTACAAGCAATATTATCCGCAAAAGCCGTCGCGTAAAATTAAATACGTGTCTTTCGCCATCGAGCCGGCCGAGCGCGATTCGGCTCTGTTGCAGAAAAAAATTCATCAATTGCAAGACTCTCTGGCCAAATATCCTGCGCCGGCCGAACGCGATTCGCTTTTTGAACTTTCATTCCTTTCACTTGGCGGCAAGACCAATGAATTTGAAGCCGTAAAAACACTTGACCCCGACAAACGCGCCCTATTTGAAAATTCCGCTCCGCGCACGGTAATAGGCCCGGTTATGATGGCTAACGGAACGTTTTTCTACCGATTGGACAGCGTTCGCACAGGTGCAAACGAATTGGTAAAAGCAAGGCATATACTGATTAACTTCGGCACCAATAGAGACAGTGCGAAAACAGTTGCCGAAGGCTTGCTCAGGCGCGCCAAAAAGGGCGACGATTTCGGCAAACTTGCCTCCGAATTTTCGCAGGACAAAGGCTCGGCTTCTCGAGGCGGCGAGTACGACTTTTTCCCTCGCGGACGTATGGTCAAAGAATTTGAAGAGGCATGTTTTAACAATCTGCCCGGCAGCATAGTGGGGCCGGTTGAAACTCAATACGGCTATCATATTATAAAGGTAGAAGATAAAAACTCAACGGAAATCAAATACAGCGAAATCGAAGTCAATATAAATATAAGCAAGGCAACCAAAAAGGAAATTCAACGCGCCGCTATATCGCTGAAACAGCAAGTTGAGCAAGGAACACCGATAGATACACTGGCCAGACGCCTGAAAAGAAGCAGCATAGAAACGGCTCTTTTTGACGAAAATACACCGGTACTCGGCTCTCGTGCGCTTACATCATTTGCCTTTGAAAATCCCGTAGGTAAAGTAAGCGATGTAAAAGAAATCAAAAATTACGGCTACGTTGTGGCGCAAGTATCCGACACACGCGAAAAAGGCGTTAAGCCGTTAAGCGACGTAAAGGAAGAAATTAAAGAGAAATTGTTGCAAATCAAAAAAGTGAAATCGCTTGAAGGCAAAGCGAAAGACTTGTACGCCAAGATCCAAGGCAAAGACATTATTGCACGGGCATCGGAAATAGACCCGTCAATTCAAATTCGCACGGCGGCCGGAGTTCGCGATAACGGCGTGGCTATCGGCATAGGCAATGACCCTTACTTTACCGCCGCTGCATTTTTGGCGCCGGCAGGCAAAATTCACGGGCCCGTGCGTGGCGACCGCGGTTACTACATTATTCAGGTAACGAATCGCAAAGACGCGGACAAGTCAAAATTTGCAACCGAAAGCGTAAATATAATAAAACAATTGCAGCAAGCCGGAAAAAATCAAGCATTTTACCAATGGCTCGAAGCCGCGAAAGAAGCCGCAGATATCGTTGATAACCGCGACAAATATTTCCGTAATTAAGCAAAATTGTACGCTCTTTGCGGAACAAAGAAGATATTTTTATACATTAAAACAGCGGGATAATTCATGAACTTGTGGAAAGGCATCATACCGATATGCGTTTGCGCCGCAGCAACTTTTGCCGGTTGCACGAAGAAAGCCGAGCCGGCAGCTATTACGGGCATGACCACATATACCGATTCGTTGAAAAAATTCTCTTTAGAGTATCCTTCGAATTGGAAAGCCCGCATTTTTAAAAATGACCGTATTATCATAAATTCGGACAGCACAAGAACGGGTATCACACGATTTACCGATTTCCCGACCGAAGGCTCGCCGGCCGCGCAAATCTTGCTCCGTGCAATTAAAACCGACGGACGCACTCTCGATTCCGTTATGCGCGACACAAGAATTTTTGAGGATAAAGTATATAAAACAGAAAAATCTAAGCTGAACGGAACCGACGCGATTAAAGTATCTTATGAGTTTCCGCTCGAAGACGGCTTGTTCAAAGGAGAACAATACTTTGCAATGAAAGACACCGGTACTGTTACCATGCTTTCATTAGATGCCTTTGCAGGTTCGTTCGATGGCTATCGTGCTAATTTTGACAATATAATTCAGTCGGTTAAATTGGCGGAAACATATATTCCGCCGGTGCAAAAAGCCGATACTATCATACAAGCTGCCGAACCGCAACCGCCTTCGGCCACAACACGAACGATTACCGGAACAGGATTCTCTATATCCATACCGGATAATTTCAAAGGGGAACGCGGCAAAGTAGCCGGAACGCTATATACGGTAAATTATATTGGCGACCGCCTTGATTGCTCCATTCAGGTTGACGTGTTCGACGCTTCAAAACAGTCTAATCTCGACAAGATAGTTGCAGATAATAAAGCACGCTACAAAGCAAACAGCGCAACGGCTACTACGCTGGGCGGCACAAAGGCCTATTCGATTAACTATTCGTTCGTTAAAGATGTGAACAGTCGTGCTTACTTCGCGGTTAAAAGCGGTAAAATGTTTCGTGTAACAATCAATTGGTTCAGGCCGAAAGAAGCCGATTATCTGCCGCCTTTCGAAAAAGCAGTGGCCTCTCTCAAATTAGACTGACAAAAAAAAACACTTATCAAATTCGGGGCGTTCGGTTTTTCCGTTCGCCCCTGTTTTGTAGATAATTCTATGAGAATCGTCAAACCGACCCGCTTGCGTACGGGCGCGACTATCGGCATTATCTCTCCCGCGTCGCCGCAACGCGACGAAACGCGGCTCGAACGCGGAATACGCTACCTTGAGCGTATGGGATTTCGCGTTGAGCTCGGAAAGAATACTTCTACACGTTTCGGCGGTTACTTGGCGGGAACTGATGCCGAGCGGTGTTGCGACTTGGAAGAAATGTTTGCAAATAGAAATATTGCGGCTGTAATTTGCGCTCGCGGCGGCTACGGAACGCCTCGCCTGCTTAATATGATAGATTATCGCAAAATAGCCCGCAATCCCAAAATTTTCGTTGGCTTTTCCGATACAACCGCTTTGCAATCGGCTGTTTTTCGCCGCACGGGCTTAATTACGTTTTCCGGTGCTATGGTCTCGGTTGATATGGCCGACAATTTCGATCCGGAATCCGAAAACTTATTCTGGCAAATACTCACGGAGCCGGCCGAAACACGTAAAATAACGCAAAGTTTAACCGTAGAACAAATGCACGGCGGAGTAGCCGAAGGCAGATTATATTGCGGGAATCTAACGCTTCTTACAGGATTACTCGGAACACCGTTTGCACCATTTTGGAAAGACGGTATTCTGCTTGTCGAGGATATAGGCGAAGCCCCGTACAGAATTGACCGCAACTTGATGCATCTTGAAAATGCCGGATTATGGAAAAAACTCGCCGGCCTTTGCTTCGGACAATTCACGCAAACCGAAGCCGGACAATCGCCTATGCCCCAACGGACCACGCAAGAAATTACAGAGGAATTTGCCGCACGCGCCGAGCTGCCGTCACTCGCTAATATTATGTACGGACATACCGTAAAGAAACTTACGCTTCCTTTCGGCGTAAAAACGCACATAGACGCGGATAAAGCCCAATTGACAATACTTGAATCGCCTATTCTGACGGATTAGTTTATTCTCTCTTTAATTAGCTGCGGAATCGCACGAAAAGAATATCTTGAATTTCACTATTTTTGGCGTGCTTATTCTTTAAAGCAAATAATAATTGTCAATAATTTTCTTTCGACGGATTTTTCCGGCGAATAACCTCAACCATTCCTCCTCTTGTATGCAGCGTATCATATATGCCGCCGTTTTGCTCTTGTTTTCTGTATATTTTTCATTAGATTTGATTGCACAACCGCCTTCTTTTACGGCCGGCGACAAGCCGAAGCCGCCTGCAATCAAGCCCTACGACGAAATCATAACCAAACAAGCTGTATCGGATTCAGGTTTATTTATCACGCATAGAATTTCGGATAAATTCTACTTTCAAGTACCAAAGCACGAGTTAGGCAAAGAGTTTTTGTGGAGTGCGCGTGTAGCCAAAACTCCGCAGCTCGGCTACGGCGGCGAAGAAGCAAATTCACTGGTGGTAAAATGGGAACGCAAATACGACAGAATCTTATTGCGTTCAGTAAGTTACGAAGTAATTGCCGCTGACTCGCTGCCGATTTCACGTGCCGTTAAAGCCTCGAGTTTCGACGAGATTCTTTACAGTTTCCCGATTTTATCGTTTACGCCCGATTCCAATGAATATGTAATTGACGTTACGCCGTTTTTTACTTCGGATATAGCGGCCATAGGTCCGCCGCGAGGCACACGCGATGCACAAAAAATGACAACGGTAGATAAAGAACGTTCATACATGGATTTTTCACGTTCCTATCCCGATAATATTGAAACGGAAGCAGTACTGACGTATTCTGCCGACAGGCCGCCGCAGAACCCTGAATCAAAGACCGTTACATTGACAATGCATCATTCTATGGCACGATTACCCGAAAATCCCATGCAGCCGCGTTTATGGGATAAGCGCGTAGGATATTTTAATCTGACGCAAACCGACTACGGAATTCCGTCGCAACGTGCCGAACAGCGCAGTTACATACTTCGTTGGCGACTTGAGCCGTCCGACTCGGCGGCGTTTGCCCGCGGCGAACTTGTAGAACCGAAAAAGCTGATTACATACTACATTGACCCTGCAACCCCTATGCAATGGCGGCCATGGCTGAAAAAAGGCGTAGAGGCTTGGAATATTGCATTTGAGGAAGCCGGTTTTAAGAATGCCATTCATGCGCTTGACCCACCGGATTCGGCCGAAATACCCGACTGGTCGCCCGAAGATATGCGATATTCGGTTATTCGCTATTACCCGTCGCCCATTCAAAATGCTTACGGCCCGAATATACATGACCCGCGTACCGGAGAAATTCTCGATGCCGATATAGGCTGGTTCCATAATATAATGAATCTGCAAACCAAATGGTATTTTACTCAGGCAGCGGCCGACCCGCGCACTCGGAAACTGCCAATGCCGGATTCGTTAATGGGCGAACTCGTTGCTTTTGTTGCTACTCACGAAATAGGTCATACGCTCGGATTGGCGCATAACATGGCAGCCAGCAGTGCATATCCGACCGATTCATTACGTTCACCTTCATTTACCGACACTTATCATGTTTCTCCTTCGATAATGGATTATGCACGGTTTAACTATGTTGCGCAACCCGGGGACGGTGCAAACATGATGCCTGCCGTAGGCGTGTACGATAAATATGCAATCAGATGGGGTTATCGCCCTATTCCGGCAGCAAAATCGCCGGACGAAGAAAAATCCGCGTTAAATACTTGGGCAAGCGAAGCATCGCACAACAGAATGAAACGCTTTGGTTTCCAGCAATGGATAACGGTAGACCCATCGTCACAAATGGAGGATCTGGGTGATGATGCCATAAAATCCACACGATACGGGATAGCAAATTTGCGGAGAATAATAGAATATATAGAAGATGCAGTATATAAAGAGGGCGACGACTACGATTTTCTGAACGAAATGTTCGGTGCCTTACGCAATCAATGGACTGACGAACTTCGGCATGTGGCGCAAATTCCGGGCGGAGTCGTGCAAAATAATATTGCTTTCGGGCAGGCGGGCGAAGAGTTCTCGCCTATATCGAAGCAACGGCAACAAGAAGCGGTTGCATTTTTGGCGGAAAACGTATTCGCAACCTCGTCAGTAAATTTCCTGTTACGCCCGTCGCTTCTGCAAAAGCTTCGGCCGGACGAAGTCGTAACAAATATACAAAACGACCAAATGCGGATATTGCGCGACTTGCTCGCGTCGCGGCGGCTTTTACGAATGAATCAGATACAAAATGTGTCTCCGGCGGCAGCTTATCCTGTCGTCGAATATCTAAGCGATATAGAGCGCGGATTATTTGCCGACTTAATCTCGAAAACAGCGGTACAATCCGATGCTTTCCGCAGGAATTTACAGCGCGGATACGTTCGGAATCTCGTTGAAAAAATCAATCCTCCAGCCGCTGTGCCCACAACGGGTTTTGCCGCACTTTTTGCCGAGCCGTCGCTTGCCGGCACAGATGTGCGCGGTGTTTGCATAGCGCGATTGGAAAATTTGCAAACAGCATCGAAAACTGTATTGGTCAAAACCAAAAACGAGGCTACAAAAGCACATCTGAAAGACTTAATTTCAATCATCGAGAACGCATTGCACCCGCCGAAATAGCAGGCTATCGGAATAATAAATAGGTTAAACTAAATTGGTTGTACTAAATTTTAATGGAGTAAATTTACAGGGAGAAAATTGGAAATGGAATTTATAGATTTTCTACCTGAGATGTTAGGCATTACCGAAGATTTTGCCGTTACCCGGATTGATAAAGATGAATCGAACAAAATCATTCGCATACACTTGAAATATCTTCTAATGGATTTATCAAGGTAAAAAGATATACGACCATGCACCGGAGTGCCAATGGCAACATTTGAATTGGTTTGATTATCGCTGTTACTTAGTTTGTGGTTTATCACGCTATTATGGAGAACGCAGTAGAAAAAGCTCTTTCGGAGCGAGGAGAAGTGAATTGTTTAGAGCATATAAGTTTAGACCGGAAGGCTTACTGCAAAGGGCATAAATACGCTACAATACTCACTCAATCAAAATGGTCAATATGGATATGTGGAAGCCTTATATGAATGTGATAAATGAAATCGCTCCACAAGCCATAGTCGTACACGACAAGTTTCATTTATTCAGAAAGTTATCCGAAGTCACAGACAGAGCAAGGAGAAAGTAAGTCAAAGAAAACGATTAACTTAAAAGCTAAAAATACACGGTATTAAAAAACCAAGAAAACAGGACGGATCAACAACAAAATAGCTTTGATAAAATGCTTGCAGACAATCTGCTTACAGCAAAAGCTTGGCAAATACGAGCGAACTTCAAGTATTTATTTCAAATAAAAGCAGATGTAGAGTTTCATTACAAG
>JAANMT010001251.1_pt1 | contig 25529 bp, 19 predicted proteins | sample 7279711 | NCBI WGS metagenome assembly JAANMT01 (sample SAMN14094538, study PRJNA606508) | bioreactor metagenome | isolation source: A lab-scale SPAN reactor treating ammonium-rich wastewater day 1 | place: Ireland: Galway | collected 2017-01-16 | reverse complement strand
ATCGTCAGTTGATAGACGGATTGAATTAGTCAGTATTAGTCGGCACAACGGCAAATCTCGGTTCCTCACCAATTAGTTGTGTCAGAGCGGGCAGTGTGCCCCTGTATATTGTGGTTTTTCCACTTTACTTGGCTGGCCCACTTTGGTTGTTTAACCAGCAAACAGTCATGTATCTCAAGAACTTAACGGTTTTGGGCTTCAAATCGTTCGCGGACAAAACGTCCTTGAACTTCCAGCCCGGAGTCACGGCCATCGTCGGCCCAAACGGTTGCGGTAAATCCAATGTGTCGGACGCCATCCGCTGGGTGCTCGGCGAACAATCCGCCAAGGCGTTGCGCGGCGGCGAAATGGCCGATGTGATTTTCAACGGCACGGACGGGCGCAAGCCGATGGGCATGGCGGAGGTGTCGCTCACGCTCGGCGGCGTGGACGAGGACAATTTGCGCGCCGCTGGTGTGGAGGTGGCCTACAACGAAGTGACCGTCACCCGCCGCATCTTTCGCGACGGCGGCAGCGAGTACTTCGTGAATCGGGTGCCCTGCCGGCTCAAGGATATCCAACAGCTTTTCATGGGCACGGGAGTCGGCCGCACCAGCTATAGCATCATGGCGCAGGGCCACATCACGCAGATTCTCTCCAGCAAGCCCGAGGACCGCCGTTTGATTTTTGAGGAAGCCGCCGGCATCACCAAATACAAGAGCCAGAAACGCGAGTCGCTCCGCAAACTCGAATACACCGAGCAGAACCTCCTGCGCGTGGCGGACCTCATCCGCGAAGTGAAACGGCAAATCGGCTCGCTGCAACGCCAGGCCGGCAAGGCCCGCCGCTACAAGCAAATTCAGGTAGAACTCCAGCACCTCGACACCCAGCTTGCCCGGCATCAACTCGACGTGCTCCTGTCCGAGATCCGCGAGAAACAGGACACGGCCGATTCGCTCCGAACGGAAATTGAAACCGGTTCGGCCGAGGTGTTGCGGTGCGAGGATGAAATCGGCGAGTTGCGCGCACGCCTCGCGGAACTGGAACACGAGATCAGCACCACGCAACAGCGCGGGCTGGAATTGAAGAGCGAACTGGATCGCCACGAAAGCCGAATCCAATTCAACGAGGAACGCCTGCGCGAATTGGTCGAGCAAAACGCGAAGGCTAACACCGACATCACCCAAGCCGAGGAACGACGTCAGGTGACGGCAGACGAACTGGCGGCGGTGCAGCAGCGACTGGCCGCCTCCAACACCACGCTCACCCACCATCAGCAATCGCTCCAAAGCAAGCAGGCGGCGTTGCGAGACATCGAAGAGCAAATCAAGCGAGGTCAGGAATCGCTGCGCCAGGCGCAGGCGGACGCCTTTGCCGCCGCTCAGGATTTGACGCGGATCCGCAATGATATCAACGCGCTCGATTTGCAGAAGCAGGGCAACGTCGTGCGGCTCGAAAAACTGTCGGCGGAGAAACTGCAACTGGAGGAAGAGCGTGCGCGGCTGGATACGCGGTTGCACGAATTCGCCCTGAACGTGGAGGCGGAGCGACTCAACGTCCAGACCAAGCGGGGCTCGGTGGAGCAGCGCCAGAAGCGGTTGCAGGAGTTGCAGGGTGAATTGCAGGAATCATCCGCCGAACAGGACCAATTCTTGCAGGTGCAGGCGGAAAAGCGCTCGCGCCTCAATGTGCTCGAACAGTTGGAGGGGTCGCGCGAGGGCTTTGATGCCGGCACGCTGGCCGCCCTCCGCCAGTCGCGCTCAGTGATGGGTTCATTGGCCGATCGCATTCGTGTGCCGGAAGAATTCGTGCTGGCGATTGAGAACGCCCTGGGTCATCACTTGCAGCTCGTCCTGACCGAACAGGCCGAGTCCGCCCAGAAGATTTTGTCCGAGCTCGCCGAAACCAAGGCGGGCCGCGCCAGCGTGGCGGCGCTCTCGATTCAGTACGCCGATGACAAGCAGCTTGGATTCGGCGGCGACATGTCGCCGGGCCGCGGTGGCGCGACGGTGAAGGAGCATCTCGCCAAGGGCGAAGTGATTCCTGCATTGAGCGTGCTGCAGGCCGATCCCTCGGTGGACAAGCTTCTCAAATCACTGCTGGGGCGCACGTTCATCGCGTCCGATCTTCTGTCCGCCACGGCCCAGATTCAGAACGGTCATGCCGGCTGCGATTTTGTCACGCTCAGTGGCGACCTGCTCAGCCGTCATGGCGTTTACACCGGCGGCTACCTCAATGGTCACGGCAACCCCAAAGCGCCCGGCTCAATCCTGGGTCGCAAGAATCAAATCTCCGATCTTCAATCCGAAGTCGAGCAGATCAAGGAGCGTGTCGCCGAGATGAGCCGCAAACGCGGCGCGCTGTTGAGCGAGCAAACGGAATTGCAGGCTACGTTGCAGGCCGACCAGACGGAACTCCGTCAACAGGAAGTCGCCGTCGCCACGCGCGAAGGCGAGTTCAACGCGCTGGAAACTTCGCGCCGGCTGCTGCATCAGAAAATTGACACGGTCGTTTTCGAAATCCAGAGCCTGGCGGCGCAGGAAGCCGAGGGCCGGCAGAAACGCACGGATTTGGTTGCTTGCGCCGAGGAACTGAGTTTGCGCGAACAAACCTGCCAGCAACAGGTCGCCGACCTCTCATCCGCATTGGAGAATTTCCGCCAACAACGCGACACGGCCAACAGCGCGTTGACCGAGAGCAAGGTCGCGTTGGCCACCGAGGAACAGCTTTGCACCTCCTTCCGCCAGCAACAACAGGCCCTGGAACAGCGGCTCCACGAACTGGCCCAGGTCATCGAGCAACGACGCAAGGAAGTCTCCGCCTTCGTGACGCGCAAAGCCCAGGCGGAATCCGAAATCCAGGAATCGCGCACGCATATTGAACGCCTGACCCATGACCGGGAGCAGGTGAACACGCACGCGGCTGAATTGTTAGGTCGCAAACAGGCCCAGGAGGCGGACGTGACCAACCGCGATGAGACTCTGCGGGAACAGCGGCGCCGCTTGACGCAATTGCAGGAGCAGCGCGGGGGGATTGAAGTTGAACTGGCGCAGAAGAACATGGCGGCGCAAAACCTGCGGGACCGGATTGAACAGAAGTATCACATCAACCTCGACCACGTTCGCAGCGAGTGCATCACCATCACCTACGCCGAGGAGGGGCCGGCCAAGGTCCACACGCTGACGCCCGAGGAAATGGCCGCCAGCGGCGCGGGCACGGATTGGAACGCCGTCGCCCAGCAAGTCGAAGCCCTGCAAAAGCGGCTCGATGAACTTGGCCCGGTGAATCTCGTGGCCATCGAGGAATACGAAGAAACCGAGCAACGTTACCAGTTTCTCAGCAAGCAACATGACGATCTGGTGCAAGCCAAGGCGCAGTTGCTCGAAGTCATCAACCGCATCAACGTCCAGACCCAGCAGATGTTTGCCGAGACGTTTCAGCGCATCCGGGACAATTTCCGCACGATGTTCGTGGAAGTCTTCGGCGGCGGCAAAGCGGACCTGATTTTGACGGACGAAAATGATGTGCTTGAGAGCGGCATTGACATCATGGCGCGTCCCCCCGGCAAGCAATTGCAGACCATCTCCCTGCTTTCCGGCGGAGAACAGACCATGACGGCCGTGGCGCTGCTGTTTTCGATTTATCAGGTCAAGCCGAGTCCCTTCTGCGTGCTCGACGAGTTGGACGCGCCGCTCGACGAGGCGAACATCAACCGCTTCGTGCGCATCCTCCAGCGTTTCCTCGAGCACTCACAGTTCATCATCATTACGCACAACAAGCGCACCATTGGCATGGCCGACGTGCTCTACGGCGTGACGATGGAGGAACATGGCGTGAGCAAGATCGTGAGCGTCAAGTTCCACAAGACCAACGAAGGCGTGCCTGGGAAAACGTCCGCCTCGCTGGAGCGACCCACCCCGGCCCCGGTGGATGCGGAAGAGGATGCGGCCCACAAACGCGAGGATGCGCTGGAAATCGCGATGGCGAAGTAGTTGCAGTCTGTGGCATCCCGCGATGGCGAAGTAGTTGCAGTCTGTGGCATCCCGCGATGGCGAAGTAGTTGCAGTCTGTGGCATCCAGCGGCGGTGGTTACAAATTGGCCGTTGTTTGGGCTGACAACGGCGGAAATGCCGGTTCAATACCATGACAATCCAGTCAATCAGCCAGATCGAAGAAGAGTTCGGCAGACTGTCCGCCGGTGAGCAGTTGTTCCTGCTCGAACGCCTCGCGGAACGAATCCGTTTGGGAGACGCGACCCATGATGCATCCTCCCGGCGCACTCCCGAGATTCTGGCAACCCGTCCAAAGCTCTTGGGTGAGCTGGATCGCAGCGAACTGCAATCGGCAGCAGCAGATCTCTTGAGCGAGACTTGGTAGGTTCGATCACTACGACCCCGGTCCAACTTCAGCGTGGTTGATCACCTGGGTCAGGTTTGGTTCTTCGTCTTGGTTCGTCGTTGCGTCCTTCACTTTCGCTCGCTTATCATTCCACTCACCGTGAAAAACCAAACACGTCTTCTTTCTCTGTCGCGCAATGCGCTTACCAGTTTTCGTTCCCGGACTCGTTTGTTGGTCGCAGGTTGGAGCTTCCTTCTCCTGCTTTCCGCCGGTTTGCCCAGCCAGGCTGTGACCGACGTTTTCACTCCGCATCGGGTCGCGGAGTTGCGTCACGTCTCGAGCGCCGTGATATCACCCGATGGCAGCCGCGTCGCCTACACGTTGAGCGTGCCGCGCAAGCCCAACGTGGATGAGGACGGCGAACCGTGGAGTGAACTCTGGGTAACTGACGCGGGGGCGGGCGATGCCCGGCCTTTCATCACCGGCAAGGTCAACGTCAGTTCCGTCCACTGGACGGCGGATGGACGCCAGATAGCTTTTCTAGCCAAGCGCGGTGACGATAAAGCGAAAGCGCTCTATTTGATTCCGGTTGACGGCGGGGAAGCGCGCAAAGCCGCTGAACTCGCATCGGATATTTCATCCTACAGCCTGGCCCCCGACGGTCAGCGGGTGGCGCTTGTAGCCACCGAAGCGGAAAAGGAAGCAACGAAGAAGCTCAAGGACAAGGGATTCAAAGCCGAAATCTACGAGGAAGATTGGCGTCCGGCCAGGATTTGGCTCGCGACACTGTTTGACCTAAAGACCAATACCTCTCCCCTGGCATTGGAGGGCCATGCTTACCGGGTGCATTGGAGCCCGGTGGATGACCGATTGCTGGTGGCCCTGGCGCCCACGCCAGCGGTGGATGACTCCTTCACCCGCCAGCAGGTCCGGATTGTAGATTCAAAAACGGGCGAAATCCTGACCCGTATCAACAACCCGGGCAAACTCGGCCCCGTCGCCTGGAGTCCGGATGGTCGTCGCGTGGGACTGATCGCCGCCGCCGACATTCACGATCCCGACGCGGGCCGGCTCATGGTTGCCGATACCTCTGACGGCACCTTCCGCGATCTGTTACCCGGACTGGAAGGAAGCGTCCGTCAGCTTGAATGGGCCGACAAGGATAACATCCGATACATTGCTGCGGTCGGAGTGCAAACCGTCTTCGCGGGCGTCAACGCCAGCACTGGAGTTCGCACGAGCCGGCCAATCCTTGAACCAGTAGGCCCCATTCTCGGCGATCTATCGCTGTCCACCGACGGCCAACAGGCCGCGTTTGTTGCCAGCACCCCAACGCATCCGGCAGAATTGTTCGCCTGGAAACAAGGTGATGCTGCGCTCAAACGCCGCACGGAGAGCAATCCATATTTGGAGAAAATCCGTTTCGCGCGCCAGGAAGTCATTCGGCACCAGGCCCGCGATGGCCTCGAACTCGAAGGCATCCTAATTCGACCGCTTGATGAAGAATCCGGGAAACGTTACCCGCTGATTCTCTCGGTGCATGGCGGCCCCGAAGCGCACATCAGTCACGGCTGGCTCACCGGCTATAATCTGCCCGGACAGGTGGTGGCGGCGCGAGGGATGGCGGTGTTTTATCCCAATTACCGCGGCAGCACCGGACGTGGCGTGGCCTTCTCCAAACTCGGCCAGGGGGACGCCGCCGGAAAGGAGTTCGATGATCTGGTGGACGCCGTGGATCACTTGATCTCCATCGGCTTGGTGGATCGCACGAAAGTTGGCATCACCGGCGGTTCGTATGGCGGTTACGCCACCGCGTGGTGCTCCACGCGTTATTCAGAGCGTTTCGCCGCCGGGGTGATGTTTGTGGGCATCAGCGACAAGATCTCCAAAGTTGGTACCACGGACATTCCCAATGAAGAATATTACGTTCATGCGCTCAAGCGACCCTGGGAAGACTGGCAATTTCTGCTGGAACGAAGTCCCATTTATCACGCGGCCCAAGGCCGCACGCCGCTGCTGATTCTGCACGGCAAGGATGATCCGCGTGTGAATGTCGGCCAGTCTCGCGAACTTTACCGTCATCTCAAGCTCCACAATCAGGCGCCCGTGCGGTTGGTGCTCTATCCCGGCGAAGTTCATGGCAACCGCAAAGCCGCCGCGCGTCTTGATTACCACCTGCGTTCCATGCAGTGGATGGAGCATTACCTCAAAGGCCCCGGAGGCGAGATGCCGGCCATGGAAATTGATTACGCTGATCCCACGGCGCCGGGCGAAGCGAACAAGGAAACCGACAGGTAATCGCTGGCGACTCCCGCTCCGACGCCAATCGCCATTAGGGAAGTAAACGGCCAGTACATCGCGCCGCTTGGTATTGCCGTGTAACTTGCTACACTCCGTGCCATGAATTCAATTGCGCTGGAACTGGCGATCATCTTCCTGCTGCTGCTCGCCAACGGGGTCTTCTCCATGACGGAAATCGCCGTGGTGTCCGTCCGCAAGGCACGTTTACGGCGCATGGCTGAGTCCGGCGACAGCCGGGCACGCGCCGCGCTGGCGCTTGCCGAATCCCCAAATCGGTTTCTCTCCACCATCCAAGTCGGTATTACGCTGGTGGGGATTCTGGCCGCCGCCTTCAGCGGCGCCACGCTGTCGGTCAAGCTGGCGGAGCCCCTGCGCGAGATCGCTTGGCTCGCGCCTTATGCGAACAAGGTTGCGCTCGCGCTGGTCGTCATCGGGTTGACCTATTTCACGCTGGTCATCGGGGAACTGGTGCCCAAACGACTGGGGCTCAGTTCGCCCGAAGGTATTTCCCGTTGGCTGGCCGGTCCGATGACAAAACTCGCCGGCTTCGTTTCGCCGTTGGTCGCCTTGCTCAGTTGGTCCACCGACGCCATGCTGAAATTGCTGCGGATCAAACCCGAACCGGAAGTGGGCGTAACGGAGGAGGAAGTGCAACTCATGGTACGCGAAGGGACACGGGCCGGAGTCTTTCTACCGCACGAACCGGCCATGGTGGAAGGCGTGCTGGCGCTGGACCGGTTGCCCGTGCGCGACCTGATGACGCCACGCGGAAAAATCATCTGGATCAACGTCACCGACACCCACGATTCAGTCTGGCACAAGATCGTGGTGAGCGGGCACACCACGTTTCCGGTTTATGAAGGCACACGCGACCAGGTGGTGGGCGTGGTGACGGTGAAGGCCATTTACGCGCACCTGGCGGCCGGCATTCCGCCGCGCATCCGCGACTTGATGACGCCACCGTTGCTTGTGCCCGCCACGCTGACGGCGAGCGCGATGCTGGAGAAATTCAAACAAACCGGAAAATTCGTCGCCCTCGTGACGGATGAATTCGGCGGCATCACGGGGCTGGTGTCGCTGCACGACATCATGGAGGCGATCATCGGCGAATTACCCAGCGAATCTGAACGGCTCAAACCCAAGGCCAAGCGCCGCGATGATGGTTCCTGGCTGGTGGACGGAATGTTGGATGCCGATGAGTTTGAACGCTTGGTGCCGGCGTTCAAACTGCATCCCAAGTCGCAACGGGATTACCACACGTTCGCCGGGTTCATTATGAAGCAGCTCGGCCACGTGCCCCACGAAGGCGAAACCTTTCCGCTCCACGGTTACAACGTGGAGATCATTGACATGGACGGCCACCGCGTGGACAAGGTGCTGTTGATGCCGCTGCATCAAACTCGGGAGATAACTTGAGGGTCGTCCGTGCCGCTGGACAGATATTCCCACCACGGAATGGGCGCGAGCAGTTGCTACTCGTCAGGTTACTCCAGTGGGCCGCCCAACGTGATGAAGCGGATTTCCTGGCAGACCGTGCTTCCCCGCCGCTGTGCGCCGGCAGGTGCAGTTTTCAGCGCCGTAAAATAGTACTGCGACAAACAAATTGCGCAACGTGGTAGGGCGCGTCACTCCGTGCGCGCCGTTCAGCAAGCGGGCGGTGGACTGCGGCGCGCACGGAATGACGCGCCCTACCGACCCCAACCGCATGTTTCCAAACTTCTGAGTCTTAGTAATAATATGTTGACACTCGTCGCCAACTGTCATAGTGTCCTATGACAGTAGGCGCCGTTATGATGCTTCAGGTCAATTTCAAATCCGGGAAGCCGGTCTATTTGCAGGTCGTGGATCAGATCAAGTCTGCGGCGGCGTCCGGGGCGCTGCAATCGGGCGAGCCATTGCCCTCCATCCGACCGCTGGCCGAGGAATTGCGCGTCAACCGCAACACCATTGCGAAGGCATACGCGGAACTGGAAAGCCAGGGGGTGATCGAAACCCTGCCCGGCAAGGGCTGCTTTCTCAAGGCGAACCATTCTCCGTTCAAGAAGGACGCCCGCCGCAAAATGCTCATCGAGGAAATTGACCAAGCCATTATCGCGGCCCATCACCTTCAGGTACCGCGCGGGGAATTTGTGGACCTTGTCCGCGAGCGATTTGATCTGCTGGAGGAAAAGCAACGAGCCCACGATCACGCAAAGTCAGAGTGACGCCATGAACACCTCAAATCCCGCCATCGAAATCAGCCACCTCGCCTATGCCTACAGCAAGGCCGACGCCGTCCATGACCTGAGCCTCAGCGTGGCGCGCGGGAAGTGCTACGGACTGTTTGGCCGCAACGGCGCGGGCAAGACCACCACCATGAAATGCCTGCTGAACCTCCTGCGCCCGCGCGCCGGCAGGGTCCGGGTCTTTGGCTTGGATCCGAACAAGCACGAAGTCGAAGTGAAGCGCAAACTGGCCTACGTGCCGGACGCGGTCGCATTTTATCCGTGGATGACCGTGCGCGAGACGCTCGACTACCTCGCTTCATTCCGCGCGCACTGGAATCGCGACATTGAGCGAGACCTGCTGAATCGCTTTCGCCTCGACGCCGCACAGAAAACCGGCGCGCTATCCAAGGGGCAGAAAACTCAAGTCGCACTGACCGCGGCGATTTGCCCGGAACCAGAATTGCTCCTGCTGGATGAACCGACTTCGGGGTTGGATCCCATCGTCCGGCGTGAGTTCATCGAAACCGTGATTGGCGCCTACCAGGAAGGAGACCCGGGGAACCGGACAATTTTCGTTTCCACGCATCTCATCGCGGAGTTTGAGGGATTGATTGATGAATTCACCATCATGGACGCCGGGCGTGCCGTGCTCACGCTGGGAGCGGATCAAGCCCGCGAGCGTTATCAGAAGATCCGCGCCCGCTTTGCCAATGCGGTGCCAGCGCTCGAATTCAAAGGCGCAATGCATACACGCCGCGATGGCCGGGAATTGGAACTGATCGCCAACGGCGACGGCCCACAACTTTTGGAGCAACTGAAATTGCTCGCGCCCGAATTGCTGACCTCGGAATCGCTTACGCTGGAGGAAGTGTTTGTCGCCACATTAAAGCAAACGGTGACTTTATGAACCCCCGACTGGCGAAAGAAATCCGTCCATTGATGCTCCCGTGGCTGGTCGCGGCACTGGCAGGCGGCATGATGCCCGTATTGAGGGTGATGGACCGGACGACATTACCGTGGGCAAGTCCTTTCATGGCGGCATCCTTTGTCTTTTTTGGCTGCGTATTGCTGCTGGCGGCAATGACTTTTGGGGTCGAATTTCAGCAGCGAACATTTCAAATGCTCCTGAGTCAACCATGTGAGCGCTCGCGAGTATGGAAGGTAAAAGCGGCTGTACTCGGATTCGCGCTTGGCCTTCTCGCTCTGATTCAACTTGTGCTCCAGCAGATAGTCATTGTGAGTATGCCCGACATCGGAGCGATTCCGCTAAAGCACAGTTACGAACTGGCGCCCGGACTATCCCTGCGCACGTTGCTGTTTCCACTGGAGAAGAATCTCCTGGCCGGGGTTTTCCTGCTTGCGACGGTCTGCTCTGCGGGTTTCTGGACGTTGGTGGCCCGATCAACGATTGGAGGGATGGCGTTTAGCTTCTCGGCGATGTACTGCACTGCTGTGGTGGTCGTCTCAGTTCTCGGGAGATTCTCTGCTCCCCACGTTCGGTTTTACGATTGGCCTCAAGTTCTTGTCTTCGCCGCGGTGGGAATGGTTTATTCAGGTGCGCTCCTGTGGCTTGGCTGGCGCAAGTTCGCAGAAATGGAGATTCGAGATGTCCCCACCTCGAAAAGCCTTACCCTGCCAGAGTGGATAACTTTCCGAAAACTGGCAATGCCCCTGCGATGCCAGCCCACAGGTAATCTGCGCAATCTGCTGCGCAAGGAAGTGTGTTTGCAGAAGCCCATTCTGACAATTGCCGCCGTGTTTGCGGGCTGTTGGTTCGTGGCGCTCGGGTTATTCGCCCTGCAACCTGCGCGTGCCGAACTCTGGAATGGAATTTTTAACGGCCTGACGGTGGTTCACGTAACGATTGTCGTGCTGCTGGCCGGGTGCGTGTCACTGGGCGAAGAGAAGGCGTTGGGTCTGGCCGCGTGGCATCTGACGCTGCCCGTTTCGGTGCGCCGCCAATGGTTCGTCAAGCTGGCCGTTTCCGCCGGGGTGCTTGTGATTGTGGGCGTGCTCCTACCGTGGTTGCTCGCCTGGATGATCTCGTTCAAGACCACCGTGGGCTTTGCCTACCTCGTTGCCGACCGGGAGCGCATTGGTTTGTTTGCGACATTACTGGTGATGGCCGTGGGGTTCATCCTGAGCTTCTGGTCGGCGTCGCATGTCGAGAACACGGTTCACGCGGCGCTGGCAGCGCTGCTGGTCTGCGTCGCGATCATACCCACGGTTATGTTCGCCAATTCACTCGCCGCCGATTTTGGGGGATTGCAGACAGGCCTGATCACTTGGTTGATTGCTCAGTTTCAACTTCCTCCGGACTTCTTCCTGCGCTTCCCAGGTTGGGTCGCCCTCGGCACGTACTTTGTCATGCTGGCCATTGTGTTGATGTTGCTCGCGCAAAGTCTGGCCCGGTTCCGGCGTGCGAGGCAACAAGGCTGCGTGATGTTCAAGTCTGCAATCGTGCTGCTCACACTTGTCTTCGCCGGCACCTTCTGGTGGGCCGACTTGGCAAAATCCCTTCAACGACAGGTCGGACCTTTCACGCAGTCTTTGATCAAGGCATTGGTTGCATTGCCGCAGGCGAAAGCCATGATGGACTCAGGCCAGCCTTGGGTAGTGAGCGTTCAAGAGTTGGAACAAACCGGGATGTTGTCCGCACCGGCCAAGGTGTGGTTGCGGAACGCGCAAATAACCTACGCGCCGCCGCAGCGGCCAAGTCAATCGTCCAACGGCCAGGCGCGGTCGCGTCCCACGGTGACGGTTCACTTCCCGAATGGCCGGGAGTATTCGTGGTCCTGGTAACTCCAGCAAATCAGCCCACGCTTCCCGCCCAAAGCACGAACAATGGATGAGCCGTGAAACGAACCATGAAGCTCCTATTCGGAATCGCTGCCATGGTGGTTGGCATAGACTCGACGAAGCCTGCACTCGCACAGTGGGGACAGCGAGGATACCTGACGGACCTCAGCGTCGTGTTGTTCCTATTTGGCGTCTTGTTGACGCTCACTGGCGGTGGCGCGGCGATCCACCATTCGGGCTGACCGACCGTAATAAGCCGGTCACGGACCGGCGCACCGAAGAAGCGAGCTTAAATGGTATGGGCCAGTGTTCTGCCCGCCGGATGGAAGCCGGTTAAGCTTTGTACCGCAATCCCCAAGTTCTCAGCAGTTCGCGACAGACGCCCGCGAAATCCCCAGCCGCGTTCACCATCTGGAAGCTGGCCAAGGCCCAATGGAGTTTTTCGTAGTCGCACTTGCGACGAACCACCGGCACGATCCGGTTTTGAAAACGCCGCTGAATGAGCGCGTAGGAGAGTTCCCGTTTCACCCACATGGACTTCACCGATTGGGGCGTAAGAATGACGACGAACCAATCGCACCGGCGCAACGCCTGCCCAATCTCCTCCTGCCATTGCTGCGCGCCCCGGAGATGCGTCCGGCTATACCAAACGCTGATACCATGTCGCCGAAGCGCCCGCGCCAGTCTATCGGCAAAACGACGATCACCGGTGGCGTGGGAAAGGAACACTTCCCGGGGCTGGAGCCGAGGTTTGCGTTTCAAACTTTGGCAGGGGTGAGTTCGAATCCGTGCTCGACGTAGTCAGCGACCTGACGAGCAGCTTCTGCGACGCCTTTATTGAGCCTAACGATGGGAAACCGTTTCAATATCCAAGGAACGTCGGATGTGGGCTTTACCATCACCGGGATCAGCCTTCCTCGATACTGGCGCGCACCAAGCGCGAATTCGATTTCCTTGCGGACCCAGTCAGACTTCATTGCCTGTGGGGAAAGCAACACCACCAAGGCTTCGGACTCATTCAAGGCTTTACCAACTTCCAATGCCCAATTCTCACCGGGAAAAAGCGTATCATCCGCAAACCAGACGATGTGTCCCGCATCTTCCAAGCGGGACGCCAGTTCCCTTGCGACTTCCCGGTCGGATTCAGCGCTGCTCAGAAAGACTTTCATGTGCCGACAAGCTAATGCGATCCGATTCGAGCGTCAACGTGGTTACATGTGCGCGATGATGTTGTCGCCGAACTCTGAGCACTTGATCTGCGTGGCTCCGTCCATTTGCCGGGCGAAGTCGTAGGTGACCTTCTTCGATCCAATAGCGCCGTTAAGTCCTTTGAGAATCAAATCCGCCGCTTTGGTCCAGCCCAGGTAGCGCAGCATCATTTCGCCAGACAACACAACGGAACCGGGATTCACCACATCTTTGTTCGCGTATTTCGGCGCGGTGCCGTGCGTGGCCTCGAAGATGGCGTGGCCGCTGAGGTAATTGATATTGCCGCCGGGCGCGATGCCAATGCCGCCCACTTGCGCGGCCAGCGCGTCACTCAGGTAATCACCATTCAGGTTCAACGTGGCAATCACGTCGAAATCCGTCGGGCGCGTGAGCACCTGTTGCAGTGTAATGTCGGCGATGGCGTCCTTGATGACGATGCCGGCGCCGGGTTTGCCTTCGGGAATTTTGCACCACGGTCCGCCGTCCATCTCCACCGCGCCGAATTCGCGTTTGGCCAGGTCGTAGGCCCAGTCGCGGAACGCGCCCTCGGTGAACTTCATGATGTTGCCCTTGTGGACAATCGTGAGGCTCTGGCGCTGGTTGGCGATGGCGTATTCGAGGGCGGCGCGCACCAGCCGTTCGGTGCCGGGTTTGCTCACGGGTTTGAGGCCGATGCCCACGCTGTCAATGTCCTCCGCACCAAACCGGATCTTCTTGAAGGCGGATGGGAGTTCCTTTTGCAGCAGTTCCAGAATCTTTTTCGCCTCCACCGATCCGGCCTGGTAATCAATCCCGGCGTAGATGTCCTCCGTGTTCTCGCGGAAGATGACCATGTTGACCTTCTCCGGATGCTTCACGGGCGAAGGCACGCCGGTGAACCATTGCACGGGCCGCAGGCAGACGTAGAGATCGAGCATCTGGCGCAACGCCACGTTGAGCGAGCGGATGCCGCCGCCGACGGGCGTGGTGAGCGGACCTTTGATGCCGACGAGATATTCCTTGAAGGCCTCGACGGTGTCGTCGGGCAGCCAGTTGTCGAACTTGTTCTTCGAGGCCTCCCCGGCGAACACCTCAAACCAGGCAATCTTGCGTTCACCCCCGTAAGCCTTCTTAACCGCCGCATCGAACACGCGCTCACTGGCGGCCCAGATGTCCGGCCCGGTACCGTCGCCGCGGATGAACGGGATCACCGGATTGTCCGGCACCGTCAGTTTGCCAGCTTTGATGGAGATTTTGCCGCCTGCGGGCGGAGTGACGTCTTTATAGGCCATGGTTCAGTTCCCGGTTTGGAGTTGCGATTTCAAAACTTAAGTCGGGGAACAGAGTCAAGTTCACGGCGGGAGAAATCAAGGAAAGAAACCTCGTACAGACACTGCGAACCGCTTCCACCCGCCAGCGGAAGCGCCGGTGGCTGATTGGCCGCGATCACATCTTGTGGATTCCGCGACGACTGCGGGCCAGTTTCAGCAAACGTGTGCCAGGCAAAAGACCGGGCCGAAGCCCGGTCTTGCGGTTTGTTCCAAGCCAAGTGCGTTTTCTCAAGGAGTACGCAAGCGGAAGTAGCGGGAGTTGCCTACGGAAACCGGCGTAGAGTGGGGACTCGTGGCCCCGTTGACATCGGTGTAGGTGCCATTCACCAGCACGGATTCCTGAAGGACATAGTTGCCTTCCCAACTCAGTATCACGTTCGGGCTGGCCCATTCGATTTCGATGCGGCCCGGCGGCGGCGGCGCGTCGCTCACCGTGACCACGGCGGGCGGGCTGACAATGGTGCAATTCGCGTCCGAGACTTGCACGCTGTACACCCCGGCGTTCTCCGGTGCCACACTGGCGATGTTGTATGTGCTGGTCATCGCGCCGGGAATGTCATTGCCGTCCAGCCGCCACTGATAATTGTAAGGCGGGGTGCCGTTGGCGGTCACGCTCAGGTTGAGCGGATTCCCCAGGTAAGCGGTTTGACTCACGGGCGCGCTGCTCAAGGTCAATCTGGCGGTGGTGTCGCCCACGGGCAACACGAGCAGCCGGATGGAAATGGGCTGGCTCAGGTCCACCACCGGGAAGGGACGCTCACTGCCGTTGGCCGGAGCGCGTTGCCAGATGGTGGCCAGGGAATCGGACAACTGGAATGAGTAGCGCAGGCTCTTGGTGCCGGTGTCCGCATTGTCACTGGTCACCACGGACACGTTGGGTTGGGCGAGCGGCGGTCCGCCCAGAATGCCGGCGGAACTGGGATTGCCAAAGATGACGGTGGGTTGGCCGTTGGTGTAGGACTCAAACCCTTCGATGAGCGTCTCGCCGTTCACCAGATTATCAATGTAGATTTCGAACGGCCCCGTATCGGTGGTGTCTTCCACGCAGAAAGCAATGCCGCCCAATGCGGCGTAGGGATTGCCGTCCGGCAACGTCGGGCTGCCGCGAAAGGTGAGTTGCGGGTCGCCAAAGAACCCCGGATACACCGTCACGGTCTGCCAGCACTGCTCGGGATAGATCACAATTCCACCGGCGGGTGCGGTGGCAAAGCCGCCGGTAAGTCCGAAGGCGGGAATCCAATACTCATTGGCCGTTCCGGCCGAACTGGCACCGATCGGGCCAGTGAGAGTCGGATCCTGATCCAGAATCAGCGATACGCGGAGAGCGGGATTGGCGCCGCCGCCCACGATGGGACCAAAGGTCGTCGGGTTGGGAGCGCAGCCTTCCTGACCCGCAATCGTCTGCGTAGCGACAATCTTCTCCCCTTTGACCAGGGCGGTGGTTGTCACCCGGTTCACCCCTTCGGTGACTCCACTGCTCAACTGACCGATTTGCAGGCCGTCCGCATAGACAGTGACAGCCGTGGCGGCGGCATCCACGCCAGGCACGTCCACGTAAGTTTGTCCTGCGGCCACCGGGCCATGGACCGGCGGAAGCGCCGCCGTGTTGATGCAGGGATCACTGATGCCTTTGAATCGCAAAGGGGCAGTATAAACCCGCCGACTGAAACTCGGTGCTCCCTGCGGAGTAACCCCATCCATCAGCGTGTCGGAGTAGGTGAAAGTGAGTTCCGGCTCCACCACGCCGACGTCGTTGGTGACGTAGCAGACGAAATTCCAGGTGCTCTGGGGACCACCAAAGCCCAAAGTCTTGTTTGTCGAAAGCGTCCCGCCCACGCAGGCGATGTCCACGGCAATGTCGTTGGGAATGGAACTGGAGACTGGCAGAGTCACCGAAACTTCGTACACACCGCCGGCGTTGGCGAGGGTGGGTTTCACCATCCAGATGGGAACGCCACCGGCGCCGAAGCGCGTGCCGTAGGCCGGCACCGGGTCTTGCGCCACGCCGCTGTTGCCACTGGAGTCAGTAAACGTTCCACTGACCTCCAAATAGGGTGGATAGTTGTTCAGCACGCCACCGCTGAGGCGTGAGAGGACCAGTACCGTGTCCGCCACGGCGATGGCCGTCGTGAGCACGCTCGCGAGTAGAGCCAAGGTCATGCCTTTGACTGCGGCTGTAGTTGGGGGGGAGTTGAGGAGACTTCGTTTGTTCAGTTTCATGCCGAGAGATGTTAAAGGTTTCAGCAATTTCCTAGTCCTTTCTGCCCCTCTGCCCTGAAGCTGTCAAACTTTTTCACTCTGCCGGCCGAGTCGTTCGGTGGCGTTGCGCAGTGCGTCCGCAAGGTAGCCCCCGGTTGGTTTCTCTCGCAGGCGTGTCTTTGCTGGCGCGCTCCATCATCTCAAGCTCAATCTCCGCCACTGGCGCATTGACATAGTATCGCTATGCGATAAGGTGTCTCGGTGATTGTCAGTTTCGCCTGTGCGGAGACGGAGCGCATCTTTCGCGGGGAACGTTCGCGGAGGGTGCCGCCGGACATTCAGAACACGGCGCGGCGCAAGCTCGAATACTTGCACCGGGCCAGGGTGCTGAACGATTTGCGGATGCCGCCGGGCAACCGGCTGGAAGCGTTGGCCGGCAACCGGAAAGGCCAGCACAGCATCCGCGTGAACGATCAATGGCGGATTTGTTTCGTCTGGCGCAATGGCAACGCGGAGCAAGTCGAAATCGTGGACTATCACTGAACGAATTATGAGCAAGAATAAAGACAGACTCGCTCCGGTGCATCCGGGCGACGTGTTGCGCGAGGATTTTATGAAGCCGCTGAACTTGACCGCCTACGCGGTCGCCAAGGCCATTGGCGCAACGCCCATTGCCATCAGCCAGATTTGCCGGGGCAAGCGCAGTGTCAGCGCGGAAATGGCGTTGAAGCTCGGGCGGCTGTTCAACGTGTCGCCGGAACTGTGGATTGGGATTCAGGCCGATTACGATCTTGAAGTGGCCCGGCGGCATTGCGAGCAGCGAATTGAACGCGACATACATCCGCTGGCGGAATTGCACCCCGCCTGAGAAGTTCGTTTGCTTCTGGGTCTTACCTTCGGCGTGGAGCTTCATAGCTGCCTCTCCGTTGGCCGTTGTCACGTCCTGACGCCTTACGCCGCTCGCCCGTCCATCCTCGCCGCCGATCAATACGACCTCGCCCGGAAGTTGCATATAACCTACGCATTGCAGGGCTAACCACCGCCGCGAATCGAACATTCCCACCCGCGCCGCCAAGCCAAGATTGATGCTGAAATTGAAGCCACGATTGCGCGAGTGTATGGCCTTCCAATTGGCACGCGGAAGGGCGTGCTTGACTATGCAAAGCACGTCATCTTGAACATGGCGCGGCGCTGGACAGAGCTTTCCCATGAGGAGAAACAGCGATTGCAGAAGGTGCTTTTCCCCGAAGGAGTGAGTTTTGAGAGCGGCAATTTAGAACCGCCGCAACCTGTCTGCTCTTCAAGCTCTTGGAGCAGCCGCAAGGTGACGAGCCAAGGTTGGCGACCCTACCGGGACTCGAACCCGGGCCGCTGCCGTGAAAGGGCAGTGTCCTAACCGCTAGACGATAGGGTCGTCCAAGGCTGCGAAATATAAGGATGCTCACCGTGTTGTCACGCTAAATTCACGTTTGCGTTGCATGGTGGTTTCCCCTAGGGTGCCCGGACATTTGGCATGAAGATTTTTCTTGATGGAAGGTATTACGACGAGCGCACCGCAAAGATATCCGTGTTTGATCACGGATTGCTTTACGGCGACGGGGTGTTTGAAGGGATTCGCGCTTACAACGGTCGCGTGTTCAAACTCAAGGAGCACATTGACCGACTATTTTATTCCGCTAAAGCCATCCTGCTAACAATTCCGATGTCCCATGCGGAGATCATGCGCGCGGTGGTGGAAACCTGCCGCCGCAACCAAGTCCGCGACGGTTACATCCGCCTGCTGGTCACGCGCGGCGTCGGCACGCTGGGGTTGAATCCCAACCGCTGCAAGCGAGGCTCGGTAATTATCATTGCGGGAAAGATTCAGCTTTACCCGCCGGAGTTGTACGAACGCGGGATGGAAATCGTCACGGTGCCCACGACGCGCAATTTGCACAGCGCCGTTAATCCGGCCATCAAGTCGCTGAACTACCTGAACAACATACTGGCGAAGATTGAGGCCAACAACGCGGGTTGTGAGGAGGCCATCATGCTCAACGTCGAAGGTTATGTGGCGGAGTGTACCGGCGACAACGTCTTCATTGTGAAGGATGGAGATTTGATGACGCCGCCGCTTTCCGCGGGAGCGCTCTACGGAATCACGCGTCGGGTGGTGATAGATTTGGCGCAGGAGGCGGGCCACCGGGTGTCCGAACCGAACCTCACACGCTACGACCTGTTCAACGCGGATGAATGTTTTGTGACCGGCACGGGGGCGGAGATCGTGCCGATCGTGAAGATTGACGGGCGGGTCATTGGTCGCGGCAAGCCCGGCAAAATCACCCGCAAACTCGTCGCCCGCTACCATGCCTTGACGAAGGCGTCAGGCGAGCCGATATACGCATAGGACTTATGGTGTGCTGTATTTGCAAGGCGAAGCCGGCCACGGTGCATTTGACTCAGATCCAGGGAGACAAAGTGCAGAAGGTGGACCTCTGTGAGGACTGCGCCAAGGACAAGGGCGTGAACGATTCCACTTTCGCCATCGCCGACATGCTGCTTGGTTTGGGCGCCTCCCAGGAAATTGAACAAGCGGCCGGCGGCCCCGACGTCAAATGCCCGAAGTGTGGATTCTCGCAATCCGATTTCAAGAAGTCCGGCCGGCTAGGTTGCGCCGAGTGTTACACGACTTTTGCCGAGGGATTGGAAGGACTGCTTAAGTCCATGCACAAAGGCATCCACCACGCGGGCAAAGTGCCGGAAGGATTGCGCCAGACGCGCGATCTTTCGGATCGCTTGAACTTGCTGCAAAAGAAGCTGGCCAAGGCGATTGCAGCCGAGAACTTTGAAGAAGCGGCGTTGCTGCGCGATGAAATCAAACAGATATCCAGTCGCCCGGCCAGTCCCGTGACGACGCCACCATGATGGAACTCAACGACTTTCTCATTTCGCCGGCCGAAGTTGCCCGCCGAAAAGGCCCGCACGACCGTATTGTCATGTCCAGCCGCGTGCGTTTGGCGCGCAATGTCCGTGAAGGGGTGTTCCCCGGCTGGGCCAAAAAGCCGGAAAGAATCCGCGTGATGGATCTGGTGCGTCCGGCTCTGGAGAGTCTGCCCGAACTGAAAGGGGCGTTTTCGGAATCCATGGAACGGCTCAGCACACTGGACAAGACACTCCTGGTGGAACGCCATTTGATCAGCCGGGAACACGCCGCCAAGCGTGAGGGCAGCGGTCTGGTGCTGAATCGGGAGGAAAGTTTCTGCGTGATGATCAATGAAGAGGATCATTTGCGCATGCAAGCCTTGCGCCCGGGATTGCAGCTTCGGCAAGCGTGGGCCGCCGTTGACCATCTGGACTCCGAACTGGAGAAGAAGTTGAATTACGCTTTCAGCCCCGAACTGGGCTACCTCACCGCCTGTCCCACCAATCTCGGTACGGGTATTCGGGTGAGTGCGATGCTGCACCTGCCCGGGTTGGTGCTGGCGGAACAGATCAATCCCATCATCCAGTCCGTGAACAAACTTGGCCTGGCCGTGCGCGGACTTTATGGCGAGGGCACCGAGGCGTTGGGGAACGTTTTCCAAGTGTCCAACCAGATGACCCTGGGCGAATCCGAAAGCACCATTGTGGAACGCCTGGAAAAGGTGCTGGCCCAGATCATCGAGCACGAGGAGAACGCGCGCGGCACGTTGCTGGAGAAGAAACCGAAGATGGTCCACAATCATATTGGGCGGGCCTACGGGATACTCGCCAATGCCCACAGTATCTCCTCCAAGGAAACCATGAATCTGCTCTCCCTGTTGCGGTTGGGCGTGGACTTGGGATCCTTCCCGGGCGTGGACCGGGCACTGGTGGATGAGTTGATTCTCCTGACCCAGCCGGCCCATCTGCAAACCGTACATTCCGGCAAACTATCGGCCGAGGAGCGGGACTTGCTGCGGGCAGACATGTTGCGTGGACGATTGAAGCCGGTGAGCCGCCCGGTCGCGAAAACCGGCGGCGGATTGGACAAAGCAGACAATTGATAGCAACTTGCAGCAGTTATGGCAGACGATTCACTAAACAATTTTACACCCCGCGCCCAGCAGGTGCTCGCCTTGGCCCGCAAGGAAGCTGACCGTTTCAATCACAACTTTGTCGGCACGGAGCATTTGCTCCTGGGACTGATCAAATTGGGCCAGGGCGTGGCCGTTAACGTCCTGCAAAAACTGGGGTTGGATTTGGAAACGGTCCGCATGGAAGTCGAGAAACAGGTCGGTACCGGACCGGACCAGAAGATGATTGGCAACATTCCCTATACCCCGCGGGTCAAGAAAGTGCTCGCGCTCGCGTCCAAGGAAGCCAAGGCGCTCAATCATACCTACGTGGGCACCGAGCACATCCTGCTGGGGTTGCTGCGCGAGGGCGACGGCGTGGCGGCGCGCGTGTTGAAGAATCTGGACGTGGACATTGAATTGACCCGCCAGGAGATTCTGAAGGAGCTGGATCCGAACTTCGCGGCGCAAGAGGAGCAGGCTTCCGGCGAAACTTCCGACAAACCGTCCGGCCCCGGCGACAAGAAAGGCGAAGTCAAAACTCCGGCGCTCAAAGCCTTTGGCCGGGACCTGACCGAAATTGCGCGCAAAGGCGAAATGGATCCGGTCATTGGCCGACGGAGTGAAATCGAGCGCGTCATCCAAATTCTGTGCCGCCGGACAAAGAACAACCCCGTCCTGCTCGGCGAGGCGGGCGTGGGCAAGACCGCCATCGTGGAGGGACTCGCGCAGGAAATCGCGCGCGGCAATGTGCCCGAATTGTTGCTCACCAAACGCGTCATCACCCTTGATCTCGCGCTGATGGTGGCCGGCACCAAGTATCGGGGCCAGTTCGAAGAACGCATCAAGGCCGTGATGGATGAAATCCGCCGCGCCAAGAACATCATCCTGTTCATTGATGAGTTGCACACCATCGTCGGCGCGGGATCGGCGGAAGGCACCATGGATGCCTCGAACATCATCAAGCCCGCGTTGAGCCGCGGGGAAATGCAGTGTGTTGGCGCCACCACGCTCAACGAATACCGCAAGTACATTGAGAAGGATGCCGCCCTGGAACGCCGCTTCCAATCCGTCAAAGTCGAAGCCCCTTCCATCGAAGACGCGGTGGAAATTCTCAAGGGCCTGCGGCCCAAATACGAAGAACACCACAAAGCGGAATTCACCGACAAAGCGGTCGAGGCGTCCGTCAAGTTGTCCGATCGTTATATCACGGATCGGTTCCTGCCCGACAAGGCCATTGACGTGCTGGACGAAGCCGGCTCGCGCGCACGGATCAGCACCATGACGCGCCCGCCCGAAGTCAAAGGGATTGAAGGCGAAATCGAGGAAATCAAGTCCCGCAAAGAGCGCGCCATCAAGAACCAGGATTTTGAAGGTGCCGCCGCCATGCGCGACAAGGAAAAGCAAGCCAAGGAACACTTGGAGACTGTGCTCCGGGAATGGCGCGCCAGCCGCGAGGAAAAGCGCGTGGTCGTGGACGAGGATGACATCCTTCAGATTGTCTCCAAATGGACGGGCGTCCCCCTCCAGCGGATGGAACAAGGGGAGATGGACCGCTTGCTCGCCGTCGAAGGTGAAATGGAGAAAGTGGTCATTGGCCAGCGCGAAGGCGTCAACGCCATCTGCAAAGCCTTGCGGCGCTCGCGCGCCGACTTGAAGGATCCCCGCCGTCCCATCGGCACCTTCCTGTTGCTGGGCCCCACCGGTGTCGGCAAAACGCTCCTCGCCAAAACGCTCGCGGAACAAATGTTCGGTGACACCAAGTCGCTCATCCAGCTCGACATGAGCGAATACATGGAGAAGTTCAACGTCTCGCGCCTCATCGGTTCGCCGCCCGGTTACGTCGGTTACGAGGAAGGCGGCCAACTCACCGAACAAGTGCGGCGCAAGCCCTACTCGGTGGTTCTCTTTGACGAAATCGAGAAAGCGCACCCCGACGTTTGGAACATGCTGCTGCAAATCCTCGAAGAGGGCAAACTCACTGACAACGTGGGCCGCGTGGTCAATTTCCGCAACACGATCATTTTGATGACTTCCAACGTCGGCTCGGACACCATCCGACGGCAGTCCACGCTCGGCTTCTCGCCCATCACGGACGAGAGCAGCTACGAAAAGATGCGGGACAAGATCCTGGAAGAGTCCAAGAAAGTCTTCCGGCCCGAGTTTCTCAACCGGCTGGACGATGTCATCGTGTTTCGCTCGCTCACGAAGCCCGACCTCATTCAGATACTTGAATTGGAGATCTCCAAGGTCTTGGTTCGCCTCAAGACGCGGAACATTCGCCTGGAACTCGACGAGAAGGCCAAGGACTTTCTGGTCGAGAAGGGCTACGACCCACAGTATGGCGCGCGTCCCATGCGCCGGTCGGTGGAGCGGTTCCTCGAAGATCCCCTGGCCGAGGAAATCCTGCGCGGCCACTTGCACGAGGGCGAACCCATCCAGGTGACGTCGGATAAGGAGAAGCTGGTGTTCAACCAGACCACGGCCGCTGAAGGCGCGCTTTCAAGCTGACGCTTTCAGAATGTCATCCTCAGACGCTCATCGCCTTCGCCTTTTTGGACCAAACGCAGATCACCAACGGTGAATCAGGCAAGAATCCTCCTCCGCTCAGGATCGTAAGGCGGACGCAAATACGCCGTGGCCGGATAGCGCCGGCCTGAGACATTGATCTCGAACCGCCCGGACTGGACGAACTCCGGCGTTACGACCGCTGAGTGGCTCACATATCCCATCGCTATGGCACCACCAACCGAATGACCGTAAGAGCCTGAGGTTGTGCAGCCCACGGGCTTGCCGTCGCGATAAATGGGCTCGCTGCCCCAGAGCACCGGCTCGGGATCTTCGAGAACAAAAACCACAAGCCTCCGTCTCACACCGGCCTGCTTTTGCGCCAAAAGCGCTTCGCGACCGAGGAAGGGCTTGTTCCAGTCAATCGCGAAGCCAAGGCCGGCTTCCAATGGCGTGTCGTCTGGCGAAAGTTCCGCGCCCCACGCGCGATAGCCTTTCTCCAGTCGCAGCGAATTGATGGCGTAGTGGCCGGCATTGGTAACGCCCAGGTCGGTCCCTGCGGTCATGATCGCGTCATAGACGAGCACAGCTTGGTCCATCGGCACGTGCAATTCCCAGCCCAGTTCACCGACGTAGGTGAGGCGCACGGCCCGGACAGTCGCGTGGCCGACGCTGATGATTCTGGAAGCGAGAAAAGGAAACGCGGCGTTGGAAAGATCGGCATCGGTTACGCGGTTCAACAGGATGCGCGCGTTCGGGCCCATCACACCAATGATGCTGTAGGCATTCGTAACGTCCACAAGCTCCGCCCGTTCACCCGTGCGCAGATTCCTCGTGATCCAGTCGAAGTCACGCACGGTCTGCGAACTGCCGGTGATGATGAAATACTCGCGCGGACTGGTACGAACCACCGTGAGGTCGCTCTCGAATCCACCCCGTTCGTTGAACAAGCCGCTGTAAACCGCCTGGCCGATGGGCACATCCACGTTGTTGCCGCAAAGCCGTTGGAGGACGTTGACCACGTCGTCACCCTTGAAGACAAACTTGGAAAAACCGGTCTGGTCGAACACGGCGACGTTCTCGCGCGTGGCCCGATGTTCGGCGGCGTGATTGGCGAACCAGTTTTGGCGGCCGAAGCTGTAGTCAACAACGGGTTGTTCGGCGTAGCCGCCGACGTGAGGAGGCGGGGCGCCAGCGGCTTGGGTGGCATCCGCTTCATTATCTCGGCGGCTGCGCGCAAACCAGTTTGGCCGCTCCCAGCCGTTCTTCACGCCAAAGCAGGCGCCTTGCGCGGCGAGGCGGTCATGCAACGGTGATTTGCGCAAGTTGCGACCGGTTTCGAGTTCGCGATTCGGCCAGGCCATCTGGTAATGCAGACCCAGCACTTCGGTCACGCGCTCACGCAGGAACGCGCGGTTGTTGGCCCACGGACCGAAGCGGCGCACGTCCACGGACCACAAATCCATCGTCGGCCGGCCTTCCAGTATCCATTCGGCGAGATACTTTCCCGCGCCGCCGGAACTGGCGATGCCGATGGAGTTGAAGCCGGTCATCACAAAGAGATTCCGCAGTTCCGGGGTTTCGCCCATGAGCCAGTTGTTGTCGGGGGTGAAACTTTCCGGCCCGTTGACAAATTTCTCGAACCCGCATTTCTCCAACGCCGGAATGCGCCACCTTCCTCCCGCCAACGGCTCCAGATATTTTTCCCAATCGGGATTCAGCAGCTTGAAGCTGAAGTCGTCGGGAATCTTCTCCACCAACCAAGGCTTGGTGAATTTTTGAAACGCGCCCAGCATGATACCTTTGCCCTCACCGCGAAAGTAGATGCACAGGTCGGGGTCGCGGCCCAGCGGCAATTCGTCGTAAGCACCCTCAATCGGTTCGGTGACAATGTAATGATGCTCGACGGGATACAACGGAAGATTGACACCACAGCGCAAACCGAGTTCGCGCGACCACATGCCACCGGTCAGGACGATACACTCGGCCTTGATGCTGCCCTGATCGGTTATGACCCCGGTAACGCGTCCGGCCTTGTGTTCAAGGTCCAACACCCGTACGCCTTCGATAATTTTCGCTCCACGTTGCTGCGCACCTTTGGCGAGCGCCACGGGGACTTCCTTGGGAATTACCTTGCCGTCATGCGGCAGCCACGCCGCCCCGAGCAGATCGTCGTTGCGCATCAGCGGCCAGCGATGCTGCGCTTCCTCCGCGCTGATGATGTGCGCCTCAACCCCCATCAATTCCGCCATTGCACAAGTGCGCTCAAGTTGAATCATCCGATCCTTTGATTTGCCGACAATCACGCTGCCCACTTGTTTCCAGCCGACGGAGTGGCCGGTTTCTTTTTCCAGACCGGCGTAAAGTTCCGCGCTGGCCATGTTGATCCGCGTCATCGTGTTGGTGGTCCTCAAGCGTCCGACCATTCCGGCGGCGTGCCACGTGGTGCCACCGCCGAGTTGGTTTTGCTCCAACAACAGCACGTTTTTACGGTCAAGCTTTGTCAGATGATAAGCGACGCTGGCGCCGGCAATGCCGCCGCCGATGATCACAATTTCCGCTTCTGAGGGTAGAGTCATAATCAGTCAGGTCGTGGTCCGCTGCTCAACTTGATGCAGATGCATGTGCTCATCACTGGTCCGAGCACAGTTCGTTGGGTCATTGAA
>JAANMT010001242.1_pt1 | contig 25596 bp, 23 predicted proteins | sample 7279711 | NCBI WGS metagenome assembly JAANMT01 (sample SAMN14094538, study PRJNA606508) | bioreactor metagenome | isolation source: A lab-scale SPAN reactor treating ammonium-rich wastewater day 1 | place: Ireland: Galway | collected 2017-01-16 | reverse complement strand
CTGCGGGCGGCGCGACCGGCGGCTCGGACGCCGGAGGCGGAGCCGCGACGTCGATCGGCGGCGGCTCCGGCACGGGCGGCGGTGCGACCGCGATCGGCGGCTCGGGCTCCGGCGGCGGCGCGGGCGGCTCCGGCGGAGGCGCTGGCGGCTCGGGCTCGGCGGCGACCGGCTCGGGCGCCGCCGCCACCGGGATCGGCGTCGGCACGCTCGCGGGCCCGGACTCGTCGAAGAAGATCTCCTCGCGGGCCGCCGGCGCTGCGGGCGCGGGTTCCGGCGCGGGCGCCGCAGGGGCGACGACGGGCGCCGGCGGGGGCTCGACGACCGGAGGCGCCGCCTGCTCGCGCACGGCGAGCACCTTCGACACCCGCTCCAGGATCTCGCGCGCCGCGGCGTTCTTCGGGTCGGCGGCGAGCGCTTCCTCGGCGGCCGCGCGCGCCTCCTGCAGGTTGCCGTGGACGAGGTGCTCGCGGGCCGCCTCGAGCAGCGTGTCCGCGGTGCCCTGCTCCTCGGCGGCGGCGTCGAGCCGCGCGCGGAGCGCGCGGGCGCGCGGGCTCTCGGGGGCCAGCTTCGCGGCCCGCGCGGCGATCTTCTCGGCCAGCGCGCGGTCGCCCTGCTCGAGGTAGCCCTCGGCCACGGCCACCATCTGCTCGATCTCGCGGTCCTGGATCGCGGCCTCGATCTCCTTCGCCTCGAGCTGGATCGAGGCGTCGTCGGGCTCCAGCTCGAGCAGCTTGTGGCACAGCGCCAGCGCCTTCTGGAGCTGGCCTTCCGCCCGGGCCCGGGCGATCTCCGCGCGTCTCTCGGCCATCTCGTGCTCCACCCTCCTGCGCAGCGCCTCCACGGGGTCGGCCGGGGGCTCGCCCCGCGACCGCTCCGCCTCGCGCACGACGCGCTCGAGATCCTCGTGCATGGCGTCGAGCGTCGCGTAGCGATCGTCCGGGCTGGTGGCCAGCGCCTTGAGGATCACCTGCTCGAGCCCCGGCGAGTACTCGCTCTTCGGCAGCAGTTCCGCGGGCGGGCGCTCGTGCGTCACCTTGAACAGCACGGCGGTCAGCGAGTCGGCCTCGAACGGCTTGCGCCCGGCCAGCAGCTCGAAGGCGATGGCGCCGACCGAGAACAGGTCGGAGCGGTGGTCGGCGCGCTGGCCGTTGATCTGCTCGGGTGCCATGTAGTGGGCGCTGCCGAGCACGAGCCCGCTCTTGGTCAGGTTCGACGACTGCAGCCGGGCGATGCCGAAATCCATCACCTTGACCTCGCCGTCGGGCGACACCCGGATGTTGGCGGGCTTGACGTCGCGGTGCACGATCCCGGCCCGGTGCGCGAACGCGAGGCCCTCGCAGAGCTGCAGGATCACGTCGACCTTCCACGAGATCGGGTGCGGCTCGCGGTTCTGGATCACCCGCTCGAGGTCGGTGCCCTCGATGAACTCCATGGCGATGTACGGGCGGTTCTCCGCGTCTTCGCCGAAGTCGTAGACGGTGACGATGTTGCGGTGGCGCAGGCCGCCCGCCGCCTGGGCCTCGCGCATGAACCGCTCGCGCAGGTCGGGGCTCTCCGCCAGCCCCTGCAGCATCATCTTGAGGGCGACCTTGCGGTTGATCACCGAGTCGCGGGCCTCGTAGACGGTGCCCATCCCGCCCTGGCCGAGGACGCGGATGATCTCGTATTTCCCGACGCGCTCCGGGTGTTTCACTTTCGTGGCGGGTTCCGCGAGGATTCTACGGCCACCTCGGGCCCGCGGCGAACACGCGGCAGCCCGGGCGCGAGCCGCATCTCGCCGTCAGCCGCGGATCGGCCGCGGGCGCCCGTGCTCGTCGACCGAGACGAGCACGACCTCGGCCTCGGTCACCTTGACCCGCTCGCCGGAGCCCGCGCCCCAGCGCTCGGCCTCGACGCTGACCTTGACCGTCACCGAAGTCGTGCCGACCCGCAGCGTCTCCGTGTAGAAGTTGACGACGTCGCCGAGGAACACCGGCTGGTGGAACTCCACCTCGCGCATCGCCTTGGTCACGTAGCGCAGCGGCGCCACCTTGCGCGCCTCGACCGCGGAGGCGAGGTCGATGTGGGACAGGATCACGCCGCCGAAGATGGTGCCGTAGGCATTGGTGTCCTTCGGCAGCAGCAGCACCTTGATCGCCGGGACCTTCTCGTCCGCCATCGCCTCGCCTCCCCCGCCGCTAGCGGGCCGCCGCGGGACGCGCGGGCTCGTCCTTCGGCATCGGCTTGCGCGGCAGACGGTCGGGCCGCGTCGCCGCCTGCCACACGAAGCCCGCCATCACCGCCGCCGCCTGCTTGAGGTCGGCCTCCTGCAGGCGGTCGTACTCGTCGAGGTTGCGGTGGTGGGTGCGGCTCTCGTACTCGATGTCGTCCTGGATGAACTGGAAGCCGGGCAGCCCGACCTCGTCGAAGGCCGCGTGGTCGGTGGAGCCGGTGTCGCGCAGCGTCACGGTCGTCGCGCCGAGGTCGCGGTAGGGCTCGAGCCAGCGCTCGAACAGCTTCGCCGCCGCGACGTTCTGCTGGGCGTAGATGCCGCGGATCTTCCCGCTGCCGTTGTCGAGATTGAAGTAGGCGGAGAGCAGGCCGTGGCCCGCGTGCACGGTCAGCGGGCCGGTCGGCCGCCGCATGAACGACGGCGTGTCGTCGCTGGCCGGGGCCGGCGGGCGGCTCGCGAAGTGCTTCGCCACGTGGGCGCGGGCGCCGAGCAGCCCCTGCTCCTCGCCGCTCCACAGCCCGACCCGGATCGTGCGCTTCGGCGTGACGCCGAGCGACTTCAGGATCCGGATCGCCTCCATCACCACCGCGACGCCCGCGGCGTTGTCGGCCGCGCCCGTCGCGGCGTGCCACGAGTCGATGTGGGCGCCGAGCATGACCAGCTCGCCGCGCTTGTCGGAGCCGGGCAGCTCGGCCAGCACGTTGGCGTCCATCGCTTCGGCGCCGCCCGCGAACTTCACCCGCACGTCGACCTCGACCTCGACGGTGCGCCCGGCCTGCACCAGCCGCGCCATGCGGTTCCACTGCTCGGCGCGCACGTGCAGCCACGGCACGCCGGGGTCGCCCTTCTCGCGCGGCCGCGTGCTCTGCGCCCGCACCTGGCCGTCGGTGCCGGCCGGATCGAGCACGGCCGCGACCTTCTCCTCGACGAGGAACGCGGCGATCTTGCGGCGCAGCGCCCAGCGCCGCATGAACTGCTCGCGGCGGGCCGGGTCCATCGCTCGGCGGCCGCCGACCTCGAAGGCGGCCAGTTCCTCGAGCTCCTTCTCGTCGTAGCGGTCGAGCGTCGGCTTCTCGCCGAGCGGCACCGGCACCGGCTCGCCGAGCAGCAGCACCTTGCCCGCGAGCTTGCCCTTGTGCTTCGCGAGGTCCTCTTCGCTGTCCAGCTTGACGACCACCGCCGCGCCGCGCACCGGGCCGTCGGTGCCGGGCGCCCAGGCCCGCGCCACGACCGTCAGCGGCTGCGCCCACGGCGCCACCTGGTGTGCGCTGGCGCGCTCCAGCGTCCAGCCTTCTCCGAACGGGCCCCACGGCTCGAGCTGGGCGTTGGCGAGGCCCCACGACGCGAGCTTGTCCTTCGCCCAGGCGTTGGCCCTCGCGAGTTCCGGCGAACCGGTCAGCCGCGGGCCGAAGCCGTCGGTCAGCTCGCGGGCCAGGTCCATCACCTGCGAGCGGGCGAACGCCTCCTGGCGGATGCGGGTGGCGATCTCGAGGTCGACCGCCTCTTCGGCGGCCGGCGCGGGCACGGCCAGCGCGAGCTGGCTCGCGACGGCGAAGGCGGTGATGCGGCGGAAGGCGTTCATCGGGGCTCCCCTGGCGAGTGTCTACAGTTCCTGCAGGAACGGGTTGCGGCGGCGCTCGCGGCCGATCGTCGTCTCCGGCCCGTGGCCGGCGATCACCCGCGTGCGGTCGTCGAGGGTCAGCAGGCGGTCGCGGATCGAGGCGAGCTCCTGCTCGAAGTCGCCGCCGGGCAGGTCGGTGCGGCCGACGCTGCCGGCGAACAGCGTGTCACCCGCGATCAGCAGCGGCTCCGCGGCGGCGAAGTGGAAGCAGAGGCTGCCGGGCGTGTGCCCGGGCGTGTGCAGCGTCTCGGCCTCGAGCGCGCCCGCCTTCACGCGGTCGCCGTGCTCGAGGTGTTCGTCGACCGCCGCCCGCTCCGGTGCCGCCAGCATGCCGCCGAGCCACGAGGCCTGCACGCCGAGCATGTCGTACAGCGGCACGTCGGCGCGGTGCAGCATCAGCTTCGCGCCGGTCGCGTCCTTCAGCTCGGCGATCGCGCCGACGTGGTCGATGTGGGTGTGGGTGATCAGGATCGCCCGGCAGCGCAGGCCGTGCTCGCGCAGCACCTGCTGCACGCGGGCGGGCTCGTCGCCGGGGTCGACGACGATCGCCTCGCCCGACGCCGGGTCGCCGATCACGACGCAGTTGCACTGGAGCAGCCCGACGGGAAACGTTTCGACCAGCATCGAATCCGAATCCTACGCGAGACGGCGCAGGGCGAAGAGCACCAGCGCCGCCGCCGCGATTCCGGCCAGCGCGTCGACCAGGTAGTGGAAGCCGCCGTACACGGTGCCGAGCGTCAGCAGCGCCGACAGCACGGCGAGCGCCAGTCCCAGCGGGCGCGACTCGCGCCACGCCGCGGCGCTGGCGACCAGCGAGGCGGCGACGTGCGACGAGGGGAACGCGGTACCCCAGGCGGAGCCGCCCTCGAGCAGGCGGTGGGTCAGGCGCGCCAGCGCGACCTCGGCGGCCGGGCCCGACACGGGTGGCAGCACGTAACGCGGGCCGGCGACCGGCAGCAGCAGGAACACGACGTAGCAGGCGTAGAACGCCGCCATCACCGCGGTCACGACCCGGCGCGCGCCGGCGCGGTTGCCGAGCAGCCACGGGCCGAGCGGCGCCGCGGCCAGGATCAGGTAATAGGAGAGGTAGCCGCCGTGCAGCAGCGTCGACAGCCACGGCCACGGCGCCGCGTTCATCCAGCTCCGCGCGGGCTGGCCGCCGAACAGCGCGGCCTCCCAGGCCTGCGCCTCGAGGTCGAACGACAGCCCGTGGGCGCGGTTGAGCACGCCCACCTGCTGGTAGAGCGCGAACAGCGCGAGCAGCGGGTAGAACTCGCCGACGAACGCCAGCGCCCCGCCGCGAGAGCGCAGGCGCGGTGCGAGCAGGGCGAGGCCCGCGAGCGCCGCCAGCGCCGTCACCTGGACCAGGGCCGCGCCGCCGGCCAGTCCCTTCCACGGCAGCGCACCGGCGACGAACAGCGCGTACGCGATCGTCAGCCGGTCCAGCGTCGTCCGCTCGTTCACAACCATCCCGCCCCCCGGTAGGCCTCGGCCGTGCGCCGCAGCCCTTCGGCGAGCGGCGTGGCCGCGCGCCAGCCCGCGTCGCGTTCGAGCGCCGTCGACGAACAGGTCCACGCCGGCGCCAACAGCTCGGGCGCCTTCTCCGGCGACAGCACGCTGACCCGGCCCGTGAGTCGCGCGGCCACGCCCGCGACCTGGAGCGCGGCGCGGACCAGCGGCGCGGGGAGCGGCACGGCCCGTGGCGCGCGCCCGACCGCGGCGCCGATCGCGGCGACCAGCTCGCGCTGGCTGACCACCTCGGGCCCCGCGGCGTGGTACGTGCGGCCGAGCGTCGCCTCCGCACGCGCGGCGCACAGGAGCGCCTCCGCGAGGTCGGGCCCGTAGACGAGCGAGAGCTCCTGGCGCCCGTCGCCCAGCAGCGGCGCGACGCCCGCCCGCGCCAGCCGGAACAGCCGCAGGAACTCGCGGTCGCCGGGGCCGTACACCGCGGGCGGGCGCACGATCACGAACGGGGCGCCGGCCGCGCGCACCGCCTCTTCGCCCGCGCGCTTGCTCTCGCCGTAGGGCGTCACGGGCCGCGGCGGGGCGCTCTCGTCGATCGGCGCCCCGCGCCGCGAGGGCCCGCTGACCGCCAGCGAAGAGACGTGGACGAGCCGCCCGACGCGAGCGCGCGCGGCCGCCGCGGCCACCCGCCCGGCGCCCTCCGCGTTGACCGCGAAGAACGCGGCGCGCGACGGCGCCGCCACGGCGCCTGCGACGTGGAAGACGACCTCGGCGCCGTCGACCAGCCGCGCCAGCGCCGCCGCGTCGTCGAGCCCGCCTTCGACCAGCGCGCAGCCTTGCGCCTCGAGCGCCGCGCCGCGGCGGCGGTCGCGCACCAGCGCGCGCACGGCGTGCCCCTCGCGCCGCAGCGCCCGCGCGAGATGGCCGCCGACGAAGCCGGTGCCGCCGGTGAGCGCCGCGATCACCCGATCCGCTTCTCGTACACGCGGTACGTCTTGTAGACCTCGAAGCCCATCCGCACCAGCGCGTTGCGCATCGGGTGGTTGTCCTCGAGCACCCAGCCGGCCTCGCCCCAGGTCACGCCGCGGGCGCGGCCGTTCTCCCAGATCCGCGCGTAGAGCAGCGCGTCCACGCCGCGCCGGTGCCACTCGGGCAGCGCGCCGAGGATGATCACCCGCACGCGGTCGATGCGGCGGGCGGCCCACAGCACCTTGAGCACTCCCGGGAACAGCCGCCCCGAGGGGTTCTTCCGCAGCGCGACGTTGAAGTCGGGCAGCGCCACCGCCACGCCCACGGGCTGGCCGTCGACCTCCGCGAACAGCGCGAGTGCGGGGTCCACGATCGGCCGCAACTGCTTCGCGAGGTGGTCCATCTCGTGGTCGGTGAACGGCACGAAGCCCCAGTTGTGCTCCCAGGCCGCGTTGTAGAGCCGCTTGATGTTCTCCACCTCGGCCGCGAAGCGGCGCAGGTCCAGCGATCGGACCCGCACGCCGTAGCGCTGCTGGACGCGCCGGGCGCCCTCGATCAGCCGCGGCGGCACGCCGTGCTCCCAGGTCTGGTAGGCGTACAGGTCGCGCACCTTCCGGAGGCCGTGGGCCTCGAGCAGGTCAGCGTAGTGCGGGGGGTTGTGCGGCATCATCAGCACGGCGGGCGTCTCGAAACCCTCGACGAGCAGGCCGGCCTCGTCGTTCATCGAGGGGTTGACCGGGCCCCGCATCGCGTCGCAGCCGCGGTCGCGCAGCCACCCCTCGGCAGCCGCGAGCAGCCCGGTCGCCGCCTCCGGGTCGCGCTCGCACTCGAAGAAGCCGAAGAAGCCGACGCGGTCGGCGTGGATCTCGTTGTGGCGGCGGTTGACGATGGCGGCGACGCGGCCCACGACCGCGCGGCCGCGGCGGGCCAGGAACAGCTCCTGGTCGGCGTGCTCGTGGAACGGGTTGCGCCGCGGGTCGATCAGGGCCGCGGCGTCCCGGCGCAGCATCGGCCCCCAGCACGGGTCTCCGGCGTGCAGCCGGTAGGGCAGCGCCACGAAGGCGCGGCGGTCGGCGCCGGCGCGGACGGGCTGGACGGCCAGGGGCTCGGTCACGGCCCCGGATCCTAAGCGTTTCCCCCCTTTGTGGCCCGAAACGCTTCTGTTACAGTCCTGCCGTTGCCCGGCTGCCGCTCGCCGGGGCTTGCACGAAGGCTGGCCGCGCGCGCGGCCGCGGGCGGCGCAGGGCCAAAGTTTTCCTGGAGAACCGGTCATTTCGAACAAGGTCTTCGTCGGCAACCTGAGCTTCGACGTCACCCGCGAGGAACTGGTCGAGGCGATGAACGCCGCGGGCAAGGTCGTGGACGCCAAGATCCCGACCGACCGCGAGTCGGGTCGTCCCCGCGGTTTCGCGTTCGTCGAGTTCGAGACGGACGAGATGGCCCAGAAGTGCATCTCGCTGCTGAACGGCCGCGACCTGAAGGGCCGGGCGCTCCGCATCAACGAGGCCGAGAACCGGCCTCCGCGTCCGGCGGGGGAGCGCCCGTCGTTCGGCGGCCCGCGGCCCGGCGGCTTCGGCGGGCCCCGACCCGGGGGCGGAGGCGGAGGCGGGGGCGGCTTCGGTGGCCCGCGCCCCGGCGGCTTCGGCGGCGGCGGCGGCGGCCCGCGTTTCGGCGCGCCTCCCCCTCCCGACTTCGGCGCCAGCCCCGGGCCGACGCGCCGGCAGCGCGACCGCGGCACGGATCGCAGCTTCGAGCGCCCCAACAAGAAGCGCGAGGGCGGCGGACGCCCCGAGAGCCCCGACAAGCCCGTGCCTTCCGCGAAGAAGTACAAGCGGCTCGAGGATTTCGACGACTACGACGAGTAGCGGCGAGGGGCGGGCGCGCGCGTGATCCTGCCCCTCCTCCTGCTGCTGGCTGCGCTCCCGCCGCGCCCGTTCGGCGAGGAGCGCCAGTTGCTGGACCGGCGCCTGGCCGCGCTGTCCCGCGCCCTCCCTGACACGCCCACCGGGCAGGCCGATGCAGCCCACGCCCGCGACCTCGGGCTGGCCGCCGGGCTCACCGCCGTCGATGCCCTCGCCCGCCCGCCGCGCGAGGCGGGCGCGACCGGCGAAGTGCTGGTCGACGTCACGGCGCTCGGCCTGTACGTCGAGATCGACCGCTTCTTCCGCCAGGTCCAGCTCTCGCCGCGGCTCGTCGACGTGGTGTCGGTGACGCTGCAGGCGACGCCCGACGAGCGGGTCAAGCTCGACGCGGTGCTGAGCTTCCCCTACCGCCCCGCGCGGGCGCCGCTGCCGCCTCCGCCCGACGACATGCGCGCGCGCGCCGCCGGCGTGCCGCGCGCCACGGCCGACCAGTTCCTGCGCGACCACGCGCTGCTGCTGGCCAAGGCCGAGCAGGCCGCGACGCTGCGCCGCGCCCGCCGCAACCCGCGGCTGTTCCTCGCCGAGCTGGCCGCGATCGTGCGCGAGCGCCCGGTCACCCTTTCCTACGCGAAGCTCGAGGACGACTTCGTGGTGCGCGGCCTCGCCGCGGGGCTCGGGCCGGTGCTCGGCCTCGAGCGCCGCTTCGAGCGCGGCTTCTTCCGCATGAACCAGTTCATGGCCGTGCGCGAGGGGGCTTGCCAGCGCTTCGAGGCCCGCGGGCGGGCGCCGATCGCCGGCCCCGACGCCGACCTGCCGCTGCCGGCGGAAGACGCCTTCCGCCAGGACGAGGCGCCGTGCCGGCTCGACCGCGACGGCACGACGCTGGGCACTGCGCGCGCGCCGTCGGGCTCGAAGCCGGGCGCCGGGCCGCTGACGCTGCGGCTGCGCGACGTCGATGCCGCCGACGCGTTCGGCGCGCTGCACGCGATCACCGGCCAGGCCTTCGTGGTCGACGAGGCCGTGGCGGGCCGCCTCAGCGTCGAGTTCAACAGGGTGACCCTCGACGAGGCGCTGGCCGCGCTCGCGAAGCTGGGCCTCGCGATCTCGCCGCCCGCCGCGGTGCGGCGGGTGGCCGTCGGGCGCTCCGTGGCCGCGCCGGCGCCTTTCGCGGGCAACGGCGCGACGGGCTCGTTCGCGCTCAAGCGCGCCAGCGTGAGCGACCTGCTGGCGGTGATGACGGACGCGGATGCGTCGCTGGCCTCGCTCGGCCCCGAGGGCGCGCTGGGCCGGGTCAGCGTGTTCGCCCGCGACGTGCCGCTCGGCGAGCTGCGCCAGGCGGTGCTGGAGAGCGCGGGACTGCACGAGACGCTGGAGGACGACCGGCGGCTGCTCGCGCGCGAGGGCGAGGCGCCGGGCTCGACGCCCGTCGCGGCCAGCGGCGCGGTCGCGCGGCTGCAACCCGCACCGCAGGACCTCGCTCTCGGCGAGATCGCGATCGCGGGACTCGGCAACGCGGGCGGCGCGTCGCTCGCTTTCGCCTACTCGCCCGCCGGTACGCTGTTCGTCTACCGCGCCGGAGACGCGCTCGCCGACGCGACGATCCGCGGCGTCGAGGCGACGGACGCGCTGATCGACACCGAAGACGGGCCGCTGCGCCTCCGCCTCGCGCCGCTGCGCTAGACGAAAAAGGGGCTGGGCCATGCTGGCCTCAGCCCCGAAGTGGCTCTTGTCGCGAGCCGGCGCGCCTTCACGGCGCGTCCTTCGTCCCGTCAGGTCCGCCAGGCTGCCCGGGCCTTGCTGCGCCGGCCCGTCAGCCTTCGGCTCTGTTCGGTGGAGTGTCTTCCATCAGTGACGACCTCCGACTTCAAGATGGCGCGCGGGCCGCCCGCCGTCAAGCGAAATCGGATGGCCCGTGCGCTAGCGCACGAGGTGGTACTTCTCCTGCCGGCCCAGCGCCCAGCGCATGTGGCCGTCGGCGCCGAGGATCGCGTCCTCCTCCTGCGCCGAGCGCAGCGGCTGGCCGCCCCACTCGGGCACCGGCGTCGTCGCCTGCAGCTCGATCGAGAACCAGGTCGACGCGCGCAGCTTCACGTCGCCGCGCACGGGCACGCCCTCCTGGCGGTCCCACAGGCCGATCAGCGGTCCCGCGCCGTGGCCGTGGTCGCCGATCGGGTGGCAGTACACCGTGCCTTCGATCCCCTCGGCCTTCATCGCGGCGAGCGCGTCGGCCAGCACCTCGTTGCCGGTGCGGCCCGGTCGCATCCGCTCCATCACGAGGTCCTGCAGCCGGTTCGACCGGCGAAGCGCCTGCTGCAGCCCCGCGGGCGCTTCGGTCTCGCCCGGCTTCAGCACGTAGCCGACGTGCTGGGTGTCGGTGGCGAGGCCCATCGCGTGGATGCCGAAGTCGGTGTGCAGGTGGTCGCCCGGCTGGATCACCACCGCCTCGCGCGGCGCGATCGGCGCGTCGGCACCGCGGCCCGCGCGCTGCACGCTGACGCTGGGCGGGAACCACTCGCCGTAGCCGAGGTCGTTGACGCTCTGGCGCAGCCACCACACCACGTCTTCGGTGGTCGTCACGCCGGGCGTGATCACCTCGCGCGAGAAGGCGCGGGCGATCAGGGCGTGGACCGTGCGCTGCATCAGCACCCAGGCCGGCTCCATCTCCGGGAGCCGGGCCTCGATGTAGCGCAGCGGCAGTTCCTCGGCGCGGACCAGCCGGTCCTTCCACGGCCCGAGCGCCTGCTCGAGCTGTTCCTTCTCGCCGGCCGTGATCCCGTCCGAGAACGCGTGGCCGTGCGACACGTTGATCGCGATGTTCTTCGGCTGCCGTTCCTCGACCAGCTTGCGCAGCAGCGCCCACTGGCCCTGGCCCCACAGCTCGCGCGACTCGAGCGCCGGGTCGCGGTACACCTCGTACAGGCCGCCGTTGCTGCCGCCGCCCAGCGCCAGGCGCTCGACGCCCTTCTCCTCGCCGCGGTCGAAGAAGACCAGGATCGTGCGCCGCCGCGCGGCCATCACCGACGGCGACACCAGCGGGAAGAACACCGGGTCCTCGGCGTACTCGCGGTTGACCACCAGCCACATGTGCACGCCGTGCTCGCGCATCAGCCCCGGCAGCACGCGCTCGAGCCGCAGCTTCAGCCACTCCTGGCGGACGCGGTCCTGCTCGCGCAGCGGCGGCAGCTTCTCAGGCATCGACGGCGGCGGCGCGGCGGCGCGCGTGCCCGGGCTCGAGGCGAAGAGGCCCGTCGTCGCGACGAGGGCCAGGGCGGCAGCGAGGGTGCGGCGGCGGAAGGACATCGGCAGGCCTCCTCGGGGGTGGCGGCGATTGTAGCGGCCGGCTACGGCGTCGGCGGCGCTTGCGGAAGGACGAACTCGAGCGCCGCGCGCAGCTCGGCCTCGACCCGCGGCGGCAGCTCGTGGCCGACACCGGGGTACGAGCGCAGCAGCACGGCGCCGCCGGCCGCGCGCAGGGCGGCCTCCGCTTCGCGGTTGCTGGCGAAGCGATCGTCGCGCTCGCCGATCAGCAGCGCGATCCGCGGCAGGCGCGGCGCCGCCGTCGGCACCGGCGCGGTGCGCGCCTCGTACGAGCCGCCGATCAGCACGACGCCCGCGAACAGCTCCGGCCGGGTCAGCGCCAGGTCGAAGCCGGCGTTGCCGCCGCCCGAGTAGCCGACGGCGACGATCCGCGCGGGATCGATAGCCGCGCGCGACCGCGCCTGCTCGATCGCGCGCTCGATCAGGTGGAACGCGTGCTCGGCGACGCCCCAGTCCCAGCCGTTGCCGAGCGCGGTCAGCCCCTGGGCCAGCACCAGGTGCGCGCCGCGCTCGCGCGCCAGCGGCCGCAGGAGCGGCGCCAGGTAGTCGGCGCTGGTGCCCGACGGGTGCAGGCCGACGATCAGCGGCGTCGGCCTCGCGGCCTTGCCGGGCGCGTCGTAGTGCAGCAGGCGCGCCTTCTTCGCCGGCCCGTCCGCGAAGCGCGCGAGCTCGGCGGCGGCGTTGGCCTCGATCCGCGCCCGCACGTCCTCGAAGCCGGGCACCGCGCGCACCGGGTCGAGCACCGCGGCCCGCGCCAGCGTCGCCTTCCAGGCGAAGCCGCGCTCGGCCGCCAGCCGCAGCGCGTCGAGCGCGGATGCCGGATGGCCGCGGGCCGCGCGCACGCGGGCGAGGTCGAAGGCGGCCAGCGCGTCCCGGGGGTCCTTCTCGACGAGAGCCAGCGCGAGCGTCTCCGCGGTCTCGAGGTCGCCCCGCGCCGCGGCCTCGCGCAGCTTCGCGCGCGCGTCGTCGCCCCACCCCGGGGTGGCGAGCGTCGCGATCAGCAAGCCGGCCAGTGCGCTCCTTCGCATCGCGCAAGAGCGTAGCAGGCGTCGCGGCCCGCCCGCAGGAAGCCCTTGTCCCACGCGGCCAGGCGATGAGAACCTCCTCCCGTCATGCGCCGCCTGCCCTGGCTCGCCGCGGTCGCAGGGCTCGCCGCCTGCACCTCGCGGCCGCCGCAGCCCGCGCCGCCCGCGCCCCCCGACCCGCGCAGCGGCGAAACCCGGGTGCGCTCGCTGTCGCCGCCGCCTGCAGGCGAGGCGACGATCGAGACGGCCGAGTCGATCACCCCGGCCTACGCGAGCGCGGACAACGCGCTGCCGGAGTTCCCGCGCTACGCGCTCGACGCCGGCTGCTCGGGCGGCGTCGTGACCGTGCGCCTGTTCGTCGGCGCTGACGGGAACGTGACGGGCTCCGAGGAGCTGGGGCCGCCGCCCGGCGGCCGCTGCCACGCGGCGCTTTCGGGCGCAGTGCATGCGGCCGTGGGCCACTGGCGTTTCGCGCCCGCGTTCCGGGTGCGGCAGGTGCCAGCGGGGGACGGGTCTTCACGGCTGCCGCGCTGGGAGCAGACACCGATCCCCGTCTACCTCGATTTCGAGTTCACGTTCCTCGTCAGGGACGGCCGCCCTGCCGTGGAGGTGCGATGACGGGCGATCTGCTAACGTCCCGCCCGTGAAGCTGACCGCGAAGCAGCGCCAGTACCTGAAGGGGCTCGCCCACGGGCTCGAGCCGGTCGTCCGGGTGGGCAAGGCGGGCGCCACCGCCGCGGTCGTCGCCAAGACGCTCGAGAGCCTGCGCGCCCACGAGCTGATCAAGGTGCGGATCGACGAGGACAACCCCGAGCGCGCGGCGATCGCCGGGCAGCTCGCCGAGGACGCGGGCGCCCACCTCGTCTCCACGATCGGCAAGCTGGCGATCCTGTACCGCCCGCGCGACGAGGACCCGAAGGTCACGCTGCCGCGCTGACGCGCGAAAGGCCGCTCGCGGTTCAGCGGCGCTTCTTGAACGCGTCGCCGAGCAGGCCGCTGGTCCCCCACATCGCGGCGATCGTCCCGAGGAGCGCGGCGATCGGACGCCACGACTCGCCTGCCGTCAGGTGATTGACGAAGGTCGCCCCGGGCGGAGCGGTCGAGGTGAGGTAGAGCCCGGCAACCGTCGCCAACCCGCAGAGGGCCGCCAGCGCGGGCACGGCATTGCGCAGCCAGAAGGGCATGGCCAGCCTCCCGGCGGATCCTACGCCCCCGCTCTCCCCCCGCACCCCGGGACTCGGGCGCAGAATGGGAGGCGGGGGCCGTCGCGCTCCCGGGAGGCGGCCATGGGGCGGCTGCTGTCGCTGCTGCTGGGTCTCGCGGCGCTGGCGTTGTTCGGGCTGGGCCTGATCTTCTCGCTGGTCAGCGGATCGACGCCGGTGGTGATCGCCTGGCTCGCGACCCTCTTCCTGTCGTACGGCGTGCTTCGCGCCTTCGGCAGGCGCGGCGCCGGCGCGACGTGCGTGGCGGTCGGGCTCGGCCTCGTCGCCAGCGTCGTCGGCAACGGCGTCGCGATCCGGCCGCCCTCGCAGGCCGCGATGGAGGCGTGGTACCGCACCGACCCGGCCGGCTTCGACCGGCTGCGGGAGCGGGTCGCGTCGGGTGCGGGGACCCGGGCGGAAGACGAGGCGCTGCTGTCGGCGGCCGGGTGCCGCGGCGCATGGCCCGGCCCGGACGGCAGCGTGCACGTGTTCTGCCGATCGTGGGGCCTCGCCAACCAGGGCTGGCGCGCGGGCCTCGCCTGGTCGCCGCGACCGCCCGCGCCGCTGCTGCCGACACTCGACGGGTTCCCGTCCACGCGGGTCCCGGGGCACGACCGTGCCTACGCCCGGATCGAGGGCGACTGGTACGCCGTCATCGTGTGGTGAGCGCTCACGGCAGGTCGAAGCGTACCGTCACGGTCATCACCACCGGCACCGGTACGCCGGACAGCAGCGTCGGCGCGTAGGCCCAGTCGCGCACGGCCGCCACCGCTGCCGCATCGAGCACCGGGATGCCGCGCAGCACGCGGACGTCGCTGACGCGGCCGCGCGCGTCGATCACGCACTCGAGGATCACGATCCCCTCGATGCGGGCACGGCGCGCTGCCTCGGGGTACTCGGGCTCGACGAAGCGCAGCCGGCGCGGGCCCGTCAGGCTCGACACGCGCACGGGTTCGACCGCAGCCGCCGGCTCGAAACCCGGCCCGATCGGGCCCGGACCGAAGCCGGCCCCATCGCCCGGGATGCCGCCACCCGGGTCGCCCGCGCCACCAAGGAGGCAGTCGGGACACGCGGGCACGTCCTCGAGCAGGCCGTCGGCGGGGGTCAGCGGCTCGACGGACGACGGCACGGGGATCGAGGGCTGGGTCACGCGCGGCACCACGACGCGAGGCGACGGCGGTCGCGTCACCGTGGTCGAGCCTCCCCCGCCGGCGGGCAGCACGACCCGCGGCACGGGCGGCGGCGGCGCAGCCGGAGCCGGTGGCAGTTCCGCGTCGCTCAGGAACGGCGCGGCGACCAGCGCCGCGATCCCGGAAGCGTGGGCGCAGAACGAGACGAGCGCGGCGCCGCGTCCGCGCGCGCGGGCGGGGCCGACCAGAGACGAATCGAACAGCGATCGAGCCATCGGGACCTCCAGCGGGTCCCCGCCGCGGCCGGCCACCGCAGGGTGTGATTTGGGAGCTTGGACACCGGGGCGACCCGGCGGTTCCCTGCTCGTGGCGCGGCGCGACTCGCCCGGGCCCACGATCAGATGGAGCAGGTCGCCTTCGCTCGTCAGGCCCACCTCGAGGTCGCCGTGGGTCGCCAGCACGCTCCCCGGTGTATAAAGGCGTGGGGCGCCAGGGAGGGAAGATTGTCCCCAACGCTGTGCTCGCTCACCCTCACCTCTGCTGCTCTCCTCGCCGCGCCCACGCCGTCCCCCGAGATCGACAACGTCGCCGCCTTCGCGCGCCTGTACGGGGTCGTGCGCTTCTTCTACCCGAGCGACGCGGCGGCGCAATTGGACTGGAACCGGTTCGCCGTCCACGGGGCGGGGCGCGTGCGGGGAGTGCGGAGCGAGGCTGAACTCGAGGCGGCCCTGGAAGGACTCGTCGCCCCGCTCGGTCCGGGCATCGAGATCAGCGGGGAACTCGCCCCGGCGGCCACCACTCCGGCGACGACCGAGCCGCTCGTGGCCTGGCGCTACCTTGGCGCGGGGCTCGGCGCGGCGGTGGGCCCGTACCGGGCCAAGCGGACAAACCGGGCTACCCCGCAGCCGGTCGAGGGCTTCGCGACCCTGATGCAGAGTGTCCCGGCCGAGCCCCACCGCGGAAAGGCCATCCGCCTCCGCGCATGGGTGCGAGCCACCTCGGCGGAAGCGGCCGCGGGGGCGGCCCTTTGGCTGCGAGTGGACCGCCCTGCCGGCAAGACGGGCTTCTTCGACAACATGGGCAACCGGCTCGTCCGCGAGCCGGAGTGGCGCGCGTACGACATCGAGGGAATGGTGGCCGACGACGCGACGACGATCGCGTTCGGCCTAATGGCGCTGAAGGCGGTGACGGCCGATTTCGACGGAGTCGAACTCGCGGTCAAAGGCGAGTCGGGCGGATGGGAGCCCGTTTCGGTGGCGGACGGGGACTTCGAGGACGAGGCGGGGGGAGACGCGACGGGAGCGTGGCTTCGCGCGGGGTCGAGCAGCGCGGCCGTCTCCCGACCGGCGGAGGACGCGCCGCAGGGCGAGCGGTACCTTCGACTCGCGCCTGCTGCCGCGGGCGTCGGCGACGCGGAGCTCTTCCCCGAGGCCGCTCCGCAGGCAGGCACCCACGTCGACGTCGACCTGGGCTCGGGCCTGCGGGCCCGCGTCCCGCTCGTGCTGAAAGACGGCGAGGCTCGCCCTGATCCGACACGAGCCCCGGCGCTCGAGGCACTGCGCGGGGCGCTCATGGCGGTGCCCGACCCGGGCCAGGAACCCGACCTCGATCAGAGGCTGGCCGACGTGGTCGTGGCCTGGAGCGTCTTCCGGCACTTCTACCCCTACTGGGCCGAGGTGGAGGTCGACTGGGACGCCCGCCTCGGGCCGAGCCTCGAGGCCGCCCGGTCGGCGCAGACACGGCCGGCGCAGCGCGGGGCCCTCCTCGGCCTCGTCGCCGGCCTCCGCGACGGCCACGGCTTCGTCGCGGACGGGCTGGACAGGTCGGAGCGCGGAGCGCTGCCGGTGACGCTCGCGGTCGTCGAAGGACAGGTCGCGGTCGTGTCGAGTGCCTTGCCGGCCGAGGCGCCCGTCGGCGCGATCGTGACCGCGATCGACGGGATCCCCACGGCGCGGCGCCTCGCGCGCGAGCTGGCGCTCGCGTCGGGCACCGACCGCTGGCGCGAGGTCAAGGCGATGCGGGCACTCACGAGCGGGGTGAAAGGCGGGACGGTGAAGCTGGAGCTCGACTCGGGCTCCGGGCCGACAGTGGTCTCGATGACGTTCGGCGCGCCGCCACCCCTCACGACGCGGCCCGCTCCCCTGTCCGAGCTGACGCCCGGCGTCTTCTACGTGGACCTGACGCGGGCGAAGATGGCCGAGATCGCGCCCCGGCTCGAGGCGCTGGCCTCCGCGCGCGGCGTCGTCTTCGACGTGCGCGGCTATCCGGAGGACGGCGGCTACGGCGTCCTTCCGCACCTCCTCGATGCGCCGGAGAGCGACCGTTGGATGCACGTGGCGAAGATCGTCGGGCCTTTCCACGAGACGGCGGGGTGGAACGACTTCGGCTGGGACCTGAAGCCCGCCGCCCCGCGCATCTCGGCAAGGGTCGTCTTCCTGACCGACGGCAGCGCGATCAGCTACGCGGAGTCGGTGCTGGGCTACGTGGCCGATCGCAAGCTGGGGACGATCGTGGGCAGCTCGACGGCCGGCGCCAACGGCAACGTGGCGAGCTTCGTGAGTCCGGGCGGCTTCCGCCTCGGCTTCACCGGCATGCGCGTCACCCGCCACGACGGCCGCACACCTCATCACCTCGTCGGCGTGACGCCCGACGTGCCCGCGGCGCCGACGCTGGCGGGCCTCCGCGCCGGGCGCGACGAGGTGCTGGAGCGCGGCCTGGCCATCGCGAGCGCCGCGCCCGAGAGCTCGCGCCCGCACCCGTAGAAGACACGCCGTGGCGCGGCCTCAGGCGTCGAGCAGCGCCAGCAGCTTCGTCGTCGTGTTCCAGTTGCGGATCGTCAGGCTCTTGTAGATCGGCTGCGAGACGAGGCGCGTGAGGTGGCTCTGAGCGGCCCGACTCGTGAGCCGCGAGAAGTACAAGACGCGATCGACGCCAGCCCGGGCGCTCACGCTCTGCATCGCCAGCGCGGCCGTCAGGGGCGCCTTCAGGAACAGCACGTCGTAGCGATGGAGGTCCGGCTCCGCGCCGAAGCCCGCCGGCGCCCGCGCGACGACGGCGGCCAGCTCGTCGCGGGTTCGCACCACGACGCTGGCCGCGTAGCCGAATCGTTCGGACAGCAGCCGCTCGAGCTGCCTTTCCAGGGCGGGTCCGCGGGTCGCGGCGGCGGAGAACAACACGTTGCCGCTCTGGATGTAGGTCGCGACGTCGGCGAATCCTGCCGCCTCGAAGCAGCTCCTGAGGTCGGCCATCCGGATCAGGTTGTGGCCGCCGACGTTGATCCCGCGCAGCAGCGCCACGTGGCGCACCTGGCCGGCGGAGCGCCGGGCGGGAGCGGGTTTCGGGACCATGACGACGTGGATGATGGGTGCAGGTGCCGCGGCATGACAAGCGCCATCGCGTCGCCAGCCCCCTGCGCGGGGAGCGTCAACGGCCTGAACTTTCCCCTCGCGATCGCCGTACCGAGACTCATGACCCGCTGCTGGACGACCGGCACCACGCGCCCGCGATGAGCCCGGTGCTCGTATCGGACGCTGCCGTCGTGTCTGCGGTCGCCGCCGTGCTCGTGTCGGCATTCACCGTGGGGGGCACCTGGTGGTTCGGGCGGCGCGCCGACGGCTACAGCCACCTGCGCGACACGATCAGTGAGCTGGGAGCCGCGGGCACGAAGGACGCCAGGGCCGTGGCCTGGCTCTGGTTCGCCCCGAGCGGCCTGCTCTTCGCGGTGGCCGCGCTGGCGCTCGGCGAGGCGCTCGGGACGGACGACGCGCAGCGAGCCGCCTTCCCCCTCGCCCTCGTGGGCGTCGGCTGGGTCGGGGCCGCGATCTTCCCGTGCGACCCCGGAGCGCCCGCCCTGGGCACGATGCGGAACCACCTCCACAACCTGACCGGCGGAGGCGCCTACCTGGCGGGCGCCGCCGGCCTGTTCGAACTGGGTCGCGCCCTGGAACACAGCCAGCCTCTCGTCGCCCTGCTCGCGCGCGCGGCGGGGGCGGTGGTTCTGCTCGGGCTCTTCTTCATCAGCCTCCCGGATGTTCCGGTCCGCGGGCTGATCCAGCGCGTCATGGAAGCGCTGCTCCACGGGTGGCTGCTGCTCGCGGCAGCGAGCGCGCTGCCCTACTCGTAGCGCAGCGCCTCGATCGGGTCCTGGCGGGCGGCCTTGAGGGCGGGCCACAGGCCGAAGGCGATGCCGACCGCCGTCGAGACGCCGAAGCCGAGGCCGATCGACCACGCGGGCGCCGCCGCCTCGAACTCGAAGGCGACCCGCGCCAGCAGCGCGACGCCGAGCCCGAACGCGATGCCGAGCGCGCCGCCGACGCCGGTGAGCGTCACCGCCTCCAGCAGGAACTGGACGGCGATGTCGCGCCGCGTCGCGCCCAGCGCCTTGCGGATGCCGATCTCGCGGGTGCGCTGGGTGACGTTGACCAGCATGATGTTCATCACGCCGACGCCGCCGACCAGCAGCGCGATGCCGGCGATGACCAGCATCGCCGCCGCGACGCCGCCGGTGATCTGCTGGAAGTTCTGCAGGTTGCCGACGCTCGTGAAGAGCGCGAAGTCGTTGTCCTGGCCGGGCCGCAGGCCGCGCCGCGCGCGCAGGATCGCGGTGCCCTCCTCGATCAGCGCGTCGAAGTCCTCGGGCCGCCGCGGCACCGTCGCGATGTGGATGGTGTCGCCGCCGCCGTTCTTGACCTGCGGGAACTGCTCGTCGAAGGCGCTGATCGGGATCGCCACCTGGTTGTCCTGGCTGCCGCCGAGGAAGCTGCCCTTGCGCTCGAAGACGCCGATCACCCGGTAGGCGCGGCCGGCCACGGTGATCTCCTGGTCGATCGGGTCGCGGTGCGGGAACAGCGCGTCGACCACGTCGCCGCCGATCACGGCCACGGCCGCCGCGTGGCGCACGTCGGGCTCGCCGATGAAGCGGCCGTCTTCGACGAAGTGGCTGTTGGCCTGCGGGTACTCGTGGGCCGCGCCGAAGACGACGGGCTGGTTGGCCTCTTCGCGGCCGGCCTTGACGACGGCGCCGCCGAACAGGTAGCGCTCGGGCGACACCGCGCCCACGTAGCGCGAGAGGCGGCGGATCGCCTCGGCGTCCTCGATCGTCAGGTCGCGGCGGTTGCGCTGTTCCTCGGGGATCTGGTCGGGCCCGCCGAAGCGCGGCTCCCACTTCTGGAACTGCACGAGGTGGGTGCCGAACGAGGTGAAGGCGGCCGTGATGCGGTTGTTGAAGCCGACCACGAAGCTCACCATCATGATGACGGTCGCGACGCCCGCCATCACGCCCAGCAGGGTGAGGAACGTGCGCAGCTTCTGGGTGCGCATCGCGTCGAGCGCGAAGCCGACGTTCTCGCGCAGGTTGAAGGCGACCCGGCGGCCCATATCAGGCCTCGCTCCGCAGCGCGTCCACCGGCGGCAGGTTGCTGGCCTGGCGCGCCGGCCAGTAGCCGGCCAGCAGCCCGACGACCAGCGACAGCGCGAGGCCCAGCGCGGCGATCGGCGGCGTCAGCGCGGCCGGGAACGACAGCCCGTTGCGCACGCCGAAGGCCATCACCACGCCGACGCCGATGCCCGCGACGCCACCGAGCAGCGACAGCAGCGACGCCTCGAGCAGGAACTGGCGGCGGATGTCGCGCTTGCGCGCGCCGAGCGCCAGCCGCACGCCGATCTCGCGGGTGCGCTCGACGACCGCGACCAGCATGATGTTCATGATCACGATGCCGCCGACGCCCAGCGACACGGAGGCGATCAGCAGCGTCAGCAGGAACGTCGCGGCGGAGATCTGGCGCCAGAGCTGCTGCAGGTTCTCCGCGGTGACGACGCCGAAGGGGTCGGGCGCCCGGAACGAGGTGTGCCGCAGCGCGCGCAGCACGCCGCGCGCCTCGTCGACGGAGGCCTCGAGCCCCGGCACGCCGCCGCGCGCGCGCATCAGGATGTCGATCGAGTCGCGGCTGCCGAACTGGCGGCGGTAGGCCTGGAAAGGAACGTACACCTCGGCGTCGCGGCTCTGGCCGAGCGTGCGGCCCTGGCGGGCGATCAGGCCGATCACGCGGTACGCGCGGCCGCCGACCAGCAGCTCGCGGCCGATCGGGTCGAGGTGGGGGTAGAGCTCGTCGCGCACGTCGGCGCCGATCACGGCCACCGCCTGGGCCGTGTCGTCCTCCGCGTCGGTGAAGTAGCGGCCGGCGACGACGTCGAGCCGCACCAGCGGGCCGTAGACCGCGCTGGTGCCGTGGACCTGGACGCCGCCGAGCCGGCGGTCGCGGAAGCGGACCGCCGTGCGGCTCGAGGCCTCGGCGGCGATCGACTCGGAGTGGCGCAGCAGCTCCTTCAGCTTCAGGTACTCGTCGTAATCGATGTCCTTGCGCTTGAGCGCGTCGAGGAACTCCTCGCGGCCGCGGATGATGCCGAACTTGGTCAGCACCCAGACGTCGGGCGCCAGCTGGATCACCCGCTCCTGGACGTAGGCGTTGAGCCCGTTGATGACGGCGATCACCCCGGTCAGGGTGCCGACCCCGATGATGATGCCGAGCAGCGTCAGGAAGCTGCGCAGGCGATGGGCCGAGATCGCCCGCAGCGACTCGCGCAGCAGCTCGCGGAGGTCCATGCCTCGCCTCGCGGCCTTCCTAGACCTGCGGCTCCTTCGGCTTCTCCTCGACGACGGCGTCGCCCGGGTTCAGCGTGCGCAGCGCCCGGAACGGGCCGGCGACGATCGACTCGCCGCCCTTCAGGCCCCCGGTCACCTCGATCGCCATCTCGCCGAGCAGGCCGGTCTCGATCTCGCGGAACGCGACCTTGCCGCCGTCGACGACGTAGACGCCCTCGACTTCCTTGCGCGGGCCCGTGCGCTTCTCGCCAGGCTTGCTCTCCTCGTCGCGCAGGACCAGCGCCTGGATCGGCACCGTCAGCGCGCCGGCGCGGAATCCGGTCAGCACGTCGGCCTGCACCGACAGCCCCGGCTTGATGCCCTCGGGCGGGTCCTGGATCTGCACCTTGACCAGGAACTTGATCGCCTCGTTCTGGGCCGTCGTGCCCGCCGTGCGCTGGATCGGGCTGCTGCCGACCTCCGTCACCACGCCGTCGAACGTGCGATTGGGGTAGGCGTCGATCCGCACCCGCGCCTGCTGCCCCACCTTGACGGCAGGGATCGAGGTCTCGTCCACCTCCAGCTCCGTCTCGACGACCGACATGTCCGAGATCTGCAGCAGCACGGTGCCCGGGCTGTTCTGGATGCCGATCACCGCGACCTCGCCCTCCTCGACGCGGCGGGCGGTGACGATGCCGTCCATCGGCGAGCGCACCGTGGTCTTGGCGACCAGGTCCTGGGCGCTCTCCAGCGAGGCGCCCGCCTGCTCCACCCTCCGCTCGAGCGCCAGCACCGAAGCCCGCGTGGTGGCCGCGGTCGTGCGTGCCCGCTCGAGGTCCGCGGACGGGAGAATGCCGGCGTCGTGGTTGCTGCGCGCCCGCTCGAGGTCGGCGTCGGCGAGCTGCGCCTGGGCCCGCGCCGACTCCAGCTCGCGAGAGAGGGCCGCCCGCGCCAGCTCGTTGCTGCGGGCATTGGCGCGCGGGCTGACCGGGTCGATCTGGAGCAGGAACTGCCCCTTCTTGACGCGATCGCCTTCTTCGACCGCGAGGGCCACCACCTGGCCGGCGATGGTGGCCGAGATGTCGACCTTCTTCTGGGCCTGGACCCGGCCGTTGGCCGAGACCTTCGCCTGCAGGTCCTCGCGCCCGACCTTGGCGAGCTGGACCTCGGTGGGCTGCGGCCCCCGGTTGCGGGCCATCAGGCCGCCCAGCCCGGACAGCACGACGACGGCGATCACGGCGACGCGACGGCGCTTCATGGGGGCCTCGAACCGGGAAATGGCCGCCCGAGCGGACGGGCCACGCTCAACCGCTTGTACGAGTCGCCCGTCCCGGTTGTTCCGGCCCGCGTGCGCGGCGCCAGGCCCCGGGGGCGACGCCGACCTCGCGCTTGAACGCGCGGGAGAACGCGGCCTCGCTCTCGTAGCCGACCTCGAGCGCGATCTCGACGACCTTGGCCGCCGTGTCGCGCAGGCGCCCGGCGGCGAGCTGCATGCGCCAGCGCGTCAGGTACTGCATCGGCGGCTGGCCGATGAAGTGGACGAAGCGCTCGTGCAGCGCCGAGCGCGAGAGCCCCGCTGCATCGCCCAGCTTCTCGAGCGTCCACGGGTCGCCCGGACGCTCGTGCAGCAGCGCCAGGGCACGGCCCACGGCCGGGTCGCGCAGGCCGGCCAGCCACCCGGTCTCCTCGGCCGGCAGCGAGTCGACGTGGCGGCGCAGCACCTCGACGAACAGCATCTCGCTCATCCGCTCGAGCACGGCCTCGCCGCCGGCGCGTCTTTCGCTCGACTCGTCGGCGACGGCCCGCAGCAGGGCCCCGACCCAGGACCCCGCCCCCAGCGTGGAGCCGGACACGCGCAGCACCCGCGGCAACGCCGCCAGCAGCGGGTTGAACGGGCGCGAATCGAGGCCGAGGAAACCGCACACCAGGGTCGCGGACTCGCCGCCCGCGTCGCCGCGCCCGGTGCCCGGCCGCACCGTGGTGCCCGACACGGTCAGCGCATACGGGAGCTGGGGCGGGCGCGGCGCGAAGAAGAGCTCGCGGTCGTCCGCCCCGCGCAGGCCGGGCGCGCTCGACAGCACGTGGGCGTCGCCCTGCGGGAACAGGATCACGTCGCCGGCCTCGAGCCGCAGCGGCGGCTCGCCCACGAGCGCCCCGTAGCAGGAACCCGCGACGACGCCGTGGAACTCGATCATGTGCTCGGCGCCGGGCAGGATCGCGGGCAGGATCTCGCGCGCGGGCGGGGCTTCGGCCACCCAGGGCGCGGCTCCTTCGACGTGATAGAAGAGCGCGCCGCGCAGGCGCACGGCACGCAGCAGGTCGGACAGCGTGTCCCCGCTCACAGCCACCACCTCGTTGTGGACGATCGGGCAAGTGTTGGCGACGCCCGGCCATACGTCAACCGCTTCGAAGGCGGATCTTCGCGGTGTTCCAAGGCAAGGAGATCCGAGAAGATGAACGCGCTTTCCGCCCCCGCCCCCGACCTGGCCGCCATCAAGACGCGCCAGCACGCGACCTGGTCCGCCGGCGACTTCGGCCGCATCGGCGTCCGTTTGCAGAGCGTCGGCGAGTCGTTGTGCGAGGCGGTCGACCTGCAGGCCGTCGACCGCGTGCTCGACGTGGCCGCCGGCAACGGCAACGCCTCGCTGGCCGCCGCCCGCCACTTCGCGGACGTGACCTCGACCGACTACGTGCACGCGCTGCTGGTCCAGGGCCGCGTCCGCGCCGAGGCGGACCGGCTGCCGATCACGTTCGAGATCGCGGACGCCGAGGCGCTGCCATTCGCCGACGGCTCGTTCGACGTGGCGCTCTCGACCTTCGGCGTGATGTTCGCGCCCGACCAGGCGCGCGCTGCGGCCGAACTGCTGCGCGTGGTGCGCCCGGGCGGCAGGATCGGGCTCGCCAACTGGACGCCGTCCGGGTTCATCGGCGGCCTGTTCGACCTGATGGCCACCTTCGTGCCCCCGCCCGCGGGCCTGCGCTCGCCGATGGAGTGGGGCACGGCCGGCCGGCTCGAGGAGCTGTTCGGGGAGCACGCCGCCGAGATCCGGGCGACGCCCCGCACCTACACCTTCCGCTACCGCTCGGCCGAGCACTGGATCGAGGTGTTCCGCAACTGGTACGGCCCCACCCACAAGGCCTTCGCGGCGCTCGACGAGCCCGGCCGCGAGGTGCTGCACGCCACGCTGCTCGAGTTCCTCGGCCGCTGGAACCGCGCCGGCGACCGCGCGCTGTGCATCCCCGCCGAGTACCTGGAGGTGGTCGTCGTCCGCTAGTGGGGCGGGTGTACACTCGCGGCGCTCGCCCACTCATCCAAAAAGGGGAACGCCATGCCGAACCGACGGCCGTACGCGACGCGCGGGCTCGCCGCGCTCGCCGCCTTCGCCCTGCTGGCTCCCGCGGGATACGCCCAGGCCCCGGAGCCCACGCCCACCCCCGAGGTTCCGAAGCTGCTCGAGGAGGTCACGGTCACCGCCCAGAAGCGCGAGGAGAACATCCAGGACATCCCGCTCTCCGTCACCTCGCTCGACGCCGACAAGCTGTCGCTGCTCTACGCGGGCGCGGCCGACGTCAAGGCGCTCTCGGCGCGGGTGCCGAGCCTGCTGCTCGAGTCCTCGTTCGGCCGCGCCTTCCCCCGCTTCTACATCCGCGGGCTGGGCAACACCGACTTCGACCTCAACGCCTCGCAGCCGGTGTCGATGATCGTCGACGAGATCGTGCTCGAGAACCCGGTGGTCAAGGGCAAGCCGCTGTTCGACCTGCAGCGCACCGAGGTGCTGCGCGGGCCGCAGGGCTCGCTGTTCGGCCGCAACACGCCGGCGGGCATCGTCAAGTTCGAGACCGTCAAGCCCTCGCGCGAGCTCGACGGCTTCGCGCGCGTCTCGTACGGGACCTACGACAACGTCGACTTCAAGGGCGCGGTCGGCGGGCCGCTGTCCGACACGGTGTCGGCGCGCGTCTCGCTGCTCTACCAGCAGCAGTCGGACTGGATCGAGAACACCTTCACGGGCGAGGAGAACGCGCTCGGCGGCCACGACACCTGGGCGTTCCGCGGCCAGCTCCTGTGGGAGCCGAACGAGCGCTTCAGCGCGCTGCTCAAGGTGGACGGCTGGAGCCTCGACGGCACCGCCCGCATCTTCCGCGCCAACATCCTGCAGAAGGGCAGCAACGACCTGGTCTCCGGCTACCGCCAGGACCAGGTGGCGCAGGACGG
>JAANMT010001238.1_pt1 | contig 25631 bp, 22 predicted proteins | sample 7279711 | NCBI WGS metagenome assembly JAANMT01 (sample SAMN14094538, study PRJNA606508) | bioreactor metagenome | isolation source: A lab-scale SPAN reactor treating ammonium-rich wastewater day 1 | place: Ireland: Galway | collected 2017-01-16 | reverse complement strand
ATCCTCGGTCTCGAGCTTCATGAACGGCACGATCACGGTGCCCATCAGGTCGCCGATCTTCAGCGTGCGCTTGCCGCCCACGAGGATCGTCACGCCCTTGTCCTTGCCAGGGGCCAGCGCACCGGTCATCACGTTGATGCAGTGCATGCAGCGCACGCAGTCGCGGTTGTCGATCTCGAGCGCGTTCTGGTCGTCGAGCTTGACGCTGGAGATGGTCGGACCGGACTTGACCTGGTCGATCGGCTTGATCTGGATCGTCTTCGTCGGGCAGCGCGTGACGACGTCGCTCACCAGCTCGTGCATGCCGTGCTTAGCGAACCACTTGCGGGCCAGCTCTTCGTCGGTGCGGATGTTGTCGCGCCAGGTGCCGATGACCGCCATGTCGGAACGCTGGATCGAGTTCATGCAGTCGTTCGGGCAGCCCGAGAACTTGAACTTGAACTTGTACGGCAGCGCGGGGCGGTGCATTTCGTCGAGGAAGGTGTTGATCACCTTGCGATGCGCGCGCGCCTCGTCGAAGCAGGACTGCTCGCAGCGCGCAGCGCCCACGCACGACATCGAGGTGCGCACCGACGGGCCGGCGCCACCCAGGTCGAAACCGAGTTCGTTGATCTCGTCGAACGCCGGCTGCACGTTGGCCGACGTGGCACCCTGGAACATGATGTCGCCCGACTGGCCGTGGAACGCGATCAGACCGGAGCCGTGGCGTTCCCAGATGTCGGCCATCTTGCGCAGGATGTCGGTGGTGTAGTGCATGCCGGGAGGCGGCATCACGCGCAGCGTGTGGAATTCGGCCGCGTCGGGGAATTTCGGCTTGCCGTGTTCGTCCTTGAGCTCGGTGAAGCGCGGAATGACTCCGCCGCCGTAACCGTAGACGCTGATCGTGCCGCCTTTCCAGTATCCCTTGATGTCCTGGTAGGAAGCCTCGAGGTGGCCCAGGACGTCGACCATGTAGTCGCTCGTTTCCGCCACCTTCTTCAGGCCGGTGACGAAGCTGGGCCAGGGACCGGACTCGAGCTGGTCGAGCATCGGCGTGTCGTGCATTTTCTTTGCCATGGGCATCTCCTCCGAACGCGCCGGAAGTGGCGCGTGACCGCCAGGTAAAGAGGCAGGCGATGAGCCGATCCTACGAAGCGCATGCGACTGCTGCCATCCCCCTGCGCGGCTATTCTTGTCGACATGAGGGGGGAGGGGAGCTACCCGTTTGGGGTAGGCTCGATCCCCGCCACTGGTTATGGACGCCGCGCGCGGCAAAATGCCCAATCCACGGACGACATGGACAAGTTCACCGCCACCACTTTCAAGCAACTGCAGGTGCCGCTCGGCGGCCAGGAGATCGAGTTGCAGCAGATCGATTTCGCGGTCGGCGGCATGAGCATGCTGCGCGTGCGCATCCGCGAGGGCCGGCGCTTCACGATTTTCGACCTCGACCCGGCCACGGCCCGGGCCTGGGGCGACGCGATGAGCCGCTGGGCGCAGGCCCAGCCGGGCGGGCAGGCCGAATGAGCCTGGCGCCGTATCCCGTGCATCTGCCGCCGGGCAGCGGCAGCAGCGAGCGCGCGCTCGACGTGGTGTTCGCGATTTCCGGTCCGCCACTGCCGCTCGATCACGCGCTGTCGCTCTGGGAGGCGCTGCTCGGGCGCCTGCCCTGGGTCGCCGACGAGCCCGGGGTCGGCGTGCACGCGATCCGCGGATCCGTCTGCGACGGGGCGCTGGTGCTGTCGCGGCGCACGCGCTTCGCGTTGCGGGTGCCGACGCACCGCCGCGAAGACGCGATGCGGCTCGAGGGGCAGGTGCTGGAAGTGAGCGGCGGGCCGCTCGCGATCGGCGAGGCGCGGCCGCGGCTGCTCGAGCCGTTCCCGACGCTGTCGGCGCATTTCGTCGCAACCGGTGAGGTCGATGCGCTGGCGCACCAGGAAGCGGTCGAGGCGATGCTCGCCGAGCGCGGCATGCCGCTGCGCTTCATCTGCGGCAGGATGCGCACGCTCAGCGTGGGTGGCGCCCTGCGTGCCGGCGCCGAAGTTGTGCTGCACGGGCTGTCTGCCGAGGATTCGCTCGCGATGCAGGAGCAGGGGCTCGGCGGCGAGCGCCACCTCGGCCACGGCCTGTTCCTGCCGCACAAGACCATTCGCGACATAGACTGACGACGTGGGTTCGGTCAACGCCTGGATCGCGCACGGTTTCGTGATGAGCGATACGCTCTCCCCGAGACCCAGCGTCACGCTCGACCTCACGGGCATGAGTTGCCCGGGCCCGATCATCGGCGCGAAGAAGATCGTCATGGAACTCGCCGAGGGCGAGGTGATGCTGCTGGTCTCCGACTGCCCGGCCACCAGCGACGAGCTGCACACCTGGGCCGAGCGCACCGGCAACGAGGTCGTCCGCACCGAGAGACTGGAGAGCGGATCGACCGGTTACTACCTGCGGCGCGGACGTCGCATCGAACCGATGCCGAACGTGCTCCTCGACATGCGCGGCTCGAGTTGCCCCGGGCCGATCCTGGAGGCGAAGAGGGTGCTCGACGGCATGGCGCCGGGCGAACTGCTCGAACTGCTGAGCAACTGCCCGGGCGCGCGCGAAGACGTCGAGGACTGGGCGCGCATCACCGGGTACCGGCTCGAGGACGTGGTCGAGACCGGCGCACACGAGTGGCAGTTCTACATCCGGAGACCATGACATGATCAGGGATATCCTTTCCGGAGCGATGAAGTGCGACCGGGGATGAGGCTCAAGACCCACTGGTTCCGCGACGCCACGCCACGCGATCCGGAACAGATTGCCAACGCGATGTCGTCGACCATCTGGCGCAGCGCCGAGGTTCGGGTGAAGAACCTGCGCAAGGGCAATTTCGACATTGCCGCCGGGCCGCACTACCTGCAGATCCTGGTCGAGATCCTGGTGTTCCTCGCGGTTGTGGCCGACCGCATTGCGCTCAGATACCAGACGCCCGAATGGCGTGCGGCCTTCACCCAGGTGCTGGTCAGCCGTGTCGGTCAGCTGCTGCAGGACAGCTTCGACGATCTCCTCGGACCTGCCCCGGGCGGCGGTTATCGCAAGCGCTTCATCGGCCGGTTCAATATCCGCGTTGCCGAGTACGGCGAATTCGAATACCACGAACACGGTCCGGAGTTCGCGCTGCTGCGCCTGTTCGGCGACCTGCTCACGCAGGCGATGCCCGAGGCCGAGGACCAGCGATGGGCGCTCGACCAGGCGATGACGGTCGAGGGGCCCGAATGCGTCGACGTGGTCGAGAAGTCGATGCGCGGGCTGCTGGGCCTGGAACCCAGGCCGGCACGGCGTGCCGGCGAGCCGGGCGAATAGGGGGACCTGGCGATGACGGCATCCGCGGCCCCGATGACCGGACGCAATCCGTTCGCGCTCGACGACGACGACGCCTACCGGCGCTGGCGTGACTGGAAGCTCGCCGTCGCGCCGCGACGGGCCGAGGACCTGCTGGTCGAGGTCGACGACCCGTGCCGGCTCGCCGAGAGCGAGCGCGAGGCGCTCGTCGCACGCTGCCGCCGAGCGAACATGGCCGTCTACGCGAGCCGCAGCAGCGGCGCAGGCAAGGACATCGCGCGGCTGCTGGGCGAGCAGCTCGGGCTGCGCCGCCTCGACGCCAACTGGCTGGCCGACGAGGACGGCATCAGCACGCTGTCGGTGAGCGAACACGGCACGCGCGGCGAGTACATTCCGTACACCGACCGGCCGATTCGCTGGCACACCGACGGCTACTACAACCCACCCGAGCGCATGATCGCAGGAATGCTGTTGCACTGCGTCGAGCGCGCCGCCGAGGGTGGTGCCAGTCGGGTGCTCGACCACGAGATCGCCTACATACTGCTGCGCGACGCCGATCCGGAGCACGTGCGCGCGCTGTCGGCGCCCGATGCGATGTCGATTCCGCCGCGCGAGGCGCAGGCCGGTGGCCCGGGCGAGGCCGGCGCCGGCGCCGGCGCCGCGGTGGCACGACAGGAGCAGGCAGGGCCGGTGTTCTCGCTGCTCGCGCCCGGCGGCGACCTGCACATGCGCTACACCGCGCGCACGCGCAGCATCGCCTGGCGCGATGACCCGGCGACGCGCGCCGCGGTGCAGGCGCTGCGCGCGATCCTCGACGCCGGCGGACCGTGGGTGCTGGGCCTGCGCCTGGAGCCCGGCATGGGCATCGTCTGCAACAATGTCCTGCACGAGCGCGAAGGCTTCGTCGACTCCCCGCAGCGCCGCCGGCAGTTGCTGCGTGCCCGATATCATGACCGCATCGCCGGCACGCACGCGTCGCATCTCGCGGCCTTCGCCGGCTGAACGAACGACAACAACGGGGAGAGTGCCTGCAATGGATACCGCGCTGCCGTCCGCGTCGCTGATCGCCTGGCTGGGATTCGGCCTGGGCGCCGTCTTCGGCTTCGTCGGCAACAAGACGAACTTCTGCACGATGGGCGCCGTCTCCGACGTGGTGAACATGGGCAACTGGACGCGGATGCGGATGTGGCTGCTGGCGATCGCAGTGGCGATTTTCGGCGTCTGGGCGATGCAGCGGGCCGGCTTGGTCGACACGCGGCAGTCGATCTACACCGGCGCCAACCTGATGTGGCTGTCGAACGTGGTGGGCGGCCTGCTGTTCGGCGTCGGCATGACGCTCGCGTCGGGCTGTGCCAGCAAGGCGCTGATCCGCCTGGGCGGCGGCAACCTCAAGTCGCTGGTGGTGTTCGTGGTGCTCGGCATCTCGGCGTACGTGACGCTCAAGGGGGTGTTCGGCGTCTGGCGCGTGAACACGCTCGACCTCGTCTCCACGAAGCTGGCCACCACCCAGGACCTGCCCGCGCTGCTGTCGGGCGCGTTCGGCCTCGACCGGGCCGGGCTCGAGGGCTGGCTGGCCCCGGCGATCGGCGTGCTGCTGCTCGCGTTCGTGCTCTCGAGCCGCGAGGCGCGCGGCGCCGATCCGCTGCTGGGCGGCATCGTGATCGGCCTCACGGTGGTCGGCGGCTGGTATGCAACCGGGCACGTCGGCTTCGTCGCCGAGCATCCCGACACGTTGCAGGAGGCGTTCATCGGCACCAGCAGCAACCGTGCCGAGTCGCTGTCGCTGGTGGCGCCGTACGCCTACACGCTGGAACTGCTGATGTTCTGGAGCGACGCCAGCAAGCACGTCACTTTCGGCATCGCCACTGCGCTGGGCATCGTGGCCGGTTCGCTCGCCTGGGCGCTGGCTTCGCGTACCTGGCGCGAGGAGAGCTTCCCCGACGCCACCGACCTCAAGCGCCACATCGTGGGTGCGATCCTGATGGGCTTCGGCGGCATCACCGCGCTGGGCTGCACCATCGGGCAGGGGCTCTCGGGCCTGTCGACGCTGGCGCTCGGCTCGATCATCACCTTCCTGTCGATCTGCGCCGGGGCGGCGCTGACGATGAAGGTGGATTACTGGCGGCTGATGCGCGAGGCGTAGGCTCGCGCCGCAATGTGTTCGGCCGCCGTGCGGTGCCGCACGGCCGCTTCAGCCGGTGCTCCAGATGCGCGGCTTGCGCATGCCGGCGATCTTGCAGGCCTGCTTGACGTAGCCGTAGGGGAACAGCACGAACAGCGCGTCGCGTGCCTTGTCGCCCTTGCCGCGCTCCTTGGCGAGAAAGCGCATCACGAAGCGCGTGTCGGCCGGGATCTGGTGCTCGTCGTAGTAGTCGCGCATGAACCGCAGCACGGCCCAGTGCTCCTCGGTGAGCTCGACGCCCTCGCGCCGGGCCAGCACCTGCGCCACTTCCGGACTCCAGTCGTAGGGGTCGATCAGGTACCCCTCCTCGTCAGTGCGGATGGCTCCTTCCTGCGTCGCTTCGGACATGGTGTCTCCCCCGTTCTTCCAGCGGCGTGCGCAGCCGAGGCGGCATGCGCAACCCAATCGTAGCCGCATAAGGGCGCTCGCGCATACCCCTTAAGACGTAGCCCGAGGCTGCCCCATCCGGGCAGCCTCGGGCTGCGCCCACTGCCGGTCGGTCGCACGCGCCCGCCGCGCGGTGCCGGTTCGTGGCCGGCCGTGCTTGACCGTGGTCAGTGGGCGAACGCGGCAACCGGGTATCGTGAATGCAAGGCGGTGACCGCCGCCGGTATCCAGCATCCATGACCGAGGAACATCCGTGATTCGTGAAATCGAAGGCGACATCCTGCTGTCCAGGGCCCAGGTGATCGCCCATGGCATTGCCCCGCACGACCATTTCGACACCGGCCTGGCGCTGGCGCTGCGCGAGCGCTGGCCCTCGATGGTGCGCGATTACCGCCACGCGATCCACTCGCGACCGCTCGAGCCCGGCGAGATCTGGGCCTGGTCGGGAGTCGATGCCGACGGCAGCACGCGCGGCATCGTCAACCTGCTCACGCAGGGCATGCTGCACGGCGGGCCGGCCGGCAAGCCGGGCAAGGCCACGCTCGAGAACGTGGGCCGCGCGCTGAAGGCGCTTGCGCGCTTCGTGCGCGAGGAGCGCATCCGCAGCGTCGCGCTGCCACGGCTGGCAACCGGCGTGGGTGGCCTCGCCTGGAGCGACGTCAAGCCGCTGGTGCAGCAGTATCTCGGCGATCTCGACGTGCCGGTGCTCGTCTACGAGGTGTACCGAGCCGGCGTGCAGGGCGACGAGCAACTCGGATGACACGGGCCTGCAGCGAAGGCCGGCATCGGGAGGCGACGTGAAGATCGCTGCCGTGGAAATCGCGTTGCCACAGCCAGGGGCGAGCGGGCGTGTCGCTGCTCTGCAGGGCACCCTCTCGCTACCCGAGGCGGCCCGCGGCCTGGTGGCGTTTGCGCATGGCAGCGGCAGCAGCCGGTTGTCGCCGCGCAATACCTACGTGGCCGAGGTGCTGCAGCGCGACCGCATCGCCACGCTGCTGTTCGACCTGCTCACCGCGCAGGAGGATCGCGACCGCGCGGCGCGCTTCGACATCGCGCTGCTCACCTCGCGGCTGCTGCTCGCGACCGACTGGATAGACCGCCAGGCCGAACTGCGGTCGCTGCCGCTCGGCTATTTCGGCGCGAGCACCGGTGCGGCAGCCGCGCTCGAAGCGGCGGCACCCGAAGGTGCGCGCGTCGCCGCGGTGGTGTCGCGCGGCGGCAGGCCCGACCTCGCAGGGCCGGGCCTGCTCGAAGCGGTGAGGGCACCCACGCTGCTGATCGTCGGCGGCGAGGACGACGTGGTGATCGAGCTGAACCGCAGGGCGATGGCGCGGATGCGCTGCGAACACAGGCTGGTCATCGTGCCGGGAGCCAGTCACCTGTTCGAGGAGTCCGGCACGCTCGAGCAGGCGGCGCGGCACGCGGCCGACTGGTTCGTCGAACGGCTGCACTGAGCGGCTGCACTGAGCGGCTGCACTGAGCGGCTGCACCGAGCGGCCGCCCGACCGGCGGCGCCGATCTTCGGGCGCCGCAGCGCAAGCCCGTGCTACGCCGGCGGCTCGACCGGGTCGCGGCGGCAGGCGCCGTGCCGCAAGAGCGGCTGCAGCGTCGGGGCCAGCGCGTGCAGCAGCTGCGTGGGCAGCGCGCTGGTGAACCTGTAGTCGGCAGCCCAGGGCTCGCTGACGTAGGCCATGATCGTGCCGAACCACCGATCGCCGATCATGAACGCGAAAGTGGCGGTGCGGTTCACCACGCGCGAGGACACCAGCTGCCCGCCGCGACCGAAGACGTCGAAGCGATGGTCGCCGGTGCCGGTCTTTCCGCCGATCGGGATCGCCTGCCCGTCGGCCGCGGTCAGCGCGCCCTTCAGGCGCCGTGCCGTGCCCTGATCGACCACGTCGATGAGCGCATCGCGCACGATGTCGGCGAGCTCCTCGGGCAGCAGCCGCTCGCCGCCCGAGGGTCGCAGCGTGAGGTGGGTTTCCCAGGGCGTGTCGCGCGCGAACACCATCGAGCCGATGCGCGCCGTGGGCAGGCGCATGCCGCGGTTGACGATGATCCCCATCAGCGCGGCCAGTGCTGCGGGGCGGTCGCCCGAGGCACCGATCGAGGTCGCATACGACGGGGTCAGCGACTCGAACGGGTAGCCGAGCCTTCGCCATGCGCGGTGCACTTCCTGGAACGCCTCGATCTCGAGCAGGCTGCGGATGCGCTGGTCCTGCGCGTTCTTGTTGCGCGTGCGAAACAGCCACGCGTAGACCTCCTGCCTCTGCTCGCGGCTCGCCGACAGCGCCTGGGCCAGCGTGGCATCGGGCTCGCCACGCAGGTATCCGACCAGCCACAGCTCGAGCGGATGCACGCCCGCCACGTAGCCGCGGTCGGCAAGCGACATGGCTTCGGCGCGATAGCGTTCGTGCAGCGCCTCGATGTCGTGGCCCGAGAGCACGCTGCCGGGCAGTCGGCGCCCGAGGAACCCGGCCAGTGCGCGCGCGTCGCCGCCGGGCTCGAGTTCGTGGAAGACGCTGGCCAGGCGCGCGGGCGTGGCGCGCACGCTCTGCAGCAGCAGTTCTTCGGCGACCTCGGGCGGCTTGCCCTGGTACTTGCGGTAGAAGCGCGCGATGAACTGGCTGCCTTCGTGATCGGCGAAGCGCGAAAGATACTCGCGGCGCAGCGGATCGGACGCGTCCTCGAGCAGCGTCGCGCTGGAGGCGGGCGCATTGAACATGTAGTGATGCGCGATGTCGCGCATCATGCGGATGAACACCAGGTTCACCGAGTTGCGCAGCGCCTCGCGCACGGTGAGCACCCGGGCGTCGTCGCGCGCATCGAAGTTCACGAAGCGATGCACGCCACCGCCGGTGAAGAAGCTCTCGGACGGGTCGGCCGGATAACGCCGCTGCATCGCCGCCTCGAGCATCGCGCCCAGGCTGCGGTCGGCGGCCTGCGCCAGGTACTCCTTCGCCCAGCGCCCGAGCGCGTCGCGCCCGGCGATCCGCACCGTCGCGAGCTCGTCCGCGCCGAGACCGCTCCAGCGCTCGTGCAGCGCGGCGACGATCTCCAGATAGGTGATCAGCGTGCGCAGCTTCGCGGTCGAGCCGAGGTCGAGCCGGGCGCCCTCGTTGATGTCGAGCGGCTGCTCGTGGTTGTCGGTCTGCACGCGCAGCAGATTGCGGGCACCGACGCGCTCGAACAGGGTGAAGCTGAAGGTGAGCCGCGACGGGTCGTCGCCCTCGCGCAGCAGCCTGAAGCCGTAGAGGCCGGCAGCCTTCGCGCCGGCCGGGTCGGCGAGGCTGCGCAGTACCCGCGTCACCTCGTCCTGGAGCCGGCCGTCCAGCGTGCTGCTCGCGGCGAGGTCGAAGCGATCGAGTTCGTAGCTGCGCGCCACGCCGAGCATCCCGGCGAGCCGCGTACGCATCGCGTTGGCGGCCTTGCGCTGCACGAACGAAACCGGTGCGGCGGGCACGCGCTGTTGCTGCAGCGACAGCCGCAACGGCAGCGCCGCGTCGCGCAGGCGCGCGTCGATGATGCCCGCGTCGGCGAGCAGCCGCAGATGGCTGTCGGCCAGCGCGGCGAGCTCGGTTTCGCCGCGGCCGAGGTACCAGGCCGGGCGTCGCTGCGCGATCATCAGCGACAGTGCCTGCTTGAACGCGAGTGCGCGCGCCGCCAGCGCCTCGGCTTCGCCGGCGTCGTCGCGTTGGTCATCAGCGTGAGCCTGGGCGCCGTCCTCGTGCTGGCTGCTGCTGGCCGGAGCGGCCGCGAGCAGCCGGCTGACTTCGTCGAAGTCGCGCCCGTACCAGGCCCAGAGCCCGTCGCCGATGCCGTTGACCTCGCCGAAGCCGGGGCGTGCGGCCAGCGGCACCGTGTTCAGGTAGTCGACGACGATCTGGCGCCGCCGCGGCATCGTGTCGGGTCCGTCGAGATAGGCGCGCAGCGACGCCGAGGCCATCTGGCGCAGCTTCTCCTTGCCCGAGGCAGTGCGGCCTTCGGGCGAGTGACGGTACTTCTCGATCTGCGTGGCGAGCGTGCTGCCGCCGTGTGCCGGGTGCGCGTCGTCGACCAGGTGCCAGAGCTGGTCGATCGTGGCGCGTGCGAGCCGGTCCCACTCGATCGCCGGGTTGCGGGCGGGGTTGTCCGGATCGAGCAGCTCGCGATTCTCGATGAAGAGCAGCGTCTGCACCAGCAGCGGCGGCACCTCGTCGAACCCTGCATAGACGCGCTCGGGAAAGCGCGCGAGGAACAGCGTGTCGTCGCGGCAATCGCGCAGCTCGAGCCCCGCCTGGCTCTTCTCGCGGTAGGTTGCGAACAGGCCACGATCGACCAGCTCGATCGATCGCTGCGACATGCGCGCCTGCGCGGTGACTTCATAGCCCTGCGCGACGAGCCGCTCGATCGTCTGCGGCAGCTGGTGGTAGCCCAGCCGTTCGTCGTAGGGGCCCGGGCCCGGGAAGCGGATCGAGCTGCTCGGCCCCGGCTCGACCTCGAAGCCGGTCTCTCTCGCAACCTTGCCGATCAGCTCGGCCTGCAGCCGCGAAGTGCGGATCTCTCCGGCAAGCCACCAGGCCGCCGCACCCAGTGCGGCGATCGGCAGAACCAGCAGCAGGAATCGGGCGAATCGTCGCCAGCGGCGCCGCCGCGAAGCAGGCGTTGCAGACAAGGACCGGAAAACCTCAGCGGTGCGATGCCTTCACGATATCACTGCTGCGAAGCCGCTGCCTTCAGCTCCAGGCGGCGCCGGTGCAGCACCGGCTCGGTGTAGCCCGACGGCTGCTTCGTGCCCTCGAAGACCAGGTCGCAGGCCGCCTTGAACGCGATGCCGTCGTAGCCCGGCGCCATGGGCCGATAGAACGGGTCGCCGGCGTTTTGCCGGTCGACGACCGCAGCCATCCGCTTCATCACTTCCATCACCCGGTCTTTCGTGACCACGCCGTGGTGCAGCCAGTTGGCGATGTGCTGCGAGGAGATGCGGCAGGTCGCGCGGTCTTCCATCAGCGCGACGTTGTTGATGTCGGGCACTTTCGAGCAGCCCACGCCCTGGTCGATCCAGCGCACCACGTAGCCGAGGATGCCCTGCGCATTGTTCTCCAGCTCGGCGGTGATCTCCGCGTCGGACCAGTCGGGCGTCTTCGCCACCGGAATCGTGAGGATGTCGGCGAGCTTCGCGCGCCGCCCGCCCTTCGCGATCCCGGCCTGGCGCGCCAGCACGTCGACCTTGTGGTAATGCGTCGCGTGCAGCGTGGCGGCCGTGGGGCTGGGCACCCAGGCGCAATTGGCGCCTGCCTGCGGATGGCCGATCTTCTGCTCGAGCATCGCGGCCATCAGGTCGGGCATCGCCCACATGCCCTTGCCGATCTGCGCGCGTCCGGCCAGCCCGCAGGCCAGCCCGTTGTCGACGTTCCACAGCTCGTAGGCGGCGATCCAGGGCTGCGACTTCATGTCGGCCTTGCGCACCATCGGGCCGGCCTCCATCGAGGTGTGGATCTCGTCGCCGGTGCGGTCGAGGAAGCCGGTGTTGATGAAGGCGACGCGGCGCCTGGCCGCGCGGATGCACTCCTTGAGGTTGACGGTGGTGCGGCGCTCCTCGTCCATGATGCCGATCTTCACCGTGTCGGCCGGCAGGCCCAGCGCACGCTCGACGTGCGTGAAGATCTCGTCGGTGAACGCGACTTCGTCGGGGCCGTGCATCTTGGGCTTGACCACGTAGATCGAGCCGGTGGTCGAGTTGCGCGCGCCGTCCTGCTTGCGCAGGTCGTGCATTGCGATCAGCACGGTGCACATCGCGTCGAGCAGGCCCTCGAACGCCTCGTTGCCGTCGCGATCGAGCACTGCCGGGTTGGTCATCAGGTGGCCGACGTTGCGCACCAGCATCAGCGAGCGGCCCTTGAGCGCGAGCGGCCTGCCGTCGGGGCCCAGGTATTCGCGATCGGGGGCGAGCTTGCGCTCGAAGCGGCCCCCGCCCTTGTCGACGGTCTCGACCAGGTCGCCGCGCATCAGGCCCAGCCAGTTGCGGTAGGCGAGCGCCTTGTCCTCCGCGTCCACCGCGGCGACCGAGTCCTCGCAGTCCATGATCGTGGTGACCGCGGCTTCCATCAGCACGTCGGCCACGCCCGCCCGGTCGGTGCGGCCGATCGCGTGGCCGCGGTCGATGCGGATCTCCACGTGCAGCCGGTGCTGCGTGAGCAGGATCGCCGATGGGGCCTGCGCGTCGCCGCGATAGCCGGCGAAGCGCGCAGCGTCGACCAGCTGCCTGTCTCCCGACGGCGTGGCCGCCACCAGCGCGCCGTCGGCCACCCGGTAGGCAGTGACGTCGGCGTGGCTCGCCCCGGCCAGCGGAGCGACTTCGTCGAGGAACGATTTCGCCCAGGCGATCACGCGCGCGCCGCGCACCGGGTCGTAGCCGCCGGGTTGCGGCGCGTCGCCCATCGCGTCGGTGCCGTACAGTGCATCGTAGAGGCTGCCCCAGCGGGCGTTGGCGGCATTCAGCGCGTAGCGCGCGTTCATCACCGGGACCACCAGCTGCGGGCCCGGAACGATCGCGATCTCGGGATCGACGTTGGCGGTCTCGACCGCGAAGTCGGGTCCTTCGGGGACCAGATAGCCGATTTCGTGCAGGAACGCGGTGTAGGCCGCCGCGTCGTGCGGCTGGCCGCGGCGCGCGCGGTGCCAGGCGTCGATCTTCGCCTGCAGTTCTTCGCGCCGGGCGAGCAGCGCGCGGTTCTTCGGCCCTTTCTCGTGAACCAGTGCCGACAGTCCGTTCCAGAACTGGTCTGACGACACGCCGGTTCCCGGCAGTGCCTCGCGCTCGATCATCTCGTGAAGGCTGCGGGCCACCTGCAGGCCGGATTTCTCGATGCGCTCGCTCATTGAACTCTCTCCGTCGGGTTGCGTGGAATCAGGTGCGCGCCACCGCGAGCACGTCGGTCAGCAGGTTGCCCATGTAGTCGGGCTGCGTGTCGAGCTGCTCGAGCGGCGCACCGGTGCGATTGATCCAGAAGCTGGTGTAACCGTACCAGCGGGCGCCGATCGCGTCCCAGCAGTTCGACGAGACGAACAGGATCTCGCGCGCGGGGCAGCCGAAGGCCGACGGGGCCAGCGCGTAGATCGTCGCGGTGGTCTTGAAGCTCTCGACGTCCTGCGACGACAGGAGGTGCTCGAAGATCCCGGTCATCCCGGCGTTGCGCACCGACGCCTCGATCATCTCGCGGTTGCCGTTGCTCAGGATGCCCAGCGGCAAGCCCGCCGCCTTCAGCGCGCGCAGCGTGGACAGGTTCTCCGGAAACGCCGAGAGGCTGGCGTACTGGTCCATCAGCCCGGCTTCGTGCTCGGGTCGCATCGACAAGGCCAGCTGCCCGGCCGCGAAGCGCAGCGCGTCGCGGGTGATCTCCTGGAACGGCTTGTAGCGCCCGGACATCGCGCGCAGCCACGAGTATTCGAGCTGCTTCTGCCGCCACAGCCGCGACAGTGCGTCGCCACTGCCCGGAAAGAGCTGCTCGGCCAGACCGGCAACCGAGTGCACGTCGAACAGCGTGCCGTAGGCATCGAAGACCACCGCCCGGATCGGGGCAGGCACATTGGCGATGGGCGTACGGGTCTTTCCCATGTGTGCCACTCTATCGAACCGATTGATGCTGAAAAAGCACTGAATTTCGTATTGAGCTTAGCTTTTTTATCACGAATCGGTCACGAACGAGGCGCGGACGGCCGGGGACATCGAGGCCTTGAAATCGCTCTCGCCAATCCCTAGATGCCTGGACATGCGGACGCGCGTCCGGCCGGACGTTGCGGCGCCCGATTCCATTGTCATGGAGGACTGCGCGATGTACCGATCGCTGTTTTCCCGCGACCTGTTCGCGGAACTGGACCGCCTGCAGCGCGACGTGCAGCAGGCGTTCGAACTGTCGCCGAGCATCCGCGGCCGGGGTCGCGGCGGCTTTCCGGCAATGAACGTCGGCAGCACGCCCGGCTCGCTGGAGATCTACGCGTTCGTGCCGGGGCTCGATCCGGCGAGCATCGACGTGCAGATCGAGAAGGGGGTGTTGACGGTGGCCGGCGAGCGCGCCAGCGAGTTGCCGGGCCGCGATGCCAAGGCCACGGTGCACATCGACGAGCGCTTCGCCGGAAGGTTCCGGCGCGTGGTGACGCTGCCCGACGACATCGACGCCGACTCGGTCCAGGCGCGCTACCGGGAAGGCGTGCTGCACATCAGCCTGCAGCGCAGCGCGGCCACGCGGCCGCGCCGCATCGACGTGAAGTGAACCTGGAGGAACCGAGCATGAGCGAGACTACCGCAGTGGCCAGGAAGGGCGAACAGCCGCGCAGCGACGCGACGCTGGTGCCGCCGGTCGACGTCATCGAGGACGCATCGGGCATCACGCTGTATGCCGACCTGCCGGGCGTGCCGAAAGACAGGCTGAACCTGGAGATCGAGGCCGGCACGCTGACGATCGAAGGCGAGGTTGCGCTGCAGGTGCCCGAGGGCATGGAGGCGACGCACGTCGAGGTGGGCCTGCCGCGCTATCGGCGTGCGTTCACGCTGTCGAAGGAACTCGACGTCGACAAGGTCGTGGCCGAACTGAACAACGGGGTGCTGAAGCTGCGGATTCCGAAAGCCGCGCACGCTCAGCCGAAACGCATCGAAATCAGTTCGGGCTGAGCGCGAGCCGCGGCGCCGGGGGTGGCGCGGCCGGGGCCGCGTTCATCCGGCTGCGGTCGGCGACTCGCGCCGCCGCTGGCGGCGCGCGTGCGCGAAGCGCTCGGCGAGCGGCGGGTCGAGTGCCGCGAGGAAGTCGGCGCACCAGCGATGCACGTCGTGCTCGCGGATGCGCCGCAGCAGCGCGTCGTGCCGCGCCTGGCGCTCGGGCAGCGGCATGGCGAGTGCCTGCTGCATCGTGTCGGCGGTGCCGCGGATGTCGTAGGGATTCACCAGCAGTGCTTCGGCGAGTTGTTCGGCCGCGCCGGTGAAGCGCGACAGCACCAGCACGCCCGGATCGGAAGCGTCCTGCGAGGCGATGTACTCCTTGGCGACCAGGTTCATGCCGTCGCGCAGCGGGGTGATCACGCCGACGCAGGCCGCGCGGTACAGGCCCGGCAGGCGGCGGCGCGCGACAGTGCGGTGGATGTAGCGCACCGGCATCCAGTCGAGGTCGCCGAAATCCCCGTTCACCGCTCCGCACAGCTGCTCGAGCTCGGCGCGGATCTCCGCGTAGGCCTCGACGTTCTCGCGGCTCGGCGAGGCGATCTGGATCAGGGTGGCGCTGTGGCGGTTGCCGGGGTGGCGTGTCAGCAGTTCGCGGAACGCGCGGATGCGCTGCGGAATGCCTTTCGAATAATCGAGGCGATCGACGCCGATCAGCAGCCGGCGCCGCGCGTATTCGTCGCGCGTCGTCACGTAGGTTTCGCGCGCCTCCTTCGTGCGCCCGAGGCGTTCGAATTCGTCCACGTCGATGCCGATCGGAAAGGCCTGCGCGTGCAACCGGCGTCCGAATGCTTCGAGGCGATGCCCGTCCGCCGGCGTCGCGCCGGCGGTGCCGCAGGCGTGCCCGACGAAGTGGCCGAGGTCGGTGCGGCTCTGGAAACCCACCACGTCGTACGCGAACAGCGCCCGGGACAGCCATTCGTGCTGGGGGATCGCGGCGAAGATCTGCGACGGCGGCATCGGGATGTGCAGGAAGAAACCGATGCGCTGATCGCAGCCTGCGGCGCGCAGTTCGGCCGCCAGCGGGACGAGGTGGTAGTCGTGCACCCAGACCACGTCGTCGGGCCGCAGCAGCGGGGCCAACCGGCGCGCGAACAGCCGGTTCACGCGACGATAGCCGTCGAAGCCGTCGCCGTCGAAATCGGCCAGGTCGAGCCGGTAGTGAAATGCCGGCCAGAGCACGCCGTTGCTGTAGCCGCCGTAGTAGGCGTCGTGATCCGCGCGGCACAGGTCGACCGTCGCCAGCGTGACCGGCCCGGCCTGCTGCAGGCGCAACTCGCTCTCGCCGGGCGTGCCGTCCTCGACGATGGTGCCGCTCCAGCCGAACCACAGGCCGCCGGAGCTGCGCAGCACGTCGCCGAGCGCCACCGCCAGGCCGCCGGCCGTCGGCTTGCGCGGATCGGCAATACGGTTGGAGACGACGACCAGGCGGCTCACGGGCGGATCCCTCAGATGACCGTGTGCCAGGAGGCCGACAGTCGTACCGCGCCGTTGACGATGCCCACCATCGAGTAGGTCTGCGGAAAGTTGCCCCACATTTCGCCGGTGGCCGGATGGGTGTCTTCGGAGAGCAGGCCCAGGTGGTTGCGATGCGCGAGCATCGACTCGAAGATCTCGCGCGCCCGCTGGCGGCGCCCGGTGCGCGCCAGCGCGTCGATGTGCCAGAAGCTGCAGATGTTGAACGCGGTCTCGGGCTTGCCGAAGTCGTCGGCGGCCTCGTAACGGCGCATCCACGGGCCGTCGCACAGATGGCGCTCGAGCGCGTCGAGCGTGGCGAGAAAGCGCGGGTCGCTGGCGTCGATCAGCCCGACCTCGGCCATCAGCAGCACGCTGGCGTCGAGGTCACGGCCGCCGAAGCTGTCGACGAAGGCACGGCGTTTCCCGTTCCAGGCTTCACGCAGGATGCGCTCGCGCATCGCGTCGGCATGCGAGCGCCAATAGGCCGACCGGCCAGGCACGGCCAGCAGCGCTGCGATGCGCGCCAGCCGGTCGCAGGCCGCCCAGCACATCAGCGCCGACGAAGTGTGCACGCGTGCGCGGGTGCGCAGCTCCCACATGCCCGCGTCGGGCTGGCCGAACACCTTCACCGCCTGCTCGCCGGCCTGCTCGAGCCGTCCGAACTCGGGCAGGCCCGCGCGGTGCAGCAGCCGATGATCGTAGAACGCCTGGCTCGCTCCGAGGACCACGTTGCCGTAGACATCGTGCTGATAGTGTTCGTGGGCCTGGTTGCCCACGCGCACCGGACCCATGCCGCGGTACCCGGACAGGCTCGTGCAGACCGACTCGGGCAGGCTTCGCTCCAGGCCGATTCCGTACAGCGGCTGGATGTGTCCGCCGCGCGCCTCGACCACGACGTTGCCCAGCCAGTCGAGGTAGTCCTCCATCGTGCCGACCTCGGACAGGCTGTTCAGCGCACGCACCACGAAGAACGCGTCGCGCAGCCAGCAATAGCGGTAGTCCCAGTTTCGGCCGCTGTCGGGCGCCTCGGGAATGCTGGTCGTCATCGCGGCGACGATCGCGCCCGTGTCTTCGAAGACCGACAGCTTGAGCGTGATCGCCGCGCGGATCACGGCCTCCTGCCATTCCAGCGGCAGCGCCAGGCGCTGCACCCAGCCTCGCCAGTAAGCGAGTGTCTCCTGCTCGAAGTGGCGTGCGGTATCGGCGATTCCGTCCTGAAGGGTCTCGTCGGCGCCCAGCAGGAAGTTGAGCTCGCGATTGAGCACGAACGGCTGGCGCGCGAGCACGTGCGAGACCGGGGCATCGGTGTTCAGGCGCAGCGTCAGTCCATCGCCGACGTAGCGCACGTGGTTGCTGCCGCGCGTGACTTCCGGCGTATTGGCGCCCCAGTCGAAGCGGGGCGCGAGCGACACGCGGATGCGCGGCGTTCCTTCGATCGGTCGCACGCGCCGCACCAGCATCATCGGCCGGAAGATGCGCGAGCGGGTGATGAAGCGCGGCGCGAAATCGGTGATCTCGATGCCCTGTCCGGCGCGATCGTAGAGCTGCGTGCGCAGCACCGCGGTGTTCGACTCGTAGCGTTGGCGCGACTCGGCGAAGTCCTCGATCTCGATGCCGAACGCGCTGCCGCGCTCCGACGGCTCGAGCAGCGCATTGAAGACCGGATCGCCGTCGAAACGTGGCCAGCAGCACCAGACGATGCGTCCGCGCACATCGACCAGCGCGCTGAACGCACAATTGCCGATCACGCCGAGCGCGAGCGAAGGATCGGCAGGCGCCTGGAAGCCTGCGCTGCGTGCATCTTCAGGGGCGGGCTGTGGCGCTGCGTGCCGGGACAGTTCGGGCGTCACCTCGCAGCTTCTCCGGTCATTGCGACCGCGGCGCCACGCCGTTCGCGCGCGCGGGCACGGTCAGGATCGACGACGAGGCAAGCCAGTTCCGCAGTGCTTCGGGCGACTCGCAACCGTGGCGTGCGATCGTCTCGCCGTCGCCGACCTTGATCGCCACGCCGTCGCTCGCCTGCACGAAGGCGAAGCCGGCCTCGTCGGTCACGTCGTCGCCCGCGAAGAAGGGCTGGCGCCCGGAAAACGGCGCGCTGGCCATCAGCGCAGCGATTGCGCGGCCCTTGTCGACGCCGGCGCGCCGCACTTCGACCAGGCACTTGCCGTGCAGCAGTTCCAGTTCCGGCCGGTCTTCGATCGCCGCCGCGAGCGCCTGCGCGCAGGTCTGTGCCAGCTCGGGTGCGCCGCGGAAGTGCAGCGCGACCGATCTCGTCTTGCGCTCGAGGAAGAGCGCCGGGTGGGCGTGCGCGAGTTGCGTAGCCGCGCGCAGCGCCTCGCCCAGGTCGGGTGCTTCGGAGCACTGCAGCCGTCCGTCGGCCAGGCGCACCACTGCACCGTGCTCGGCGGCCAGCGCGGGACGCAGCGGCGCGAGGAGGCGGTCGAGATCGGCAACCGGGCGGCCGGAAATGATCGCGAGCGCGCCGCCGAGCGCGCCCGAGAGCGCGGCGAGGTTGTCGACGAGGCCCGGAGCGGTGCGTACCGCATCGGGCGTGGGTGCGATTTCGGCCAGCGTGCCGTCGAAGTCGAGGAACAAGGCGCTCGACTCGTGGATCGACGGCAGCACGCGGCTGCGTGGATCGGCGTCCGGCATATAACCGGCGAGTCTAACGGCTTTGGCGACGCTGTGCGGCTTTGGCGGCCCGGTGGGCCGGGCTGGCCGGCTCAGAGCCGCTGGAGCACGCGCACCGAGGCCAGCCCGAGCACGGTGAGCGCGAGCGATCCGAGCACGTGGCTGCCGATCGCTGCGCTGGCCCAGAGCAGGCGCCCCTGCTGGATCAGGCTGGTGACTTCGGCCGAGAAGGTGGAAAACGTGGTCAGCCCACCGAGAAAGCCGGTGAATACGAACAGGCGCCACTCGGCGGACAGTCCCGGGTGGTCGGCGAATACCGCCATCGCGACGCCGATCAGGTAGGCGCCGATCAGGTTCGCGGCCAGCGTGCCCGGCGGGACGGTCGGGAACAGGGCGTTGAGCGACACGCCGAGAAGCCAGCGCATCAACGCGCCGGCCGAGGCGCCGGCACTGATCGCGAGAATCGAAGCGAGCATGGTCTTCTTCTCCCCGGGCCGCAGTCTACGCCGGTCGCAGTCTGCGCCGGCGCCGGGCGCGCAGGGAGCCCGTGAATGCCGGCCGGGACTTCGCCTTGTCGCGGCGCCGCATGCAAACGATAATCGCGGCGAACGCAACCCGCGACCGCGAATACCCGCCGGCTCGCGGCGGATGCGGCAACGGAGAGAAGTCAGCATGAAATGGAACGCCCCGGTCGAGGAGTTCACGACCCCCAATCCCGTCACCGCCCCGGACGACCTGACCATCGACCAGGTTCGGCTGCTGATGCAGCAGTTCGGCGTGCGTCATCTTCCGATCGTGCGTGATGGCAAGGTGGTGGGCGTGGTCAGCGACCGGGACGTGCGCGTCGCTCAGGGATTGAGCGCCGAGCACAAGTTCCAGGTGCGCGCGGCCGACATCATGGCCGCCGATCCGGTGACGGTGACCGCCGACACGCCGCTCGACGAAGTGGCCTTCACGATGTCGGATCGCAAGATCGGCAGCGTGATCGTCAACGACGCCGGCGGCGAATTCCTCGGCATCTTCACGGTCACCGATGCATTGAACGCGCTGATCGAGATCAGCCGCGCCGGACGCAGCGCCGGTTGAACGCCGCCGCCTCGCGCGAACGGCCCGCCCGGGAGTCACGAGGCGGGCCGCGAGCATGAACACGCAATCGCATCCCTTCGATCTCGCGATCCGGCTCGTGCCGGAAGGCGAGGACTGCTCGCGCGGCGCGACCAGCCCGGCCTACGCGAACATGGTGGGTCCGTTCGGCGGCATCACCTGTGCAGTGCTGTTGCAGGCCGTGCTGATGCACCCGCAGCGCCAGGGAGACCCGATCGCGCTCACGGTGAATTTTGCCGCGCCGATCAGCGACGGCGCGTTTCGCATCGAAGCGCGGCCCGTGCGCACCAACCGCTCCACCCAGCACTGGGTCGTGCAACTGACGCAGGAGGACGGTGTCGCCGCTACCGCCACTGCCACCCTGGCGATGCGGCGCGACACCTGGTCGGTGCCCGAGGCGATGCCGCCGTCGGAGATACCGCCCGCATCCGCGCTCGCGCCGATGCCGCACGCCGGCGCCCCGGCCTGGGTGCGCAGCTACGACCTTCGTTTTGCAGAAGGCGGCCTTCCGTCGGCGTTCGACGGTTGCGAACAGCCGCATTCGCGCAGCGAAGTGTGGGTGCGCGACGAACCGCCGCGCCCGCTCGACTTTCTGTCGCTCGCAGCGATCTGCGACAGCTTCTTTCCGCGCATTTTCCTTCGCCGCCGCGCGTTCGCGCCGGTGGGCACCGTGTCGCTCACCAGTTTTTTCCATGCCGATGCGCAGATGCTGGCGCGCCAGTCCGATCGCCACGTGCTCGGGGCGGCGCGCGCGATGAACTACCGCAACGGGTTCTTCGATCAGAGCGCGGAGATCTGGAGCGACGACGGCCAACTGCTCGCCAGCAGCCATCAGATCGTCTATTTCCGCGAGTGAGGGGGCGACACGCCCGCCGGTCATTCTTGACAGACATTTACGAACGATATATCGTTTAACTCATCATGCTTCATTCGATGAGAGGTTCGACGATGTTCGGAAAACGACACGCTTCCCATTCGGGCGGCCGCCACTGCGGCGGCCCTGGTGATGGCGGGCAGGGCGGCGGCCGATTCGGTCATGGCGGTCGCGGTGACGGCGGCCGCGGTCGCGGTGGCCAGGGTGGCGGCGGCCAGGGTGGTGGAGGTCCTCAACGGGGCCGGGGCGAAGGGGCAGAGCGCGGTCTTCAGGGGGGTGCCGCAGCGTTCGGCACGGGCGGGCGCCGTCGGGTTTTCGCTCCCGGCGATCTGCGGCTGGTGCTGCTCTCGCTGATCGAGGAGAAGCCGCGCCACGGCTACGAACTGATCAAGGAACTCGAGCAGAAGTTCGGCGGCGCCTACGCGCCGAGTCCGGGCTCCGTCTATCCCAATCTCACGCTGCTCGAAGAACTGGGCCAGGTGCGCGCCTCGGCACCCGGGGGCAGCCGGCGGTTGTTCGAGATCACCCCGGAAGGCAGCGCCTGGCTGCGTGAAAACGAAGCGGCGCTCGAGAGCGCCCTGTCGCGCATGGACATCGCCGCACGCGCGGTTTCCGGCGAGGCGCCGCCGGCGGAGTTGCGGCACGCGATGCACACGCTTCGCACTGCGTTGATGTTTCATCGTGGCGACTGGGATGCGCAGGAAACGGAGCGCGTGCGCCGACTCATCGAGGACGCAGCAAGCGCCATCGCGCGCAAACCCTGAGCGAGCCGAGGCTGCTGCGCGCCGCAGGCGCGCAGCAGCAAAGAGGCGCCGCAGCCGCCCGAGCAGGCCTTCCGCAGTGACACCGTCGGCCGGGGAAGACCCGGGCGCACGGTGCTTGCTTGCGCGGTCCTTCCTTAGCTCGTAGAGTCACCCGTTCTCGTGAACGGGCAGGCGAACCTGCTTCGTGCGCGCGGTCCGGAAACCGGGAAAGCGACATGGGCAAGTGGCTGGCGGCGTTGACCGCGCTGATCATCGTTTTCGGCGGCATCTTCGGCGGCAAGGCCTACCTTGACCGCAAGGCCGCGCAGGCTGCCGCCGGCCAGAGCTGGCCAGCTGCCGCCGTGTCCACGGCGCAGGCGCAGGCGGTGCACTGGGACGTCGAACAGCGCGCGCTGGGCACGCTGCGCGCGATCGACAGCACGCAGATCACCGCGCAGCTCGCGGGCAACGTCACGCAGATCGCTTTTGCCTCCGGTGCGCACGTCAGACGCGGCGATCTGCTGGTGCAACTCGACGACTCCACCCAGCAGGCGTCACTGCGTGCCAACCAGGCGCGACTGGTGCAGGCGCGCCTCGATCTGGAACGCACGCGCAACCTGTTCCGTGACCGTGCCGTGAGCCAGCAGGAAGTCGAGAATGCGCAGATGAACTACGGCGTGACTGCCGCGGCGGTCGACAGCGACCAGGCGACGCTGAAGAAGCTGCGCATCACGGCCCCGTTCAGCGGCGTGCTCGGCATTCGCGAAGTGAGCCTGGGCCAGTACGTGGCGCCGGGTACGGCCATCGTCACCCTGCAGCGCCTGGATCCCGTCCTGCTGGACTTCGCGCTGCCGCAGGAAATGCTCGCCAGCATCGAGGTGGGCCAGCAGGTCGCCTTCACCACCAGCGCGCGGCCGGGGGCGACGTTTCCCGGCAGGGTCACCGCCATTGCGGCGCAGGTGGATACCGATACGCGCAACGTCACGCTCCAGGCGACGCTCGCCAACAAGGACGAGCGGCTGCTTCCCGGGCTGTTCGGCGAGGTCACGCTCGCGCTGGGCAAGACGCTGGGCGGCATCGCGGTACCACAGACCGCGATCACCTACAGCACCTTCGGCGACTCGGTCTACGTGGTCGGCGCGGGCGAACAGGGCGGCCTGGTGGCACGGGCCAGGCTGGTGCACGTGCTGGCGCGCAAGGGCGAGCAGGTGCTGCTGAAAACGGGTGACCTCGAGGCCGGTGACACGGTGGTCATCGCCGGGCAGAACAAGCTGCAGGATGGCGCACCGGTCACGGTGGACAACAGCGTCACGCCATGAAGTTCACCGACTTCTTCATCCGCCGCCCGGCGCTCGCCACGGCGCTCAGTCTCGTGATCCTGCTGCTGGGCCTGCGTGCCTGGACGCAGATGCAGACGCGCCAGTACCCGAACATCACCAGTGCCGAGATCACCGTCACCACGGTCTACCCCGGTGCCAGCCCGGACGCGGTGCAGGCCTACGTCACCGCCCCGCTGCAGCAGGCGATCGCCAGCGCGCCCGGCATCGACTACATGACGGCCACCAGCGAACAGGGGCAGTCGGTCATCACGATCGAGATGCGGCTGGGCTTCGACCCCGACGCCGCAGTGGCGCAGACGCTGGCCAAGGTCAACCAGGTGCAGAACCTGCTTCCGGCCGGGAGCCTCGCGCCGCGCATCGACTCCAAGGTCGGTGGCGCGAGCGCCAGGATGTGGATCATGTTCTACGGCGACGAACTGACGCAGGCGCAGATCAACGACTACGTGCTGCGCATCGCCAATCCGCGCATCCACAGCGTACCCGGCGTGGGCACGACCAGCGTGGTCCCGGCCGGCACCGACCCCAGCGCCAACGCCTACGCGATGCGCGCCTGGCTCGACCCGGCGCGCATGGCGGCACGTGGCGTCACCGCCTCCGACGTGGCCAATGCGCTGGCTGCCAACAACTTCATTTCGGCCGTCGGGCAGACGCGCAACCCGCAGCAGCAGGTGTCGATCAACGCCAGCACGTCGCTGCACGACGTGGCGCAGTTCGAGCGGCTGGTGGTGCGCAACGTGGGCAACACGCCGGTGCGCCTGGCCGACGTGGCCCAGGTCACGCTGGACACGCAGAACCACAACCAGATGGCCTTCTACAACGGCCACCGGGCGGTCTCGGTCGGCGTCAACACCACGCCCGAGGCCAACGAGCTCGACGTGTCGGCCGGCGTACGCAAGGTGCTCGACGAGCTGCGCCAGTCGTTGCCGCCCGGCATGCAGATCGGGCTGGCGTTCGACGCCGCGAAGTTCATCAACGCCGCACTCGAAGAGGTGCTGCTGACGATCGGCATCACGCTGGCGGTGGTGGTGATGGTGATCTTCCTGTTCCTGGGATCGCTGCGTTCGCTGCTGCTGCCGGCGGCGGCAATCCCGCTGTCGGTGGTGGGCGCGGGCCTCATCATGCTGGCGCTCGGATTCACGATCAACCTGCTGTCGCTGCTGGCGATCGTGCTCGCGATCGGCCTCGTGGTGGACGACGCCATCATCGTGCTGGAGAACATCCAGCGCCTGATCGACGAGGGCGAGGAGCCGCTCGCGGCCGCCATCCAGGGCGCGCGGGAACTCGCCACGCCCATCATCGTCATGACGACCACGGTGGTCGCGGTGTTCCTGCCCATCGGCTTCATGGGCGGCCTGACCGGCGCGCTGTTCACGGAATTCGCGTTCACGCTGGTGGCAGCGGTGGTGGTCTCGGGCGTGGTCGCGCTCACGCTCACGCCCATGCTGTGCGCCAGGGTGCTGCGCAAGACGCCGGAACACGGCCTGACGCACTGGCTGGAGCAGGGTTTCGAGACACTGCGTCGCGGCTACGATCGCACCCTCGCGGGCGCGCTGACGATGCGCCCCTTCGTGCTGCTGGCCACCGCCTGCGTGCTGGCAGCAACCCCGGTCCTGTTCCTGGGCAGCCGCAGCGAACTGGCTCCCGACGAAGACCAGAGCATCGTCACCTACGCGGGCACCGGCCCGGCCACGGCCACGCGCCGCTACCTCGACACCTACAATGCGCAGATCCTGCAGATGCTCGGTCCGCACAACTACCCGGAAACCGATCTCGTCTGGCAGATCAGCGGCATACCGCCGCAAGGCGGCGCCGGCGCCAACGCCGTGTTCGGCGGCGCCAACCTGAAGGATTGGGACCAGCGCCAGCGCACGCAGATGCAGCTCATGCCGCAGATGCAGGGCGACCTCGGCAGGGTCACGGGCCTGCAGACGGTGGCCTTTCCGCAACCGGTGCTGCCCGGCGCCTCGGGCCTGCCGATCCAGTTCGTGCTGACCTCGGCGCTCGACTATCCCGAACTCGACAAGGCCGCGGGCATGCTGATCGGCGCGGCCTACCAGAGCGGCAAGTTCGCCTTCCTGCAGAAGAACCTGCGCTTCGACGCACCGGTGATCGCGCTGGAGATCCGGCGCGACCTGGCCGCCAACCTGGGGTTGAGCATGCGCGACATCGGCCAGAACCTCGGCACGCTGCTGAGCGAGGGGCAGATCGGGCGCTTCGAGATGGCCGGGCGCGGCTATCAGGTGATTCCCATGGTGCCCGATGCCCTGCGCGCCGACATCGATGCGATGAAGGGCTACTACCTGCGCAGCGCCAGCGGCAAGCTGGTGTCGCTGGACACCGTCGTGGACGCCAGACAGGTCGTGCAGGCCGAGTTCCTGCCGCAGTTCCAGCAACTCAACTCGGTCACGCTGCAGGGCGTGGCCGCTCCCGGCGTCACGCTGGGCCAGGCGCTGGAGACGCTCGAGAAGCTCACGCGCAGCCAACTGCCGAGCGACTTCGCCATCGACCACGGCGGCCAGTCGCGCCAGTTCGTGCAGCAGGGCAGCGCGATCGTGCTCACTTTCGCGCTGTCGATCCTGCTCGTCTACCTGTTGATGGTGGCGCAGTTCGAGAGCTTCCGCGACCCGCTCACGGTGCTGGTGGCCGTTCCCATGTCGGTGTTCGGCGCGCTGGTGTTCATCTACTTCGGCTTCACCACGCTCAACATCTACACCCAGGTCGGGCTGATCACGCTCATCAGCCTGATCACCAAGCAGAGCATCCTGGTGGTGGAGTTCGCCAACGTGATCCAGGAAACGGAGGGCGCGAGTCCGATCGAGGCGATCAGGAAAGCCTCCAGCATTCGCCTGCGCCCCATCGTCATGACCACGGCGGCGATGGTGTTCGGGGTCGTGCCGCTGCTGCTGGCTACCGGCCCGGG
>JAANMT010001233.1_pt1 | contig 25695 bp, 21 predicted proteins | sample 7279711 | NCBI WGS metagenome assembly JAANMT01 (sample SAMN14094538, study PRJNA606508) | bioreactor metagenome | isolation source: A lab-scale SPAN reactor treating ammonium-rich wastewater day 1 | place: Ireland: Galway | collected 2017-01-16 | reverse complement strand
ATATTCCCTACTGCTGCCACCCGTAGGTGTATGGACCGTGTTTCAGTTCCATTGTGGGGGGCCACCCTCTCAGGTCCCCTACCCGTCGTCGCCTTGGTAGGCTTTTACCCTACCAACTAGCTGATGGGACGCAGGCCCCTCCCAAAGCGCTTTGCGGCTTTAGTCATCGGTTTCTAAATCCGATGACCACATGCGGTATTAGCCCCGCTTTCGCGGAGTTATCCCACACTTTGGGACAGGTCACCAACGCGTTACTCACCCGTTCGCCACTAGGATACTTCTCGTATTGCTACAAAAAGCACCTCGTTCGACTTGCATGTATTAGGCACGCCGCCAGCGTTCATCCTGAGCCAGGATCAAACTCTCCGCAAAAAAGTTTCACTCTCGCAAGTAAACTTGCGGAAGTGTAGTTTACGGATATTTACTGGATCGACAGAGTTGTTGCTTCCTATCACTGTTCAGTTGTTAAAGTTCCGGTAACAAAGCGGACGGATTTTACTAGCGCCGCTTTTGCCTGTCAAGGCATCAACAGACGAAAACACCGATGTCATTTGTCTTTCGACATCGGCTCGTCAGACTGCAAAACCAACAGGCTTGTGTCTCTGACTAGAGACTGCTCACTAAGTTTTCAATGATCTGTCAGGGGGACGAGATCTATAAACTACTGGCGAACGTTGATTATACGTTTTTCCCGCGCTTTGTCAATGGTCGTCAGACAATTAAACCTTAAAATTTCCCCAACCGGTTGCATGCGACTCCATCAACTCGACCGCCCGCCCCACCCCATCTTCGCCTCCCATTCTTCGACCGACGGCTTGCGCCCGCTTACGAAGGCCATCCTTCTCCGCCTCGACAATTGCGCGCGTCAATTCCCGGACCGAAAGATCCTTCACAAGAACGGACATTGGTCCCGCCCCAATTGCATGGACTCTCCTTCCCCAAAACGGTTGATCCGCTGTAAACGGTATGACAATATTCGGGATGCCCGCCCGCAAACCTGCAGAAGTCGTCCCTGCGCCGCCGTGATGGACAATCATCTTACAGCGAGGCAGCAACCAATCGTGCGGGACCGTATCGAGATAGAGCAAATCTTTCGCTGGAGATCGCTTCAACTTCCCCCATCCTGAAAGGATGATCCCGCGCTGACCCGTTTGCGTCAACGCCTCGCGCACGATGAGATCGATCTTTTCCGCGCCGCGATTGACCATGCTCCCAAACGACACGCAAACGGGAGGATTTCCTGCATCCAAAAACGTTTGTAACTCGGCGGGAGGTTGATATGATGCGTTTCCATCGAAGAAGAAATATCCGGTCACGTGGATATTTGACGACCAGTCGCTCGAGGGTGGGAGAACGCTCGGGCTCCACGCGCACAGGATCGGGGTCGGCGGGCGAAGCGGGTCGTCATCGAAGGGCCAGTATAGTTTTTGAGCGGGAAGTCCCGAGCGGCGGCGCACGTATTCAAATCCCCATCTCGACGTCAGCCACGTTACTTTTCCAGCGATCACGTGTGTCAGGCGGTTGAGCGCTCGAAAGCCAAGATTGGACATCGTAATGCTGGGGTAATCGCGTGTGGGGGCGAACATGGGGAAAATTTGGATGTGGATATCGGGGATGTTTTTCTTTCGGGCCAGGGAATGTCCGCCAGCCGCGTGAAGGAATGTGTGGACGATCAAATCCGCATCATCGCAATGCTCTTCGACCTGACGGGACACATTCCCCGCGATTTTGAACGCATGAGACATGATCTCCCCCATCATCCTGATAAAGTTATGCCCCGCGTCGTTCAACTTCCGGCTTAACTCTTCGGGGTCTCCAGCGAGGGGGGCAAAACGTATACCATGTCCCTCGACCAGATCCTTGAATCGGTGCGGCGCGGCAAGTTTGACCGAATGTCCCCGCGCCATCAAGCCAAGCGATAACGGTAAAAACGGCTGGACATCGCCGCGTGAGCCGTAGGTGAGGATGGTGATGTTCATGGCGTTCGTAGTGCGACATTCGTGTCGCCTCTTCCAGGCGGGCGGGATACCCTTCGACAGGCTCAGGATGGGAATCCTGCCGTACGTCAATTCATTTCCTGCCTGCCGGATAACGCCCTCAGCAAGGTATTTTGGTCTGCATATTCCAAATCGCCTCCCATGGGCAGACCGCGCGCGAGACGCGTCACGCGCACCCCGAGCGGCTCCAGCTGCTTACGCAGATACAACGCCGTCGCATCCCCCTCCATGCTGGGATTGGTCGCAAGGATCACTTCCTGCACTCCCCCATTCGCCACGCGCGCAAGCAATTGCTTGATCTTCAAATCGTCGGGACCGATGCCTTCGATGGGAGATAAGACTCCCTGCAAGACGTGATATTTTCCCTGATAGCCGCCCGTGCGTTCCAATGCCAGGACATCCAGCGCTTCTTCCACCACACAGATGAGGCTGCCATCCCTCCGCGCCGACTCGCACACTTCGCAGAGTTCGCGTCCCGCTTCGGTGATGTTGAAACATTCCTGACAAAACGCCGTGTTCTTTTTGAGGTTTGCCAGGGCAAGCGCAAGATCGTCCGAGACATCGTCCGTGGCGCGCAGGAGATAGAACGCCAGTCGCGAGGCGGATTTGGGTCCGATGCCGGGTAAACGCTCGAGGGCGTTGATGAGGGATTGGATGGATTCGGGGAGGAGCATGGCAGCAAAATGAGAATTGGAGGATTGGAGAATTCCCTACTCCTCCAATTCTCTATTAGAAGGGAAGCCCACCCGTCAGCGGACCCATCAACTTCTGCTGGAGTTCGCGCGATTGGTCGAGCGCCATGTTCACTGCGGAGAGGACCAGGTCCTGCAACATTTCGGCATCCGCATCTTGTAACAGATCGGGGGAAATCTCAACCGACTTGCAGACCTGATCGCCGGTCATCACGACTTTGATCGCGCCGCCGCCCGCCGTGGCAGTGACCGTTTCCACGGCAAGTTTTGCTTGCGCTTCCTCCATTTGTTTCTGCATCCGTTGCAGTTGTTGCATCATGCCGCCCTGCCCCATTTGGGGTCCTTTATTGAATCCTTTAGCCATTCGTCAGTCTCCTGGTCTTGTAGTCAAATAGTCTTATAGACTGATAGTCTTATAGTCAGACAGTCTCATAGTCGAATAGTCTCGTAGTCTTACAGGCAGTAGCCAATCGTTTCAAGAACTAAACGACCTGGCGACTATCAAACTATAAGACCATAAGACTATCAGTCTATAAGGCCATCAGTCTATAAGACTACTCTTGCGCGTCCACAACCTCACCGCCGTGTTGAATGGCGGTTGCCACCATGCCGTCCTGCGCCACGTTCGGCGGGATTTTGCCTTTGGCGTTCGTCACCATGCAGCGGATGGACACCTCCACGCCGAAGTGATCCTTGATCAGTTTCTGGATCGCTTCGATCTGGTCGGGCTTATCAATCTTTGAAACCAGCACGTCGCTCGCCAAGCCCAGGATGAGCGTGCTTCCCTGTACGTCAATCATCCGCACCGAGTTCATCAACGCCGAAAGATTTGCCTGTGATTTCGGCAGGGATGCCGACATGGGTTTCCATACTTTGATGATGTCTCCGGCGCTGAGGATATTCTTTTCGACGGGATGCGGCATCTGCGTTTCGTCTTCGCCCGTTGCGCCTGCTCCGCTCTGCGCGGGCTGGGAGTCCGTTTTTGAAACAGGAGCAGGCTTGGGCGCAGTTTGACGCGACGCGACGGGTTGAGGGGATTCTGCCGGGGCGTCCAGCACTTCCGCCAAAGCAAGTTCCAGACTCAGGGATGGCTGCCAGCCGCCGCGCAAATCCGTTGCCGCGTTGTTGAAGGCTTTCATCATGCGGAGGACATCGCTCGTGGTGAAGGATTTCGCGTGCGCCCCCATCTGCTTCTTGACATCCGCCGCGGCTTCGACTTGATTCGCGTTGCCCATTTGAATGAGCATGAGACCGCGCAAATATTCGACGATCTGACGCGCCAGCGAACGCGGATCGGCGCCCGCGTCGAGCGCCTTGTGGATGGACTCAAGCCCGTGCGCGGGGTCATGATCGTTGATGGAGGAGATGACATCCAGAACGGTTTGACTCGTGGCAGTGCCGAGCACGGTTTGCGCGAGGGCGAGCGTGATCTTTTCGCCCGTGGACGAAAGTTGATCGAGCAGAGATTGAGCATCACGCATTCCGCCCGTGGACTGACGCGCAATTTGAATCAACGCATCGTCGTCGGCTTGGATATTTTCAGCCTTGGCGATCATCTTGAGATTGGCGACGATCTCATCCACAGGCACGCGGCGGAACTCATGACGCTGACAGCGGGATAAAACGGTTGCAGGGATCTTATGAATCTCTGTTGTGGCTAAGACAAAGATGGCGTGCGGCGGCGGCTCTTCGAGCGTCTTGAGCAAGGCATTGAACGCCGCCGTCGAAAGCATGTGGACTTCGTCAATGATGTAGATCTTGTATTTACCCTGCGAGGGAGAGAAGTTGATCTTATCGCGCAAATCGCGGACATCGTCTACAGAGGTGTTGGATGCGGCGTCAATTTCGATGAGGTCGAGAAAACGATTCTCGTTGACCGCTTTGCAATTCTCGCACTCATTGCATGGACGTTTCGCAGGATCAGGATTCGTGCAATTGACCGCCTTCGCCAGCAGACGCGCGAGCGTGGTCTTGCCCGTGCCGCGCGAACCCGCGAAGAGATACGCGTGCGCGACGCGATCCGCCGCGATGGAATTCTTGAGCGTGGTGACGACGTGGTCCTGTCCCACGACGGCATCCCATTCCTGAGGTCGGTATTTTCGGTAGAGGGCTTGGGTCATTAGCAGTTAGCGTTTAGCTTTCAGCGATTAGCCGGTGGTCGAGTAGCCCGAAGGATGTATCGAGACCACATATTACATACAAACATGAAATTATTGGTGTTCATCGAATTGGTGGTTTCGATACGCTCCTCGTTTCGCTCGTGGCTACTCAGTCGCCGATATTTTCTGTTTACGGCACCGTATAAACAGCTCTCACATTTCCACTCGGGTCGAGCAGTTGCGCCTCCTCGCCCGATTCCCAGATGGGATCGTTCAACCCCCAGTATAAATCAATCACCGTGTTCGTTCCTGAAATGGTATGGATTTGCACCGCGCCGCCTGTGTTGAGAGTCAAATTCGGGAAGGTGAACACTCGACGATCCGAATCCTGCAACTGCCAGCCCGAAAGGTTGATCGGCTCCCCGCCCGCGTTGCGGACGATCACCCACTCCGCGTCCAGCGTCCCCGCGCCGACGATGCTTACGATTTCAACAGGGATGTCCACGTTCGGGTCGAACGAAGCCGCGGGCGCGCCGCCCTGAACGTTCAACGACGCCGCAGGCTGGACAGCCGACAAACTCGCCGAACGATAGTTGCGATCATACCAGAATAGGATTCCGCCCGTCACGCAGGCTGAAACGAACACATTCAGGAGCAGGTAAAGGACGAGTCTGCGGCGGTCCATTTAATGGTTTAGCCATTCTTTCTCAAGACGTCGAATTACGTTGGATATAAGAGACTGCTTGATAAATAACGTTGATCTATTGTGCAATTGAGATAAAAGACTCAAAACATCTTCTGGCGAACGATGTCCCTTCCGAACAGCACGAACCAAACCTGACACTTTTTGAAGATTTAAGTCGGGATTCGTAAGCGCGTCTGGCTGATGCTCTGCAACCTCTTCCCAGACAGAAGACGGCACGAATAAAACATCAAGATCCCTTAGCACATCCAATGCCTGGAGTTCTGAAAGATGAATACTTGGTCCTGCATCCAAAACTGCATTACTCATCACCTTTTAAACCCCATTCCACATCCTCCATGATAAAACGCTCGATAAACTCGCCATTATGAGTCTCGAGGTAACGCCTTAATGCTTCGATCACAAGACTGTTCAAGTCGTTGAACCAACCATCCTGGACATGCAAGTTTACCTGTTCAGCCAGCCGCGAGGGTAATTTAATTGTGGCGGTTAATTCTGTCATGACAACCTCCGTTGTGATTATACACCGCAAACAAGTCCATTGAGTCCGTCTCAAATTAAAAATCCTACGTCCGCACTGGGACGCAGGATTCGCGCTGAAAAGCGACTTACGGCAGTTCGGTCATCAGGAAATCGTCGAAGGAGACGTCGTTCGTAACGCCGAGGTCCTCGCTGCTCCAAACCATCACAGCCACGCGCCCGCTGGTATGGGTCGCATCGTTCACCGAGGCGATCTGTTGACCGTCCACGTACAGGGTCAGCCTGCCGTTGCCGCAGTCCGCGCCGACGCGGTACGAATCCGCGTTCACGGCGATCAGGTCGGAATCCGCCCATTCGTCGTTGTTCGTGAGGAACAGGTCGGTCTGCCCTGTGGCGGCTTTGGCGATCGCGTACTGCCCGGCGGGCGTCATCACCAGGTAATGGAAATCGTCCCCCGATTTGTTGCATATCAGACCGAAAGCGGTCGTCGAATCCGTGCCGTTGTTGATCACCGTAACTTCCATGTGGATGTTTCTGTAAACTTCATCGTCCGGCGTGCTCCACACGAAATAATTGTCGGTGTACACGACAAAGCGCAGGGCTTCGTTCACGTACTCCACCGAACTGTCGGCGTCCGTGCCGGTGCCCCACTGCGCGGACGAAAAATCGTCGCGCAGGATCACGTCCCCGCTTGCCGGCGCGTCGGGAACGTCGGGCGTATCCGTACTCCCGCCGCCCGAAATCGCCTGGCAAGCCAGCGCCGTCAGCGCAAGGCTCGCGATCAATACAGGGATTCCAAAATGACTCTTCATCTGCTTCTCCTTTTATAAATTTAGAGGGGAATTTTACTCACTTCATTCGATGAAACAATAAGCCATAGGGGGGATTCGTTCGGACTCAACGACTCATCGCCAACGCCGCCCAATCCCCCATCTGCCTGCGCTCGTTCATTCTTAGACCTTGAGCCTGCGCGGCTTCGAGGACGCTTTGTTCCTGCTCGAGCAGGATCCCGCTCAAAATGACCGCGCCGTTTTCCTCGATCAAATCCGCCAGCCCCGCATCGAACAGGCGGACGATGACCGGCGCGAGAATGTTTGCCAAAACCAGGGGCGCCTTCCCGAACTCGAACCTCCCTTCGAGTATCTCCCGCACCGAACCCACGCCCAGGATCAATCCGTCGCCCACGCCGTTGAGGTCCGCGTTCTCGCGCGAATTTCCGAGCGATCCTTCGTCAATATCCACGCCCAACACTTTTTCCGCGCCGAGTTTGAGCGCGGCAATGGAAAGAATGCCCGAACCGCAGCCGACGTCAATGACCTTCAGATCTCGGAGGTCTGCAAACATTTCCATCAACTCCAGACACAACTGCGTCGTTGGGTGCGTGCCGGTTCCGAACGCCATGCCGGGTTCGATCTTGATGGCGATGCGATTCGGGTCGGGCGATTCCATCCACGCGGGAAGGATGAGCAGCCGCCGTCCGATGAGGATCGGCCGGTAGTGTTGTTTCCAGGCTTCCATCCAGTTTTGATCCGCAATTTGTCGGTAGGACGGAACGGGCAGCGGGCGGATCATCCCCAAATAAAAAAGCGACTCTTCGAGTTTGCGCCGCGTTTCCTCGAGTTGAGCGTTCACCTCCAGATACGCGCGGACGGTAATCGGTCCGGCCGGCGTGCCGGCGTCTTCAGCGTCATTGAATTTCACGCCCTGCTCGGTCATCACGCCGTTCGGGGCAAAACGCGCGAACACGTCCGCGACCGATTCGGCGAGTTCGCCGTCCACCGTGAGGGATACTTCAAGCCAGTTCACGTTCGACCTCTGCGTAGATTTGTTGGATCAGTTCCACGTCAATCGGGCGGACGTCGGGCAGGTTTTCCAACGCGAAATAGCCAAACTCGGAGACCTCGTCGCTCGGCTGGAATTCCCCGTCCGCGATCCGACAGATGTAATACAAACCGACCCGGTCCGGCGTCCACGTTTTGACGAACAGGAGTTTTTCGATGGCAATGGTCAGTCCGGTTTCCTCATGCACTTCGCGCAGCACTGCGGCCTCCGGGGATTCGCCGTAATCGAGGCTTCCGCCCGGCAAACCCCAGGGATGGAATCGCTGGTAGGTGGATTTGACGAGCAGCACCTCCCCATCTGCATCGAAGATCACAGCAGCGGCAAAGACCTGGAACAGCGGGCGGACGATGCGGGATGCAATCGCTTGAAGCCAGTCCGGGAACGCGCGCCAGATTTTCAGCAATATGATCATGATACGACTACGGCTCGAAACGATAGAATTTGACCCTCGCTTTTTCGATGGTCACCAACCCCGCCTTGATGTGCGGTTCGATGGTTTCAAGGAATGTCTCCAGTTTGTCCTGTGTATCCACGATCTCCACAATAATGGGCATATCTTCCGAAAGAGTATCGAACCTGAACGTCTGGATCTTCCTCGTGTTCGCGCCGAAGCCCATCATGCCGCGCAGGACCGTAGCACCGGCTAATTCGTGTTCGCGCGCTTTGAGGACGATCCATTCGTAGAGCGGCTTGCCTTCGTGCTTGTCCGCTTCACCGATGAAGATGCGGAGCAATGAACCTTCCTGTGGGAGTTGCATAAGCCTCCTTATGGAGTCGCCAGATCGCTGGCGATACGGGAGCATACCCCTTCGGGCACACGAGCTCCCTGATTCCAAACTTATTTCCAAATCCAATATGCGACAGCCCGGCCCAGCCAGACGAGTATCAAGCCCAATATAACATTCGCCCCAACATTTGCCAAAGCGTTGAACGTCTCACCATCGCGCAAAAGGTTAAGCGTATCGCTGCCAAAGGAGGAGAAGGTTGTAAAGCCGCCAAGCACACCGATAAAGACCAGCGCTCTTGATTCTGGGGTGAACGCGCCGCGTGATTCAGCAAGTTGCGAGAGGAAGCCGATAACGAAACAGCCGATGAGGTTGACGGTCAACGTGCCATAGGGGAAGTCAATGCTTTTGCTGGCTGTTTGCACCCATGTACCAACAAGATAACGGGAAACAGAACCCAGAGCGCCGCCGAGGGCGACGTATAAAGCAGAATAAAGTGAAGGCATGGATAGAGTCGTTTGGCTGAATCAGTCGTCGGCTTGGATGGAGGCGTGATATCGAGAGGCAGTCGAAGCGTCATCCATACGATAATGACCGTTCAAATCGCAGTACAACGCCTCGGGGAGACAATCCACACATTCGAGTTGCAGCGTGGCATGGGCGATATTATAGCGGCGATATACCATCTTGTTGATCCGCCTCTGAATGTCCGCGCCTTCACTGATGGAGAGGTCGCCGGTGAGGATGTGCGCCGACATGGTGCGCACGTTTTGGGCGATGCTCCACACGTGCAGGTCGTGAACCCCAAGCACGCCTTCGACCTTCAGCATGTCCTCGACCAGTTTCGTCGAGTTGATGTCGCGCGGTTTGGCTTCGAGGAGGATGTCCACCGCTTCGCGCAGGATGCCCCAGGCGTTGTAGAGGATGAGCAGGCCGATCAACACGCTGACCAGCGGATCGAGCCAGTTCGCGCCGGTGAAGTAGATCAGCACGCCCGCGACGACCGCGCCGATGGTGGAGAGCACGTCGCCCATGAGATGCACGAACGCCGAGCGAAGGTTGAGATCCGTTTGACTGCCGCGATGGACGAGCATTGCCGTGACGAGATTGACGACGACGGCGATCAGGCCGACGCCGACCAGGATTCCCGACTGCACTTCGGGCGGCGAGATGAAACGCCGCCACGCCTCGTAGAAGATGCCCAATGAGATCAGGACGAGCGTTGTGGAATTGATAAGCGCGACGAGGATGCCCACGCGATGATAGCCGTAGGTCTTGCGTTCGTTGGCGGGGCGCGCGGTGATGCGGATGGCGAACCAACTCAAAGCCAGCGCGATGACGTCGGTCAGGTTGTGCGCCGCGTCGGTGAGCAGGGCGAGGCTGTTCGAGAGAATCCCCGCCGCGGCTTCGATGACGACGAAGGCAAGCGTGAGGAAAAGCGATATGGAGAGTCGCCGGGTGGATTGCCGGGCGGCTTCGCGTAAATGGGAGTGCGTGTGGGGTTGTGTTTGCATATTCAGATCGTCAGCGGCAACTGTTTTGTCATCCGTGTTCCACATGGTCAAGACCCATCAGATAGAGTTTTGATACATGATCGTCGTCGAGCGCGTAGAAGACCTGCCGTCCGTCCTTGCGGGCGCGCACAAGTTTCATCTGGCGCAGCCCGCGCAGTTGATGGGAGACTGCGGACTCGGTCATCCCGAGTTGCGCGGCGATCTCGCCCACGTTCATTTCGCCTTCGAGCAGAACGGAAATGATCCGCAGGCGCGTCGGGTCGCTGAGGGCGGAGAACAGGTCGGCAAGGTGGGTGAAGGTTTGTTCTTTGAGGTTCATCGTTTATATATGAATAGTTGCTCAACTATTCAGTATTATAGGGTAAAAAAAGAGAACCGTCAAATGACGATGCTCCTGTTTTAATCACATGACCTTCACTTCGCTTTTCCATCGCCCTCAATTCCCTGTCGCCTCTGTTCACTAATCACTGATCACTGACCACTGATTACTGATCACTGATCACCGACTGCCCACCGGCTCTCATCCCCCCAACGCCTCGTTCAGCCAATCCAAAAATCCCTTCTCCTGCGGCTTGACCGTCGTTCCCAAACTCTCCGCCAGTTTCTGGAACAACTCGCGCTGTTCCTTCGTGAGTTTGGTCGGAACCGCGACGTTGACGATCACCAGTTGATCGCCGCGTCCGTTGCGGCGCAGGTACGGCACACCCCTGCCCTTCATGTGGAACACCTTTCCGGGCTGCGTACCGGCGGGGATCTTCAATTTCTCAGCGCCGTCCAGCGTCGGCACTTCGATCTCCGCGCCGAGCGCCGCCTGCGCGACGTTGATGTCGAGATTCAACACAATATCGTTCTCGCGGCGTTTGAAGAATTTGTGCGGCTTGACATCCAGCACGATGAACAGGCTTCCGTTCGGTCCGCCATGCACGCCGGGTCCGCCCTCCCCTGCCAGGCGGATCTGCGTACCGTGATCCACGCCGGCGGGAATTTGCACCTTCTTTTTTACCGTCCTCCGCTCCAACCCGCCGCCGCGACAGGTCTTGCAGGGAGAGGAGATCGTCTCGCCGCGCCCGTTACAGGTCGGGCAGGTTGCGGTCTGCACCATCTGACCCAAAAAGGTCTGGCGCACCTGGCGCACCTCGCCCTGTCCATTACAAGTGGAACAACGCGTCGGCGACGTGCCGGGCTCCGCGCCCGAACCGTTACAGCGCGAACAGGTCTCCTCGCGTTGGAACTCGATTTCCCTCTCGACGCCGAAGACCGCCTCCTCGAACGTCAACGTGACCTGCATTTGCAGGTCGCGTCCGCGGCGCGGCGAACGACGGGAACCCCGTCCCATCGAAAAGCCAAAACTCCCGAACAGTTCCTCGAAGATATCGCCGAAATCCACCGTGTAATCGTGGAAACCGCCGATGTTCCCCAGACCCTCCCTGCCAAAGCGGTCATAGCGGGCGCGTTTTTCCCGATCCGATAAAACCCCGTACGCTTCGTTGATCTCCTTGAACTTTTCCTCCGCGCCCTCCTCTTTATTCACGTCGGGATGATACTGGCGCGCGAGTTTACGGAACGCGGCTTTGATCTCATCGTCGCTCGCGTTCCGCCCAACACCCAGAATATCGTAATAGTCTTGATTGCTCATAAGGATCGGCAGGCGGAAAGTAGAAAGCGCCTACTTTCCACTTTCCACTTTTCACTTTCTACTTTCCACTTTCCACTTTCTACTTTCCACTTTCTACTCTTTTACCTCTCCATCCACCACTTCCGGTCCTTCCTCGCTGGATGAAGAGCCCGCTTCGCCTCCACCCGGAGCCTGATTCTGTTCATAGACGCTGGCGCCGATCTTTTGGACCGCCTGCGCCAATACGTCCGTGGCGGCTTTGATCGCGGCGGCATCCTCGCCTTCCGCCACGCGCCGCGCCTCCGCCACCTTTGCCTCGACCTCGGTCCTTACCTCCGCCGGAACTTTTTCGCCCAGGTCGCGCAAAGCCTTCTCCGCGGCGTAGGCTGTATTGTCCGCGTGATTGCGCGCTTCGATCAATTCCTTGCGCTTGCGGTCTTCCTCGGCGTGAGCCTCCGCGTCCTTGCGCATCCTTTCCACTTCCGCTTCGCTCAACCCCGAAGAGGCTGTGATCGTGATGTGCTGGGAGCGTCCCGTCGCCTTATCCTGCGCGGTGACTTTAAGTATGCCGTTGGCATCAATGTCGAACGTCACTTCGATCTGAGGCATCCCGCGCGGCGCAGGCGGGATGCCGTCCAGCATGAACCTGCCCAGCGATTTGTTATCCGCCGCCATCGGACGTTCGCCTTGAAGGATGTGTATTTCGACCTGCGTCTGGCTGTCGCTTGCGGTGGAGAACACCTGGCTCTTGCGGGTCGGAATGGTCGTATTGCGTTCGATCTGCGGAGTGGCGACTCCGCCCAGCGTTTCGATCGAAAGCGTGAGAGGCGTAACGTCGAGCAGAAGAATATCCTTCACCTCTCCGCCCAACACGCCTCCCTGGATCGCCGCGCCGATGGCGACCACCTCGTCCGGGTTCACGCCCTTGTGAGGTTCCTTGCCGAAGAACGCGCGAACGCGATCCTGAATGGCGGGCATGCGCGTCATCCCGCCGACCAAAACCACCTCGTGGATGTCGCCCGCCTTTAATTCGGCGTCGGACAAGGCTTGTTTGAGAGGGGCAATCGTTCGGTCAACGAGATCCGCTGTCAATTGTTCGAGTTTGGCGCGGGAGAGAGTCATCACCAGGTGTTTGGGTCCGCTCGCGTCCGCCGTCAAATACGGAAGGTTGATCTCGGTCTGCATCGTGGTCGAGAGTTCGATCTTCGCTTTTTCGGCGGCTTCCTTCAGGCGCTGCAAAGCCTGGCGGTCGTTGTGCAGGTCAATACCGTTGTCCTTCTTGAACTGCTCGATCAGGTAATCCATGAGGCGCAGGTCGAAATCGTCGCCGCCCAGGAAGGTATCGCCGCTCGTCGAACGCACCTGGAACACGCCGTCGCCCACTTCCAACACGGAGACGTCGAACGTGCCGCCGCCGAGATCGTAGACGACGATGGTCTCGTTCTTCTTTTTGTCGAGTCCATACGCCAGCGAAGACGCTGTCGGTTCGTTGATGATGCGCAGCACTTCCAGACCTGCGATCTTGCCCGCGTCCTTTGTGGCGTTGCGCTGCGCGTCGTTGAAATATGCCGGAACGGTGATGACCGCCTGCGTGACCGTCTCGCCGAGATACGCCTCCGCGTCGCGCTTGATCTTTGCCAGGATCATGGCGGAGATTTCCGGGGGCGAATAATCCTTGCCTCCCAATTCCACGCGCACGTCGCCGTTCGGAGCGTCCTTCACCGCATAAGGCACGCGCTTCTTCGTGCGCTCCACTTCGAGGTCGTCCGCCTTGCGCCCCATGAAGCGTTTCACCGAGAAGATCGTGTTCTGCGGATTGGTGATCGCCTGGTTGCGCGCCACGCGTCCGACCAGGCGCTCGTTGGTCTTATTCAATGCCACCACCGAAGGCACAAGCCGCTCCCCCTCCGCGGATGGGATCACGATCGGTTCCCCGCCCTGCATCACCGCCGCGACGGAGTTGGTCGTGCCCAAATCGATTCCTATGATTTTGCCCATGATTGCTCCTTGATATTAATCAAAGATCAAAGGTCGAACGTCCAAAGTCTTTCGACCTTCGACCAAATTTATTGCGCCACCCTCACGAGAGCCGGTCGAATGACGTGGTCGCCGAGCATGTACCCATTCCGCACGACCTCGATCACTTGTCCGCTCTCGAAATCCTCGTGATGTTCGCTGGAGATCGCCTCGTGGAAGTTCGGATCGAACGCAGCCCCTTCGGCTTCGATCTTTTTGACGCCTTCGCCTTCAAGCGTCGCCAGAAACTTGCGGACGATCAACTCGATCCCATCCGCCCACGAGTTGCCCTCGGGACGGTTTTGCACGGCGCGCTCCAGGTCGTCGAGCAGCGGCAAGATCTTTTTGACGAGGTCGCCCTTCATCATGATTCTCGCCAATTCGTTATCGCGCTCCACGCGTTTCCTGTAATTTTGGAGTTCCGCCTGGGATCGCATCCAGGAATCCTTGAATTCGGATACCTTTGCCTCAGCCTTTTCGAGCTGCCTTTTCAGCGCCTCGATCTCCGCCGAAACCTGCTCCTCGACCTCAGCCTCCGCCACCGCCTCGGCTCTGGTTTCCATAACCTCCTCTTCGCGTTCGATCTCTTTTTTCTTTTCGTGCTTCTTCTCTGTCATACTTCCTGTCTCTCAATGTTTATGATTTGGGCGCATTTCATATCACTCGCCTTACGCAGCGCCGCGAGACCACGGTCTCGCATTTGCCGGGCAACATGAATGTTGCGGTACGAGCAAACCATGAAACACACCCTTATGATTTCAAGCGTGACGCGGCATCCATTTGCAAAACTTCATACCCTCGCGTTACCCGTTGGAAATGGCGTCGTTGACCATGTCGCTCAACAAGCCCGCCACATAACGGACCGCCGGAATCGCCCGCGCGTACGACATGCGCATCGGTCCCAGCACGCCCAGCGTTCCCGTCGCCAATCCGGGGACTCCGTATCGCGCGACCACCATCGAACATTGACGCAGTTCCTCCCACACGCCCTCTCCGCCGATCAACACCTGAAGCCCGCCGACATCGCCGCTCGTGGAAGTGCGATCGAGCAGGTCCTTCAACGTGGAGGGTTCCCCGAAGATCTTCAAAGCGCGGCGCGCCTCCTCCGTCTCGGTGAATTCGGGTTCGGTCAGGACATTGGTCAAACCGTCCGTGTAAATTTCGCCGGAGGCGCGGCTTGCGCTTCGACGCATATCCCGGACCACGAGGGTCAGGATGTCCCGGTCGAGCGAGTCGGGTGGGGCTGGGAGGGAGGAAATGTCGTTCACCGCCAGACCAGCCAAAAGTCCGTTGAGACGCGCCGCCGTCTGGCTGAGCCGCTCCTGTGAAACAGGTTCCGTCAGGGTCAGGATCTGCTGGTTGACCTCGCCTCCCGCAAAGACAAGCACCATCAGGATCTGCCGTCCCTGCGTCGAGATCAATTCCAGATGCTTGAACCTGACCTGCTCCGCGTGCGGCGCAGTGACGACCGAAACGCCCTGCGATTGATGCGCCAGAATGGACGCCGCGAGGGTCATCCATTGCCCGACGTTGGAACCGGATTGATAGAACTGATGCGAAATGGTTCGCTGCACCGACTCGGGCAATACCGCCTGATCCATCATCTGGCTGACGAAGTACCGATACCCTGCCTCGGTCGGGACGCGTCCGGCGGAGGTGTGCGGCTGGCGCAGGTAACCCATCTCGGTCAGCGCCGCCATCTCATTTCGGATGGTGGCGGACGAGAGTTTAAGATGATAATGATCCGCAAGCCTCTTCGAGCCGATGGGCTGCGCGGATTCGATGTGATCGCGTATGATCAATAAGAGGAGGGTCTTTTGTCGTTCGGTCAGTTCCGTCATGGCTTCACATAGTTAGCACTCTCAACGCGAGAGTGCTAACAACTCGACGATAATCATATCACGCAAAAAAGCATGAATCAATAAGAGGAGTGTAAGAAAAAGCCCATCGCTGTTGCAAGCGATGGGCGGATCGTTTTTACCGGAACAAGTCAGGTTACGGTACCGGTCTCCACGCGGGGTCGAAATCCGCTGCGGGGTCGGAAGTGAGGCGGGTGAGGTTTCCGCCCGTAACGGTCATAAAGTAGACGTCGCGGTTGCCCTCGTTATCCCTGCCCTCGTAAGCCAGCCACAAGCCGTCCGGTGAAAATTCCGCATCTTCGATCGGTCTCGGAAGGTCGAGGCGGATGGGGCTTTTGGTGTCCCGATCTTCGTAACGGAGGCTCATCAGCCACGGACGCACCACCGTCGGAGGCGGGTTGCGCTGGTTGAACAGGATCGTCTGCCCGTCCGGCGACCAGATCGGGAAGTAATCCCAAAAATCCTGCCCGCTGCGGGCAAGTTGGACGTTGCCCTGTCCCGTATCGTCCATCACCCAAACCTGATAGGCATTGAACCTCCTGACCGTGTAGGCGACCTGCCTTCCGTTCGGCGACCAGGAGGGCAGGCTGTTTTCCTGCACGTCGCCCGAGGCGGTCGTCAGGCGGACGGTTACGCCGGTTTCGATGTCGAGGAGGTAGATGTCCTTTTTGCCGTCGCGCAGGGAGGTGAAGGCGATGCGCTTGCCGTCGGGCGACCAGGCTGGATCGAAGTCGGAGCCGGGGGTGCTCGTCAGGGTATTTTGCCCGGAGCCGTCCGCGTTCATAATGTAGAGACTCGAGTTCCGGTAGGTGTTCTCGTAGAATTCGCCGCGCGCCCGGCACGGGGAGATGAACACGATCTGCGATCCATCCGGCGACCAGGAGGGCTGGCACGCGCCCTCCTCCATGTTCGTGAGCATGGTCAAGCCGGTCGTATCGAGGTTGACGATGTAGATCTGCGGTATGCCCGTGCGCGCGGACGCGAACGCGATCTGACCGGTCCCGCCGCCGACCTTGGTCGGCACAATGGAGACGACATCGGGCGTCGCGGTGACCTCCACGACGGGAGGCAGTGTGGGCGTGGGCGGAATGGACGTTGCCGTGGCTGTCGGCGCGGGGGATTGGGTGGGCGTCGGCGATTCGGTATCCGCAGGGACGACTTGCATGGGCGTCGGCGATGGAGCGGCTTCCGTCGGGATGCGCGGCGCGGACGTTGGCGTAACCAGCATGGAGACCAACTGCGGCGGCATCACGCTCATCACGACAGGCGGAATGAGATGAGGCGCGAAACGAACGCCTCCCACCAGCGAAGCGGCAAGCAAAAAGAGAATGAGCAGGAGAGTCGGAAGGACGCGTTTCTTCCTGCGCCTTTTCGGCGGCTTGAAGACCGGCAATTCCTCGGAGGGCGGTTCCGCCTCCCTCAGGGAGGCAAGCGGCTTCAACTCTTCATCGGCTGGTTTTCGGCTTTCGGGCGCGCCTCCATCCGAGGGAGGCGGTTGGATGACGTATTCGCCCGGCAGCCGCTGGGTCTTCGATTTGGAACCCAACAGGGCGCGCTTGAATTCCTCCGCGGTCTGGAAACGGTCGGCGGGGTCAATACCCATCGCTTTTTCGATCGCCGCGGAAAGTCTCCGCGAGACTTTGCTGTTGCGCTTCCGCAACGGGGTAAGTTGCGTGTTGTCCATTGCGCGGGCAAGGCCGTCTTCCGGGATGATGCCGGTCAGCGCGGCGTAGAGCGTGGCGGCGAGCGAATAAATGTCGGTGCGCGGGTCGGTGCGGGCTGTGCCGTATTGTTCGGGCGGCGAGTAACCGGGCGTCATGGCGCGCGCGCCGGTGGTCGTCGCCTGGTTGCCGTGCAGGACCTTGGCGAGACCGAAGTCCACGAGGAAGATGTGTCCCTCGGGCGTGATCTTGACGTTGCCCGGTTTGATGTCGCGGTGCAGGATGGGGGGTTTGCGCGTGTGCAGGTAGGTTAACGCGTCGCAGATCGAAGCGCCGAGCAGGATGGCTTCATCCTCCTGGATGTTGCCCAGCCGTTCCATGCGCTGGCGCAGGTCTTCGCCCTCGATATAATCCATCACGAGATATTGACCCTGGTCGCCGATCACGAAATGATCGGTGACGCGCGGCAGGTTGGGATGGCGCAGGTTCGCCAGGATGACGGCTTCCAAACGGAACTGGCGCGCGTATTCGTCGGTGGTGAACAGGTTTTCCTTGACCGCCACGTCCACGCCCAGGTTTTCATCCACGGCGCGATAGACGGATCCCATCCCGCCCTGACCCAGTATCTCAACAATGCGATATCTTTTATGTAATAATGTGCCGCGTTCGAGTGTCATTGATTTATGAAAGGCTCCCGTAATAATTGCGCTAGATTTGGGATTATATCAGAGCATACGTCCACATGTTGGACTTGCTTTTCATTTGATACGGAATGACAACCCAGGCGACTCCGCTTCATGCCCGCTCCCCGGGTTGATTCCGTCCGAGGGGTGGGGTACGCGTCTCGGGCAGGATCAGGTCCGGGTCCGCGCGTGAAGCGTGAAAACCCCTCCAAAGAATCTGACGGCGATGTCTCATTTGATGTACACTTCCCCAATGCAAAAAACGTCCGGCGCCTCCCGCTGGTGGGATTGGGCTTCCGTCGTCCTGTTGTTCATCCTGGTCGAGACGACCGCGACGCGCCTCGTCGCCACGAACTGGGTCCCGTTCCTGTACCTGGGACAAACAGTGGCGTACATCGCCTTCACCCTCGGCGCGGCGCTTGGGTATACGCGCTTCTCCCCGAGGCTGGCGCGCTGGCTTTCCTTCATCTACATGCTCGTCTTTCTGCCGCTGCAGTGGACGTTGATGATTGACCAGCAGGCGTCGCTGGAGGAACAATTCCTGAGCGTCGGCGGGCGGCTGCTGGTTTCCTATTCGAACCTCTTCTCGCGCCGCCCGGTGGAGGACCCGATCTTTTTCATCACGTTGATCACATTGGGGTTTTGGATCATCGGCGCGTCGGCGGCTTTCCAACTCGTGCGAAAACGGAATTATCTTGCGGCAGCGGTGCCTGCCGCGGTGGCGTTGCTCGTCGTTCAAAGTTACGATAATTATTCGCCGGGGCGCGTCTGGTTTATCGCGTTCTTCGCCTTAATGGCGCTGCTCCTGCTCGGACGTTTGCATCACCTGGAAAACAAACGGGTGTGGCGCGAAAGACGCGTCTTCCTTTCACCGGACGATAACTTCGACCTGACGAACATCATGGCGATCGCCGCCGCGCTGGTCATCCTGGTCTCGTGGATTCCGCCCGCCTCCGCCTCCGGGGTGAATACCGCCATACAAACCTGGAACAGGCTCACGCAACCCTGGCGCGATCTCACGGAACGGATGGAAAACGCCGTTTCCGCATTGAAGTCCCCCACCGGCGGAACGGGCAGCGAATTCTACGGGCCGGAACTCATGCTCGGACAAGGCTTCCCGCTTGCCGACACGATCATGTTCCGCGTGCAAATACCGGAACCGCCCGGCGAAGAAAGGCCGCCGCGCTTTTACTGGCGCGGGCGCACCTACGATCATTTCGAAGGAAACCTGTGGTACACCACGGGGTCATCGCTGGAGGACTATTCGCCGGCAGACAGGTTCTCCGCCCCGCTCGCGCCCGAGGCGAGCGAGGTGACGCGCTTCGTCATCCAAACCGGCGAACTGGCGTTTTCATTGCTCTATGCGCCGTCGCAACCGGTCTGGTTCAGCAGGCAGGGAGCCATACGCACGCTGCCCGCGGACGGCGGCAGTGAGATCATCTCGTGGTACGCGAACCCGTCCCTGCTCGGCGGCGAAACCTACCAGGTGGATGCCGTCCTCGACAACCCGGATATCGGTCAATTGCGCGGCGCCGGTCAGGATTACCCCGCGTGGGTCGCCGACAAATATCTGCAAATTCCAGACGACCTATCGCCGCGCATCGTCGAACTTGCGGAGGAGATTACCGCCGCGTACGACACTCCCTACGACAAGGCGTCCGCGATCACAAGATACCTGCGCGAAAACATCGAATACGCGGATACCCTCCCGCAGGCGCCGCGCAACCGCGACCCGCTGGAATGGATGCTCTTCGAGAACAAACAAGCCTATTGCGTTTATTACGCCTCTGCGGAGATCCTGATGCTGCGTTCGCTCGGCATCCCGGCGAGAATGGCGGTGGGGTTTGCGGAAGGCGAACGCGATGGCGAAGAGAACCTGTACGTCGTCCGCCAGAAGAACGCGCACGCCTGGCCCGAAGTGTACTTCCCCGGCGTCGGCTGGGTGGAATTCGAACCCACAGGAAACCAGCCCGTGCTATCCCGTCCCCTCCCGCCGCGGGACGAGGAAGACGACCTCGGACTCCTCGACCGCGAACGGACGATCCCGGACGATCCCGTAGACCCGCGCGAGCGTTTCAGGGGATTGCAGGACGACGAAGGCGTCGCCGCTCCCGAACAGACGGAAACCCGCACGGTCAACCCAAGCCTGTACCTGATCCCGCTTTTCCTTGCCTTCGCGGCGCTGACAATTTATTTCAGCCGGCGCTACTCCGTGCCTGAGCGCGCGCCGGGCTTCCTGCGCGCCGCGTACGAACGGAACGGCTTGCAGATACCGGCGTGGATCCTCAACTGGGAACGCTGGACGAATATCTCCCCCATCGAGAGGGCGTTCGAAAGCGTCAACTTCAGCCTGCGCCTGCTGGATAAACCCATGCCCATTGACGCCACGCCCACCGAGCGCGCGGAAAAATTGACGAGCCTCCTCCCCAGGGCGGAAAACGAGATCGGCGCGCTTCTGGACGAACATCAAACATCCCTTTATACTTCCAGAACCGCAGATGTCCTCCGCGCGCAGCGCGCCGCCATACGCCTTCGCTGGCAGGCTGTTCGTGAACGGGTCCGTTACACGCTGGAGGGCAAACCGCTCGAGAGCCCGTAGATTGTCCTTTCCACGTCCAGCCGCGAAAGGGCGAAGGATAGATAATGGCTACAGCAAAAACAAAATCCGTCACGATCAACGATCAACTGGTATCCGTAACGCAACGCGCCGCGAAATTGCGCGCCTCGCTGGACGCAAACCGTCACCCGGAGGCGGTGGAGGGGATCAAGGAGCTCGAAAATTCCCTCTCGCGCATCAGCGAGGTAATGATCCCCTTCGAACAGCGTTTCAGCCACCTGCAGGCTCTGGCGGGGATCGGGCAGGTCGTCAATTCGACGCTCGAAATTGACGAGGTGCTGCAGATCGTGATGGACACGATCGTGCGCCTGACCGGCGCCGAACGCGGCTTCCTCATGCTCCGCGACGAACACGGAGAAATGCAGACCCGCATTGCGCGCAACTGGGAGCAGGAATCCATCAACAAGAGCGAGTTCGCCATCAGCCGCACGATCATCGAACGCGCCATCGAGGGCGGCGAGGCGGTGCTGACCACCAACGCGCGCGAAGACCCGCGCTTCGGCGGGCAGGAAAGCATCATCGCCTTCAACCTGCGCTCGATCCTGTGCGTGCCGCTCATGGTCAAGACCGACCTGATCGGCGTGATCTACACGGACAACCGCATCCGCACCGGCATCTTTTCCGAAGCGGACCGCGACCTGCTGATCGCGTTCGCCAACCAGGCGGCGGTCGCCATCGAGAACGCGCGCCTGTTCTCCTCCCTAAAACGCACGCTCGCGGAAGTGACCGAACTCAAGAACCTGATGGACGACGTGTTCGCCTCCATCGTCTCGGGGGTGATCACGGCTGACGTGCAGGATCAGATCACCCTTTGTAATCGAGCCGCCGCGTCCATTTTGGGACGCGCGCCGGTGGAGGTCGTCGGCAGGAAACTCGATGAGATCGTCCCCTCTTTTGCGAACGACATCCAACAGCATTTGAATTCGGTGCGCGAAAGCGAGAAACCCATCCTGGGACTCGAACTCAGCCACAAACTGCCCGAACGCGGCAACGTGGAGTGGCGTTTGAATCTCTCCCCCCTGAAGGACGCGGGACAGAAGACCCAGGGCGTCGCCATCGTATTGGACGACCTGACCGAACAGAAGAAACTCGAAGCGCAGCGCAAACTCTTCGAACGCATGGTCTCGCCGGCCGTCATCCAGCAACTCGACCCGAACAGCCTGCAACTGGGCGGCAAACGCGTGGACATCACCGTGCTGTTCGCGGACGTGCGCGGCTTCACCACCTTCAGCGAATCGCAGGAGCCGGAGCAACTCGTTTCGATCCTCAACCGTTACCTTGCCGCCATGGCGGAGGCGGTCCTTTTGCACGAAGGCACAATTGACAAGTTCATGGGCGACGCGATCATGGCATGGTTCAACGCGCCCATCCCGCAGGCGGACCACACCCTGCGCGCGGTCAAAGCCGCGCTTGCCATTCGCGAGGCGGTGGAAAACCTATACAAGGAATTGCCCAGGGAGGCGCATCTCGCCTTCGGCGCGGGCATCCATTACGGCGACGCGGTGCTGGGACTCATCGGCACGGAACGCAGGCTCGAATACACCGCCATCAGCGACAGCGTGAACACGGCGAAACGCCTGCAGGAAAATTCCGCCAGGAACCAGATCATCATCAGCAAAGTGGCTTATGATCGCGTAAAGGATAAGATCGAAGTCAAGCCCATCGCCCCCGTCGCCGCGAAAGGCAAGACCCAGCCGTTGGAGGTATTCGAGGTGCTGGGGATGAAGTAGAAAGTGGAAAGTGGGAGGTGGAAAGTGGAAAGTAGAAAGTGGAGAGTGGAAAGCGCGCCCAGAGCCTGTCGAAGGATGAGAAGTAAAGGGCGCGTAGCGGACGTTCTCCAACGTCTGTGCACGGATTATACATGAGCGAAGGCGAGAAGTGAACAGGTATCAGTGAACAGTTATCAGTGGGAGGCTCCGCATGGAAATTGACATTGCAGGACTTGCCGCGCAGGTCGCCGCGTTTCTTGCGCCTTACCTGCCGTATCTGGTAAAAGGCGGGAAGATCGCCGCAAAGAAAGCCTTCGAGAAAGCCGGGGAGAAGTTCGCGGAGAAAGGCTGGGAGGGGGCTGAAAAGTTGTGGAAAAAATTGAAACCCAAAATGGAAGCCAAACCCGCCGCGCAGGATGCAGTGGAGGAATTCATAAAAGACCCTGCAGATGAGGATGCGCTGCCATCCCTGCGAAAGCAGATCAAAAGGATTCTGGCGGAGGACACGAGGTTCGCAGAGGAGGTTTCGATCACCATCGGGGAGATTGATTTTTCATCCATCCAGACGGGAGACAGGAGCATTGTTGTCAAAAGGGACATGGAGGATTCGACCGCAACAACCGGAGACAAAAATATCGTTGCCACTCACGGGGGACAGATAACGAGCATCGCGACTCAAAACAATACAACGATCGGTACACAGATCAATGCGGATCAGGTGGTGATGCAAACCGGCGGAGAGAATGGGAAAGCCAAAAAGGCGTTTCACACCTACCTGCAAAAATTACGCCGTGACTGCCTCGCTCTGCCGCTCGCCACCCTGGGCGGAGACGACGACGATAACACCATCCTCACGGACGTGTACATCGAACTGGATACAACCACCCCCAAAGAAACAACGCAGGCAGAGAAGGAGCAACGAGGCTTCCTGAGCCGTGAAGAAAAAGTCAGCGTTATGGAAGCCGCCGGCAAAACAAAACAGATGGTTCTGTTGGGAGATGCCGGGTCGGGAAAAAGCACTTTCGTGAAGGATTTGCTTGCCTTGCAAGTCTCTGCCTGGTTGGACAAAAGACCGCTGGAAGGTTTTGACCCGAATCTGGCGCCTGTATTGATCATCCTGCGCGAACTCTCCCCCCGGCTGGCAGGCATTGACTTGACCGCTCTTTCAGGCGAACGACAAAGGCAGGCATTGGCAGACGCCATCCTTAAAAAGATCAACGACGATATCAAACAGCACAAAGCCGAGGAGTGCATCTCCATCGTACAGGAGGCTGTCGAACAGGGGAATCTCCTGCTGGTGATGGATGGTTTGGACGAAGTGCCGCAGAGCGCGCGTCACCTGGTGCGGCGCGCAGTGGGGGCGTTGATCCAATCCCATGCCATCCAACGCGTCATCATCACATGCCGCAGTCGTTCCTACACGGGCGCGGCGGTCTTTCCTAATTTCACAACCTTCGAAGTGGCAAAACTCGACGATGAAAAGATCGGGAAGTTCGCCCTGCGCTGGTATCAGCAAAAACACCGCCAGGGATACCGCAAAGCCGACGAAGTGGAACCGCGCGCCGCCGATCTGACGCGGGCGGCAACAAATGAAAATTTGCGCGAAATGGCTTCCAACCCGATGATGTTGACCAGCATCGCCATTTTGCACCACCAGAACATTTCCCTGCCGCCCCAGCGCGTGAAGTTGTACGACGAGATCGTAAAAATTCTGACCAGCCGCTGGCAAAAATATAAGACGGCTGACGCAAACCTGGCGCCTTCCACGGAACTTGCAAACTTCATCAACAATGAGACCTTTCTGCGCGCCGCCCTAGAGCGTCTTGCTTATGAAGCGCACCGTGTGACATACAGCGAAGGTGGAGATCATCAGCCGCAAGAGGATGACAAGCACAAGGAGACCGACCTGCCGCGCGGGAAGGCGCTTGAAATTCTCGAAACCCTGTTCAGGGAAAAAGGCGTGGGCGGCTTGGCGCTTGCCGATGAATTTTTGGATTACATAGACAAGCGCGCCGGGATACTCGTGGGCAAAGGCGGCGACGCGGAGGGCCCCGAAAACCCGCTGGTGTATAGTTTTCCGCACCGCACTATTCAGGAATACCTGGCGGGCTGTCACATGGTGGGAAGCCGCAAACGCCATGAGGAATATTTCAACCGCGCCGCGGAAGGCGATTTTTGGAGCCTGGCAGGTTTGATGGGCGCGGAAGATCTATATCACCGGCGCGGCCTGCCGGATGAAATGCTCCTGCTTGCTTATAAACTGTGCCGCTATCAACCGCCTCAGAACGAACAGGAGCAACGCGCGCTTTTGTGGTCCGGGCAGATCGCCTGCGTTGCCAGTTTGCAGGAGATCAAAGCCGAAGATGATGGTATCGCCTTTCTGGAACGATTGATCCCGCGTACGGTCACCTTGCTCGAAAGCAGCCTCTCCCCGCGCGAACGCGCCGAAGCCGGCGATACCCTCGCCAGACTCGGCGACCCGCGCTTCGATGAAAACCACTGGTATTTACCCAAACAGCCGCTGCTTGGATTCGTCCACATCCCTGCCGGTGAATTTTTGATGGGAACGAAGGAAAGCGACATCAAAGACCTCATCGAAAAATTCGGCGGTCAAAAAGATTGGTATGAGAATGAAGTTCCCCAACATCCCGTTAAACTTCCCGATTACTACATCGCGCTTTACCCGGTGACTGTGGCACAGTTCAAAGTCTTTGTAGATGAAAGCGGATATAAAACGAGCGATGAAAACAGCCTGCGCGGCATTCCCACTCATCCCGTTGTATATGTGACGTGGTACGACGCGCTGGAGTATTGCAAGTGGTTGACCGCCAAACTCAAGGGAAAAGCGCAACAGGTCCTTCGCTCCGCAGTCCAACTGCGGGATGAACCCGCAAACAACTTCTGGCAGGGACTGGCAGACAGCAAATTGATCGTCGCCCTGCCCAGCGAAGCGGAATGGGAAAAAGCCGCGCGCGGACCTATCCCCCCGTCCCCCTTCCCTGTGAGGGAAGGGGGAGTGAGGGGGTTAGGTCAGGTCTTCCCCTGGGGCGATGACTTCGACCAGGACAAAGTCAACAATAATATGATCATCGGCTCGACCAGCGCGGTAGGATGTTTTCCCAAAGGCAAAAGCCCCTATGAGATTCACGATATGAGCGGCAACGTTTGGGAATGGACACGCAGTGAATACAAAAAGTATCCCTTCGACCCACAGGCAAAACTCGAAAAAGTGGATGACAAGAACGTCGTCCGTGTGGTGCGCGGCGGCGCGTTCTTCAATCTTGAGGGGCTCGTGCGCTGTGCGGTTCGCGGCTGGGACCTCCCCGATTACGGGGACGACGTTCAGGGGTTTCGTGTGGTGGTGTCCCCATTTTTCTAACTCTGAACTCGGCTTTTGCAGCACATTAACAACTGAATAACCAAATTGCCAATCCAATCCAGCGGCGCGATAATCAAGCTGGAGGTGAGGCATGTATCCTTTGG
>JAANMT010001230.1_pt1 | contig 25744 bp, 24 predicted proteins | sample 7279711 | NCBI WGS metagenome assembly JAANMT01 (sample SAMN14094538, study PRJNA606508) | bioreactor metagenome | isolation source: A lab-scale SPAN reactor treating ammonium-rich wastewater day 1 | place: Ireland: Galway | collected 2017-01-16 | reverse complement strand
TGCAATTCCATTATTTGCAATCCTGCTTACAGATGCAATAATCGGATTTTATCCTTTTGCATTTATCGTTTATGTAAGTCTTGCTGTAATTGTATTACTCGGAATAGTAATGCTTAAAAAGGTTTCTGTTAAAAATGTTGTGCTTGCATCTGTTACAGCCTCTGTAAGTTTTTTTGTAATTACAAACTTTGGTGTATGGATGCTTGGCACATTATATCCAAAAACACCTGCAGGTTTGATGGAAAGCTACATTGCAGCAATTCCATTTTTCCAGAACTCACTTATTGGTGATTTATTCTTTAGCGGTGTAATGTTTGGTGTTTACGAACTTGTAAAACACAAAGTACCGGCTTTGCATAAAGTAAAAGCTTAATATTTTATCCTATCTGGATCTCAGGAAGTCACGGCATTAGTCGTGACTTTTTTTATTTCCTTTTTTTTGAAATAGGTCCCGGAAGTTTCAGAGTCCACTTTCCGATTTTGGAAATATGAGTCTGAAGTTTCAGAGCCCTATTTCCGTTTTTGGAAATACCACTCTGAACCTTCAGAGTCCACTTTCTGATTTTGGAAATACGTGTCTGAAGTTTCGGAGCCCTATTTCCTTTTTTGGAAATGCCACCCTGAACCTTCAGAGTCCACTTTCTGATTTTGGAAATACGTGTCTGAAGTTTCAGAGCCCTATTTCCATTTTTGGAAATACTTGTCTGAAGTTTCAGAGCCCATCTTCCGATTTTGGAAATACGTGTCTGAAGTCTCAGAGCCCTATTTCCAGTTTTGGAAACTCAAAACAGCGCAAAAACAAAGGTTTTATTAGAAATTGAGGGGAAATTGTGAATGGATTTACCACCAAACACTAAATGACTGCCACAATGTATAGTAAACTAACACAGATAAATAATTTTAGAGGAGAAAGGCTAGGGATAAAAGTTGGATAGATTTGGTGAGAAATAAAGGCACGATCTCTCGTGCCTTTAGCTTCTAACCGCTAGCTTATTATATCTTACCTGATTACTTCATTAACAGCATTTTTTTGCTGCTTGTAAAGCTATTAACCTGTAATGTATAGATGTAAACGCCACTGGGCAGTTGTGATGCATTGAATTCTATGGAGTGATATCCAGCCTCCTTGGTTTCGTTTACAAGTTCTGCTACTTCTGCTCCGAGTATATCGTAAACTTTTAGTCTAACCAAACCTGCTTCTTTTACTGCGTAGTTTATTACTGTGCTTGGGTTAAATGGGTTTGGATAGTTTGCAGATAACTCATAATCTTTAACCTCTGTTGAAATAACAGATTCTTTGCCAAGGGGTTCTGCTCTTACCTGCACAATATCGCTGTAAACAGAATATTTGTTTTGTGTATCTTTTGCCCTCACGCGGTATTGTGGGGTTACAAGACCGCCGCCAGGTGCATAAAGCATTTCCGTATCTCTAAAATAGGTGTTGGTTGTTGTACCAATTACAGACCAGTAATTACCGTATTCAGGAACCTTTCTTGATACCTCATAAAGATTAACATCTGATTCAAGGTTACCATCCCAGCGCACTTCTACCCAACCAAACTTAGGTGACCCAAGTAATCTTGGGTATTGTGGTTTTGATGGTGGACCGTCCAATGAAGTACCTACATATATGTCCAAAGAAGCAACACCAGAGTTAAAACCATTAATATTAAATCCAAATGGTGTTGCTGTTTTGTTTTTATCTTGTGAATTAGGATTACTATATGGCGAGAACATCTGATTGTAGTCCATTCTGAATGCATCGGTTCCATCCCCCATATTGGGGATATCTATAACCGGATTTCCGTTTGCATCTTCAATAAAATGAATTGCTGCTTCACCTTGATAGGCACCATTCCACCACCAGGGAATCCAATCAATATCGGTGTAACCATTAACTCTATCGGGGTTCAACATTTTAAATACTGGTAACAATTGAGGTTGAGTGTTCCAGGGACTTTGAATTCTTTGATTGACTGTCCAATTATACCTTCCATCGGCGGCAAGGCACCTCATGAATTTATTATCACCTCCAGCACCATCTTGTCTTAAAACGTAAATCCCATTTTCAATTATTCGATTTGGATAAGCTTTAGTTGTCTCCCATATCGATTGGCTTTGATGGTTTTCAATATAAATATATTGGCTCGAGGCGGCATCGACGACAAACCTATAAGCGATCCCAGTAGTTATGTAATCGGGCAATGTAGCATTTAAGATTGTTTGATTAGGAGAGCCTTGAATTGTATTTAGATTTATCCATCCAAGCCTATATCTTTCAAATGCATTTGCAACATAGCTTTTTACTCCCCAGCCGGAAAGTAAGCCCCAAAAACCGTAACCAACGTGCTGACTATTACCACCTTACAAATAATGACCAAATTCGTGTATTACAAAACGGAACATATCTTCGCTAAACCAATCTGTTAATGTTGCGCCTGAACCATAAGGTGTACTGCCGTAACCACCAAAACCGGTTTTAACCGTTCTTAGCCCATTATCTACTGTAAAATCAGGCCCACCTATGCTTCCATATCTGCCCATGTCTAATCTTTGATAATATAAACCAGGTTCAGCTAAATCATGCGCTATATTTCTCCAAATAAAAACTATCATTTCAACCACGCCGTCAGGTTGGTTAACGTGAATATAATTGCCATTATAGTCCCAGTTATCAAATTCAGCAAAATCCCATGTACTATCAAGACTCTGAATTATTTCTTTATGGATAAAACCTCTATTCTTATAGTTATCGAAATACCATTGTCTTGAATGAGGCGACACCCTAAAAACTTCCTTACCAATAAATTTTAATTTATTGAAAGACATATCATTAAAATAATCGGTTAAATATCCGGTAGTTGCATTAGCACTCCAGGTTTCATCAACCCAATTGTTCATATCTGCTGGTGCTTGGTTTTTTGTCCAGCTAATATTGTTCACATCATGATTATCATCCGGAAATTGAGCAAAAACTAATAATACTTTTATTGTACCTTCTGCCGGCAGGTATAACCCGCCAATCTGTCCATTCCAATTAGTTTCGGTGTAGTTTGTTATGCAATTCATTTCTTCAGTTTGTGTAAAAACGATTGCACTAAAGAACATAATAAAAACTATTAAAAACGAAATAACCCTTTTCATTTTTTCTCCCATGATAAATTTAATTTCTCTTGAATATTTTTCTCAAAACATTCCTTAATGATTTATTTGAGTAGTAACATTTTTTTAGCTGTATAGTTTTCGCCTGCTGAAAGACGGTATATATATATGCCGCTCGGCAGATCACCAACAGCAGATGAAGCATCAAACTTAATCGAATGTATTCCAGCAGCCTGGAATTCATTAACTAAGACTGCAATCTCTTCACCTAAAAGAGAATAAATTATCAACTTAACATTACCAGATTCACTAAGTTTGTATTCAATGGTTGTAATTGGGTTAAAAGGATTAGGATAATTTTGGAAAAGAGCAAAAGAATTAACTGATATCATATTCTCATCAATAGAAGTTATTGTACCTAAAGTATCTCCATTGATAATACATCCTTCTAAAAATTTATATGGCCCACCTCCTTCTTGATCAATGTACATAATTTCTCCAATTCCTTCTGCAAGAACTTCTACAAATCTTGGCCAGGCATTTTCATTAATAACAGTATCTCCTCTCTGCAATTCAAAATACTTTATCTCCATAAATGTTGTTTGTCGCCCAAAATAAATGAATGGATATTTTGCTATGACTAAAGCCTCTAATCTTTGTTCTGAGGGTGTCTCTGGTCTTACCATCCAATGGTCTCCTGTGTCAGCATCAAGTTTATAGTAAAGCCAATTAAGAAAATAAGGGGTGTAATAAACTATGTGATTAGTTGTATCAATTTTATAAGTTATATAAGGCGGATAATAATCGTCATACTTATAGAATAGATGGATAAGACCATTTTGATCAACAGAGTCTTTATAAATTTCTTCTCTTCCACCCCACTGACCGCTATATTCCCAAACGTTGCCAACGGCAGAGGGAAAAAAGTTCATTGGATCCGGTGATTGAGCAAATACAAGCAAACCATTAAATACAAATAAATAAATAAAAAATGTTCTCATATAAATCTCCTTTAGATGTAGGCATAATTGAGCATTATTATCTTTACTAAAGCTACGTAAAACCGGTGGGATAGCTTTCAATGCACAATGTACAATTAAAAATGTACAATGAGCAAATAAGAAAAATTGAACTTTGTTGTAGTGAAGCAATTGGTGCTTCATTGATAAGAATAGAAAGAAGAAAAACATATATCAGCGGCATCTCTCCACCCCAATAAAAGTTGTGTAGAGAGAGAGAGAGAGAGTTAAATATCGTGCCAGAAAATCTTCAACAGAAAATATTTTCAGATACGAAACCACCAATGCCTCTTTAATTAACTACTACAAACGAAAAGAAAAAAAAGTACAAAATCAAATTAAATTTAAATCTAAATGCTTGCCAATCTCCAAACAAAAAAGGCACGGTTACCCGTGCCTTTAAACTTCTAGCTTTTTACTTCAAACCAGATTATTTCATTAACAACATTTTTTTGCTTGATGTAAAGCCATTTACCTGTAATGTATAGATGTAAACGCCACTTGGCAGCTGTAAGGCATTGAACTGAACTTCATAATTGCCTGCAGGCTTGTTTTCATTTACAAGAGTTGCGATTTCATTTCCAAGTACATCATAAACTTTTAGTGTTACTAATCCTTCTTCTTTTATTGAATAATAAATCTTTGTGCTTGGGTTGAATGGGTTAGGATAATTCTGATCTAGAGCGTAATTACTTACCATTCCGTCTATCTTCATTTTATCAAGTATGTTTTGGCCATACTCTATTATTACCGATTGTGTTGATGATGTATTGTCTCCGATATCTATCGCGGTAATTCTATACTCTGCTTCTCTGTCTCCGCCTGATGCATTGTTGATTGTGTAATCAATATATGATGATGTTGTGCCTGATAAGTTTGCAAGTTCTGACCAGCTTGACCAGGTTCCATTTAAAGGTCTTGTTCTTCTTTCTATTTTATATGCATCCGTTGAATTACCTCTTACATCAGGTTCATTGTTTAATGACCAGGTTAATCTGGGATAATAATTTGTACCAGACTGATAAGCTGATACTGAGTAATTTGCCGGTGCAAGAGGATTCTGATCATCATATACAAGTTTTAAGTAATTGCTTAGACCATCTTTCCATACAACAAATACATCATTGGAAGCAGAAGATATGTTTATCATCGTTGGTTGATTTGAACCAAATTCATATGGATACGCCGGATCGGCTGATATTCCACTGCCTGTGTGTTTATTTCTCATTATCCCTATTTCATAACCGCCCTCTAAAACACCATTGTAATAAAATGCTGTATGAGAAATATTATCAGTTGTTGTGGTTGAAAATATTTTTGGCACTGATAATTCTGACTGAGCAACACTCGTGCTTACCAATGAATTATTAGATCTTAATCTTTGCTGAAGTTGGGAATATATTCCATAGGGATTATAAACTGTATATTCATAATAACTGTAGATGTAATTTGCATCAACTGCAATTCCTTTCGGATCGCTTGAATAACTTGATTATACCGTAAATGCTGTTTGCGGATTTGTTGCCCAACTTTTAGTTGTTGCATTCCATTCACGCCAGCGGCTTTCGGTTGATGTTTTTTTGTATAAAAACATAACTCTATCCTGTGTGCTTGTGTACCAGGCTGTAATTCTTGGTGTTGTACCTGTTTCGTTTGTAGAAACTGTTGTTGAAGAACTCCAGGTAGCGCTTAATGTGTTGTAGGATGAGTAATATATAACATTTGAAACTTCATAAGTAACGTGAAGTTTGTTATTTGAAAATACACATTCGATTGAACTAGCATTACTATTGTTTGGATTTGTTGAGATATATGACCAATTGCTACCGCCATCACTGCTGAATTTTGTTCTGATATAATTCTCAGAACTTTTCCTGTAAACCACGTAAATATTAGAAGCATTACCTGATATACTTGGCGATACAACTGATGATTCCTCTAGAGTAATCATTGTATCTGCATCACCATTTACATCCATTTTATAATATTTTAGAACGCTGCTTTCACGTACAATAATATGATTACCATAACCATTTGTAAAAATATCAATATCATTGTCTCCTGCACTACTTAGATTAATATCTGATGTTTTAAGTGATGTCCAATTCTGCGCTGATATTACTGTAGCTAAAAGCAATAGCAGCATTATTATTAAGTTTTTCATTTTGTTTCCTAAAAATTTATTTCATTAAAATTGATTTAATAGTTTTCTGAAATCCGTTTGATTCCATTCTGATAAAATAGACCCCGCTGTTGAGAATATTTCCATCTACATCTTTACCGTCCCATTCGATTGTATATTCTCCTGCGGGCAATTCTCTATCTAACAGCGTTCTTACTTCTTTCCCTACGATGTTATAAATGTTAACTTTTATTTTTGAATTCAATTTGGAAATGACTTTGATTTGCGAAAACATATTAAAAGGGTTAGGATAATTCTGTGTAATATTAAAGCTCTCGATTATATCTCCATCACTTTCGTTTACTGATGATAAGCCTTTTTGCAATAGGATATATGAAAAGAGATCTAGATTAACATACTTAACCATTGGAAGAAGAATATCTCTTTTGCCATCTTTATTAAAATCAAAAACTGTAACTGGCTCGAATTCTGCCCCTGGCTGAGAATGCTCATCAATTTTAGTATAAAACAACTCATAGCTGTGTTGATTTGGTTTACCTATAAAATTTAATATTAATAAATAGTTGCCAAGATTAATTACTAATTCCTCTTTACCATCATTATCCATATCTGCGGCTTGGAGATAATTTGTATATAGAGATACCAGATATCTCAATTCTATAGCCGCAACAGGTTGAAAGTTATTATCACCATCTGCTTCATAGCACCAGAATGTTGATATGCCGGTATTAAAATCTTGACCACCAATCCAAAACTCAGGATTACCGTTTCCATCTATATCATTTGTTTGAGTTATCATATAAGCATTATAAGTTGGAGCTAATCCCTGCCAAACAACTGAATATTGATTTATGCTCGATGCTTCAATAACATAAGCCTTCTGTAGTACTGTCCCAAATGCAAGATCTGTTTTCCTATTTTGGTCAAAGTCGCCAATCGCAAAGCCGGAAGGTATGTCACCTTCAGTTGGATATTCAAAAAGTGTGATAAAATTATTTAGGGTGTCCCTAAATTCTGAAATTATTACCTTTGAAGGGTTGCTACCATCAACAAAAGCACAGTCAGTAATATGGTCCTTATCAAAGTCACCAAAGTTCATATCTTGAATCTGATTTGGGGTATAATAAAAGATGAATTCAAAAGTTGTTGGCAATACACCAAGGCTATCCGCTCTATAAAATTTTCCATTTAGAGTATCTGTGGTTCTGAGGTGAACTTCATTTCTCCCATCTGAATCTATATCGCCTATTCCCTGAACAAATATACTTGTTGAATCATAAGAATATACTTTATGAAATATCCCTTGGTTGTCTTGTTCAAGAATATCCACCTGCCCGCCAAACGGCCAATTAGCCTTAGTTATCCCATATAATTCCAACAAACCATTATTATTTATGTCTTCTACAAATACTCTACCTTCAGGATCATTAACTACTTTTGCATCTTGCCAAAAGTAGAATTTATTAGCATAAAGAGTTGTATCTATCTCCCAAACATTTATTACGGTAGTGTTAAAATCTCCAATATTGTTATTTAACTTTTCACTTCTGCTAAAGTTAAACACTTTTTGTGTGCCATCACGATAAGTAAGTTTATAATTATTAGGGCCAGTTTCTTCAACTTTACCACCTTGTTCAATAAATTTTTGCAGCTCAGCTTCTTTATTAAATGTGTTTTGCTGTGCAAATAAAAAGTTTCCAACTATTAGAAATAGAAAACAAATAAATAATTTTTTATTCATTTAAAACCTGCCTGTACAATAATTTTTAGGGAAAGACCCTTCGACTCCGCTCAGGGTGACAGCACAATTTTTTCTTAAGCTATGTAAAACCAGTGGAATAACGTAGCAGTGCAGGGGGTGTAATCTGCGGTTGTATGAAGACTTTATAAGTTTCATACTGTAATAAAATAAAAGTAATAATAAAAAGCACCATTATTTTCTCCGCCTGAGAAAATAAAGATGAAATTATTATGCCGTATTTAGGTAAGTAGAGATCTTGGGGATTTAATGTAAAAACAAGTTTATTTTTTTCAGTAAGTGTTGCTTAAAATTTATTGCGTCACTGAGTGTTGCAATAGTCAGCCGAAAACGACAAAAAAGGCACGGTTGCTCGTGCCTTTAAACTTCAAACAGCAAACTATTTACTTAACTCTCTTCCCTCTTTCATAAGCAAGCATAATAATTTTCTTAAGCGCCATTCCGTAAGATAATCCTGATGCGTGCGCAGAGCGCATAAATCCGGCACCCTCTGTAAGATCAGGATTTGGATTTACTTCCAGTACATAAACTTCTTCATCGCTTGTTACACGCATATCAACACGTGCATAATCTCTTGTACCCATAATCTTAAAAGCAGAGATTGCTGTGCGTTTAAGTTTTTCTTCCAAACTTTTTGAAATTTTTGCGGGACAAATTGGAATTGTTTTATGATATGATTCGTGGTGTGGATCCCATTTTGCCTGGTAGCTAACAATGTTATGCAGATGATCAGGCATTTTACTAAAATCAATTTCGCTTATGGGTAAAACTTTTAATTTTAAATCCCCCATAACTGAAACATTAAACTCTCTTCCCTCAATAAATTCTTCTACCAATGCCGGCTGATTAAAATGTTTAAAGATATATTCAATTCTTTTTAAGAGAGCTTCTTTGTTATAAACAATAGATTCATTTTCAATTCCTACGCTGGCATCCTCATAAGCAGGTTTTACAATCACAGGATATTTTGTTTCAAGATTGAGTTTTTCAGGTATCATCTTAAACAAATGAAACTTCGCGGTTTTAATTCCATGATAGTTAAGTAATTTTTTAGTCAGAAATTTACTTTGGCAATTTGCAAGTGTTATTGCAGGTGCACCGGTATAAGGGATACCTAACAACTCATAAAGACCTACAAAATTCATTTCCAAACGGGGTTTTTCTTTATATATCTCGACAAAATTAAATATTACATCCGGTCTATTATTATTTACTTCATTCAAAAAGACTGATAAATCATCTTTGATGTTTAAGGCAAAGGCATCAAAACCTACTCTTCTTAACTTTTTAACCATAATTTCATACTCTTCCATAGGAGTTAAGGTCTCAACCTCAAAATACAGCTTAAAATCAAGCTCTGGGGCAGGTTTTGTTGGTTTCTGGTAAAACTCAGGGTGAGCTTCGTTGTAAAGGACAAGAACTTTAATTTTTTTCTCTTTCATACTAAAAAATAGCCAAAATCACTTGTAAAAAAAACTTCATTTGACAATGTTTGCACTGTTCTAAAAATCTTATTAATAAAAATGAGTTTCTACCCACAACCTTATAAATATCAATGCGGTCCGTTTGCTCTTAAGTATGCACTTGTAATGCTTGGCAGATTTGAAAGTGAAAATCAAATTGGAATTAAAGCCGGCAGTACGTGGTGGTATGGCACAGATGAAATAGGTTTAGCAAAAGCGGCAAAGTATTACAATTGTAAGATGAAATATTTTCGCAGAGAAAAACCCGATGATGCAATTAAAGCTTTGATCGAACAATTAAAGAAAGGTTATCCCTGCATCCTTAGCGTTGATAATTGGGAACACTGGTTTACTGTTGTTAATTACCAGCAAAGAAAATTTATTGTAACAGATAGCTCGCTTGATAAAGTTGTTACGATATACACTCCAAATCAGCTGATCAAACGATGGAAATATTATGATGAAGATGATGATGAAATTAGTTATGATGGATATGCAATAATTCCGCAATTTAAACTTACTACAAAAGCTGAGTTTACATTAGAGCAGGCAAGATTTGTAATGGATTCGCGCAACCAGAAACTTGCCGCAAAGTGGGATACTTACTTTAATGATATGATCGCTATCTGTCATCCAAGACATGCAAATGCAACACACTTAATTTCTTTCAGGGATTTTTTAAGACGATATGAAAAAATTCTTGTTAAGCAGGTCGCAAATTGGCATGGCTCTCCAAATCATCGCGAGTTAAAAAAGATACTTAGCAACTTCCAGTTTATGGCAGATGTTTATGATCTTGTTATTCACGCTGATGAACAGAAGAAAGCGCTGATCGATCTTGCCTCAATACTAATGATGTATTCCTGCGGCAAGTATGGAATGGATGAGATTTATTAAATTAATTTTTCGTTATTGCGATGGCGATTAGCCGAAGCAATCTCTAATAAAAATGTAAGATTGTTTCACTCGAAGACTAGTTCGCAATGACATTTTGAAAGAGAAGTAAAAAGAAATAATGACTATGAAAAGAAATCCAATTATATTAAAGAAAGAATCTACCGCTCTTTTAATTATTGATTTGCAGGAAAGAATACTGCCTGTTATCAGAAATTATGAGACTGTTTTAGAGAACACTGTTAAGCTGATAAAAGGATTTAAAGCGATGCAGTTGCCAATTTATTTCACCGAACAGTATCCTAAAGGCTTAGGATCAACTTCTCTTAAATTACTGGAAGAACTTTCCGGTTATACTGCTTACCAGAAGATGACATTCAGTTGTTCAGGTGCAGAAAATCTTTTCGAAGAATTTCATAAGAAAAAATTAACTCAAATTGCAGTGTGCGGAGTAGAATCACATGTCTGCGTTCAACAGACTGTATTGGATTTAATTGCAAATGATTTTCAGGTCAATCTTGCCGCAGATGCTGCTTCTTCACGTAAGGAAATCGATTATAAAATTGCTCTGGACAGAATGCGGACACTTGGTGCTGAAATTACAACCACAGAATCAATTTTGTTTGAGCTTCTTGAAGTTTGCGGAACCCCGGTATTTAAAGAGGTTTCTAAAATTGTTAAATAGGCAATTAATTATTTCACTTGATTATTTAATAGTAGCTTCTAATAATTTGTAATAATAATTAAGCAGAATTATCTTTTTAATAACAAATCTCAAAATTATTAAAGGACAAATATGGCAGATCATTTAATAGCACATTGCGAAATTCCTACAACAGATTTAAACAAATCCAAAGAGTTTTATCAAAAAGTACTTGGCTGGGATTTTAGACCTTTTGGTCATGATTATTTACTTTTTAATAATCATAAAGGAACAATGGTAGGATTGAGAAGAGTTGATGAAATTGTTCAGGGAGATTCTACAATTTTTCATGTAAACATTCCGGATATTGAATCAATCCTGAATAGAGCAAAAGAAAACGGCGGAGCTGTAAAAAGAACCAGAACTGTAATTCCTGCTATGGGCTGGTATGCATTATTTAATGATCCTGACGGAAACACAATAGGTTTATACCAGAAGAGTTAAATATAAAATAGAATTTAGGGGTGATGGAGTTTCAGAAGAACAAAATTTAATATTAAATATTCCGTTACTCCATCATTCCTGTCTTTAAACACTCAATTAATTTTATTCACTCGCAATAATTTTATAATTGTGAGTTATCTCCACAGATTTTTGAAGCATTGCAGTAACGCTGCAATATGTACCCTGCGATAATTCTATTGCGCGCTCAACATCTTTTTCAGCTATATCTTTTCCATAAAACAAAAATTCAATGTTTATCTTTGTATAGACCTGCGGATGCGTCTCCTGCTGCTCTGCTGTAATATTGATTTCAAGATTGTCTAACTTAACTTTCTTTTTTTGCAGTATTGCAATCACATCACTGCCTGTGCAGCCGGCAAGACTTAGTAAAATTAATTCTTTTGGACGAATACCTGCGTTGCTGCCAAAAAAATTTTCCGGTCCATCCATTGTAATCCAATGATTTGAATCAGTTTTTCCAGTGAACGTAATTCCCTGTAATTGTTTTACGAATGCTTTTTTAATCACCATTTTTTCCCTTCGATAAAAGATTAAAATATTTCTGTAGTAAGATGATTACAACTAGAAATGGTTACAAAGAATTAATGTATGTTCAGAATATCCTGAATAATTGGTTTTAATCCTCTGAAGAACAGTTCAACTGCAATAACCATAACGATCAGTCCCATTATTCTGGTCAGAACTTTATTGCCGCTCTCTCCAAGAAATCCGAGAATTTTTCTTGAACTTAAAAGTATAATATGTGTTATCCCCATTACAAATAAAATTGATACAATTAGCAGTGATTTATGAGTAAAGTCAGGTGCATCATTCATTAAAACTATAGAAATAGTAATAACTCCCGGACCGGTTATCATTGGAATGCCAAGCGGAGCTATTGCAAAATTTTTTATTGCTTCTTCATTCCTTTCATTATCAGAAGTTATGCGTGTCAGCTTACCTCTTAACATATCATAACCTGAATAGAAAAACAGAATTCCACCGACAATTTTAAGTCCATTAACAGAAATATTAAAAATATTGAATATCATATTGCCCCCGAATGTGAAGAGCAAAAGAACAATCAATGCAGTTGATGTAGCTTTAAAAGCAATTGCAGAGGCTTGCTTTGATGTCATACCATCAGTTAGTGTAGTATAAACAGGTATAACACCTAATGGATTTATCATTGTAAACAGAGATGTAAATGCAAGTAATGAAAATTGTAAAAGTGAATCCATATATTTTAATCCATAATAATTTGTTTAATCATTTTAATTCGCGTGCTGTTGTTTTAACTAATTCCCATGCATTTTCAATATGTCTTTGTTCGTGTCTTATTCCGCCAATCGTTAACCTGATGACGAACTTTTCATATAGTTTAGTATGAGATAGAAATATTTTTCCTGTGGAGTTTATCTTTTCTAAAAGTTTTTCGTTGATTGTATTTAATTCAGCTTCGGTTTTTCCACCGGGATTATATCTGAAACACACAGTCGAAAATGGAACCGGAGCAGTTAACTCAAAATCATTTGCTTCAATAATTCTGTTTGAAAATTCTTTTGCCCAGGCTATATGTTCTCTTAGTCGATTAGCAATTCCTTCAACACCAAAATATCTTATAATAAACCAAAGCTTCAGTGACCGGAACCTTCTGCCCAGCTGAAATCCATAATCCATTAAATTATCAACTTCGCTGTCCTGAGCAGTCTTTAGATATTCAGGCACAAGACTAAAAGCTCTTTTTAATATTTCTTTTTTTCTTGTGAATAAAATACTTAAATCAAGCGGAGTAAACATCCATTTATGCGGATTGATTACAATTGAATCAGCACGCTCCCAGTTTTTTGATACCCATTTCATTTCTGGTATCATTGCTGTTACGCCTGCATAGGCTGCATCAACGTGCAGCCACAAATTATATTTCTCCGCGATATTTGCAATCTGTTCTACCGGATCAACGCTTGTTGATGAAGTTGTTCCGACTGTTGCAACTACACAAAAAGGTTTGCAGCCATTTTTAATATCTTCATCTATTGCTTCTTCAAGTTTTTCGGGAATCATTTCAAATTTTTCATTAACAGGAATTTTACGAATGCCGTCCAATCCGACTCCAAGAAGAAGTGCTCCTTTATCTATCGAGCTATGAGCTTGTTCGGAACAATAAAGAATTATTTTAGGAAGATCTTTTCTTCCGGCAGCACCTTTTTCTCTAAATCCCAAACCCATTTGTTCTCTTGCCGAAGCAATAGCATGCATTGAACTTGTTGAAGCAGTGTCATAAATAATTCCCCAATAATTTTCAGGCAGTCCAACCATTTGCCGAAACCAGTTCATCATAGATTTTTCCATCTCAGTTACAACCGGTGATGTTTTCCACAACATACCGTTTGAGCTGAAAGCTGCTGTTAGAATTTCAGCTAAAATTCCCGGACCGCTTGATGTAGTGTTAAAGTAAGCCATAAATCCAGGATGATTCCAATGAGTAATTCCATCTATCAGAACATTATCAATATCTGATAAAACTTTTTCAATTTTTTCTCCATTTACGGGCGGAGCTACCGGAATTTGTTTTGAAATATCACCTGGTTTTATTTGTGACATTACCGGATATTTTTCAATGCTGTTCAGATAATCGGCAATCCAATCGATTAACTGATAACCAGCTTTACGGAATTCTTCTTTCGGCATATCACTCATAATTATATCCTAAGTTTTAAAAATAATTGGTCTAAAATTAGTAATAATTTGCAGTAAAATATCAGTCACTGATTACACAAATAAAACTAATCAGTGCGATTAAATTCTCTTTTTTACAGTAGCTTATTTTTATAAGTTGGTTAACACAATTCAAATATTTTTTTCGAAAATGAAAAAGCATACAAAAATATACTGGATTATTGCTTTGGTATTTTTCATAACTATCTGTTCAGGTTGTGATAAAAGATTTCCTTTGGAGCAGGATATTTTCAGAACTCAAAATACTTTTCTCAATCAGGATAGTATTCAGGTTGATTTCCCCGAAATTATAAAAGATAAAATAACATTGTTTACAATGATTTATACACATTGTCCTGATATATGCCCGATGACAACTCATAATATGAATCTGGTTGAACAGCGTTTGCCTGATAATTTAAAAGACAAAGTAAGGTTTGTTGTAATTTCTTTTGATCCTAATAGAGATACTCCATCTGTTTTTAAAAAATATGCTGAGATAAGGGATTTATCATTTAATACATGGTCTTTTCTTTCAGGTGATGAAAAAAATACAAATGAAGTTATGTTAAAGTTCAATATAACAGCTATACCGGCGGATTCAACATACGATGATGATGGTACGCTTAGTTATAATGTAATTCATACTGATAGAATTTCACTGATTGATCAGAACGGAAAACTGCGTGCTAACTATAAAGGCAGTACTGCAGATTTAAATATGCTTATTGAAGACATAAAGTATTTAGCTGATTGAAAAGTTTTTATTTATTTTTTTTGTGTCCCGGTTTTTTATCGTTATTGGTTATTGCCGTATAAAATTTTAAACACAGATTATTATTAAAAAAGAAAAGGAGAAAATAAATGAACATATTACTTGCACTGTTAATAATCTTTTCCAATCCATCAGATAAAATAAAAATTAAAGAACCATGGATGCGTATTAGTGCAAAAGGACAGACCACCGGTTTGTATTTCAAAATTGAAAATAATTCGGATAAACCCGACACACTTTATAAAGTTGAATTTGAGCCGGCGGGAAAAGTAGAAATTCATGAAACCTATGATGCAGGTAATGAAATGATGGGAATGCGTGAAGTGAAATTTATTGTGGTTCCAGCCAAATCAACTTTTGAGCTTAAACCCGGAGCTCATCATGTAATGTTGATGAAATTAAAAACAGATATTACAAAAGATTACCGGGGAGAAGTTTCTTTATATTTTAAACAAGCAGGAAAAATTGATATCAAAGCTGAAGCTAAAGAAATGACAAAAAAGAAAACAATGGAACACAAACACTAATTAAACAGAACCTTCGAGGTTTTTCAGAACCCCGAAGGTTTCCTTATTAAAATTACCTTACAAAAAACTCAGCAATTATTTTATTCCAGTTTACATCAGAAAGATCACCTAACTGACCGATAAACAATCCATCTTCAAGATACTCATCAGATTTTTTTTCAGATTTCAATAAGTCCATAAACATTACTTTAAACTTTTCAATATCATCCTGGAAGAAAGCTACAGCCGATTTTCCTATTGTCATTTCTTTTATTTCATTATCCAGATTTTCAGCATCAAGAGCACATACCCAGTTTCGTTCATAAGGAGTAATATCCAGCGCATCTATATTATTTTGCAGAAGGGTATTTATCTGTGCAACCTTGCCGCTTATCGGAGAGCTGAATGTTACAGTACGGTTACCTTGTTTAATAGTAAACAACGGCTGACCGGCTTTTATCGTCATACCAAGGTTAGGTAGTTCCAATGAATCAATTTTACCAATTAATTTTAACGCAAAATCATCAATCCCCACTTTAGCTATTCCTTCCTGATTCATACTAACCCAGGTATGATTCCTTGCGATAAAAACACCTCCCGGAATTGAAAACTCGCCTTGTATAAAATCATCTGAGGCTGGTAAATGGGTAATATGCACTTTTGGTTTTAATTGTTTTTGAATTTTATCCTGTCTCTTTATTAATGATTTTCTAACAAACTCAATCAGCTCATCTTCTGTAAATGGTTTTTCAACATAATCCAAAGCACCATATTTCATAGTTTCAACCGCTGTTTCGATCGATGCGTATCCGGTAATAATTATTACGTCAATATCAGGGCGAAGATATTTAACTGATTTACAAACCTCAACACCATCCATCATTGGCATTTTAAGATCAGTAAATACAAAATCATAATGATGCTTTTGAATCAGCCCAAGTGCTTCCTGACCATTTTCCACTGTATCGACGGAATAACCATCAAGCACAAGTATCTTTCTAAAACTTCCAAGTATTACTTCTTCATCATCCACACATAGAATTCTTGCCTTTGGATTTTCGACCTGAGCACGCTTTAATGTTGTAGCTTCGTTCGAAAAATCAAGTTTTAAACTTTCCTGAAGAACCTGTTCACGTTCTTTTTTCTGTTTTTGCTCAGTCATTCTTTTGCTTACCATACGGATCAGAATATCCGCAATAATAAAAATGACAATAGCTAATATGAAAAGTGGCATAATGTATCTCCTAAAGTATAAATTTTAATTTCTTTTACAGATATTATAACCTGTCTGAACTGCAGGGTATTAAATATTTTATTTCATAATCTAAATTAGCCGGTATTATCCGGTATAACCAGCCTTCAAAATAAGGATCCTTTTCTAACAAAGATGGATTATTGATAACGTTGTTATTTACTTCAACAATTCTTCCGGATAAGGGTGATAGTATTTTATGAATCTTTTCGTCATTACTTGTCAAAGATGCACAACCTGTTCCTTGTATTAGCTCATCCTCAAGCTGCATCATTTCAATATTAATTACTGACTCAATTGCTTTCATATAGATATCGCAAATACCGATCAAAACGCTTCCCTCTCTTTCCTGAAACATCCAGGTGGAATGACCAAGACGAAGATATTTTGCCGGACAGGTAACATAAATCAGCTCTTTATCTCTTTGCTGCGGTGAAAAAGATTTTTCCTCTTTCATTATTTTTATATAATTCTTTGCCCTGAACAAAACGCTCAACAGCTCATCAACAGTAAAAGGTTTTGGAATAAAACTTAATGCGCCTCTGTAAAGCGAGTTAACTGCATTTTCAACTGTTGAAAACCCTGTTGTCATTATCACTACAGAATCTTTTTTAGATTTATTAATGGCATCAAGTATCTGAAATCCATCACCATCAGGCATCATTATGTCTGAGATAATAACCGGATAAAAGTTTTTAGATATTTTTTCCAGTCCTGTTTTTGTATTAATTGCCGAATCAACCGTATAATCTTCGAGTGCACAAATTTTTATTACGGCATCAATAATAACCTGTTCATCATCTATTACTAATATATCCGCTGCTTTATTCATTTACTTATCTTTGCTGAGTCAAAGGCAATCTGATTTTAAATGTTGTACCTTTTCCAATTTCACTATCAACAGTAATTGTTCCGTTATGGTTATCAACGATACCCCAGATTACAGCAAGTCCGAGTCCGTTTCCTTTTTGTCCTTTTGTTGAAAAGAAAGGATCAAAGATTTTATGGAAATCTTCGTTGCTGATTCCGCATCCGGTATCTGAAACTTTTATCTCAACATATTCCTGCACACCGGCTGATTCAATGTAATCCCATTTTTCCCAATCGCTATTTTCAGAAGAGCAAACTTCATAAATACCTTCGGGTCCCAGATCAAATACAAGAACCGGTGATCCGCATTTAGGACATACCTTATCTTCCTGCACAAGTGAAACGCTGCATTCCGGACAGACAAACTTTGCATTTTTATTTATCTTAAATCCAACATCATAATTGTTGTAATGCTTTCCGTAAACCGGATCAATATGGATTATTCCTTCATTACTATCTGAAACAACTTTTACTTTAATTGCCGGTAAACCATCAATCTTAAATTCATTGTCTATCAGATTATGTCTTTTTCTGCAAGCAGCTTTTTTTATCTGAGTTGTTCCAAAAGGTGCCAAAGAAATCAAATGAGTTGCAACTGTAATTATTCCTCCGGTCTTTTCCATCGCATCAGCAGCATTTACAAACAAGTTAATAAATACCTGCTCCATCTGATTTGAATCAATTGTTATTTTCGGAATTTCAGCTTCAAACTTCTTTTCAACTTTTATTTTTTTGATTGATAATTGATTTTCCACAACTGAGATAGCCTTATCAATAACATCGTTTAAATCAGCCGGATTCTTTTTAGGTACTGACTGTCTTGCAAAATCCAACAAGCTTTTAACAATCTCTCTGCTTCTGATCGTTTCTCTCACAATCACTTTAAGGTCTTCCTGAAATTCAGGATTGTCTTTAGTTCTTTTAAGTAAGAAACTACTGTAAGTTAACACACCTGTTAAAGGATTATTTATTTCGTGTGCAACACCTGCAGCTAATCTGCCCAAAGATGCCATTTTATCCGATTGAAATAATTGTAAACGTGCCTCAGCTAATTTTTTTGTCATATTATTAAAAGATGAAGCAAGCTTACCAATTTCATCGCTGCCAATTTCTTTAATTGCATAATTCAAATTACCTGCGCTTATCTGCTGTGTTGCGCTTAAAAGATCATTAACCGGATTTGACACCCATTTTTTAACAAATAAACCGATTATCAAACCCACAATTACAACGGCAGCAAAAGCAAATATTACTATTTCAATTTTTGATCTTAAGATTTCCTTATCAACCTCAGCCAATGAGATTGATATATCCAGAACACCAAGTACCTTTTGATCGCTCGGATGTGCATGACATTCAGCCGTCCAGCAGGAGGTTTCGTTGTAGATTGGAGTAATTATTCCGATTATTCTTGCCGAATCAGGGTTAAGTTTAAATATTCTTGTCCGTTCGGTAATTGATATTTGTTCAAGCGGCTTATCTTCTGCATGGCATGCATAACAGCTTTCAGCATTTTTATCAACCATTTGATTTATACTGTTTTGGTCAGATGAATATATTATTTCACCTATCTTATTCAGTATCCTCACATCCCTGATATGCGGTTGTGAACCGATTGAACTAATAATCTGTTGTATCCTGTCTCTTTGATTGAGCATCATATCAACTCTTGTACTGGATACAACTGTTTCACTTAACTGATTTGCATGCCGCTCAACTTCTGCTGTTAAGTTGTTGCTTTGAGTCTGTACATTAAAAAAAGCAAATACCCCTATTATTACTAATGAGGTAAAAGCAACAGCAAAGATTAAACGAAAACCAATTTTCTTGAACATTTATAATTTATAGTCTGATAAATATTAGTAAGATACTGCAGGAATTTTAGTTTATTCCTGCAGACAAAAATCTATTTTTTACCAATAACCTTTCCTGGTTTTTGTTTTGGGAAACTATAATCATCGTGACAACTGCTGCAAGTTGGCTTAACAGCAAAATTATTATCGCTATGACAGTCTTCGCAGCTTAACTCAATATGAATTTCATCCAGCTGCAGACCGGTTACCGAGTGTTTGAATTTGCCTTCAAGCCACGGCTTGTGACAGCTTAAACATTTATTATCAACTTTTTTGTACGGCTGAGTTGTGCCATGGCACTTTACACATGATAAGTTTATATGATATTTATTTAATGCCCAGCCTGTCTTCTTAGCGTGATCAAATGGTTCAAGAACTTTATTACTGTGACACCTGCTGCAATTTTCAGTTTTCTTATGACAACTGATACAATTCTTATGCTGTTCTTCAAAGGTTTTCTTTGTAATTACTTTAATAGGTTTGTCATTATTTTTTCTGTTAACATCGTGGCACTTTGTACAGCTTTCTTGTTTATGACAGGTTTCACATTTCAATCCAAATTTTTTCGTGTGATCATCATGATAAAATGTAACAATCTTTCCTTTATCAGAATTTGTTTCATAAACTAATTTCGTAGGCTCCAGAACTACCGGATGATTTTTACCAGCATATTTCTTCTGAATATTTTGATCCTTTTTTCCGTCTTTCAGATCTTTTTTGAGTGTATGACAAGTATTACATCCGTTATCGTGGCTCCATTCGCGATGGCAATCCATACACTGTCTGTGAAAAGCAGCTTTCAAATCAGGAATACTTACATCATCCCGCTTTCTTGATGATGAATGACAATTACTGCATCTGAGAATTGAGGCTGAAGTATTATGATGATGGCAGGTTTCGCAGCCGCCGCTCATCTCAGACATTTGCGCATGAATCCTATGTGAAAAATAAACCGGACCATATTTATCACTTAATTGATTTATGGTGATTAACTCTGGAGTTTGTTCTGGCTTTTGATATGCAGTTTTTATTTTCTCACGCGGACACTGAATAAGACAAGGATCTTTTTTTGTCGGGACATCGCAAATGTGACAATTACTGCACTCTAAATTTAATTTAGAATGATTTTTACCCGGACTTTGCTGAGGTTTAATTGTAATTGCTATAAGTAAAACCAATAAAAGAATAATTTTTTTCTTCATCACTTTATTCCCCTTATCGTATATTTTGTTTTTTGTGCTGATGTCTTTCCTGGCAAACTGATAACAGGAAAATAAATAACTACAAACCGGTAGGCAAGAACAAGCATTGCCACAAACCCGAGTGTAACTGAAATTTCACCGAATGATGGGAAATATGAATCAGTAGAATACGGTGGAGTATAAGCAACTACGAAATTATTAATTCTGTTTATTAAGACACCAAACACAACTAAAGAAGATGCAATAAAAAGAAACAGAGGCGATTTTAATACTTTGGTAGATAAAAGCATTCTCAATGGAATTATTACTCCAAACAGCATTTCAATTGTAAACATAACACTTGCAGTATTGAATTCGGTTAAGTAAACAAAAGTTTCGCGTATAAACATATCACCAATTTTAAATGCTAAATAAATTCCCAACAAAGGTGCAATCATTGAGCCTAATCTGGAAAGAATGTGCATCTCCGGTTTTAGCCCTAATGATCTGGAAGCAATTAATGATTCAAAAATAACCATTGGAAAACCTACTGAAATTGCTGAAAGCAAAAAGAGCAAGGGCAATATTGGCGTTTGCCAGAGCGGATGCATCTTTGGTCCTGCGATAATCATCAATGTTCCTAATGATGATTGATGCAATGTAGAAAGTACAACACCAGCAATAATAAAAATGAACATCGTTTTTGACAGACCACGGTCAAGTGCTCTTAAAAGTTTATCAATAGGTTTGTTTAATCCTGAAAGAAACCCCGGTAGATTAACCCTGCCTATGAATCTTTCAGTTACTATCGGTAAGAATTCAATGTAAAGAACTGTAAGATAAATCATTACACAAATGCCAACTTCAAACAACGCTGAGCTGCCATTCCACATAATCAACGGATGCCAGATAAAATACCATCTTCCAATATCAACAAACACTCCAAGTGCAACAAATGTATAGCCTAACATTGCTGTCAGAAGTGCTGGTCTTACAATTGCGTGATATTCTTCTTTATGAATTATATGACCTAAAGCCGCAGTAGTAAATCCGCCAGCAGCAAGCGCTACACCGGCAGCAACATCAACTCCAATCCACAAACCCCAGGGATATTGATTATTCAGGTTTGTAACTGCACCGATGCCAAAGAAAAATCTGCCCATTAAAAAGATTAATCCATTTACTGCAATAACTATCAATCCAATTACTCCCGGAGTAAAATATTTACGCTTTATCGGCACTGGATTGTAAGAATCATGACTCATAATTTTTCCTCCTCATCAAGTTCTTTGCGGCGCTTTGTTATCCACATTATACCACCTAAAAGAGCATATAAAGAAACCGGTGGAACAAAGTATGCAAATATTCCATGTTGAATTGATTCCGAAACCCCCGGTGCAGGATTATTTCCAAGTTTCGGAAAATCAAGTTCTGCAAAATCTTTACTTGCCAGATACAGCCATGATGTTCCACCGACTTCATATTCTCCAAAAATATGATCAACATATCTATCGGGATTTTTCTTAATTCTCTCGCGGGCAATTTTGATAAGCTCTGTTCTGCTTCCGTAGGTAAGTGCTTCAACCGGGCAGATGCTTACGCAAGCCGGCAGCTTTCCTGCTTTTGTACGGTCATAACAGAAATCGCATTTCATAATTTTCGGATTCAATGCTTTGTCATATTCAAAAGCCGGTATCTGGAATGGACAAGCAGCCATACAATATCTGCAGCCTATACACATATCAGTATCCCAGGTTACTGCGCCATTTTCATGTTTGGTAAATGCACCAACTATGCAAGCAGATACACAGGCAGGATGATCGCAGTGCATACATTGAACCTTTACATCAACAGGAAGATTTGAATATTTACCCGGTGAATACTCATTAACAACAGTTAATGCTGTATGGTCAGGTCTTCTCATGTTTTCAAATACTTCACGATTTTTGTAAGACTCAAGATCACCAGCGGGTAAATCATGAGCTTCTTTACAAGCCCATTCACACTGACGGCAGCCAACACAAACAGTCGTATCAACTAAAACACCCATTCGATCTTCAGATAAAATATTTTTAGGACCTGCTTTAGCAGTAGAGGTGGAAAGCCCGGCTATTCCTGCACCAACAAAAGCAGATTTTTTAAGGAAATCTCGGCGACTTTTGCCAGACATTTTTTATTCCTTTCAAGATTTATGTAAATGTTTTCAGAACGAATTAAAATAATTGCTTTTCTAAATACAATTTTGTGCCATTCCGAAAATAATTTTTTAAAAAAATAATTATTTGATTTTGGTTAATAACGCAATAATTAGAGGCAAAAAACAGGGTGCTGTATAATCATTAACTTCTAATAGTTATCAATAGTGGCAAACATTTTATACTTTTTTTAAGGATAGAGAAAATATGGTAATCAGAAATTCTTTATAGATATCAGTTTTGCGATAAAATAATTGATGCTATTTGAGTAATATCAACCAATTTGTTTTGCGCTGTATCCTGTTAAATTAAAGAAGTTAGATATTCAACTATTCTTTGAAGAACAATCTCAAATTTCTTTTAAAAGTGATGAATTATTCAATACTGCCCTGTTGAATTTATTAACACTTTTAATTAGAGCAATAGTATAAAATTACAACGCTGTTGCTCTAACTCTTTATGTTTCAATAACATATAGAGATGATAAAAAAACAAAAACTAATGGTATGCTAGTTGCCCTTTAATAAGCACAAATTAAAACAACAGGAGTTCAAAATGCTTACATTTTTATTAGTACTAGTAGCAGTTTTTATTGGGGTTGATTTATTAGTCAGATTTGTAATTGACCCATTAGCCTCAGGTTCATACAAGAAAAATAAAGTTTCTAAACCCTTTGCGTCAAAGTTTGATCCTACACTCAAACTTGCAAGCGAAACTATGTACGATGGCGGACAGCCGCACGAGGATGAAAAGTCAAAAGAAACAGACAAAAGCGAGAATATCACAGAAGATGATAGCTCAACTAAAAATCATTAAAAAATCTAAGTGAATTATATAAAAAGGAAATACTATGGTAGCGATTTTTGTTTTGACAGCATTTTTATTTTTCATTTTAGTTGATCTTGTCGTACTAAAATTTCAAGGAAAATATCATCCCGCATTTGAACCTACATTCTCTCAATTTGATTTATCAATGTTTGAGAAAAATAGGTTCGTTATTCCTCAAAACACTCTTTTTTCCAAAGGACATACCTGGCTTAAAGAAGATGAAAACGGACTGGTCAATATTGGAATTGATGAATTCGGAATGACAGCCTTAGGCATGTTAACAATATCAAATTGTGCCCTTGCAGGTAAAACACTAAAGCGCGGAGATATTTTATTTGAAGGCAACTACGGAAATAACAAAGTAAAATTTCTTTCCCCTATTAGTGGTACAGTTCAATCTGTTAACCCAGATATTTTAAGTAAAAATATTTCTGATCCATATAAAAACTGGGGAGTTCAGTTACTTTCAAAAGATTTTTCTGAGAATCGGGAAAAGTTTTTCTCAGGAAATGATGCTGTTAATTGGATTAAAAAAGAATACATGAAATTAAAAAGTTTTTTAGACACACATGCACTTAAACCAGAATTAGCTGGCGAAACTATGTTTGATGGAGGTACATTATCTAACGATATGCTCTATTCATTAGTTGATAAAAGTACAAGTGATTTTGAAAAAGAATTTCTCTCATTATAGTTACAGGAAAAGCAAATGTTAAAAGAAAAAGGAATACTCTTTGATGTAACGCTTTGTATAGGATGTGGTTCCTGTTATGATGCGTGTAAAGAAGCAAATAATCTTCCGAAAACAAGCGAAGACTTTCTAAAGGATCATCTCTCTGATAATACATTTAATGTAATCGAACAATATGATGATTTGTATGCAAGAAAAATGTGTATGCATTGTAACGAGCCGGCATGCGAATCAGTATGCCTTGTTGGTGCAATAACAAAAACATCTACAGGTGCTGTGGTTTATGACGCTGATAAGTGTATCGGATGCAGATACTGTATGCAGGCTTGTCCTCATAAAATTCCCCGCTACGAATGGGGAACAACAACACCCCGCATCAGAAAATGCAATATGTGTGCTGAACGTGTCAGCAATGGGCTTATACCAGCTTGTGCAGAATCCTGCCCTAATGAAGCAACTTTATATGGAGATATGGATCAACTGATTGCAATTGCCAAAAGAAGACTTCAGGAAAATCCTGATAAATACTATCAGCATATTTACGGACTTGAAGAAGCCGGCGGAGGACACGTACTGGTTCTTTCACCGGTACCATTTGAACAATTAGGATACATCCCTGAATTACCAAAAGAATCGATGCCTGAGTTTACAAAAAGAGCAATGGAAAAAATTCCATCTGTTGTTGTTGGCGGAGGTATTTTCTTAGGCGGTATGTATTGGCTGACTAAAAGAAAAAATCAAATTGCTAAAGAAGAGAGAAGTAAAAATGAAAATTAAGAATATTAACGTTAGTGAAATTTTGAAACCTACTTTTTGGAAAATAACTTCAGTTATAATTGTAATAGTTGGTTTATTTTCAACTTATTTTAGGTTTACACAAGGATTAGGCGCAACTACTAATCTGCAGGATACAGTGCCCTGGGGACTGTGGATTGGATTTGACTTTATTGGTGTTGGATTAGCAGCCGCAGGATTTACTATTGCGGCAACTGTTCACATCTTTAATATGCATAAATATGAACCCTTAGTAAGACCGGCAATACTTACTGCCTTTCTAGGCTACTCGGTTGTTGTCTGCTTGTTAGTAGTTGATCTCGGAAGACCGGAACATTTTTACCATCCCCTTTATATGTGGAACATTCATTCTGTAATGTTTGAAATTACTTGGTGCTTAATATGCTATTCAACTGTACTGTTATTAGAGTTTGCACCGGTCGTACTTGAAAAGTTCAATATAAAAGCGCCCATCAAAATTCTTAAAGCGATTTCAATCCCGGTTGTTATAATTGGTGTTTTATTTTCAACACTTCACCAATCATCCTTTGGTTCTTTATATCTGATAGTTCCC
>JAANMT010001229.1_pt1 | contig 25756 bp, 22 predicted proteins | sample 7279711 | NCBI WGS metagenome assembly JAANMT01 (sample SAMN14094538, study PRJNA606508) | bioreactor metagenome | isolation source: A lab-scale SPAN reactor treating ammonium-rich wastewater day 1 | place: Ireland: Galway | collected 2017-01-16 | reverse complement strand
TGCCATTCCCACAAACCACGCGAGGGATTCCTCACTTCGTTCAGAATGACGACAACGCGTGAGCAGAATGCATCCGTTGCCGTTGCTATCCGAATCTCTAAGCCGTCGAGGTCCTGCGACATGCATCGCTCGTCGTATTATGGAGTCGTCATTCTGAAGCCGTCTGCGGCTGAAGAATCTCTCTGCCTTTCCAACAAACCACAAGAGAGATTCTTCACTTCGTTCAGAATGACGACTCTGTGCGAAACACCCCCCTCACCTCTCCAACTCTTCCTAACTCCAATGCCAAAACCCTGTAACCAAAATTTGAACAAATGGTTACACAAAAATCTATCTTTTCGCAGAAATCTCTTGACTTTGCGTAAATTCTGTTGTATATTAACCTCGTGTTCGGTGCTTCCTAAGCCACCACACAATCCCCGCGTACGCCAGGTATTCCGCCGCAATCGCTCCAAACCGCCCCCCGTGCGTCAGATAACCAAAGGTCTCGATCGCGCACACCCCGGCCATCAGCCCCTACGGCCATAACATCGCCCGCCAAAGTCCGTCCGATCTCCGCACATATCCCCAGATGAACACCACCGCCGCACTCGCAACTACTAACCAATGCAGCAACAGCAGCCATTGCGGAAACAGCGGATTGCTCACGCGCCGCCACGGCACAGCCAATTCCACCCATTCCGCAAGCCCCATCACAGCCCATACCCCCAACCCGATGTGAATCAGCAACAATATAATATATATGCTCTTACGCATCTCTTCTCACTCGCGCCGGAAGGCAGACTCCCCCAAGATAGAATCATGTAATATAGCAAATCCATAGTCACATACGCAATAAGCGAAGTTCTTTCTTTGCAAGTGGTTGAGCGTACTTTGTGCCCTCGTCACTTAAATCCGATTTTGTTCTCCCCGCCGCTTGTGGATCCAGACCTGCGCACCTACCTTGATGATTACCTTATTCGTGGTTTCCGTCCCGCAAGTCCCGAAAGGAGCACCCCATGTGCCGCCTCGGTTTTGCTTCCGCACTGCTCTGTCTCGCTTTGACCACCGGCTCTCCTGCACAGCCCTTCACCAATGTCGCCCCCGAACTCGGCATTGACGTCTCCTCTCCCTGGGGCGATGTCTTCGCGCTCGACTTCAACAGCGACTCCCGCAACGACATTCTCTTCACCAGCCGTTACGACGGCGCCGGACACTACTTCGAGTTTCAGGACGGCGTTTACGTCGAATTGCCCATCGGTCTGCCCGACGGTTCAACCGACGGATACAAAGTCATCCCGATGGATTTCGATCATGATGGCGACATGGATCTGCTGATCGGCTGCTATCACTATCGCGTCGCGCTGATGATCAACGAGAACGGATTTCTTGTCGACCGCGCTCAGCAGTGGGGACTCTCGTCCAGTTCCGGCAATCGCGACATGGCTTGCGCCGATCTCGATCACGACGGCTGGATGGACATCATTCTCGGATACGGCAGCGCAGGATGGAAAGTCTATCGCAATACCGGCGACTCGCTGTTCGCCGACATCACCGCACAAACCGGTTTGCCGCCGATTTCGAGCTTTCATCGCTTCTGTGAATCCGACGTGGATCTCGACGGAGACGTGGACCTGTTCATGACCCGCACCGACGGCACGGACTACTTCTTCGTCAACTTCGCCGGAGAATTTGAAGACCGGACTATCGCCTCCGGACTCAGTCAGGCGATGGGTCGCGGCGGCTGTCTGTGGGCCGATTTTGACAACGACAAATATCCCGACCTGCTCACCGGCGGAAATCAAAAACATACCATCTGGCACAACAACGGCAATCTCACCTTCACCGAGATGACCGTGCACGGCACCGATGTCATCTTTGACGTGCATGCCTACGCCGCAAACTACGCCGTCGCCGATTTCGACATGGATGGCGACCTCGACATCTACGCCGGACAGCCCGACGGTGGATGGTGGGGACAAAAACCCAATCAGTTCTTCCGCTGCGACAGCATCGTCGGATTGAATATCTACTTCACCGACATCGCACCTGAGCTCAATCTCGATTTTTACGCGGACACTAAGCCGCACTTCTACGACTACGATCAGGACGGCGATCTCGACCTCTTCTTGAGAATGTACGGCGAACCCTCGCGACTCTACCGCAACAATATCGGCTCACAGGATAGACTGCTCGTCAGCGTCGTCGGTCCGGAAGGTGAACGCGACTGCTGGATGACCCGCGTGGAAGTTTACGAACACGGCACCGAGACGCTCGTCGCCGCCGCCGAATCCAATTACGGTGGTGCACGACGCGACGGACTGGATCACTACTTCACACTGAACGGCAACGCGTCCTACGACCTGCGGCTCTACTTCGCCAACGGTGACGTCATGCTGCCGGACATCTATGAAGGCTTGTCTGGCGTGATTCCCGCCGATGTGCAGCACAAACTCGTCGTGCGCCGCGGTGTTGGAGTTGAAGAAGCTATTTCCGTTTCGCCCTCCGCACCCGTGCCGCAGGACTTCGCCGTTTCAGTTTTTCCAAATCCGTTTAATGCGCTCGCCAATCTCCGCCTGAATGTTCCCGAAAGTTCGGAGATAACCGTGCAGCTCTTCGACGTGCAGGGTCGCCTTGTCAACACGCTCGCTCGCTCAAGATTCTCCGCCGGCTCCCATAATCTGCAGTGGAACGCGGCGAACGCAAGCACCGGTGTCTACTTCCTGCGTGTGACTTCACCTTCGTTCACTTCCAGCAGCAAACTCGTGCTCGTCAAATAGCCGCTTCTTCTTTTTCCAGAAAGCAAAGCGGGCCGGATTTTCCGGCCCGCTTCCATAAGCAACGGAGTAAACAAGTTCCTTAAATCAACTGACGCTGCTGTGCCGCATACTTCAACTCGTCACGGAATTGCGGATGCGCGATACGGATCAATGCCAGCGCCCGCTCACGTATCGTCTTCCCGTGCAGATAGGCCACGCCGTATTCCGTCGCCACATAGTGCACGTCCGCACGCGACGTCACCACGCCCGCTCCCGGCGACAGCGTCGGAGTAATCCGCGACAACGTCCCGCTCTTGGCCGTGGATTCCAACGCAATAATCGGCTTGCCGCCATTTGAGCGCGACGCCCCGCGCACGAAGTCCACCTGTCCGCCGAATCCCGAAAAGATCGAATGCCCGATCGAATCCGCGCACACCTGACCGGTCAAGTCCACCTGCAGCGCGCTGTTGATCGAAATCATCTTGTCGTTCCGCGCAATCACAAACGGATCGTTCGTGTGATCCACCGGACGGAACTCGACCAACGGATTGCTCTTCACAAAATCATAAAGCAGTTTTGATCCGAGCACGAAGCTCGCAATCATCTTGTCCTTATGCAGATTCTTCGCGCGACATGTGATCACACCCGCATTCACAAGCTCGACCGCGCCGTCCGAAAACATCTCGGTGTGCATGCCCAAATCACGCTTGTTGTGCAAACTTGCCAGCACCGCGTCCGGTATCGCGCCGATTCCCAACTGCAGACACGCGCCGTGCGGAACCAGTTCGGCACAGAATAATCCGATCAGCTTCTCCTGTGCCGACGGCGTCTTGCGCGGCAACTCCGGCAACTCATGATCGTATTGCACCATCGCGCGGAACACCGACTTGTGCAAAAAGTTCTCGCCATACACGCGCGGCATCTCGGAATTCACCAACGCTATCACATTCTTGGCGTGACGCGCCGCTTCCAGTGTGCACGCGCAGTCAATTCCCAGACTGCAGTAGCCGTGATGGTCGGGAGGTGTCACCTGAACCAGGCACGTATCCACGTTGAATGCTCCGCTGCGGATCAAGGCCGGAATTTCGGATAAGAATATCGGTGTATAGTCTGCCCTGCCCGCATTCACCGCCGGCCGGACATTCGCCCCCGTGAACAAAGCATTCGTTCTAAAACTCTTCTCCATCCCGGGATCGGCATAAGGTGCCGGCCCAAATGTCATCAAATGTGTGACTTCCACACCTTCCAGCTCGTTTGCCCGCATCGCGAGCGCGTCCACTAACAACTGCGGGACAGCCAATCCCGAACCTACAAACACCCGTTGACCCGAGGACACACAACGAAGCGCTTCAATTGCCTGATCCAGTAGCTCCTGAGGCGCTGGTGTCCGCTCAATTACATGGCTTGACATTTCTACTAACGCTAACCTTCCTCGATTCCCCGAACCTGACCGTTTCAGTCAAATTACACTTATGGGAACTTAATCTGTTTTGATGAATGTAAATAGAGGGGAGAATTGAATATTCTCCTCCTACAGTATACGATTTTAGCCGATTCTTTTCAACGCATCCCACTGGAGGGTCGTCATGCTTCCCTTCCGTAAAATCCTTTGCCCGGTCGACTTTTCCGAGCCGTCCACGCGGGCCTTGGTCGCCGCCGAAGAACTCGCGCGACGCTATGAGGCAGAGTTGCACGTGCTACACGTCGTGCCGCCTGTTCCGCTTGTCGAACTGCCCCCCGGCTCCGGCACCGTTGCCTTCGACGTCAAGAAGTACGAAACTGAACTCTTAACCAGCTATCAAAACTTCCTGAACGAAATCATTGCTGCAAACATCAAGCCGGGCGTGAGCGTATCGCAGCATCTTGAAATGGGTGATCCCGCGCACGAGATCATCGTCATGGCCGATGAACTGAACTCCGACTTGATTGTCATCGCCACGCACGGACGAACCGGATTGCGCAGATTCTTCTTCGGCTCTGTTGCTGAAGCCGTCGTGCGGCGCTCACCTTGTGCCGTGCTTACGATTCCCGCGCACGACTTGACCGCGTAGTCACGTTTGTTTGCAGATTGGCAAAGTTTTTTTCTTGCTTCCGACTCCTTGACAAGCCGGACGAAACCTGCTACTTTGTGTCGTTTGCAAAGGGCTTCGCATCCGGACTGTCGCCGCTCGTCTAAGTTCCACGCCGCCCGCCAAGCTGAATTCAATCCAATCATGCCCGCATGAAAACTCTCCTGCTGACGTTCATCGGTGGTGGAATCGGAGCAAGTGCGCGATACTGGCTCTCCGGTCTGATGTATCGTCTGATTCCGACGGGATTCCCCATTGGCACCTTGACGGTTAATCTGCTCGGCTCGTTTCTGCTCGGCCTTGTGATGGAACTGCTCGCCAACAGGTTCGTCGCCGACCCCACTTTGCGTGTGTTCCTCTGCATCGGAATTCTCGGCGGATTCACCACCTATTCGACGTTCAGTTATGAAACCATCGCCCTGCTGCGCGATGCACAGTATTTCTACGCCGCGTCCAACGTGATCTTGACTACACTTTTGTGTTTGGTCGGTGCGTGGCTCGGCCTTGAGTTGGGACAATATCTTTCTAATTCTTGAGGTGAAGTTATGGTGCTCGAAGGTGAAGGTAAATTGCTGCGCATCTTCATCGGTGAGACCGACAAGCTCGGACACCTGCCGCTCTATGAAGCTATTCTGAAGGAAGCGCGCAAGGAAGGCATGGCCGGCGGAACCGTGCTTCGCGGCATCGCGGGCTTCGGTGCCAACAGCCTGTATATTCATACAGCAAAACTTCTCCGCTTGTCCGAAGACATGCCCATTGTCATTGAATTTGTCGACTCCACTGAAAAAATTGATGCCTTCGTCAAGCGCGCCGGCGAACTTATCGAATCCGCGCAGTGCGGAGCGCTCGTCACAGAAGAGAAGGCGCACGTCATTCAATATCGCAAGAGTGACAGGAAATCCTGAAGCTGTTTCGTTCTCTTTGATCACGAAAAAGCCCCTCGGATGAGGGGCTTTGAATTGTTGGTAGCTTCCGCCGTTACTTGCGCTGCACGTAGGTCTCCGCCGCAACCTTTTCTATCCACTTCCTAAACTCTTCTTCCTGCTTTTTCGCCAGCGCAAGCTGTTCGATGCGATTGTAATCCTCTTCGAGCGAAATCTTACGCGAGTACACGCGATCCGTCACTTTCAGCACATGCACTCCGAAATCCGTGCGGAACGGCTCCGTAACCTCACCTTTCAGCTTCCCTTCAAGCGGCTTGCGAAACTCGTCGGGCAGCTCGGCCGGACTGAACCAACCAAGGTCCCCGCCGTTCGCCGCCGTTTTCGTGTCGGCGGACAAATTCAGCGCAAGCTCCACAAAATCCGCGCCCCCGCTCAGACGTTCGCTCAAGGCTTCGCCGTCCGCCATCGTCTGCTGCTGATCCGCCGCCGCAGGTACCACTTTGAAAAGTATATGATCCGTGTTGATCTTCTCGCCCGTCCGCTCGTTCAACCGTATGAGATGCACGCCGAACTGAGTCACCACCGGCTCGCTGATCTCGCCGGGCTCCAGCGCGTAAGCCACCGCTTCATATTCCGGCACAAGGTCGCCGCGATGCGTCGTGCCGAGTTTGCCGCCGCGCGCCGCCGTCCCGGGGTCTTCCGAGTAGCGCGATGCAAACTCTTCGAACGTCATCCTGCCGGAGACGATTTCCTGCCGTGCGGAATCCGCGCGCGCCATAGTTGCGTCAATCGAAGACTGCGAGATGCGGTCCTGCAATAAAATGTGCGAAAGTCGTATCGCATCACGCAACGGCGGAACAGAGTCTTTCACGGAATCCCAATACGCCAGCACTTCGCTGCGCGTCACACGAATATTCATCAAACGCTGACGTCGAATTCGTTCGATTAACAGCGTTTCCTCGACGAGCGAACGGAATTGCCGCTTTATCTTCGGCAGCGGCATCCCGTAATACGATTCGAGCTTTTCCTGACCGCCCACCTGATCGATCAGGTTGCTCACGCGAATGTCCAACTCGCGATCCACCTCTTTCTGCGAAACCGTGACCGAATCGGCGCGCGCGCGCGTCAGCAGAAGCTTTTGCGCGATCAAGTCTTCGAGCACGAGTTTGCCCAGCGAATCCATTTGAGCTTCGGACAGACTCTCAAGTTTCCCCGATGCGCCAAGTGAGTATTGAAGATACTGCAGGACTTCGGACTCGAGAATTATCTCGTTGTCCACGACCGCAAGTATGCGGTCTATCACCTCTTCGGCGCGCGAGACCAGCGTGACGGACAGCAGAATGGCTAATACAAAACGAGTCATTGTGATGGTGTTACTTTCGCGAGGCGTGGCTGATAGCGGCTGCGCAATTCGGTCAGCCAGCGTTCCTGTCTTCTTTGACTCTGCTCTACCAGCAACTGTTCCCGAATCTCCAGACGGACGGCGTCGAGACTGAGTTGCGTGCCCTTCGGATATACTTCGTGAAGCCGCACGAGCCGGTAACCGTCGCCCATCGGCAGCACCGGAGTCAGGCTGCCCGGCGGCAGCCAGCGCAACGCCGCGAGCAGATTGTCCTCAAGCTCCGATGTCTCCGCCAGCCATTTCCCTTCCCAGATGACAAACCCCGAACGCAATTGCGACGTGTCCGCCTTCTCCAGAGCACGGCGAAACGCCTTGAGCGAATCCTCTGATTCGCACCAGAATCCTTCAATCAAGTAGCTGTCGCTCGGACGCTTGAATTCGCTCTCATGCTCTTTATAGTAGGCCGTGATCAGCGAATCATTTATCTCGGGCTGCGGCTCGCGTGCCAACAGTGTCGCACGATAGTAGTTCGCCAGCATCTTGCGCGACCTCTGCTGTACCTGTGGATCGTCCAGCAATCCGGCGGCTTCCGCCGCTTGCTCCAACATCGATAAATCAACCCACTCCGAAACCACTGCGATGCGTTCCGCTTCGTTCGCCTTGTCGTAAGGCTTCTCCGCCCAGAACTCAAACTCCGCACGAGTTAATCTGCGGCTGCCTACTTCCGCAATCACATCGCTCTGCTCCGACGGCGTGCAGCCAACCGACAGCAGCACGAATGCTGCAATCAGCAGAACCCTATTGATCACGCGCTGCGCGCTCCTTTCGTTCCGCAGGCAGCGGCCACATCGCGGCGAGTTTCTCCTCTTCCACAGTTATCGGATAACGCGCCAGCAGCATCTTCTCGAGTTCTTCCGTCAACGTCTTGGTGCGCGCAACGCGGTTCTCGCGGCGTGCATCCGACTTCGCTTCCTCCCACGTCTTCGTGCGCGACGGGAATACATCAATCAACTGCACGATCGAAAAGTTCTTGCCGATCTTCACGAGGTCTGATATCTCGCCCGGCTTCGACAGTCTGAATGCCGCGCTGCCAATCAACCCGAACCGCTTCTCTTCAAACGGCCCGATGCGGCCGCTGTCGCGCTTCGTGGATTCCTTCTCGTTGAATTGCCACGCGAGCTTCTGAAAATCTTCGCCCTGCTTGGCACGTGCAAGCACGCGCGCCGCCTTCGAGCTGTCTTCCTTGATGAATATCTCCCGTATTGTGCGCGTCTCCGGCTGCACGAAGTCCTGCAAATTGCGATCGTAATAGGCGCGATCCGCGTCCTCGCTTTGATCAAGTTTGTCCGCGATCTCCACCTTGTCCACAAGCCGGATGATTGCCGACCGCTGCTGCGCCTTCACATCGGGATCGTTCTTCGCTCGCTTCGTAAAGCCTTCCTTCTCCGCCACGTCTTCCAGGAGTTCCGGTTCAACGATTGCGTGAATCAAATCCTTCACCGATTGCGGATTCTTCCAGTCCACTCGATACGCATTCCCGCCGACCTTTTCAATCATATCGTTGACCGTCACCTTGCCGAGCTTGTGTGTCGCCGCGACGCGATTCTTTTCCTCTTGCGTGAACATCGGCCCGAGTTCCTTGTTCAGACTCATCTGCGGATCCTGCAGCTTGGTCACAAAGTCCTTGGTCGTCGATTCATCTATCTCGAGCTTGTATTCGTCGTGCAGCTTGTTCACGTAGTCGCGCGCGCGATCGCTCAGCTTCTGTCCTTCGGCTTCGCGCATCCGCAACATCAAATCGTCCTTCATCTTTTCAAACGGCGGACGTCCCTGAACTTCACGCGTGGAATCAACCCAAATCAAATGCCACCCGAATGGAGACTCCACCGGACCGGCCAGCACGTTCGGCTTTGCGGCCCACGCGGCCTTCTGGAATTCGTCCACCATGCGGCCCCACGGAAACCAGCCGAGATCGCCCGAGTCGCGCGCGGTTGTCGCATCTTCGCTTAACAGCAACGCCGCTTGCTTGAAATCGAGACCGCCGTTGATCGCGGACTTGATGGAATCTATGCGGCTCTTCAAACGCTGACGGTCGGCTTCACTCGTGTCCGCCGCCGCCTTCTTCACCAAAATGTGACGTGCGCTCACTTCCTTCGCGGAGTTTTCGTAATACTCCCTCAGCGTCGCTTCGCTGATCACTGAATTGATGACTTTCTCCTGATAGAGCAAATCCAGCGCCTTGCGGCGCGCCGTGTTCTCGACGTTCTGCGCGATTTCGGTGTTCTGATCGTACTTACGCGCGAGTCCTTCGAGATACTTCGCCTCTTCCAGTGCCATGTCACGCGCGACTTTCTTGCGTTCATCCAGCGTGCGCTGCTGAATATTCTCGTCGCTGCGGAACTGTGTGGTCATCGCTTTGCGGTAGCTGTCCTCGGTGATAATCGAGTTGCCCACTTTTGCGACGTAAGGCTCTTTGGAACCGCAGCCCGCTGCCAACAGTATGGCCAGCAGACTTAGCGCGGTTATCAATCGTTGCACGGTTGCTCCTTGTCGGTCTATTTTGTTCTCAGATTCAGTACGAAGTGATAGCTGGTGATGCTCATGCCGCGTTTGTGGTAAAAGCGGTGGGCGGCCCATCGTCCCGAGTGTGTGCCGCTGTCCAGATGAACTGCGTCGCAGTTTTGTGCGCGGGCAAGTTCGACAATATGGTTGAACAAATGACCAGCTGCGCCCTGCTCCCGCGCCCGCTCTGCGGTCACCAAATCGTCAATATACAAAACTTTTCCCCAATGTAACATCTCCGTCGGACGGTACCCCGCCGCCGCGCACGGCTCCCCCTGCGCGTCCTCCACATATATAAGGATGTAGCCCTGCGTCTGTGCCTGACGCTGAACCTGCTCGATGAAGTTCTCCTCGCTCAGGTGCGGCCGCAGCTCGCGCATCACCGGAAAAACGCGGCGCAGTTGCTCGGGAGTGGCGGCGGTTAAGATCTCCATGTGCGCGGTTTGCTACTCTTCCGACAAATCATATCCCAGCGTCATGGCTTTGTTCCTGTAATACTCGGCTCGCTCGAACTCTCCCAGCAACGTATAAATCGTGCTGAGCGTCGCGTATTGTCTGCCAAAGTAAGAGATCGGCACATCCTGCGTTACTGCCAGGTATTCCAGACTATTCCGCGCTGCGCGTTCCGCCTCCCTTAGCGGCCACTCATCCCGCTTAGTGAAGTACTGATTCAGCTTCTCTTCGGACTCCTTCTCCCAAGCGCGCGCAAGAAGTCTATTTATCCACTGCGTATCCTTCTCGTCGATCTCGTCGCTGTCCTGCTGGATCTCCAGCGCCCAATCCAGGTATTGGATGGCCTCGCTGCAGCTGCGTTTACTGTTCCCGAACAATATGCTCATCGCAATCAGAGTGTAAGCCTCGGATTCGTATATCTTATTCTCCTCGTCCAACCACTCGCCGAACCCCGCGACTTGCTCGCCAATCCTACCCACTGCCTCCCAGTCCTTTCTCAAGGTGTGCCAGTACGCGCACTTAATGAGCGCATAGGCCGCTCGTTGGAAGTCTTCTCCCTCAATACATATGTCTGCTATGCGCACTAAAAGGCCGCACTCCTCCTCAAGTTTCCCTTCGTCATGATAGATCTTGGCAAGACTCCACAGCGGATCGAGATTGCCCGCACCTTTTTTCCCCCATGAGGCTTGTTGGCGATTCTCTTTTAGTGTCAATACCGTCGCGCGCAGCAGCATATCCTCCCGCTCCTCGGGGTTTCCCGCTTTCTGCCAATACTCTGCGGCGTCTGTGTAGTTGCGCTGCCAGAAGCTTGTGGCGTTTCTTAGCGGCAGGCGCCAAATAGAATAGCCCGCACGCTCCAATATCATCGCCGCAATGTCCGGATAATGGGCTCCGATCTCGTGCGCACACTTTCGCAGAAACCATAAGCGTTCGATCCAGTCTTTTTCATCGGGCAATAAGCGATCCACCGCGTCCAGCAATTCTTTCTTCTGTATTGACTGCGGAAACATATCTCCTTCGCTGGGCAAGCGTTCTATCAATTGCTTTAAGCTGAACCGCTTCGACATGGGTCGTTTTTCCGGAAGTGGCAGCGTCGCCGGACTCTTGACTGCCTCAGGAAACAAATCGTTGCCGCCGCTGCGAATCTGCTTGAATCGCTCCACACGTTTTTGCCACTGCTTGCTCATGTTCTCCTCCTCAACCTTACCGCACGATCCTCTTCACCATGTAACGATACACCAATCCGTCGAAGCCGATCGGTCGAAACGAAAACGTCGTGTCTGCTGTTGTGCCAATCAGGAAATAGTCCACATTCTCCTGAAGGTGTTCGTGAATTTCATAAAGTGAATCTATGGGAATGCCCGTCCAGAACAACCGGAGCGAATCGCCGTCCGCCACGATGCTGACATCCGTCAGCGCGCCGTCCGTTATCCCCATCGCGGGCGACAGCGCCGACGCCTGCCCGAGCACGTCAATCGCGCGGATCGCAAATTGATATCGCCAGACCGGCGCAGCAAAATTCCCAAGTGTTACCGACGACGTGAACATATCTCCAAGCGACGAAAACCCCTGATTGGCGCGCGTGCGATTCGGACTTGCGAGCGTGACAGCATTCGTGTCGTAAAAAACCTGATACGTGTCAAAGTGCGTATCCAGCGCCGGCGGACTCCAGTAAACGCGCACCCTGCCGTCTCCGTACGAGTAGACGTCCGTCACTTCGCAATACTCCGGCGCGAGCGTATCCGGGATCGCGTGCCACGTCAACGCTGAATCGAGCGCCTTGACGAACGGCTGATAATACTCCAACCCGTGCACAAACGTGCTCCAGTCCGATGGCGGCGTGCCCGGCAGCCAGCGCACCCAGTCCGGCGGAAGCCACAGCGCGTCCGGATATTCGTCAAGCTCGATGTGCAGAAAATTCTCCGTGTGCCGCGTGACATCCTGACCAATATGACAATATACCGCCTGCGCGTTGTCCGGTGCGCCTAACAAATCGTTGATCGAGCGTATCCGGATGGTCGTATCCGCACCGTAGTACGAATACTCGGGATTACTGTACAAACCAATGTAGGCATCGATGAGCGCAAGCAGCGTCGAGTCGCCGTCCACCCCCGTTACCGGATAGAGCGGAAGCGCGTGAATCAAGTCGCGATGATAGGCGAGATCGCGCAGCGGAGGATTCGGCCGCGAGTCGTCGTGATATGCGCTCACCTGCACGTCCGGCAGCGGAAGGTGTGTCGCGTGATCGTAGGAATGCAATTGAATGATCACCAGTGGATTCACCGGCGGTGCGTTCCACGCGTCCGTTACCACTCTCGATAACTCCGCGAACGGATGACGGCCGTTGCGCGACGGATCGGAATAGGACAACGCGTTGTTATAATTCGCCCTCGTCGTATCCCACATCACTTCGCGCCCCGCTCCCGCGATCATCAGAATCCCAAGTTCCGCCTGTTGATATAACTGAATCCCCACAGGTATCGACATGAAATCGTCTTCCGGATGCGGCATCTGCAGCACCGCCGTCGGATGTCGCGGCTCAGGGTTGAACACAAACACACCCCAGCCCGTCCGAAAACCACCGATCACATCGTTCTCTGGCAGCGTGTCCCCGTTCAAATCCACAAATGAAGAGTCGAGTCGCTCGCGAATAATGTAGTAGTCGCGTAAACTGTCCGCATCGAAGAACTCCACCAACTCGTAATTCCAAAGCGAATCCTGTCGCTGCAGCAGCGAATCCACGATCAGCCATTCGCCCGCAAGCGAGTGTTGAAACACCGCACGCCAGCGCGCCAGCGTCGAATCGCCTGCGGCTCCAGTGTGAATAAACCGAAAGCCGCCGAATCCATTCGTCTGCGGATCGAGATGCTCCGGTCCATAATCGTTATACCCGGGCCGTGCGATCTTCTCCGACACGTGCGACTGCCAGTTGTCGTAGGCGCACGTCGAGCATGATCCCATTAAGAATCCCGTCAGTGTTCCCGTCTCCTGCACCATTGCCACCGCCGCTAATGGCATCAATAATAGCAACCATATTCCGCGTTGAAGCACTCCAGGTCCCTCCGGCATTATGCGGTCATTAACTCTTCGCCAGCCACTGCGGCAAGATACTCTTCCGCATAAGTCAGCCGCTCTTCCCACGTCGCCATACTTTTCATGGATAATTTCACGGTCACGCCGCGCGTCGCGTCAAACTCAATCGGATATCCCTCGCTGCGCGAAACCAGCATTAACATCTTGTCGCGTCCGGCACGATCCGCAGCAAACACCAACTCAAGCTGCTGCGCATATAAACTGACTTCGTCCACTCCCGCCTTCTCGGCAAGAATGCGAACACGCACCATGTCAAACAGATTCCGCGCGGCGTCCGGCAGTTTTCCGAAGCGATCTTCCACTTCGCGCGCCATCTCGTCCACCTTCACGAACTCCTTCGCCCGAGCAAGCTCGCGATAGATATTCAACCGTAATCCGCCTTCCGGCAGATAACTCTCCGGCAGGAATGCGTCCGTGTCAATTTTGAGTTTCACATCGCGCTTCTCTTCGAGCGGCGCGGAGCTTTCCTCCGTCTGCACTTCGCGAATTGCTTCCTCGATCAACTGCTGATACATCTCAAAACCGATCGAGTTGATATACCCCGACTGCTCGCGGCCCAACAAATTTCCAGCCCCGCGAATTTCGAGATCCCGCATCGCAACCTGAAACCCCGCACCGAGTGAAGAGAAGTTCGTCAGTGCGGACAATCTCTCGCGCGCGATGCGCGACATCTCGAAATGCGGCGGAACCACCAGATACGCATATGCCTTGCGCGAGCTTCTCCCGATTCTTCCCCTCAACTGATGCAGCTGCGCCACGCCGAGTCGGTCCGCGCGGTTGATGATCATCGTGTTCACGTTCGGCATGTCCAGCCCGGACTCGATGATCAGCGTGGAAACAAGAATGTCTAAATTGCCTTCCGAAAAATCGAACATCACCTGCTCGAGTTCGTGCTCGTTCATCTGCCCGTGCGCCACACCGATTCGCACGCTCGGCAGCAGCCGGTGAATCATCTCCGATACCTGCGAGATGCTCTGAATACGGTTGTGCACGAAAAAAACCTGACCGCCGCGCGTCAATTCGTGGTGAATCGCTTCCTTGATGACCTTCTCGGAAAACGGCACGACGTCCGTTTCGATCGGCTGACGGCCCGGCGGCGGTGTCGTGATTTGCGAAAGATCGCGCGCGCCCATCAACGCCATGTGCAGCGTGCGCGGGATCGGAGTCGCACTCATCGCCAGCACGTCCACGTTCGACCGCATCGAACGGATCTTTTCCTTCTGCACGACGCCGAAACGATGCTCCTCGTCTATGATCAGCAATCCGAGATCGTCGAACTGCACGTCCTTCGAAAGCAGCCGGTGCGTGCCGATGATGACGTCCGTCTCGCCCGCCGCGAGTCTTTTGATCGTTTCCTTCTGTTCACGCGTGGATTGAAAGCGCGAAATCACGCGCACGTCCACCGGCCAGTTCTTGAATCGCTCGCGGAACACTCTGTAATGCTGCTGCGCGAGAATCGTTGTCGGCACGAGCACCGCGACCTGCTTGCCGTCTGTCACCGCCTTGAACGCCGCGCGCATCGCGACTTCCGTCTTCCCGTAGCCCACGTCGCCGCATACCAGTCTGTCCATCGGTGTCGGACTCTCCATGTCGCGCTTCACCGATTCGCTCGCCATTAACTGATCCGGCGTGTCCTCATACGGAAAACTCGCTTCCATCTCGCGCTGCCACGGCGTGTCGCTCGAAAACATGATACCCCGCTCCGCACGCCGCTTCGCGTAGAGCTTGATGAGGTCCTCCGCGATCGAAACCAGCGACTCTTTCGTCTTGCGCTTGATCTCGCGCCACTCTTTACCGCCGATCTTCGACAACGGCGGCTGAAAGCCTTCCTTCGCCGAATATTTCTGAACCTGCGCAAGATTCTCGAGTTTGACAAAGAGCTTGATGCCGTCGCGATACTCGATCTGCAGGACTTCGCGCTGTACTCCGCCGACCGCGATCTTCGTCAGCCCGCAATATCTGCCGATGCCGTGCTCGACGTGCACCACGAAGTCGCCGATCTTCAGCGCGTCTATGTCGTGCAGCGGAACGGCATTCTTGAATTTCATGAACTGCCGTCTGCGCCGCTTGCGCCCGAAAATGTCGTGATCCACCAGCACCACGAGCTGCGCCGCTTCGAGCATGAAGCCGTGTCGCAAGCCGCCTTCGCGCGCGCTGAATGCGTGCTCCGGAACGCCGCGCTCGATCAACACCTGACCTAAGCGGTCCGCCGCGAGTTGGTTGTCGCACAGCAGCTGCGTTTCCAAACCGCGCTCGTGATATTCCTTGACGCGATCGGCAAGCAGCGGCAGATTCGACGCGAAGCGTTCCTGCGGCGATCCGTTGAAGTCCAGTGTGTAGGAAGGCGGATGCGGCGCGCTGTGCAGAAAAACTTGTGCATGTTTCTGCGAGGCGCCGTATATCAACTCCGGCTCCATCCACTTCCCCGGCTCGCGCAGCGCGCGCACTTGCTCCGGTATGGAAACGGGGATCTCTTCGTCTTCCTCGTAAACGATGTCGTGCAGTTCCGCACTCAAGCGATCTTCGTCGTCGTCTTCGTTCATCGCAGAAGAACGCAAGTCGCGTAAACGCAATCCCGGTCGTGCCGTGCGCTCCGCGTAGCGCTCCTTCACCGCGAAGTAGGCGGGACGCCCCTCGCTCCAGACGATGATCGTGTTCTCCGGAAGATACTGCAGCAGGTGACTGTTTCCGACTCCCGGTGTTTCCGCCGCCATCACCGTCACGTCGTTCAATCTTCCCGTCGAACGCTGCGTCTGCGGATCGAAGCTGCGCAGATCGTCAATGTCGTCGCCGAAATACTCGACACGTACCGCCGATGATCCGCCATACGGATAGATGTCGAGCACCGCGCCGCGCACCGCGTATTGCCCGACTCCTTCCACCATCACTTCACGCGAGTAGCCCGACTCGTGCAGGAATTGAATCAGCGACTCGCGCGGCAGCACTTCACCCTTCGACAGCGTATACGTGTTGCGCGACACGTCCTGCAAATCCGGCAGCGGATCGAGCAGCGCCGAGGCCGGCGCAACCACCAGCGGCTGCTTCGCGCGCGACAGCGTCATCATCACTTCCGCGCGTTCGGATAATTCTATCGGATTCAGTTCGCGGTGATAGTCCGGCAATCCCGGAAACAAACTCGTGACATTTTCACCGAGCAGTATCGTCAAGTCATCCGCGAACTCTTCCGCATCTTCGAGCGTCTCTGCGACCAGCAACAGCGGCCGCTTCGATTTCTCAAATAGGTAGCTTGCCACCAGCACCGGCAGCGCGCCCGGCACATTTTTCACCAACACGCCCGACCGCGCTTCCTCCAGCGCGGTTAACGTCTCTGCAAAACCCGAGTATGAAAAAATCCGTTGCTTTAGCTTATCCATCTGCAGCGTCTACATTCCTCGCCACCACCTCGACCTTAATCCGGTCCGGGTCCTCGAAAAACACGGCGTAGCTGTCCGGGCCGCCGGCGTGGGGGTGTCTGTCCGTATATAATATAATGATGCCGCGCGCCTGAAGCTTGGCCGACAGGTCATCAATATGTGATTTTGAGCGGCCGTGAAAGGCCAGATGATTCAGCCCCGTCCGACCGCGATGATAACTTGTATCTAAATGTTTTTCTTCTGTTTGCACAAACACGAGATACGTCTGCCCCAGCCGGAAGCTCACACCCCGAGGCCACTCCTGATAGATCTCGTAGCCCAATTCCTCGCAGAGCAGCCATTGCCAGAACGCGCGCGATCTGGCCAGATTTGAAACGTTTACTTCTACGTGATGCAGCATCGGAAGCCGTTGGCCGACTGGCGGAAGAAGAGCCTCCCTGTCACTCGCCCTTCTTGTTCCGCTTGATAGGATGCCGCACCCAGCTGCTCACGTCTTCGATGACCCTCTCGCCCCACACGACACTCGGGTCGCGCTGTGTCAGCCCCACCTGCTTCACATCTTCCACCGTGAAGAACGCCTGCTTATCTATGTCATGAATCATCCGCAGCAATTTCGGCACGTTGCGCCGCTTCTCCGCGACAAACAGCACGTCCATTTCTCCGGCTTTCGTCGTGCCCGCAAGTTCGACGACCGCGTAATTCTTCTCCCAAAGTTTGTCGGCAAGATTGCTCTCTCTTCGTGAAATCACGCGCACCACCTGATGACCTATCGCCAGCCGCGACTCAATCCACATCCCGACATAACTTCCCGCCGCGAATCCTGCCGCATACACGACTCCGAGATACCACTCGTCCAGATTGCGAATCACCTGCGCGACGACGTTGATCCAGATCAAGACTTCGACAAACCCGAACAGTGCCGCCAGCACCTTGAAGCCGCGAAATATCGATATGGTGCGCAGCGTCCCGAAACTCTGGTCCGCAATACGAGCAAGAAAAATTCCCAGCGCAAGAACCCAGACCTGACCCGCGCCGACTCGCGTGATCCAATCAATCAGGTCCGTGAAAAAGTTCATCGCTTCTTCTCCTGCTGCATCAGCCAGTCCATCCGCTCTTGTCCCTCTTTCATGTGCCGGCCCACAAGAATCTTCAGCTTCGACTCTGCTTTATCATGATCGTTCGAAGACTCGAAGCGCACCCACTCCTTATCCTTCATCCATACACCGAGGTCGGTCTCCCAGCGCAGGCGAACCGCAATCAACACGACCATCGGCTTGCCGTAGCCCTCGTAGGCTTTCGCAATCGCCGCGGCCAACCCTTGGTTGTAGGCTTTCTGCTCAGTTTCCATGCGCCGCAAATCTATCATTAACCCCGCCTTGCCCGCAAGACTGTCGAAAGCCGCCTGCATCTCCTTCTCGAGGCCCGCGCTGTTGCCAATTTCGTTGACTGTGATCTTGGCTAAATCTCCGCTCAGACCTGTATACGAAATCTGTTGAGCATGAACGGCGGTTGTCCACAACCACACACAGCTTATCAACAGCGCAATTTGCTTCAGTTTCATGATGGGTCTCCTTTTCTCTGCTCTCTGCTCAATATTCCCGCAATTCTATTTCTGATAACTCCAAATTCGTTCTCAAAAGCTCCCGCTTCAATCGTTTCTGCCGATTTGTAACTTCTCCACAAATCCACAACGCCTATCCACATTGCTCAAGTTATCGTGGACAACCCTGTGGGTCGACCGCTACTCTAACTCCAGCCATACATTTTCCCAGTTCGTAAACAGTATTGCCGACAGCCCCGCGCGCCGCGCGGCCTCTACATTATCAGGAAGATCGTCAATAAACGTGATCTGTGTCGGCTTCAACTCCGAAAGTTTCACAAGACTTTCAAAGGAGCCTGCGTCGCGCTTCAACTTGCCGCGCTCGTACGACGTCAGCACCTGATCTACTTCGAGCGCCCACGAGTAGTAACGCGACACCCATTGAATATGCAGCGGATCCGTATCTGATAACACCCAAACCGGACCCAACCGCTTGAGCTGTTCCAGTCCTTCTCGTGCTCCGGGAAATTCCTCGAAGATGTCGCACCAGATTTCCCGCAGCCGCTCATAGTTCGCCGCGAGTTTCGGCCAGCCCAAATACTCGCGCAACTCTTCAAGAAACATTTCCGACGTGCGTTGCCCCCGTTCGAAGTTCGCCTTGCTCTCTCCGCGAATGTAACGCTCGTAAATCTCCTCGCGCGTTCGTGTGCCGCGCTCCGCTGCGCGCGCGACAAACCGCTCAAAATCAAGCCCTAAGAGCACATTCCCCAGGTCTACCACAAACAACCGGTCTTCCATCGGTAAGTCAAACGCTCCGTCTTCTTCCAACGCCGCTATCGTTTCGTAATCAAGCATCTCTACTTGCTTCTGTTAATCAAGTTCTGCGCTCGCTGGGGTAAGAATTGACCCAACATCGTCAATCTTTCCTACTGCCTTTTCCCTTTGTTTCTGCGCGTTGTTTGTTATCACAAGAAACTCGTCTCGATCACATGTCCTCACACCTGTCACGTGGTACTTTGTTCGAACGTACTTTGTCATACCGATTACATAGACCTGTTCTTGTTTGACCGGGCTGGCAATCAGGTGAATGAACCTCTTGTTATCGCTGATTGTGTACTCGCCCACAAGATGTATGGAGAGGTCTGCCGCTTGATATGCAACGGGACTTGTTTGCAAGAGATCAATAAACGCAGGGAGCTCTGTTGTGAATGGACGAAATTTCTCCTGCACTTCAATTTCATTGGAGCGCCGCCCTTCATTATTATACCACTTTTCGAAGGCTTCACCGTATATTCTGGTCGTTTCAAGTCGCTCGAATGGTCGTTCTCTCAACTTCAGCTTTTGATATTCTGCCGTTGTTTTGAACTCTCTTTCTGCTGCTTCTGGGCTTGCCCTCCTTTCGGTGAAGCTAAAGCTAATGTGTTGGCGCACACCGGGAATATAGAATTCTCGCTCGTAAAGGAATGAATTCCACAAGTTTTCGAATTCAGATTCTTCGGCTTTGGGAACGCTCGTAGAGACATACGCAATTGTGGGAAAGGACCAAAGAAGTTCGCGAAACATGAAATTGCTACCAATGCGAATGTCTCGTGAATCGATAGGAAGAAATACGTCGCCGCGCCACAATTGCCTGTTCGATTCGACGTCATACAGTTCGACCGAAATTTCTGATTCATAGTAAATGTCTGTCTTCTGCTCAATCCAAGTAGCGGTGCTCACTGATGCCGCCTGCCAGAATCCCGCCAGAAGGCTAAAGCTCGTGACGTACGGAGAATAGGACGACATCGCTCCATACGCTACGCTTGTTGTCTGTGTTGATTCAATCTTTTTCTCCGTAACACCAAAATAGACGCGGAGTGTCGCTGTTGCTCCGGTATCCACTACTGTGTATCCTTTCTTTCTAAGTAGTTGCGATGCTTCGGTAAGGAGGTATTCTTCGAGAATCTGATTCCTTGATTCCTCCGGTGTTCCCCTCTCTTTAAGATCAAGACGAATTTGTCCATACTCCGACCATTTGGTTCCCGGAGCCGAGTAAATTCGTGTCTCTAGGGGTTCAATCTGTTTGGGTGGCAGCACTCTTGTGGGAGATGTATAGCACGATTGGAGGACAACAAGCGCAATTGCAATGCTTGTTGAGGCCAGGTAAAGGCGGAGATATGTTCTTGTTCTCTTCATGAGATTCCCTGAGAGATTCTTCACTTCGTTCAGAATGACAACGTGATTGTGGCAAGTGGTCTTACCGGACTCGCTGCTAACTCTACTGACTCGACTTCGTTTCTTGCCCGTGTGTGACAATTGAGGTCGGGCTCTACTTTTGCTTCGTCCGCAAGTCTTTCTTCCACATCACATACGCCTGCAAACCCAGCAGAAATTCCGTCCATCCCTGACAATTGTCGAACGCGCGCGCCAATCCGCTCTGACTCCAACCCGACTCGCTGATCGTCACCGTCACAACACCCTTCTTCTCCGCAAACTCAAACCGAACGTGCGAAAATTTATTCTTAGAGCCGTAGAGCTGCCAGTGAAACTCCAAATACTTCCCGGGCGCGTAGGCCACCGGATAGAGCGGAAACTCGCCGTGACTCGGCCACGTCCAAAACACCGGCTCAAACTTCTCGTTGAAGTCCCCGCGTACTTTGTGTACGAAAAACTTCTCAAGATGTTTCGCTTGCGTCGCCGCCTCCCACACTTTTTTCAGCGGAGCACGCATCGCATGCGACACCGTAAACCCGATCTTCCCGCGCGCCAGCGTGAAATCTGGCGCCTTCTGCTTCGCCATGACCCTTCTCCCTGTTATTACTCTGTTTGTCAGTCGTCCGACGAGCGCCCGCGGCCTTTGTCATCATCATCATCCAGTATCTGGATGGCCGCGCCCCCGCGCACTTCGGGATGATTGATCTTCCCGCCCGCCGAGGCCACGTTCAACAATAATATAATGATTCCCGTCATCACTACAACCGAACCCCACGACGCCCACACCGGCAACAGCGTGTGCTTCCGCGTGAACCACAGGAGAATCAGCATTAGAATCCCGAACGGGATGATTATGTTCCGCGCCGTTTCCGCAATTTCCTCGTGCGGATGAATATACGGCTCGGCATCGGGAATCGTCTGCTCGACCAGATCCTCCGCCGACTCGCCGCTTTGAAATGCCGCACCCGTGAGCAGCACCGCCGCAATCAGAAATCCTAAGGCGACCCGCTGCCAGCGTCCGTCCTTCCAAAGCGTTGCCAGCACCATGACAATCGCGCTCACCTTGAAAAATATCATCGGCATATGCACCAGGATAATGTGCCAGTGCGCCGCATTTTCCGGAATCGGGATCATGTTTAATCCTCTCTCAGAATTGTAAAGTCAATATTGGATATAGCAAACCGATGCGTTCGCTCTCTGCTCAGTTTTCTTATCCGCTTTGTTATTTGTGTTTCTTCTCGCGCATCGTGTCCACGTTGAATTTCAGATAGGCCTTCAGGTAGGTGTGAAACTCCGTCCAGCCTTCGCACATCATGAATGCGACTTTCAGGTCTTTCTGCTTGTAGCCGTAGTCGTGGACGCGGAAGATGGTTTCGCGCGGACCCTTCTTGATGAACTCAAATGTCATCGTCGTCATATACTTCGGTCCCATCGCCGGCCCGACAAACACGATCTTCTCATACTTCTTATATTCGATCGGATACATATCCATCGTTTCGTCGCCGTATTCTTTCCACCACCAGCGCACCGGCGCGAGGTCGGGACCCCATTCGCCGATCTGCTTATCGCAGAAATATTTCTTGACGTGTTGTCCTTCGGTCACCGCTTCCCAGACTTTCTTGAGCGGCTGCTTGATAACGTGTGATGTCGTGTAGCCGAGCTTCGACTTCGACACCGGGAGTTTTAGGTTGTGTGGCATGATGAAACGTTGTTAGTTGATGCGAATCTGACCGCCATCAGTTGTTGACGTCAAGCCTTGCTTTATCGTGTACAAAATTTCGTTTTCAAGATTTGAAGGTCCGCCCGGCATAACAAACAGGCAGGTTCCTTCGGAAAGTTGCGCCCAAGCGTCTCCGACGGTTCTCTTTTCTATAGAATCGGCATTTGTCCAATCAACAGCCCCCTTGTATTCGACAACAAGGTATCGCCCGTCCTTGAGTCTTGCTACAAAATCTGGATAGAAGAAGTCCGAACTCGTTGGTAATCTGAACCCTTGTCTTACTGGGTTCCTTACCCAGCACTCAACCTCTGCCATTTTATCCAAGATTAACGCGCACTCGGCCTCTTCTCGGTTCATATCACCTATCCAAGAGTAAAGGTGTTTCTTGAACTGTATCGGCCCTTCATACTTGTCGTTACATCTGTAAGGCTCGGCCTGGTCAAATACGAAAACGGCTTCCGGAGAAGTCACAACTCGCTTTGAGCCATCCAAATTGAGCAATGATTGTAGGTTCTTTTGCTTGAGCTTCCGAATTTCGCTGTTCACCTTCTCTATGACGGCATCCCTTAGGTGGTGTCTGTCCGTAATCAACTCGGCTTCCGTGTATCCTCGCCGCTTCTTCAGATCGGAGAGAATAAACCTCACATATCGCATCATTTGATCTGCCGGAATCCACTGGCTCCGCGCCTGTTTGACAAGCCATCGCGTCAAGTCCGCTTCACTCCAGCGTTGCTCATTTAGTCGATCAATCTGCAACTGAATTCCAGCCACCTGCTGGAACGTCAGCTTCCCTTCCTTGGAAACATCGACCACGCCCTCTTCGATCTTGGGTATTGTAGGACTATACTCTTTTTCGGTCATTTCGTGATCAAAATCAGCCGTGGTCCATTCTATATCGAGTAGTTGCGTTGCGTCAATGGGTTCAAATAGCCCGCTTTCTTCTTCGCACAACATCGGGATTTTCAGCGGCGTGTCCACCTTAATGGTCTCGGTAGTTGCGGGCTTGAAAAACGTGTCATCTTCTATTTCCGTTTGCTCCCCTGCGTCTGCCGCGACCATATCTTCCGCGTGCCACTTCTCGAATCCTATGTCAACAAGACCCTTAATAATGTTCTCGCGAACTTCAAGAAACTTCGTTCCCATAGAATAGGCATAGGCCATGTTCAGAGTCTCGTCGTTCTTGCGCTTCGCACCCGGCATTCGCATGACGCGACCAAGAATCTGCTCCGTCGCCGTTGCCGTTCCGGATGGCGCAATGGTGCAGATGATATAGGCCCATGAACAGTCCCACCCTTCTTTTAGCTTCTGTTGGGTTATTACGGCGCGTATGGACGAGTCCTTGTCCATGATGTTGCGGTCTCCAAGTTCGTCCACCGAGCCTGTTACAATCGGACACTCGTCTCGCGACTTGAATTTCTCGTTATCAACCAGCCAGTCTTGAAGTGCCTTGGGAGTTATGTTGTTCTCGCCCTGCACATTACGTTGAGCCTGAAAGAGTATGATCGGACGGATGAACTCTTTTGTCGTCTTTTCGTGCTGTTTACAGGCTTCGTCTAACTTTACTTGTTGCTTTAGCGCCTCGTTTACCGTCTGCGGCCAGTCCTGCAGCATCCGAAGCACAATCGGCATCTTGATCATATCTGCCGACTTCAGAGCATATGCGCTCGCTGTGTATAGCACATTGCTCTTGCCTCGACCCGTCCTGTCTCCTTGGTGCGGCGTGGCCGTCAATTCAAGAATGCACGAAGGTGCAAAATTCGCCAAAGTCTCAAACGACAGTTCGGTTCTTACGCCGTGCGCCTCATCTACAATAACAATCGGTCTCCGCTTGCGTAGCACGTTCGCAAAACTGTATGGAAAGCTGCCGTCCTCCCGCTTTTGGAGCGGTTGATACGCGGGGTCAAGCTCGCCCTGAAAATGCTCCATTAGTCCGCCGTGACTCGCGTAGGCCTTCCTCAGTTCTTTGTCCGTTACTCGAATCGCCTGCACACTTGCCACTATAATCGTCGCGCCCGCGTCCAGCATTCCCCTCTGCACGCGCAAAGCCTCGTCGAAGTTTAACACGTTAATGGTATCAAAGTAATCACTTACGGCTTCGTAATACGGATGATTCCTGTTTCGTAGTGCTTTTAACGTCTGATCACGTATGGTCGTGCTGGGCGCGAGCCACAAGATGATCGGATTCTCCGTCCTGAGTAACTCCTCCGCGATAACGCCGCAGGCATGACTCGCGATCAGCGTCTTCCCGCCGCCTGTTGGTATTCGCAAGCACACATACGGAATGTTCGCAAGGTCGGGATACCCTTCTATGTTTAAGTAGGAAGAAGTCCGAATCCTCCGCGCCCTCCGAACAGTCTCAAATGCGGCGTGGGCATCGTTAAGCTCGGAGCACTTCCTTAGATACTCGCGCAGAACTTCAAGCGATTCATTCTGGTAGTCCCGTAATTCCAACTTCATTTTACCTTCACTCCAAATGGAATCTGTTTGAATGCGATTTCGTTCTGTTTCAATCTTCCCGCGCTGAGTCTATTCCCCGTCCCGAAAACCACCTTCGGCCCCTCATGCTCCGGCAACTCCGCCAACACCGCTCGCGTCAGCACGTTCCCCCCTTCCGGAGTTCTATCTCCCAGAATTCCGTTATACAATAGATAGTACGCCGTCCCGTTATGAACCCCCAACAGCGGTGACCGACCGTTGTTCTGCTTCGGCAGCGGCTCCCCCGTCTCGGAAAGATAAATGTGTCGCGCCAAATCGCTGAACTTTACCTCCTTCCGTATCTCGCCGTCCGCGTCAAACAAAGTCTCCCCTAATGTGCAATAGCGGAAACCGCCGCCCAACCCCTCTATCAGTTGCCCCTTCTGATTCGTGTACCCCTCGGCCACCCGCTTGACTCGCTCTGCCGTGATGTTCTCGCAGATGTTCTTGTCCATTTCCACAAGGATAAACTTGCGGTTGCCACCGTCCTCTCGGTTGATCTTGATGACCGAGTGGGCTGTTGTCCCAGAACCCGAGAAAGAATCGAGTACAATGAAATCTTCGCCTGGATCAGAAATAGACGAGATAAGATATTGAATTAGATCGGAGGGCTTCGGCGTGTCAAATGGTGACTTACCAAACAACTCATCGAGTTCCTCTTTTCCCGCTTCGTTATAGAATTCGTTCCTGTCGATTAGGTCGCTCATTACCTTCGCTTTTTCCATTTCTTCTGGCATTAGATAGCGTCGCAATCCAAAGTTGGATGTGATATAGACTGTTCCGTTAATAATATCCTGATTCACACGAAAGGGCGCCAGCACTCGCACAGTATTTGTCAGGGTTGCATTTTCAATAATCGCCTCTTCGAGCAACTCGAATGAAACACTTCTTACTTTGTAACTGCCCGCTCTGTAGCAGCCGTCCTCGCATTTCGCTGGCCGTCCTGCTGGTATCACTCTCTCTGTAATCGCGTTTCCAGCATTGAGTACTGGTCGTGTTGTATCCGAAACCTTTGTCACAGAAAGCATCGGCGCATGTTGGGGGTCCTTACAGTATGCTACAACATAATCACATATGTCTCCCATCGACTTGCTAAGATGTGCTGACTTGCGTGAAGCCCTGCGTTTCATCACTCCGACAAAGCAACTTTGGCCAAACATCGCGTCAAGGAGATGCCTCAGTGTCGGCAACTCTATGTCATCTATTGACACAAATGGTCTGCCCCCATTTTCTGTACCAGTTGTAGGATTACACTCGGTTACTTCCGTCGTAGCGTAGCGGAGACGGAAGTAATTGTTTTTTCGTTTCCGGGG
>JAANMT010001219.1_pt1 | contig 25853 bp, 17 predicted proteins | sample 7279711 | NCBI WGS metagenome assembly JAANMT01 (sample SAMN14094538, study PRJNA606508) | bioreactor metagenome | isolation source: A lab-scale SPAN reactor treating ammonium-rich wastewater day 1 | place: Ireland: Galway | collected 2017-01-16 | reverse complement strand
AAGGAAGAAGGCATTTTGGACTATGTTTTCGCACTATCAGAAACCAAACAATGAATTGCAGAAGATTTGTGTAGTAAATTATTGAACTCTATGTAAAAGTAATACTTTACAAACATAGGAGCGGTTTGGCGAAATGGCGGGGTGACGTGCTTCGTTCGAAACTTTTTCGTAAATTTGAACATTCGGCTTCGTATCAAGTGCAGTGCTGAAAATCTGCCACTACGCAAAGCCGGAAACGTTAGTCAGAACCTTAAAAAGACGACCGTAAATATAGACAATGACAACAGTTCACGAACAGACAGCAATAAAAGCAACATATTTTAGTATAGTTGGAAACGCAAGCCTTGCGGTAGTAAAAGGACTTGCCGGATTTTTCGGAAACTCTTACGCATTAATTGCAGACGCAATAGAATCAACAACGGACATTTTCTCATCTTTCTTGGTTTTATTCGGACTTAAATATTCAAGCAGACCAGCAGACAAAAACCATCCGTATGGACACGGGCGAGCCGAGCCATTAATCACTTTTATAGTAGTTGGATTTTTAATCACTTCTGCAACAATAATTGCCTATGAGAGTATAAAAAATATTGGAACACCCCACGAATTACCAAAATTTTGGACGCTTTTTGTTCTTATTCCTCTAATTATTTGGAAGGAAATTTCATTTCAATTGGTTATGAAAAAAGCGAATGAGTCAAATAGCTCATCTCTTAAAGCAGACGCTTGGCATCATAGAAGCGATGCAATTACTTCTGTGGCTGCATTGATTGGCATTTCCATTGCTTTGTATTTTGGAAAGGGTTACGAAACAGCAGACGACTGGGCAGCACTTTTTGCTTCAGGTTTTATATTATATAACAGCTATAAAATATTCAGACCGGCACTTGGAGAAATAATGGACGAAAATTTATATGATGACCTTATTTATGACATAAGAAAAGTGTCTCTTACAGTTGACGGTGTGGTAGATACTGAAAAATGTTTTATTAGAAAAGCAGGAATGAAATATCACGTTGACCTGCACGCAACAGTAGATGCTAATGTAAGCGTCAAAGACGGACACGAAATAGCACATAGGCTTAAAGACACTTTGCGAAATGACATACCGCAATTGGGACACGTTTTAATCCATATCGAACCGAATGAATACTAAGGCTGCTACACAACAAGCAGCTTGGCGTTATGGCGGCTGAACGGCTTCGATCGGGCATTTTCGGTAAATTGGAAATCCGTTCTACGATTGAAGTTTATCGGTAAAATCCACCACAAACGCCAAGTGCCGCCCGTCGTCAGGTGCAACGGTTCGGATATACAGAATACAGTTTAAATCTTAAATTCCTAATTCGTTCCAACGCATAGCATTACGCCCGCAGCGATAAATTTTAACGTTCTGTTTTGCGTATTTACCGAAAACTCTCGTATTTTTGTACTCTATTTCTATGCGGCTTGCCGCTCAGGAGAGAGCGGCCGAGTTGAAGGCAACGGTTTGCTGAACCGTCGTAGTGTTAATGACGCTATCGAGGGTTTTGACCATCTCTCCGCAGAATTCTGCCCTTGTCTTATTTAAGGCGAGGGCTGTTTTCGTTTGCGGCCAAATCAAGCCGACGGAAAGAATCCGTATCTTTGCGTTTTAGTCTTTTTTGTTCTCTTGTTAATTACTTCGGAGTAAGTTATGAAGTTTACATATTTCGGACTTTCTTGTTCCCAACTGCATACGCAAGGGAAAATTCTGCTTTTCGACCCGTTTATATCGCCTGATACGCTTGCTTCCGCTGTTTCGTTGCAAGGTATACAAGCCGCCGTAATATCCGAGCCGTCACGGCACGGTTGCGTTCCTATAAACAGCAATCTATCAGTATAACTTTTGACAACGGTAAAGAGTTTGCTTATCATAGAACCATTGCCGGCTATCTCGAAGCAGACATCTATTTTGCTTATCCTTACGGTTCTTGGAAACATGGAACAAATGAAAATACCAACGGATTGTTCCGTCAGTATTTTCCGAAAGAGCGACGATTGGACAACGTAAAACAAGAAGAAATATATAAGGTAACGGAACGGCTGAACAACAGACCGCGAAAGGTGCCGAATGTCAAAACGCCAAGTCAAGTATTCTCAACGTTTTTACACTCTATTGCACTTGACTGTTGAGTCCGCCAAATAATCGCTCAAGATTTTTTCTATCATACAGGTATTATCCTCTATGGACATCACGACAGATTTAACCGCCAAAGACTTAACGATTATCATACTTGCCGCAGGCAAAGGCAAACGTATGAATAATCCGGATTTGCCGAAAGTAATGGTAAAATTGGACGGCGAGCCTCTTATAGGGCACGTGTTGCGCCAAGCGTTGCAACTTGAACCTCGGCAGATAATAGTGGTTACGGGGCATTGCAAAGAGCAGGTAATCTCTTATGTTTCAAGCGAGTTCGGCAACAGTGCTGAATTTGTCGAGCAGAAAGAACAACTCGGTACGGGACACGCTGCGCTGCAAGCCGAATCTGTGCTTAAATCCTATTCGGGCGATGCGCTTATTCTTTCGGGTGATGTGCCGCTTCTGCAGGCTTCCACTATGTCGGACTTTGTAACACGTCATCGCCGTTACCGACCTATAGTAATGGCTTCGGTTCTAACCATGACGATAGATAATCCGGCGGGCTACGGACGTATTTTGCGCTCGCCCGACGGCGAATTTTTAAGAATAGTTGAGAGCAAGGACGCAATGCCGGACGAATCTGCTGTTTGCGAGGTAAATTCCGGCGTGTATATTGTCAATGCACATCTGCTGTTTGCCGCATTACGCAAAATTGACAATAATAATGCACAGAAAGAATTTTATCTGACGGATATTATCGGTATTCTGCGAAATAAAAAATTTATTTGCAATGCTATTCCTGCACGCGATGCCGATGAATTGCTTGGCGTTAATACACCCGACGATCTCGCTTGCGCAGAGCGTGTATATCGCGAAAAATTCGCGGCAAAATAAAATAAACGTCGTTCTTTGTGCGATGTTTAAGGTTACGCTGTCGGATTGGATTAAAAAACCGTTTTTTTCATGATGCGGCGCAATGCCGTTTTTCGACTGTGAAAATTATTTTTCGCATACTTGGCTTTATCCGCGGATTTGGCTTTATCTTTTTTCTTTCTATACTGTGCAATACGGCTTATTCCGTTTTAAGCGCCGCAAGTATAGCCATTATACAACCTGTTCTGGAAGTATTATTCGAGGTTAATTCGCCCGGCACTGCCGCGTCGTCGTCCGCAAGCGGATTAAAAGAGCATTTTTACCGCTCTGTGGAAACCCTGATAATGACCGATGATAAATACGGTTCATTGTCGAATTTATGCATATTTATCGTTATTATCTTCACGGCGAAAAATATAGCGAAATATCTCGGCGGCAATGCGAATATGCGGCTTGGCGAGGGAATGATAAAGAAAATGCGCGATGTAGCGTTCGAGCGTATTATGCGGCAGTCGTTGCCGTTTTTCCAGCGGCGTTCGTCCGGCGATTTAATTTCCTTAATTGCCAACGACGTAACCGTAATGAACGGTTCTATTTCGCCATTACTTGCCACCATATTTCGCGAACCGATAGAAATAGCCGTTTTTCTGATTTTGCTGCTCTCGTTTTCGCCATTTCTGACTTTGATTGCGTTTAGTTCTAGCATAGTTGGGCTAATCCTTATTCGAGTATCAACCGGAGCATTGCGCCGCTATGCGGTAAGAATGCAAAACGCTATGGCAAATTTTACGTCCGTGTTGCAGGAATCGATATATGCAGCACGGCTTATCAAAACTATGTCGGCCGAGCAAACTGCCGTAGGACGGTTCCGACGGCAAACGCATGAATATGTCCGCGCTTTAATTAAAAACCAAAAGGTGTACGATGCGGTGCCGGCCGTAAATGAAATTCTTGCCATAACAGCATTGTCTTGCGTACTGTATATAGGCGGGCGCGAAGTCTACGCCGGGGCGATGAAAGGCGAGGAATTGATGACGTTTCTGTTCGCTTTGTTCGGAATTATGTCGCCGATTTCTTCCGTTGCGAAAATTCCGGCACAAGTGCAACGCGGACTTGTGGCTGCCGAGCGCGTTTTTGAGGCTATAGATACAGAACCTGCGGTGCAAGACGGAAAAAATGAGGCACGTAAATTCCTAAATGTTCTCGAAGCACGCAACGTTTCATTCACTTACGGCGACCGCGAAGCCCTGAGCAATGCATCGGTTATTGTACCTAAATCCAAGAAAATCGCCTTTGTGGGGCCAAGCGGCGGCGGCAAATCCACAATGACCGACATTTTAATAAGGCTTTACGACCCGAGCGCAGGCGGAATTTACATTGACGGGAGTAATATACGTGAATTTACGCTTGAATCTTATCATAGTTTGTTCGGCGTAGTGTCGCAGGAGGCTATATTGTTCAACGATACTATTGCGGCAAATATCGGCTTCGGGCGCGGTACGCCTTCTCGCGAAGAAATTACGGAAGCCGCAAAAGCGGCTCATGCTCATGAATTTATAGCTGCAATGCCGCAGGGCTATGATACGATAATAGGCGATCGCGGAACACAGCTGTCCGGCGGACAACGTCAGCGAATTTCTATTGCCAGGGCATTGATAAATCACCCCGAAATTCTTATCTTCGACGAGGCTACAAGCGCGTTGGATTCAGAATCGGAGCGTTTGGTGCAGCAAGCGATAAATAATATTCTTGAAAATCGCACTGCAATTATCGTGGCGCACAGGCTTTCCACTATACGCGATGCCGATGTAATTTATGTGTTCGACGGCGGACGGGTTGCCGAACACGGCAGTCATGATACACTTATGGCCGCCGGAGGGATTTACAAAAGATTATTCGATATTCAGTTCTCGACTGTGCGCAACGATGCGGCCGCGTTGCAATCGGGCGATAACGCATTGTAACATATACTTTTTCAATACGTGAAAAATTCCGACGATACCAAATCGGTTTCGGCGGCGAATTATCGTTGCATTACGGCCGTATTTGCTTGTATACTCACGACGATTACCGTTGCGGTTCTATCGTTGCAATATACCGTCGCACAAGATAAACCCGCCGATTCATCTATTGTAAAATTCCGTGGCTCGGCAATTGTTTCGGCGGATTTTTACCATGGTTCGTCGTCCGACTCCACATTCCGACCACGTTTGCAACCATTTTCGGTGCGCTCTATTGTTCGTGCCGAAATTACTTTGCCGAGCGATATAGCGCTGCCGTTCGAGTTCTATGGCTCTACGCAAAATATTACGTTTCAGCAGCCGTTCAATCAATTAGGCATCAATCCGCGTATAGGCTCATGGCTTACTCTTCACGCCGGTTTTTTCTCGGTGATGCAGTCCGATTTTACTTTTGGCGATTTGCGGCTGTGCGGCGGCGGAATAGAGATTGCGCCCGGCGACTTTTGGCTGTCTGCCGCTTACGGTATCGGTGCTTTTATGCGCGAGCCTATACCGTCGGCTAATTATCCCGGCGAATACTCCCGAATTTTCGCGCTTGCTTCCGTAGGTTACGGCAAAAGCATAAGCGATAATATACGCCTGAATTTTTCTTTTGCAAAAGATGATACGGCGGCTATGCTCTCGTTGGCCGATTCATTGCGCCCACCGCCGCGCGATAATCTTGCGGCCTCAATGTCGTTCGCTCTTAACCCGGTATCGTGGCTGTCGCTTGGCGGCGAAACGGCCGCAACCGTCTACACCGACGATGCACGGCTTCCGGCTATCAATTATGAAATGAATTTGCCGAAATTCCTTATAGAACCGCGTATTTCTACCCGAATAGACGGCGCGGCCAAATTCTCGGCAATGATGAAACCGTCAAAAAACTGGAACGTAAAAGTCGACGCAAAATGGATAGGCCCCGGTTTCGTTACTCTGGGCTGGCAAGCATTGCAAAATGACGTATTGGACGTAACGCTGGCTCCGTCGGCGCGTTTAGTTGATGGTACGCTGAATTTTCGCGTTTCCGGCGGCGTTCGGTTCAATAATCTTCGCAATAATCGCCTTGCCGCCATTCGGCGTATAATTGCTTCCGCATACATAGGTTGGCAAATTACGCCCACGCTCGGGCTTGACGTGCAATACGGCAATTACGGAATGCGCTCGGCACATTTGAACGATACATTGCGAATACAAAATATTTTTCGGAATCTGAATGTAAGTCCGCGCTTTGCTTTCGATTGGCTGGGTGGAGTAAATTCCGTTTCCGCTAATTACTCATTGCAAGATGTAGATGATAAAAACGTATTTTCGCACGATTTTACCCGAAGCGTTGCACATACGATTTCCGCAGTTCACATTCTCTCTTTGCCTTCCGGCCTTAATTTTACGACGACGACTCTATACAATTCTTTCGCGGCGGCAGGAATCGTAACAAGCGTAACCTCGCTTACCGAAACTGTGGGACAATCTTATTTTGACGATGCTTTGAGCCTTGCTGTTACAGCCGGCATAAATACTGTTTCGGCCGTGGCTTCCGACAAACAATTCACGGCAGGAATAAATGCTTCGTATTTTATGCAAAAATCCGGCACGGTTTCCATTAATATTTCGACTAATTCTTTTACGTCCGCGCAACAGCTTGCGCAAACTCCGTCTTTTCGCGAACTTACCGCCGGCGCAACTTGGCGTGTAACGTTCTGACCGTTAAATCCGGCGCAATTTTGTACGGTAATTATTTACGAATATTTTCGGAATACGAATCGTTGCTTTATTTTACGGATATTTTCAAGAAAATCAGTACGTTCCATTGACCGTCTTTTCAAAAAACAGTTGTTGTTTGCAAACTTTCGACATACTTTTATGGCAAATCATGCCGTGCCGCTTTCCGAGCGAATAAGCGATATTCTCAAAGAGTCTTATCCTATTCGGATAAAGCTGAACGATATAGCCAAACAGTTGGAAATACGCTCCGACTCGTCTGAATACGACGTATTATGCGATGAATTAAACGCTCTTGTACAAAGCGGCATGGCGCGTAAGTCATCGCGCCGGCGTTACGGCTGGAATCCGGGCGCAAACGGCAAATTTCACGGCGTTTTACGCATAACTCACCAGCGCGGAATTGTGGCTACGGACAACGAGGAATTTCCTGCGATATACATAAAGCAAAATAATCTTGCCACCGCATTTGACGGCGATACGGTAGCGGTAAGCCTATTGGCTTTGCGTAAAGGGAAGAAACCGTACGGCACCGTTTCGGAAATAATCAAGCGTTCGGAAGGCCTGATTTCCGGTGCTGTGGAGTTCGACGGCGATTTTTATTTCCTTGTGCCCGACGACGAGCGTTTTTATGTTGATTTATTGATACATCCGCGACATTTGAAAGGTGCCGGGCCGGGCGATAAGGTGACGGCAAGATTTTTACGTTGGGACAGCCCGCATAAAAGCCCGGAAGCCGAGATTGAGGAAATTCTGGGGCGTTCCGGTGATTTATCTGCCGAATATGCCGCCATATTAAAGGAATTTTCTTTGCATAAGGATTTTCCGGAAGCAGTGCGCCGTCTTGCGGAGGAACGCGCCAAGCCGATTTCCAAGACGGAAATAATGCGCCGTCGCGACCTGCGCGAAGCCGAAGTCATCACGATTGACCCCGACGACGCAAAAGATTTCGACGATGCTCTCTCGCTTGAAATTATGCCGAACGGCAATCGCTTGCTCGGTGTGCATATAGCAGATGTAACCGCATATTTAACGGAGGGCGACGCTCTTGACCGCGAGGCATTCCGTCGCGGAAACAGCACGTATTTGGCCGATTGTGTAGTGCCTATGTTGCCCGAAGAATTGTCGAATCATATTTGCTCGCTTGTTCCGAATAAATCGCGCCTGACCTATTCGGTTTTTATGGAGTTTTCGCCTCGCGGCACATTAAAGCGATACGAAATAACAGAAACGGTAATTAAAAGCAAAAAACGATTTACTTATGACCAAGCGCAAAGAATTATAGACAGCGGAAAGGGTAAGTTTGCCGAACTTATCGGACAATTGCAAGAATTGGCGTTGATTCTGCGCAAGAAACGATATGCGAAAGGCGGCGTGGATTTTGAAACCAGCGAGATTAAATTTATTCTCGATGAAAATAATGAGCCGGTAAAAGCAATGTTGCGCTCGCGAACCGATGCCACGGGATTGGTGGAGGAGTGTATGCTGGCGGCCAATCAAACCGTTGCGCTGCATATTAAAGCAATAGGTAAGAGCCTGAAATTACGCGCTTTGCCGCCGTTCTTATATCGTGTGCATGACGAGCCCGATGCCGAAAAAATCCGAGATGTTGTGCGATTTTTGCAAAGTCTGGGAATATCTTCAAAAACCGGTTCTCTGTCGTCTAAAGACGTTAACGACATTCTTCGAAAAGCGGAAAACCTGCCCGAAAAGAAAGTTATTCATCAAATTATGTTGCGCTCTATGGCAAAGGCGCATTATTCCGATGAAAATATCGGTCATTACGGGCTTGGTTTCAGCGATTATGCGCATTTTACATCGCCTATACGCCGCTATCCCGACGTTATAGCGCATCGTTTGCTGAAAGAATATGCCGCCGGCGGGCTGACTGCCGCACGTATGCGCCGAATTTCCGAAACAGCACGGGAGACCGGCGAATATTGCTCTGTTACAGAACGAAACTCCATAGAGGCCGAACGTGCTTCGATAAAAATCGCACAAACCGAAATGGCGCGCCGGCATACAGGAGAAGTGTTTGAAGGTGTGGCAACAGGATTAACAAGTTTCGGGATATTTGTGTTGCTTGACGAGATATGCGTTGAAGGGCTGTTGCATTTGCGCGATATAGGTGACGATTACTACTATTATGACGAGAAAAATTTACGGCTTGTAGGCCGGCGTACTCGGCGGATTTTTCGCATAGGATCGCGTGTCCGAGTGCAAATTACAAGTGCCGATATGGATAGGCGTGAGGTGAATTTCCGTCTGGCTGAAGTATAATTACCGATAGAAATCAATGAAATAAAAAAAATATGAATAATCCGTAAATTTACTATGCAAAGGAGGTTGTTATGATAATAGGAATCGGTACGGACATTACCGACGTAGCCCGAATTGAATCGTCTGTAAATCAATACGGCGAGCGATTTTTACGCCGAATATTCACCGAAACCGAACGTGAATATTGCGAGCGACGCGAAAAAACCAAATACCGACATTACGCGGCGCGCTTTGCCGCAAAAGAGGCATTCAGCAAAGCAATAGGAACAGGCGTAACACAGGGCTTTGCATTCAATTTGATTGGAATTTGCAATGAACCCGGCGGAAAACCCACCGTCGAACTATTCGGAATAATGGCCGAGCGTTGGAGCGATTGCCGTATAAATGTTTCACTGTCACATACAGATGATTTGGCTGTGGCGGTCGTAACTATAGAACGCTGACAGCGCAATTCAGTGTGTAAAATCTTGCCGTAGAAATGCATCCGCCACACTACTTACCCCCAAAAATAGTCGCTAAAATTGCCGAATAATAGCCAAACTTGAATTTCTGGCGGCGAAAATATATTCAAACATTATTAAAACAACATTTTTTTTACCCGGCACCTCATTTTTTCTCTAATACTGCCGATACTTTGGGCTGTTAAGCGCAGGAATTGCGTTTGGCATAATGCTTGAATTAACGCATTTACTTTTTGCATCATGGACAGATGCTTTACGTTACATTTTTTTGGAGGTAGTATGAATTTACGATTACGAAGAGCCGCGCCATCAATGCGGTTGTTTGTCGCAATCGCTATTCTCGCGCTTGCAACCGTTGCCGAAGCATGGTCGCAAGCGTATGAGTTCACGCTCAACCAGCGACGGCGTGCCGATCAGCTGTGGGTGGAAGTTTGGTGTAAATCGCAGTCTGCATCGGCTCCGAGGCTTGGCGAGGCTACTTTGCGCATTAACTACAATTCAACTTATCTTACGCTGGCGGATTATACGGCAGCGGATAACAATCCCGACCGTACAGACAGCATTCGCTATGATGTGGGCAATCTGAGCAGCTCGTCGCAGACGGCGGCAGTAGTTTCAATACAGTCGCCCTTCGACCCGCAAGGCTCGGCTCCTACAAGCTATCAGGACCCTACTGTAGGAACATCGCTTCCGGGCGTGGCGGAAATTCAAATAAGGCGCGCTACTCCTCTCGACACCGGCGTTGTTCCGAGCATGACGGGGCGCGGCAGCTATGTAGGGAAAATAGTATTTGATATAAATGCCGCGTTTAACGGTGCAACGTCTTCCATACGCGATTCTGCAACTACGTTTTTCAGTTGGGCATCTGTAGGAAGCGTTGTGTATAATTACGGCGGCTCTTTGATTTCCTCGTCGGATATTGTATACACAGACCCTGTACGTTCTTTAATCAAGGGTTTGACCATTATCAATCCCAACGGCCCGTCGGAAGTTGTTGACCGCGACGGAACATACTTTACAGAGGGTATACTTGGCTATCCTATCTATTTCGAGCGTAGCGGCCTATCTACCGTTGCTACCATTACTACGATAGCAACAAACGAATATGGCGACGAAGAACTTGCTTATTACATAGATTATCGCTTGTCGCCTGCCGCAAGTTTCACTAATATCGGAAGTATTGATGAGCTAGGGGCAGTGGCAAATACGGGAACGCCGTTAGATGAATTAGAACCGGATGGAGTGCCGGCTTGGGATGGTTTGCTGACGCAATACGGCGACATTATTGATGGAGTTAACAACCTATCCGGTACGACGAATTATCCGAGTTATCGTCATCCTCTTCGCGCAGTTTGGACTGCCAATTCAAATTATACTTATCGCTCCGAACAAGCGCAGATAAGAATCCGTATGAGAAACGGCGCAGGTGGCGCATCGGGTAATGCGGCCTCGGCCACATATACCGCGCCGGGTGGCGATACTTCTAATTACGGCTTTGCCATAGGCCGGCTGTTTTTCCAGCAGTACAGCGGCAATGCGCAATACATGAAAACCGTAGATAATTATTTGAATGCTACGGAACTTACGGTTGAAGCTTGGGTAAACTTGAATGAAGATAAAGGCACCGGTACAAATCCGGGTATAGTAGCCTCCGGTCTTGGCCCCGGGCTTGACGAAGGCGCGTGGATACTGTATCTGAAAGACGGTAAATATCCTGCTTTCAAAGTGCGTGAAATTTTGGGGCGCGACGGCGGCTATCTAGCCGATTTAGTCAGCTCGCGATCTATTAACGTTACCAGCGATTCGGCACCGTTAAGCGCGACGCACTCGCAGAATTGGCATCATATAGCCGCAACTGTTTCCGGCAACACCGTAACGCTGTTGGTCGACGGTGAAATAGTTGATTACAAGCAAAATACGTTTGCTACGAATATGCGTATGCTTACGACAACGCATCCAATTTGGGTGGGCGTTAATCCTAACGGAGCGGCCCTGACTGCGGGCAGCTACCTGCACGCAGGCGTAAAAGGTGCTCGCGTATGGCGCACGGCTCTTCTGCAAACCGATATACGTGAGCGCGTTGCAGGTATTCCTGACCCTGCCGGCTTAGCTGTACCGTTTACAGTAACAGACCTACGTAAAGGTTTGGAATACTATACTGACCTTGAAGGCCGTTGGAATGACCTTGCCACAGACGCTTTTTATCAAAACGGCACTCAAACTTCAACGTATTACAATAATGGGTCTACGACTTCAAATCCTGTATTTCGTCCCGACCAACCACACTTGCGCATTACTGCACCAACTACAGGAGCAGGAGTTTCAAATCGCTCAGGACAAGACTTTGAAGTACGCTGGGTGGGATACGGACTCGGCAGCGTAACCGGCGACGGAACACCCGACGGTACTGAAGACCTCGCCATTGAATTCAGTCATGACGGCTCTACTAATTGGACTTTGGCACGCGGCTCGGCCGGGGCATTACTTGCCGACAATCTTGGCTATATCACTACAACCGGTGAAGCAACTCCGGTAGACATCGAGTCCGGCAGTGCGGTGTGGCGGCCATATAACAATAATGCGCTTCTTCCAGGAACAGGCTTTGCAGGTGTTGCGCAGAATTTGCAAAATTTAGGAACAGGTGTTTATAGCAAGGGCGGATTCTTGCGTATTCGCGGCGTGAATGCTTTCGGCCAAGAAACCATAAATACAACGACGGGACGCTTCTCATTTGCACCGTATTTCTCCTTGCAACGCACGGCGGCTTCCGCATACTTAAAAGTACCTGCCGGAACAGATTTTAATATAAACAGCTCGAAAGTAATGTTCGAGGCTTGGGTACGCCCTTATTCGTTCCCGGCATCCGGCTCGCGCTATCCTATTTTTGCTAAAGTAAGCGATAGCGGAACTATACATTATGCGGTGAATTTATTATCGACGGGACAAATTGAATTTCAGACTACAGATGTAAACGGTCAGTTGCATACTGCTGTCAGCGATTCCACGAAGCCGCTTGTAAAGCCGCGTACAATTGCCGACGACAGTATTTGGACGCATATAGCGGTTTCTCTCGACCGAAGTGCCGCTCAATCGCAAATAGGCTTTTGGATAGACGGCAATCTGCAATCGGAATCTGCCGTAACCAATCAACTCGGGTTGAATCTTCGCGTTGACAGTTTGAATTCATTTCCCGCGTATTTAGGATATTCGCCTGTATCCGGCGGACAAAGATTCATCGGCGAATTAAGAGAAATGCGCTTCTGGAACGGCGAGCCGAACGGTGTTACAACAGCCGATGCACGCCGCCAATATATTCAGGGGGCGCAATCGCAACGTATGGGCGATTTGGTCCCGCAAACAAATCTTGTAGCCGCTTTTTCTATGAACGGTGGCGGATTTGTCAATGGCGACAATAACAATAATAAGTTTAATTACACCATTCCGAGAACTATGAACAACGTCTCGTCGTTGCGTGTGGAATGGTTCGGAACAGAAATTACTTTCGTACCGGCCTATCCGTTTATGAAAATTGTAGAACCTACATTTAATGAACGTATAGCCAATTCTGTTTCTGATTATCGTCTGCGCTGGGTAGGATTCGACTACGATGATGCTTCATTTACGCCGGGCGATAATGTTCTGATTATTCCTCCGAATCTTCAGTTTTCACTCGGTGGTGGCGGTGGTGACTTTGCACAACCTTTCCAATTCGTAACAAGCCCTTATTATGCAGCTTTACCAGATTATGGTGATGGTGCTGGTAATGAGGCAAATCAAGGCTTCCGTATAGTAGATGTTGCAGGCTCTGTAGCAACAGGTGCAGATTATATATTCAACGCACAACGCTATGCGGCGCGTTGGAATGCCCGGAATACAGACCCCGACATGAACGACGACGGTGTATTCGCAGATCCGGGACGTATTTCTGCGGTATTGACGCAAGCGCGGCTTAGGCTCCGTTCGTCCATCAGCTATAATAACAATACTGGCAATGATACCATTCGTGCGGTAAGTCAAGTATTTACCATTACGCCTACGTCCAATTTCAGCGTGCGTGTATTATTGCAAGGCTATCATGAGGGTATAGAAGCTGGAAATGCAACTATCACTCCCGGACCTGCTACGGCATTCCGTCAGTTAGGCTCGACTTATGCTACAGGCGGATTGAAAATCAAATTATTCAGCGATGTAGCCGGTGCGCCGGGCGTACTGATAGACAGTGCAGAGTCTAATTCGCTCTATCATGCCAATGCTTTTAATAATTCCGCTATTAATGTGGACTTGCGCACCGACGCTAACGACGGACCGCTGTTCGCTATGGTTCCATTTGTATTTACCAGTGTTCCCGATGGCAAATATTGGGTAACGGTACAGCATCGCAATCATTTGCCTGCAATGAGCCGTATTCCTGCCGTATTCAACTATTCCGGCGACGATACTACGACATATTCGCTCGAATCCGGCTGGGACTTCACATATTGGGACGGCGGCATTACCAATGTAACAAGTACTGCCACTTCGCCAAATGACCCTTTGATAGCGAATTTCGCCAACAGATACTCGGCTTACGGTAATTTCTCGTCATCGCCGATAGACCCGAATTGGGGAATTACCGGCTTGATTTACGATGAAGGGCGCGACGGACTTAGCGGTGTTCCACTCAATTACATAGGTTCAATGGTGGCGGGGGATCTTAATCAGGACGGCTGGATAGACGCTTCCGACCGCGTGATTGTCCGCAATGAAATCGGTTCTACTTTGAATCTGCGCTCCGATGTAGACGGTAATAATAGTGTTAATGCCTCGGACCGCACAATAGTCGACATCAATACAGGTCGCCGTTCTTCGCTTTATCAAATAATGCCGAATCTGACCGGCGGCGCAAATGGTGCGACTCCATCGGGTATTTTGGCTAATGCTAATGATGCGGCTCTATTTGAAAGCATGGTTTCCAACGTTTCGGCGGCTCTTGCATCGGGCGAAGCCATTATTGAGCGCGATGGCGGGCTTAAAGCAGTAAAAGGCGGCGAGCGCGTCCTTGCGTCAAACGTAAAATACACGGTGTCGGCCGAACCGAAAATTGTAGGTGATAACGTAGAACTACCGATGTACATAGTCAATCAAGGCGATGCTTTTGCATTGGCGAATTGCACATTTACTGTAAAATTCAATCCCGATGTACTTGGATTTACTTCGCTGACCGGAAGCAATAATGTTATTTTCCGCAATACGGACGGAAAAACGCATTATCAAGGTATAGTTTCTGCACCGCTTGAAGGTACTGCAGTGTCGCGCAAAGACTTGCGCAGCATCGAAATTCTGTTCGACGCGGCGGTTCCCACAAATAAAGGCGTAAATGTGCCGAACACGAAAACATATCTCGGAACTCTGGTATTCAAGCGGGTTCGCACCGACCGTCCGATTAACTTTACATGGGATAACGTTTCGGTTTGGACGACGACTCGGCAAGAAGTTACCGGCAAGGGCAAGTTCGCGCCAATACCCGCGATTTTGACCTATACTGCTTCTGTTGTTTCGCCTAATGGCGGCGAGCGTTTTGCCTCAAATAAAGGGCGCAAGACCGTTATTACTTGGAATGCGACGAGTTCCGCTCCGGTTGATGTAGAATTTTCGCAAGACGGCGGCAATACGTGGGAGCGCATTACGGTTAGCCCGATTGCGGCCAGCGTAAAACAATTGAATTGGACAATTCCGGGTGTTAGCTCGGATAAATGCCTTATCCGTGTAGTTGACAGCGAAAGCGGAGTAGAAGTAGACCGCAGTGATGCAACTTTCGTTATCGCATCTCTTGCCGCGGCAATTTCTCGTCCGTCGGCTGCCGACCCGATTTACGTTTATGGCTCTACCGATAATATCAAATGGTCTTCGCAGGGTGTAAATAAGACGCGCTTCGAATTCAAAGATATGTCGAAACCGGAATCTAATTGGACAGCTATTACCCAGCAACGCAATGCAGGCGACGGCAGCGTTCAATGGACTGTTCCGGCTAATATTAATACGCGCCGTGCGATTATTCGTATGATTGACATCGAATCCAACGAAGAAATTGCTCGTACCGACGAATTCAAAGTGCTTGCGGGCAGTGTTATGTTCTCCTATCCCAAAGCGGGAAGTGCCGTTAAAGCGAACGGCAACGAGCGTGCGCGCTGGTCTGTAAAGAATAGTGTAGTCACATTCGACCTCCAGTTCAGTGCCGACGGCGGAACAAATTGGTCGACTATAGCCGAAAAAGTAAATGCAAGCAAGGGCGTATCCGATTGGACGGTTCCCAATAAATCTACTGCAAAAGCAATTTTGCGTGCGATTTATCCTTATGAGCCGGAGCTCGAATACAGCCGCACGGCAGAGTTTGCAATCAGCGGTACAACCGGCGTAGGCGAAATCGAAGTTGGCGGGCTTGTGTTCGGTGCTCCTGTTCCGAATCCGGCAAACGGTATTGCTACGCTGTCTCTGGCACTCCCGTCGCCCGAAACCGTATCGCTTCGCGTGATAAATACACTCGGCGAAACCGTGGCGGTACTCGCTTCCGGCGAATATCTTGCGGCGGGTGATTACAATTTCACCGTATCAAGCGGCTCGCTTCCGGCGGGTGCCTATACAATTCGTCTGGATGCAGGAGCAATTCATCTTGCACAACCGCTTATGATAGTCAAATAATTCTTTGCTTTCACTGCGGATAATACTTCGGGGAATACGCATTACAGCGTATTCCCCGATTTTTTATATCGAAAACAGAAGCACTACCGCCATATTACGAAAGGCCGCGCAAAACGCGAACCGTCGGGAAGAATACTCTGCAAAGTATAAACACCGTTCGATAATGTTGAAACGTCAAACGTAATATGAGAGCCGTTTTGCCTAATCGCGTCCGGCGGCAATTCTATGCGCTCGCCTATTGCATCGGTTATTATAATGTCGACGGCCGAATTGAAAGGCAGGCGCATTACAATGTAACTTTGTGCGGGATTAGGATATAGCGTTATTTGCTCTTGTTTTTCCCGCATTTCTGCGGAGGTTGGCGCATCTATCGTAATATCGTCAATGAACCAGCCGACATCGGTATTGCGGAAGTTTGCGGCAAAACGAAACCTAAGCAATGCGGTGTCTGCCGTCGCAGGTAAAGTGAATTTTTCTTCGCGCCAATCCGCTCCGTTCAAAGTGCCGTCTGCCCATGGCGCAAACATCGAATTATTGAAAGCGGCAAAACGTTTCCATGATTTGCCGTAATCGCTGGAATATTCCGCAAAGCCGCTGTCCGACTGATGAATTATTGCCGCATGGAAAAATCTCAACTCACGAGGTGACGAGGTTAAAACGGGAAAAATCACGAAAGTATCGCGTTCATTGTTACTGTATGCTTTCTCGAAAGAATTAGTCAGCGAAGAATTGCCGGAATGACCGAACGACGATGTTACAGCCCATGATGCAGACGTAAGATAGCGACTTGGCGCACCGTCGAAATTCTCCCTGAAAACAGAGTTTGCCGGTCCGGTATAGAGCAATAGACGAGGCGTAATCGCACTTTCATTCGAAGGCGTTGCGGCATCCGATACCGATATGGCGTAGCGATACCAGCCGCGCTCGGGCGGCGTGTCGGTTACAACTATCGTTTTTCCGGTATCGTCTACCGTTATGGGCGATTCGGAAATTTTTGCACCGTCGCGGTAAATTATTATAGATTTTGGATTTACAAACGGCGTTATGCTGTCCGAACGTAGCGACGGTACTCGTGCAGTCAGCCGTACTTCTCGGTTATCCGTGCCTTTTCCTGCTATAAGCGCGGGCTTGTCGGGCAATCTTGAACCCCCGGCAAAAGCATAAGATTCTCGCGGTGCGCTGCTGTCGGCTCCGGCGGCGACTATTATTTTGTAAGAGTATTTTCGATAAGGCTCGAGTCCGCTGTCGCGATATGAATCGGTTGCGCCGGGCAACTCCGCTGTTTGTACTCCGTCACGGTAAAGAATATGAGAAAATTCACTTACGTTCAACGGCTGTCCGAGAACGCGCTCTTTGGGAGGAGTCCATGACAAACTTATTTCAGTTGGCGCGGCGGGTAAAGTTTGGGCGGTAAAAGGCTCGTCGGGGCGAGGAATTCGCAAATTAACAATCGCCGTGTATGCGTCATTATCGGCTATATTTGTAACGGTATTCCGCATATCAACCCAAGACGGATAAATTATTCCGCCGTAAAAGTCGCAGCCGCTGTAGTCGCCGGCAAAATTATTACCGGCGAACGGATTACGGCGTAAGTCGCTGTATGCGTCCGAAGCCCGAAAATCCCGCCAAGTGTCTCCTCCGTCACTTGAATAACTTACATAGCAGTTTACACCTATATTATTTTCATCGTCGCGACTGTCCAAATACATTGCAGCAATATCGCCGTTTGTGGGGTCAAGTGCAATCCAAGGCCAAAACTGGTCATTTTTTTGCGTTTCATGTATTATTTTGGGAGTTGTCCAAGTATTTCCGCCGTCGGCAGAACGCGAAAAGTAGATGTTCGGAACAGAATCGGCAGCCCAAGCCATGTACAATCCGCCTCGTCGCGGACCATTAGTCAGGTCGCAAATAATTGTTGGATAAGATTCGACTCGCACGGCACCTTTCAAGATATGGCGCACACCTTCTGCTATTTGCTTTGCAGTTCCGATAGAATTGTATTTATGTATAATTCGAGGCGTACTCCACGACGCGCCGCCGTCGTTTGACTTTGAAAAACCTATGCCGCGTTGCGGACCAAAGTTCCAGAAACAATATACGTCGCCGTTCGGCCCCGTGCGAATAAGCGGAAAACTTTGCCCGAAAGTTGTGTCTTCCGAAGAGCGCGGCAGACGTGCGCTTACCTGTACGGGAATGCTCCAAGTATCGCCTTTATCCGTAGAATAGGTTGCCACGATTTGCGTTGACGAATCACGTGCCACAACACGCTTCCAAGGCGTATAAACTCTTCCGAAATAAGGAGATTGCGGTGAATTATCAACATGAACGTAGTATTTGTCCTCAAAATTCGAGTCCGCCGTTTGTACGCCGCGGTGAAGAATTACGGGTATATGTGCTTTCCATGTCTTGCCTCCGTCGTTTGTTCGAGCAAGGAAAACTCCATTTTCGGGATTAGACAAATTTCTGTTGCCGAAACCGCCGTACATTAAATAACCTGTTCCGTCGTCGGCAAATGCAACCGACGGATCGTTACTCGAAGTCCAGCCGGTAAAGGGCTTGCCGAGATTGATGTTGCGCCATGACTTTCCGCCGTCGTCGCTAACGTATACCCAAGTGGAAGATTGTCCGCGATAATCCACGGCCGAGGCTATTAAGTTTTTTGAATTAAGCGGGTTAATTGCAATTGAAGATTCGTTCTGTACCGGCATTTGGTCTGTTTCCGGTTCAATCATGTTCGTATCGAGAAACGGTGCGCCGCCGATTTGCTCCGCAAGCGGAACAATAGCAACCGTAGAGTGAAATTTCTCGGCCGGCGTAGGTTCGCGTTCCGATTCGAATTTCGGCGTGGGGTGTGCGGCTTCCATCCAGCGTCGGTGCATTTCGGCTGCTCGGCGCGTTGCGGCCGAGTCTGCCGTTTCTGCCCGTGCCTGCATTGCATAGGCAACTGCCGACAGCACGTAAATAAACGCGGCAATTCCGTGAAACATATTCATAATTCCTCCATTTTTTACGATTGTCGTACAAGACCAATTCGCCGCAAAATTCGGGAAAATTTTGAAGCAAAAAGAGAAGCGGCTAAATTTTATACAATAATTTTTAGCACTCCGCGTTAAAGAGTGCTAAACAGACGAATTTCTGTTCTTTCTTTGTTCCATTACTTAAAATTCAAGGAGTTTTACGATGAACGTAACACCGTTGCACGACCGCGTGCTTGTGCGCCCCGCACAGCCGGAAGAAGTAACAACAGGCGGCATTATTATTCCCGACACGGCTAAAGAGAAGCCGATGCAGGGCGAAGTTGTGGCCGTAGGTGCCGGCAAGCATAATGACGACGGAAAATTGATAGCCATGCAAGTTCAGCCGGGCGATAAGGTTCTTTACGGCAAATATTCCGGCACTGAAATCAATGTGGGCGGCGAAGACCTGCTTATCATGCGCGAAAGCGACATTTTCGCTGTCATTAAATAATTCAACAAGTTAAATCTTCAACATTAAACAATAAGGAGTATTTTTTCATGGCAAGCAAGATAATAACGTTCGACGTGGACGCACGTACAGCTTTGAAGCGCGGCGTAGACCAATTAGCCAATGCTGTTAAGGTTACGCTGGGCCCGAAAGGCCGCAATGTGATTATTGACAAAAAATTCGGCGCACCCACCGTAACCAAAGACGGCGTAAGCGTAGCGAAAGAAATCGAACTTGAAGATGCGGGCGAGAATCTCGGCGCACAGTTAGTCAAAGAAGTAGCCTCGAAAACCAGCGATGCAGCCGGCGACGGCACCACTACTGCCACGGTTCTGGCGCAAGCAATTGTAGCCGAAGGTTTGAAAGTTGTTACGGCCGGTGCAAATCCGATGGATTTGAAGCGCGGGATAGACATTGCAGTTGCAGCCATTACCAAAGAGCTGAAAAATCTGAGCCGCGAAGTAGAGGGCAAAAAAGAAATTGCACAAGTAGGTACAATTTCAGCCAATAACGACTCTACGATAGGCAATTTAATCGCCGATGCGATGGAAAAAGTAGGCAAAGACGGCGTAATTACGGTAGAAGAAGCCAAAGGCACCGACACCTCGATGGACGTGGTTGAAGGTATGCAATTCGACCGCGGCTATCTGTCGCCGTATTTTGTAACCGATGCCGACACTATGGAGGCTGCACTTGAAAATCCGTATATTTTGATTCACGACAAGAAAATTTCGGCAATTAAAGATTTGTTGCCGATTCTTGAAAAAACCGCACAATCAGGCCGCGGATTAGTTATTATTTCGGAGGACATTGAAGGCGAAGCACTTGCTACGCTTGTTGTAAATAAATTGCGCGGAACATTGCGCGTTGCTGCCGTAAAGGCACCGGGCTTCGGCGACCGCCGCAAAGCTATGCTGGAAGACATAGCAGTTCTTACCGGCGGCACGGTAATCAGCGAAGAAAAAGGCTTCAAGCTCGAAAGTGCCACGCTAGCCTATCTTGGCACTGCAAAGCGCGTTACAATTGACAAAGACAATACTACGCTTGTGGAAGGTGCCGGCAAAAGCGATGACATCAAAAAGCGTATTAACGAAATCAAGTCGCAAATCGACAAAACGACCAGCGATTATGACCGTGAAAAATTACAAGAGCGTTTGGCCAAACTTTCGGGCGGCGTTGCAGTACTGAAAATCGGTGCGGCTACCGAAGTGGAAATGAAAGAAAAGAAAGCGCGCGTAGAAGACGCGCTTCACGCCACTCGCGCTGCAGTCGAAGAAGGAATCGTACCGGGCGGCGGTGTTGCTTATCTGCGTGCGGTCAGCGCGCTCGACAGCGTAAAAGGCTCGCATCATGACATTCAGACAGGCATTAACATAATTCGTCGCGCCGTTGAAGAGCCGTTGCGCCAAATTGTTGCAAATGCCGGACTTGAAGCGTCGGTTATTGTTAATAGAGTAAAAGAAGGCACGGGTGCATTCGGCTTTAATGCAGCGAACGAAACCTACGAAGACCTTATTGCGGCAGGTGTAATTGACCCCACGAAAGTTTCTCGCGTAGCATTGGAAAACGCGGCTTCCGTAGCGTCGTTGCTCATCACGTCCGAGGCAACCATCGTGGAAAAACCGCAAAAAGAAGCTCCGGTTCCGCAAATGCCCGGCGGCGGAATGGATTACTAAAAAAAACGCTTCCAAAATAGAAGCAATTAAAGAAAAAGCCCTTATCCGTTTTGCCGGACGAGGGCTTTTCTTGTAAATTCCGGCTATTTCCGCATAAAATCCTCTTGCGAAGCGAAATGGTCAATTATGTAATCTGTCGAGTATTGCGGATAGTGTATCGCGCAAATTACGACGATGAACAATCATATCAATCATTCCGTTTTTGAGCAATGCTTCTGAGCGTTGGAAGCCTTCGGGCAGTTTTTTGCGAATGGTTTGTTCTATGACGCGCGGCCCGGCAAAACCGATAAGTGCTTTAGGTTCGGCTATATTAATATCGCCCAGCATAGCGAACGATGCACTTACGCCACCGGTTGTGGGGTCGGTAAGAATCGAGATATAAGGCAAGCGTGCTTCGGCTAACTCACCCAGAACAGCAGCAGTTTTTGCCATTTGCATAAGCGATAGAGCGGCCTCCTGCATACGCGCTCCGCCGGAAGTAGAAATTACGACTAAAGAAGTTCGCTCGGTGATAGCACGTTTGGCTGCACGGTAAAATTTTTCGCCTACAACCGAGCCCATGCTGCCGCCCACAAATCCGAAATTCATGCAACCGAAAGAAATTTGCCGCCCTAATACGTCGCCGTAACCTATGGTCAGCGCATCGCTCATAGACGTGCGCTTATAGGCATCGGCAAGGCGTTCGGAATAAGGCTTGGTGTCAATAAAATTCAATGGATCTGCCGAGCGTACATTTGCATCGGTTTCCACGAAAGTTCCCGCGTCGAACAGCAACTCGATATAATCGGCACTTCCTATGCGAAAATGATGATCGCATTTATGGCAGGTGCTGAATTGCTCTTCAAATTGCCGCTTATAGATAATTTCGTTGCACGACGGACATTTGGTAAAAAGGTTGTCCGGAATCTCACGCTGTATATTATCCTCGATATTTTTTTTTGAGCGTAAAAACCAAGCCATTACTTTATTCCTATTATTGTAAAGAAAGTTACAATGATGCGCTTCTGTGTTCCATGTATTTTCATCTGAATTTTCCGGAAAGGAGAAATACAAGTAAAATACGGAGCAGCAAAGTATTTTTTCTATCGTATTTCCACTTCGCGCGCATCTTCGCCGTAGATAGTGCGGAACCACGAATCCGTAATATCGGCCGGCGAGCCGTCGAACACTTTCTCGCCGTCGCGCAAGGCTATGGCGCGTGTGGCGTATTGCCTAACTAAACTAAGAAAGTGAAGATTGCATACAACGGTTGAATTGAGTTTTTTGTTGATATGTTCCAAATACTGCATTACCGAATGTGAAGTTGCGGGGTCTAAGCTTGCCACGGGTTCGTCGGCCAGCAGAATTTCGGGTTTTTGCATCAGTGAGCGGGCTATGGCCACACGCTGTTGCTGTCCGCCGCTTAAAGCGTCGGCACGTTGATTTGCTTTATCGGCTACGCCTACAATTTCCAGATTATGCAAAGCTTCGCGTCGAATTTCCTCGGAAAAGCGTCCTGTCAATGATTGCCAAATAGGCATAGAGCCAAGATGGCCTGCCAAAACATTGTCGAGTGCAGTTCGCCGTTTAATCAGATTAAAATGCTGAAAAATCATGCCTATTTGTCGGCGGTAATTGCGTAATTCCGCACCTGAAATATCGGTTACATCGCGTCCGTTAAAAAAAATCCGACCGCTTGTAGGCTGATGTAACCGGTTAATGCAACGCAACAATGTGGATTTTCCCGACCCGCTCAAACCTATAATTGCCAGAAATTCGCCTTTGTTGATTGTCAGCGAAACTCCCTTGAGAGCGTGCGATCCGTTCGGATAAATTTTATGTATGTTTTGTAGTTCTATCATTGCTTGCTTATTTGGTTGCGGCGGCTTATACGCCTTGTCAAACGCGGCGCAAGCGGCTGTTGTCTGCGCGAAGATACTAAAAAACAGCGGAAAAGTTTTTACAAAAAAATGCCGCCCGCAAATTTTGCGGACGGCGGCAGATGTAGTTTAGCGCAGATGACAAGTTGTTATTTGACAAAGCGTTTATAGCGTTCCTCGATACGTTCCCAATGCAGATTTGCGAGGAAATTGTCTACGTATTTGCCGCGCCCCGGGCCGTCTTTATGATAGTATGCGTGTTCGAATACGTCGCAGGCAATCAGCGGTATTCCACCCCAAATCGCCCCGTAATGATGCTCGTCGACCAATACGTTCAGCAGGCGTTTGCCGTATAATTGGTCGTAGGTCAATACGCCCCAGCCGGAAAGTTTTGCGGCTATGCAAGTTGCTTTGAAATCGGCTTTCCAAGCGTCGAAACTGCCGAATTCGTGCTCGATTGCCGCGAGAGTTTCGGGCGCGGCTGCCGGATTGCCGTTGCCGCCCAAAACTTCCCAATAAACGTCGTGCAACAAAGCACCCGCATGATTCCATGTTGTTCTGCGTTTAAGTTCGCCGATTTGCGAATAATTACCGTTTGCTGCTGCGCAGTCGGCCGATGCAAGTTCGCCTTCGATTTTATTAAGAAAAGTTACGTATCCTTTGTGATGCGTATTATAGTGCCAATCGGCCGTTTCAGACGAGATTACGTTTTTCAGCAATTCCTTTGCTTCTTCGTCCGAATACGGACGCGGATTGAATTTCCATTCGTAAGCCATGTATATTTGCTCCTGTTTTAGTGGTAAATTTACAAGAAAAATTATTGCGGTATTTATACGCCGAACGAGCTGCCGCAACCGCAAGTCTTTGCCGCACGCGGATTGTTGAATGTAAATCCGCGTCCGGTTAATCCGTCGGTATAATCAAGCGTTATGCCCATCAGGTAAAATACGCTTTTATTGTCAATGAAAATCTTCACGCCTTCTGCGTCCATAATCCGGTCGTTTTCGCGCGGAGCAGCATCAAAGCCGAGCGAGTACGACAAACCGGAACAACCGCCGCCCTTAACGCCAAATCGCAAGCCGTAATCTTGCGGAATGCTGTTCTGCTCTTTAATCTTCTTTATTTCGCCGATTGCTTTCAGCGTAACGAGTATGTCGTCGCTTTCCTCTGCACCCGTTATACCCGTGGGGATAGAAATTGTCTGTGTCGAAGCAGACTTTTCGAATATATCAAACATAGAAAAACTCCCGTAAATAGTTAAACGTCGGCATATTATGTTGTGGAAACGTAAGGCGGATAAGCGTGTCAGATTTATTGCACACTTGTCCGGACATTTGCCGCCGCGTACAATTTATTTAGACGAACAAAGCAATACGCTTATTTGCAAAAAATAAAAAAATATGCCCCAATCGAATAATTGTACGATAACGGCACGATAATTGATGCTTTGATTCTGACGTAATTATTTATTATTAACAACCGACAGGTTTATCAAATGGAAAGCCGAAGGCGCCAATTCGTCGTTAAAGCGGTTCCTTGTTTCAGCGACGTTTCCGACATGGATGTCAGATTTTTCGGATTACCGCAAGACGTAGCGCAGCGCGTAAGTCAGGCATGTATTAAAGCCTTGAACCGTATTGAATTGGTGAGAGCAACAGAACTTCGTTGCACTCTCGATAATTCCGATGTTACGGTGGATATTATAGTTGCCGGCTCCGAGTTAACACGGCGCGAACCGGTTTTTGCCACGTTGATGTGATTTTGCCGTAAGGCAGACGGAAAATTCTTTCCTCGAAACAGATTAGTTTCGGGGATTTTTTTTATTGCTGCGATATAATATGAACATTCCCGACTTTCCGCAACTTTCCAATGCCGACCGTAAATTTATTCGTTCATTGCATACGCGAAAAGGACGCGATGAAGCAGGTTGTTTTTTGGCGGAGGGACGCAAACTTTGCCAAGAATTGCTTGAAAGTACGTTTCGCACGGCAGCAATTATACTCGATAATGCAGCAGACCGCAACGAACAGCTTATTGCATCGGAATTTGAGCGTTGCGGAGTACCTGTATTCGCCTTGGGCGGCCGAGAGTTCGAGGCGATTTGCGATGCCAAAACGCCGCAGGGAATAGTCGGCGTGGCGGAATATCCGAAAAGTAAAAGCGAAGCAGTATCCGAAACGCTGATTATTCTCGACGGAGTGGCAGACCCGGGAAATATGGGAACTATTATTCGTGCTGCCGATTGGTTCGGTTTTCGCTCGATATTGCTGGGAAAGAACTGTGCCGATAGATTTAGTCCCAAAGTTGTACGCGCTGCTATGGGCTCGATATTTCGATGCAATATCATTGATACACCGGATATTGCAACTGCAATTACACAAGACTTTCCCCGTTTCTCTTTTTTTTGTGCTACACTTGACGGCTCGGTCGCATTAGAGCAATGCCGCCCGAAGAAACAATTCGGCGTTATATTCGGCAATGAATCACACGGAATTTCGCCCGAAATACTTGCGGTCGCCTCACAAACCTTTTTTATCCCGGGCGACGGCGCAGAGTCGCTGAACGTATCGGTAGCGGCAGGTATCGCACTGTATCATTTTTCTAGATGCAGATAAAATAGCGGCAAAATAAATACCTGCTTATATTACATAGAGTTCAATAATTTATTACACAAATCTTCTGCAATTCATTGTTTGGTTTCTGATAGTGCGAAAACATAGTCCAAAATGCCTTCTTCC